>Ga0181522_10000162_pt1 | contig 53428 bp, 48 predicted proteins | sample PEATcosm2014_Bin_27_FD_121103 | JGI IMG/M metagenome (GOLD analysis project Ga0181522, IMG submission 121103) | Peatland microbial communities from MTU Mesocosm Facility, Houghton, MI, USA - PEATcosm2014_Bin05_10_metaG | ecosystem: Environmental > Terrestrial > Soil > Wetlands > Peat | place...
CTCACGAAAAAACTTTCGGCTCCCCCTCGGGGGAGCCGAGCACCACCAGGCCCTATGCCTCAATCGAATGTGCGAAAAAGTCTGGACACTACCCCATCAAATCCCACTCAACCGGCCGAAAGATTCACATCGTCTACGGCAACGTGACCGCCGCCATAAACCCGGCCCAGATTATCGAAGTTCAAATGCTGCCCAAAGACGAAACGAAAAGGCTCTCGACATCACACGTATTGCGCGAAATCGCCGAGGACTATCGGCACTTAGCCGCCGACGCCCATGGCAACACTGATGATCAACGTAGGAAAAACTACCATTGGCTCATCAAGCTGGCCGATAAGATCGCGGCGAGACATACCGCGGTCGTGAAAGATTGATGTTGAGGTTGTCCGGTGGCAAGAAATCGCTGGTGGTGGAGGCCTCAAACCGGCCTACCTCAGTAGGCCAGAATATAGCGGCCCTTTCTATCAAAGGTTGCGCTCCGGTCAGAGGGAGGCGTGATATGCGCGTTTATAAGTTTTTGAATCTAAAGTTCGGTCTGAAGACTTTGCGGGAGAAGCAACTGAAGATTTCCACGGTAGACGATTTGAACGACCCGTTCGGGTTGCTCGCATACGAAATGACAGTGCGCAAAAAGCGTAAGGAGTGGAGGAGCGCTCGAAAGGCTTGGGAAGCCAGCATGGAATGTTGTGCTTCAGTGCCAACTGGAAAGACCCGGTTATCTGGGCACATTACAGCGACAAGCACAACGGTCTTTGCCTCGGTTTTGATATTCCTGAAGGCGCGGGCCGAGAGGTTCAATACGTCAATGAACGGCTAGAACTTGCTGACACGCTCAGAATTGAAGACGCGGACGCTTGGCTGTACACGAAGTACGACAACTGGGCTTATGAGCAAGAAGTTCGCTGCTGGACGACTCTGGAGACGCCCTCACAAGGGTTATAAAAAATGCCGTAAAACTGCGACTATTTGCGCCCCGCTGCTACTTTTTTGGAGGGTTATTTTAGTTGGCGGCTACCGCAGATTCGGATGGCTCAGTTAGATCGCCGTACGCAGAGCCACTATGGATTATTGCGAACCTGACGCGACGTTTTCTTTTTGCTGTCCGGCATTTCATCGCCTGTGCGCGGCGGTGTTCCGCCGCGGCGTTTCATGAGCTTGTCAAAGGCCTTGAAATCCGCGCGTGCTTTGCGGTCAGCAAAAAATTCCGCTGTTTGCAAAGCCGAAAGCTTTTCAGCCACTGCTGTGGCGACGAACTGGTTTATGCTCGTCCCATCTTCCTCGCTCTGCCGCTCCACAGCCCTCTTTAGAGAACGTGGCAACCGCAGAGAGTAAGTCATTGTATCAGTCATCTTCTCATCCTCGCTATCGCCTCGCGCGGGATCATCAATTCGATCCCGAACCGCGCAGGTACGGTACCAAAGTCCCGGACGTTGAATGTAACCAACGCGTCGGCTCGCCCATTGACCGCCGTTTCCAGCACCATCTCATCGCCCGGATCTCGCAATTGCGGCCTCCACAGAAAGTGCGTTTTCACCGGCTCTGCCATCGCCACCACGGCATCTAGGAATATTCGTATCTCTCGCTCACTCAAACCGGCCGCTAGCTAGCTGGTGCTCGGCTTCTGAGCACGTTGCTTCAGAGATGGCACGGCGCTCGCCTGTCGGTGCCAAAACTCGTTCTCGCTCGTCAGTTGCCACAGAAATTGCCGAAGGGCGCGACTCCGCTCGTGCTACGCCGTGCTACAGAAAACGGAGGAATTAGGATCACAGGAAGGCAGTGTTTATGCGAGGAGATCGTAAATCCTTTGCTTTCAACATCTCGAGTGTAGCAAACAATGCGCCAACGGGTGCCGCCCTGACACTGCGCAAAGATGAATCCCTCCTCCTCCGCCATCGTTCATATTCGTATCTCGCGGTAGCTAAGGGGCAGCGATCCGTTCCGCCCAGTCTGGAGCCAACTGTCGAAAATGCCGAACGTTGAAAGTGTAGATTCGATCGCAACCTGCTTTTTTCGCACAGTGCAGATGCAAAGCGTCATAGACCCTGCCGCCGATCCATCCGCTCTCCGAACATTCTTGAATCGTCTCGCGATACGTCGTCGGCGTGAGCGCCACAATCTGAAAAAAGGGGAGTACGTTCTCAGAAAGCAATTTCCATGCCTCAGCCGGATAGATCGGCGGCGTAAACGGGGCGCGGGTTAGGACCGCATATGCTTCGGCTAGGCTGTGGCCACTCACATGCCCGACGATCTCTTTATTTCGGACCAACCTCAAGGCTGCTATGGCTTGGCTGTGGTGGGGATGATCGGCTACAGAGGCTGCTACGAGAACCGCGGTGTCAAAATAGGCCTTCATGCACCCGAAGTGTCCTTGATGCGTTCTTCTCGTATGGCATCGACTGCGACATCCCAATCAAAGTCTCGAGGTACTTTGCCCAAGTGGACCCAAATGCCGTTCTTCCGAACCATGGAAGGTTGCTGTTCGACTGGTCTTAGAGTCAGACCGTCTGAGCGCTCTTCGATCTCGAGCTCGGAACCTTCCCGAAGGTGAAATCTTTCGCGCACAGGCTTAGGCAGGACGATTCGACCGGCTCTATCAATCTTAACCGTCATGCCATTGATAATGGCACGTACCATTTGAAATGTCAACTGCACTGACGCGAGACACGCAAGACGCGAGCGCATCCTTTACTAGTCCAACCTTGAAGTTGTTCAATCACACTGAATGGCGCGGGAGCCCGGGACGCCGGCCATTTCATCCAGGAATCTCAACTATTGAGACTCCGGGCTTCAATTCACTCGGGCGTTTCATAGCTTTCATATCCCAGGCTCTTGACATTGGTGAAGTCGCATGGTATTACATATATACAAAAGTAATGGAGACCCTCATGGAGTCTGCAATTACCGTCAAAGGGCAGGCGACAATCCCGAAAGCTATTCGCGAGCATCTCCGGTTGAAACCGGGGGATCGGGTCAAGTTCTTTGTGCACCCCGATGGCAGCGTGGTTCTCTTGCCGAAACTCCCTGCGGCAGCGTTACGAGGCATCATCAAATCTAGACGACGGCGGCCTGTGACGATCGATGAGATGACCGAGGCTTCTGCTGAGGGTGCTGATGACGTCGCGCCGCGAGCGGGACGCCGATGATCGGGCTCGACACGAACATTCTAGTTCGCTACCTCACCCAAGACGACGCAATACAGTCTGCGAAGGCGAGGGAGATAGTCGAGCGGCGGCTAACTGAGGAAAAGCCAGGCTTCGTCAGCATTGTGGTGATGATCGAGATCGTGTGGGTCCTTGAGCGTGCTTATGGGCTAACACCCCATGAAATCGTCGGCGCCGTCGAACGCATATTACAAACCGATGTGCTCGTGGTGGACAACGAGCAGGAGGTTTTCACCGCCATGATTGCTCTGAAGGACGGACGAGGTTCGTTCGCCGACGCCGTGATCGCGGCCCTGGGCGCGAGAATAGGCTGTTCCTGCACGCTGACATTCGACCGGAAGGCACTGCGGCTTCCGGGTTTCGAACTTCCCTGACGCACGCCGAACCCAGTTCGGTCTAAACGGTCAATCAATCCTTTGGCAGCACTATCTGCGGCGGCTCAAAACCCCAGAGCCTAGAGGGTTCTGGCAATTTATCGGCGAGGAATCCAAGGCGAAGGGAACGGACACTCTCAATTCGCAGCAAATTTCCGGTGTAATCAGGGCCGTGCGCGACAAGAAAACAAAGCGCAAATCATTTCGCTTCGACTCGTCGTCGACACGAACATTGTCGTATCCGCAGTCCGGTGGTCGCGAAGCCAAGCCGAAGATGGAAATTAACTATTTCGCTTCCAAGAGCAGGCTACCGGTAAAATCAACGTGCAATTTGGCGGTCGGACCGCTAATGGTTCCAAGGTCTTTGCCATCGACGTAGTTGGTCACTCGATAGGTCTGGTCGCCCAAACCCCGCAATTCCACGTCGCCGCTCCACTTTGCGGTCGTGCCGGCCTTGTCGCCTGCAGATGGCGCGTAGAACGCATAGTACATCGCGCCTGCTTTTTCGATTGCGTACGCTTCAGGCGTGTCGTATCCGTAGACGTACAAGTCCAAAAAGTTTCCTTTTGAGAGCATTTTTTCGTTGTAGAGCGAAATCCATTTCTTCCAGTGGGCTTCCTTCGCGCCGTTCAGGTACACGTTCTGCAACTTCGGGCCATAGTCCGGCCACGTGAACTTCGTTCCGAGGACTCCGCCGGCTCCCAGCGTCGAAGCGAAGTCGTCGCCAATGTCCTGCTCATTGTCGGTGTTTGCCCCCCTGATGCGGGTCAGCTCAACGTGATCGCCGTAAATGGCGGCGTTGGGGCCGAGCAGAGCTTTGTACATTTTGATGCGCCGACGCACCTGCACGGAGCCGACCGGATCGGCGGTCACAGCCTGATCCATGTAACGCAACCAGGCGAGGCTCGGCGGAGTCCCGCAAGGGCAGCTTTGTGTCACGCTGTCTGCCTTGAGCGCTCGGGTGGTTTCGAAGATCGTCTTGTAGACTTCGCCCATGGCGTACACGGAGTCGAGTGGTGATTTGTGGTGATGCTTGGGGTTGTAGCAGCGCGGAACGGAGTAGATGTTGTCGAGCTTGTGCCCGTCGAAATCCCAGTCGCGGATGAAGCGTTCCGTAAGTTGCTTGTAGTATTCGCGGACCTCCGGCAGTGCGGGACAAAGGGTCGCCAAATTTCGCGTCATCCTCGCAGGCTGTCCCTTTTCGTCAAGGATCAACCAGTCGGGATGCTGTTTGACGACATCGGAGACGACGTATTTGTGATCCTCATATTTGAACTTTCCATCCTCTACCGCCAATGGCAGCCACCAGAGTTGGACCTTTATGCCTTGCTTGTGAAAATCACTGACCATTTGCTGGATGGAGTTTCCGCCGAAAGTATCCTTGCGTGGCTGCCAGTCGCCGTAATTCTCAAACCAGCGATCGTCGAGGGTGGCCCAGTGAATCCCGAGTTCCTTCAACTTGGGGATGGTGTCGATCATCTGTCTTGGCGTCACGTCGGACTCGTAGCCCCAGCCGCACCAGCTGACGGCGTAGTTTTCCTCATTGGTTTTCGGGCGCGTCAAACCTTCACGCTCCACGGCTCGCGACCAGGTGCTCAGGGGTTCGTAATAGTCACCATGAAAAAGCGTCAGGAACGTTCTCGGCGTGGAGAAGCTTTCGCCCGCCTTGAGCGTGGTGGCGGCTGGCACCTCAACGGCCGCGTCGACTTTTCCATCGGCCGTTGTTTGCACCGGAATGGAGAGGGCCAGCGGCAGCGTTTCCAGATGCCCGATGGCCAAGCCCATGTTGCGTGTCCAGAAGGCTACGACCGGCACTCCTCCGCCTACACGGCCCAAATCATCGTGAGTTTCCACCTGGGCGCCGAAGGGATTGTCTTGCGAGAACTTTGCCGGGATGGGCAGAACATCATCTTGGCCCCAGCGGATGCTTGATCCGAAAAATGCCCACATTTCGTGAGGTTTCGCGTTGCTATCGGCCAAAGAGGCGTTCAACGAGTGATTTTGTAACGTAACTTTGTCGAGGACGATGTCTTTCTCGCTGGAATTCTTGTAGGTGGTGGATAACAGCGCCACGGAAGGGAAGTCGTCGTAGACTTCGACGGCCAGGATTTCGTCGAGTCCGCTGCTCGAACTGTGACCGGTAACTTCCAGGCGTTTGCCAAGAGAGCCGAGCTTGCCATTCGCGGGCTGGATTCGGGCGTGCTCCAGGTCGCGGACAAAATCGCTGACCGCTTGCCTGCCGCTGGTTACGACGACTCCGGAACCTGGCGATGCTTCGTCCAGAGTGAGCCATTGTGCGCCGTACTTGAAGCGGCCCGAGAGGTTGCCGTTTGCGGCAAGAACAAACTCCGCTTGGCCTGTCTTCAAGTGAATTCCATCGGCCTCGGTTTCCACGGTCACCGCGGAAACAGGTCCCGATTTGTTCTGCTCTGTTTTGCATCCGCCAAAAATTGCCAATGCCACGGCGGCTACGATGGAGGCCGCCGCGCTGCGCGATCCTCGGAAAGCGCAGTTCATCGTTTATCTCCGTGGTACATCGCAAAAATCTTTTCCGCGTTCTGGTGATAGACCTTTTCCAAGATCGAATCCGGCAGCTCCATTCCGTAAATCATCCATCTACCTTGCCCCGGATAGCCCCAGTACGGGAAGTATTCATCGCCAGTCTCGAGCCACCGGAAATAGTTGGCATACATTTCCGGCACCGGCTCGGAATCGGTTCCGAACAAGATGCGGTCCTGGAATTCCGCGAAGAATTGTGCCGCTCGGCGCGGCTGTCTGCCCAGTTCCGCTTCCCTGGCCCCGAATTCGACGTACATATTCGGATATTTTCTGAGCCATTCGGATACCGCGTCCAAATTTTCAGGCCAGTTCGCGACGTGCAGGGCCATAAATGTGGTGTTCGGATGCTTGGCGACGATGTGGTTGCGCTCGTCGAGCAGTTTTTGCTTGGTTGGGAATGCGGCGCCGTAAAAGCTCCAGGACGGATTCCGCATCAATTCCTCATATCTTTCGTTTTTCGCATCTGTCGGCGTGAAGAAAGCCTCCGGATCCGTGGAATGAATCGCCACAGGTATTCCTAGTCTTCCGCATTCTTCCCAGACCGGATCCATCCGCGGGTCATCGATGGGAACCAGCTTCCCGCTCTTGTCTTTTACGCCCAAGCCCCAATCTTTCAGGACCTTGAGTCCGCGCGCGCCGCGCTTCACGGCGTCATCCAGCTGCGCCACCATTTCCGAGCTGAAATTAGGGTCGTCGATTTTGCTCCAGTCCATTTGAGCGAAGACCACGAACCTGTCGGGATACGGTTTCTTCATCTTGTCCAGAACGCCCTGAAGCTTTTCTCCCCACATTCCGGTCAGGATGACGATTTTCCTGACATTGGCCTGGTCCATCCCTTTCACCACGTCGGAAGCGGGAACGTCGGCGCCGTGAACGCCTCCAGCGTCATTGACGTGATTGTGCACATCGATGACGTAGAATTTCGCGCGAGGGACGTCGTGCGCTGACAGGTGCACCATGGGTGTCGGATTCCAATCCTTCAAAAGCAGCGTCATCCGTTTAGCCGCGTCCGGGTCTTCGCGGTACTGAATATCCTGTCCGAAGGCCGGCGCGTGATGGGCGGCCATCAAGGCGGCGAGCGCTACAATCTGTGCCAGCCAACGCTTCGAGTGCAGTTTGTTGCTCATAGTTTTCTTCCGCCCCCCTAGTTCCTCGGTCCTGTCACGAAAAATGCGCACCGCAGAGTGTAAACCTGCCGATTCATAAACGAAAGCAAAAGAAATGAAACGAAGCCAATCGTCAGGAAGCCTAGGTCCGCAGGCTTGGGTGCGTCAGGAGAAACCCGCAGCAGCGCTTCCATTGGACAGAGCCTTTCGGTCAGAGCGCGGCAACCAGTCTTAACCACGACAGGGCTTCCCGATCGCCCGCGCGTAGCGCGGGGCCCAGCGGAGAGCCAAGGAAAATCAGCGTTCCCTGGGCGATTCCCTTCTTCAACGCCACGGGCAATGTTCCCACCTTGGCGATTACCTCTCCGGCGCTCGCCGCCACGGGAATCGCTCGACTGAAGTCCCGGACCTGGGTCTCGCGCGGCCAAAGGTAGCTGACGTAAGGAATGGATGCGCGGCTACCCGGCTTGTTGCCCGAACGCCGTCCCGGGTGATGGGCAGCAAGAGCGTCATCCGCAGGATGTACATCCCAGAGGTCGACAGGAGCGCCCACCGCGATGTCAAAATGACGTTGCAACATTCTCTGATGGCCGGTAAATTCCGCCGGACTCAAGAATGCCGCGCCAGATTCCACTAAAACAGTAGTTCCCGTTCGCAGCAGATCCGACAACGTCGAAGCTGTGGCGTGCTCCATCGCACCGAGACCAGGAACAATTACAATCTGGCAGCGGCGCCGCGAGTCGAAGCCCGCCTCGGGGACGAGGTTGTGTTCGCCGAGAAGCGCCGCCTGATATCCTTGCAACGACTCGGGAAGGACACAACCCGAGTTCAGGTCGAGCACCACACAATCGAGCCTGCGGGCCGCCAGGGGAGCAGCTGAATCCCACCCGAGCGGTTCGAAGGACCAGAGCGCGGCCGCACCGCCGGCCATCCCGCCCAGGAAATTTCGGCGCGAAATGCTCATTCCAAATCCTCGCGTAAACGTCACAGTCTGCCTGAAATCAGGCGGTCCACGTCGGCCGCGGTATCATAAAACTGCTGGTCCTGCGCGTAACGATAGCGAGCTTCCATTTCGGGAATCAACCAGCCGTCGTAGCCCACCTTGGTGATCGCGGCTCTGATGGCTGGCCAATTGTTGTCACCGATGAAAAGGCTGGTATAGACCGTGTCGCAACATCGACCGCGTTTTTTCATGACGTCTTTGAGATGGATGCGGGTGATGCGCGGCCCATGCATCTCAATCCATTGTTCGGCGAATCCCGTGTCGTGGATGTTTCCGACGTCGAGGTGAATGCCGACAAAAGGACTGTCCACATCGTTGAGGAACGTCCAGAACTCTCTGGGCGTCAACAAAAATCGTTGTTCGGAGTTGCAGTTCTCGCAGCCGATCCTGACGTTTGCTTTCGCCGCGACCGGCGCAAGTTGCTTCATCGCCTCCAGGCACCGCTGGTAAACCTCGTTGTAGGGAACCTCGGCAGTCACCAGGCCTGCGACCACCAGTATGGCGTCGCAACCGAGGATTTGGGCGGTTTCGAGCTGGCGCTCCACAATGCGAATGGCTTGAGCGCGTACGTTCGGATCACGCGCGGAGATAGGAGTCTCCCAGTGAAGGCCGGTAGAAACGTTGGAGACCACCAATCCGGTATTTTCCACTTTGCGGCGCAACTCGCTCACTGCCGCGTCGGTGGTGTTCATCTGGAACCACGGTACGTCGCCGAGCCAGAGTTCGATACCGTCGTATCCGGATTTCTTGACCAGCTCGAGCCCCTGCTCAAAACTCCAGCCCTTGGGGATCATATTGTCGCCGATGGACTTTTTCATGGCACCTCGTTGGTTGCCGACAACTATCTTGCATTCACGCACAGATCCCGAACCCGCAACGCGATCTGAAAGCGCCGCGCGGGCAAGAGAACAACGAGCCGCACTGCCAAACGGAAAAGAGTCTGACACACCCAGCCGCCGCAATACAAAAAATTGATTCGCAACAAAACGAAAGCAGAGAAGGCGGGATTTTCGTTGGTTCCGGCCCAAGGCTTGGGTCCGGGGAGCGGCAATCGAGGCCGCAGGAATTCAGGTCGCAAGGCAAGAATCCAATTTCTCGCTTCAGCGACGCCAAAAATCAAGGGTGGCCGCCACGCGTTTTTCCTTGACAACTACAGGGGCTTCCCATATCGTCCATTTCCAATCGCAATAAAACGAAAGAAATAGGTACTGAAAGAAAACAAAGGAAACTCGGGCGACGCATCGTATTCCGGGCCAGGCGGCCTGGTCCGCAGACTCCCTGGAGGAGAACATGCCGTTGGCCAAGTGCCCCCATATCGACAAGATCCTTGGGATGAACGAGCCGATTTGCCGCGGCGATTTTCTCGACGGGATACTGCTTGCCTCGACCGCCGTCGCCGCGGGGGCCGCTTGTCCCTTCCCTCTGGGGGCGCAATCGCCCGGTGGTCCGGTGGCGGCATGACGGTTCATGATGGCAAGGGCTGACTCAGGTTCCGACAACAGCAACCAGCGTGGAGTCATCACGCTCCACGAGATTCGTCAGCAACCCGAGCTCTGGCCCACGACGCTCGAACGCGTTGCTTGTTCGACGGCCCATTCCCTGGTGAAGGATCGCGCCGCGATAATCTGCGGCGCGGGCAGCTCGGCATACGCGGCGTCAGCCGTAGCCATCACTTGGACCAACTCGATAGCTATCCCCACTACCGACCTTCTTATCTTTTCGAAGCGGGAACTGTCTCATCTGGCTCCGGATTTTGCTTCAAACGGCGTGCTGGTTTCCATGGGACGTTCCGGTGAAAGCCCAGAAAGTATCGGAGTCATCCCGCGCCTCAAGCAAATGTTCCCAAGCGTCGTCCATCTCGCAATCACATGCAACGAGCATGGCGAGCTTGCGCGTTTGGCGGGAGTCCACCCACTTATTCTCGACCCCCGAACAAATGACCGCAGCCTGGTCATGACCGGTGCTTTTTCGAACTTGCTCCTTGCGGGTTTGGCAATCGCCCATGGCGATTTCCTGGCCAAGCACCTTCCGGGCATCATCGCCACCCTAAACAAGGCGTTTCCTGAACTGGAAAAAAAGGCGCAGCGTCTGGCGTCTCACCGGTATTCCCGCCTGATGGTGCTGACTTCCGCCGGCTTGGCTCCGGTCGCAAAGGAGGCGAGCCTCAAGGTTCTGGAGATGACGGCGGGGCGCACCGTAGCGCTGAACGAGACTTTCCTGGGTGTTCGCCACGGTCCGATGAGCTTTCTTCGCCCCGATTCCCTGGTCCTGTGCGTGCTTTCCTCGGATGCCGAAAGGCGCCGGTTCGAACAGGATGTGCTTCGGGAACTAAGGCAAAAAAAGCTGGGTCACGTGATGGTGGTCGGATCTGCGGCTTCCGACGGCGAACTTGGCCACGACTTCGTCCCCGCCATGGCGCCAGACTTGCCCGACGATTTGCGTGGACCGTTCGAAATTGTCTTTCCTCAGTTGCTTGCGTATCACCTGAGTCTGGCAGCGCAACTGGACCCCGACAACCCGAGCCCGGATGGTGTGATTACCAGAGTGGTGCAACCATTTCAGTTGCACTAGCGGAGAGATCGTCCCCGGTCGTTGGCGCGCGACTTCTGGGATTTAGAAACATGATCGAAATAGGCGGGCAACCGGAATCCGGCAGGCCAAGGGAACCTTTTGCAATTCAAATCGAGGAGTCTTATTCGGCGGCAGATCGCAATGACTTGGCTGGCGGGGAAAAGGATCCCAGGCAAACCGGTTCGTACCCATTGCAGTGGAGACCCGCCGAAAAACACGTTTTTGTCTTGGAGGCGGGAAAGAGGATTTGTCACCTTGGGGTCGTGCATCAAATCGTTGAAGTTCAGGGAACACCTGTTCCGGTCGCGGGGATGGCGGTGTGCTGGCACGTCCGGAATACAGGGGACGCGGATATTGCCGTATCGCGATGGAAGCGGCGGAAGCTTTCGCGTTGAGCCACATGCATGTCAATTTCATGCTGCTCTTTTGCAGACCGGCGCTGCAGGGTTTCTACGAACATCTGGGCTGGATGAAGGTTGCAAGCCCGGTGTGGGGAGAGCAGGTCGCCACCGAGACCTGCTCTATTAAGGTTACAGGCGACCTGCACGCGTTTCCGAAGTTGCTAGACAACCGTCGATTCCGGGATCCCGCGGGCCGCTGAGCGAATCGGGTAAAACTTGGATTCTATTGATGTTAAGGGAAATTCGCTCGAGAGAGCCGGGGAGTTCCCAATTCTCGCAACGTTACCGCGCGAGAAAGGATTCGCGATACCCGGCTTCTCGGAACGCTTCGGTCCCTCCGCTCCTGGTCGTCGAGAGAGCGCCAGTTAAGTTCCCGTATCGCAAACAATCTTCGACGTTTGCGCCGCGGATGAACTGATGGAGGAAGCCCGCATCGAAACTGTCGCCGGCGCCGATGGTATCGACGGCCAAAACCTTTGCCGGCGGGGCCTCGAAGGTTTGCGAGCCGCGGCGAGCCACGGCTCCTTTATCCCCGCGCTTCATGACCACCAAAGAAGTTCTGGCCGCCAGAAAATCCAGTGCCCTCATCGGGTCATCGAGGCGGGTGAGACGGCAAGCCTCGTCTTCATTTGGCAGGAACACGTCCAGCCAGGGGAGCACTTCGAGGACCTCTGGTTCCCACCGATTATCGGGATCGTCGTTGGTGTCCATCGAGGTGGAAAGTCCGGCTTCCTTGGCGAGGCGAAACAGTTCTGGGACGCGAGGGCGCAGGGCTTTCTGGAGAAAGTAAGAAGAAAGATGAAGGTGGCGAGAGCTGAATACGCGGGCGAGATCGAGATCCTCGAAACGCATGTCGGCCATCACACCCGGATACGTGAGAATGAAGCGCTTTTCAGGCTGCGGGAGAATCACGCTGAGGCCGGTGAGTTTACCGGGAAATTTCCGAACGGAGGAAACGTCCGTGCCGCTTTCCGCCAGGCGTTCCAGGCACAATTTGCCGAGAGCATCGTCGCCCACGGCGGAATAAAAATCGACATGAGTTCCAAGGAGCGCGAGGTTGTGAGCAAAGATCGCTGAGGAGCTCCCGAGCGTGAGTGTCAGGTTCGATGCGAGGTATTCGCGATCCAGATCGAAATGGCGCGGAAGGCCATAGAGAACAAGGTCCAAATTGAGTTCGCCGACCACACTGATACCGAATTTGTCTTGCCTGGTCATCGGATCTGCTTGCCCAACTGTAATTGGCTCAATCGAGCGTTCGCACAGAAATCTTTCGCTGAAGGTCTCGAATATTTTTCAGCCTGGCGGCGCCTGGAGAATCGGCCGAACAGTTTGCCACACCGCAGGCTGCTGCAAGCCGTACCGTATCTTCAGGTGAAAATCCAGACGCGATGCCGAACACGAATCCGGCCATGGCCGAATCTCCGCAGCCCACCGTCGAGCGCGGCTGCAGTGGAACGACAGGAGCGAAGAGCACCGGCGAACCCGCGCTGGCACAAAAAAGGAGTCCTTCCGATCCGAGGCTCAACGCCGCGCTTTGTGCGCCAAGACTCACCAGCCTGTGAACGGCGCTGACCGCACCCGAAAGTGAACCGACTGGCTTCCCGAGAAGCTGCGCCGCTTCCTCGCGATTTGGTTTCACGAAGTAAGGTTTTTCGGCCAGCGCCAGCCGAAGCGGCTCGCCACTGGTGTCCAGAAACGCCTTGCAGCCGAATTCCCGTGCCCGCGCGACCAGGCCTGCATACAGTTCCGGCGCGGCACTCGGGGGCAGGCTCCCGGAGAAAATAACGAACCCATTTTCCGAGCCCTCCGCGAAAAGTTTTCTGCACGCGCTTTCAAACTCCTCCCATTCGGGGGAACTGGGGGCCGAACCCGGCTCAAGGATTTCTGTAACGGTGGCGTCATCTTCCACAATTTCCAGATTCGTGCGCGTCGGCTGGCGGGTCGTGGACGCAGTGGCCTGAATCCCCAGGGTGGCAAGCCCGGCCATGAGCTCCTGGCCGCTCGCACCGCCGCAGGGACCTATCCAATGAGGTCTTCCTCCCAGCGTATGCAGCACCATGGCCACATGGACGGATTTCCCGCCCGGAAAGCCTTGAACCGTACGCGCGCGATTTACCTGCCCACGCACAAGCGACGACACCGTGAGACGCTTGTCGATCGCCGGATTGGGGCTGACGCAAAGAAACATGGCTCGCCTTGGTCGTTATTCCTTGGCCCCTGAGGCGGCACCGGCACGTTCAAACCACGGCCGCGCGGCGCTAAGTTGGGCATTCACATTCTGTATGTTCGGCACACCATGCTGCTGCAGCCATTGATTCAACGCCTGGGCGCCCTGCTGTACGAAAATCGGAACGCCGTCCTGCCAGGTTGCGCGTCCACAGAGCACGCCACAAAAATTCGAGCCGGCCTCGGCCGCCAGCGTCAGCGCGTCCGTGAAGGTCTGGTTGGCGACGCCCTCAGACAGGTAGATGAAGGGAAGCGAAGACGCCTGTGAGGCGCGCTTAAAGTGAGACCTCGCTTTCGAACGGGTATAAATGGCCTGCGATCCAGGCAAGCTCGCCGACTCGACGAAATTCATGTTTACAGGCACTCCGACCTTCAGAACATCCACGGCGTAGCCTGCCCTGCAGAACTCTTCAATCGAACGGGTCACCACGTCGGGCTTTATGCGTGCGAACTCGGCGCTTTTTTCATCCATTTGATCGTGGTAGCTCACAATCTCGAGGAAAAAAGGAACATCGGCCTCTCGGCACTCGCCGCCGACCCGCGTAACCCAAGCCTGCTTGTGCGCGTTGACGGCCGAATCGCTGAACGGAGAGTAGTACAGGAGCACCTTCACGGCGTCAGCGCCGGAATCTTTCAAACGCTTCGCGGTAAAACCATCCAGCAGTCGTGGCAGCCGCCCGGGAACGGACTTGTCGTATCCGCTTTGCTCATACGCCAGAAGAAGCCCTGCATTCTTCGCCCGCCGGCTGGCGGCAGGGAGCCCGTATTCGGGGTCGAGCAAGATCGCACTGGCGTAGGGCGTAAGAAACTCGCTGACCTTCTCCTTGAACTGCACCAGCCATTCGCCGGGAACTTCGTTGGCATCGCGGTTGCTGGCCTTTGCAAAGAGCTTGCGCAGAGCGCTGCGCTGGTCAATCGCAAGCGCCGCGATAACGCCGCGCTGGTCCGCCAGGGCTTGTAATCCTTTTTGTTTTCCAGGTGAATGTGACAGAACGGGCTCCGTAAAAACCGGCAAACTCGATTGAGTGTCTTCAAGCCAGGCAACTGCGGCGCGATCGACCCGGAGCTTCCGGTCCCCTGGGAATAAAAAAAGCTACTTACGTTTTATTTCGCTTTATGTCTTTTACTTACTATCATTCCGCAAGTCAAGCGGAGAAATGCCGCCGGCAAGGTGCCTCCGGCCCAGGAATTTCAGACCAGAGTGACTTCAACTTCCGCTTCGCGCAAAGCCTTCAGGTCCTGTTTGGGTATTCCCCGGTCGGTAATCGTTTCATGCACTGCGGAAACGTCCATGATCAGCGACAGGCTTCTCTTCCCAAATTTCGAGGAATCGCACACCACAATGGTTCGCCGCGCCGATTCGGACATGGCCCGGTTCACCCGCGCCTCCTGCTGGTTCGGCGTCGAGAGCCCATAGCCCACGTCGAAACCATCCACAGCCAGGAACAGCATGTCCGCGCTGAGTTTTCTCAGTGATTCTTCGGCAAGCGGCCCGACCAGCGAAAACGAACTCTTGCGCAGCGACCCGCCGGTAAGAATCACTTCGACGTTGCTATCCGCCAGTTCGGCCGCGATATTCGTGGCATTGGTGATGACGGTAAGGCTTCGCATATGGCGGCACCCTCGCGCAATCGCCGTTGTCGTGGTGCCCGAATCGAGAATGATCACCTGTCCGGGACGCACCATGCGCAATGCAGCGGCGGCGATGCGCATTTTTTCCTGCCGGTGCAACCGTTCTTTTACATGCAGAGTTTGATCCTGAAGCGCCCCGGTGCGAATGGGCAGTGCTCCGCCGTGCGTGCGCTCGAGCATTCCCTGGTGATGCAGATACTCGAGGTCCTTGCGGATGGTAATGAGCGAGGTCCGAAAACGCTTGGACAGGTCGCGGACAAGGACTCGGCCGTCGTTGCGCAACATCTCCAGGATTTCCCGGCGGCGTTCCTCGTTGAGCATCGAGAGGTCTCCGATCGACAAGGTGTCGTTTTGTTTCCTTTGGACTTTCTCAAGGTTTTCAAGGAAAGTCTACAAAAGGCCTTTCCCGGGGTTTCCCTGGTCCCACTCGCATGGCAGGGAAGCCGCAAACCAGGACTCGCTCTTCCTTCGACTCCCGGACCGAACCAAGACAAGCGCGGAGGGGAGCCCTTCTCGGCGGCGTGCTCTATCCTGGTTATCCTTAAGCCATACAAAGCGGAACCCAGGGGGCGCTTTCGCACCCTTTGCACCTAAACTAGTCCGAAGAACACGTATGTATTCTTCTCGCTCCATTCTGACATTTCTGTCCGTGTGGCTGCTCATCGTGTCCGCGTATGCGGGCATGTCTTTCGTGTTTCCGCGAGGGAGCCAGTCTCTATCGACCTTTGGAAACCTGGTGCAATGCGTGGTGCCGCTGGTAGCCAACGCCTTTCTGCTGCTGAACGCGGGCACTCCGCATTGGCGGCGCAACATCTTCTGGATGCTTCTGGCGCTGAGTTGCACTCTGTGGATGCTGGGTCAATTTGATTGGACGTACTACGAGGTCTACGCGCACGAGCCGGTTCCGGTCATCTATGGCGGCGACATTGTCTTCTTCCTCCGCGGCATACCGATCATGGCGGCACTCGCTCTGCAGCCTCACCGCCGGCAGGGCGAGCTGCAACTTCGCCTCGGCTATCTCGATTTCGTGTCGCTGTTCACCTGGTGGACCTTCCTGTACATCTTCGTCGTCTTCCCATGGATGTACGCGCTGCCGTCTGAAGCGCAATACAACTTCAACTACGATCTGGTGGCGAACGTCCAGAACATGGTCATCGTCGGAGGACTGGCGGCGTTGTGGCTGCGGTCCAAAGGCGCGTGGCGGCTGGTGTACGCGAACCTTTTCGGTGCCGCGACACTGTATATGCTGTCGTCCCTGACGATCAACGTAGCCATAACCCTGCATCGATACTCCACCGGGAGCCCCTACGATCTTCCACTCATCTCTTCTTTTCTGTGGTTCGCCTTCGCGGGACTGGTTGCCTATCGCAATCGGGCCGAACTCGACGCTTTGGGCGAAGAAGAAGCGGAACGCGATGCCAGCAAGCGGTTTGGAGAGCGCACCTGGGCGTCGCGGTTGGCCATGGTGGCGGTGCTTTCGCTGCCTTTTTTTGCGATCTATACGCTGCGATTCTCCCACGATCCAACCGCGGTTCGCGACTTCCGTATCTTGGTCACATTAATCGCATCCATTCCTCTGATGGTGATTATTTTCCTGCGCACGCAGATCGCGGACAGGGATCGCGTGCTCTTGCTTTCCAGGTCGCAACAATCCGTCGAGAACCTTCAGCGGCTGCAAGCCCAACTCGTGCAGACAGAAAAACTGGTGTCTCTCGGGCAGCTGGCAGCCGGCGCCGCGCACGAAATCAACAATCCGCTGGCCGCCATTCTCGGGTATTCCGATCTTCTGGCAGATGACCTGACGTTGACCGAGAAATCGCGCGGCATTGCGGCCAAGATTCGCGATCAAGCCCGCCGCACGAAAACACTGGTAGGCAATTTGCTCAGTTTCGCGCGGCAGGTGCCGCCGGAACGCACTCTTTTGGACATCAATACCGTGGTCACCAACGCCATGCAGCTCCGCGCTCTGGATTTACGTTCGTCCAAGACGCGCGTTGAGTTGCAACTCGAATCTGTGCTTCCCGGAGTGCGCGGCGACGGCAACCAATTAATGCAGGTATTCTTCAACATCATCAACAACGCCGTGGATGCCATGGAATCGCACGACGGCGGCGTGCTCACGATTAAGACCATTCGCGATCGTGGCAACGTCATCGTACTTTTCTCCGATACCGGCCCGGGAATCAAAGAGCCCCATCGTGTTTTCGATCCTTTCTATACCACCAAGCCGGTCGGCAAAGGCACCGGTTTGGGACTGAGCATTTGTTTCGGCATTCTGCAGGAACATAGCGGCAAAATCCTGTGCTACAACGGACAGACCGGCGGCGCTGTTTTTCGAGTGGAGCTTCCCGCAATCCTGGCTGGATTGCCAACCCGCGATACCCACCTTGCAGGCGCAACGCCGTTGCCGCTCCCGCCGAAGTCTTGAGCTGAAATCTCTGCCGACGCCAAGCCGCGGCAGGCATGGCTTGTGCGGCTCCAGAAGTCCGAAGCAGTCGTGCTAGAGTTTCGTTTCATGCCCGTTCCGCGAAAAAGGGAAACGCCATGACCGACGCGGCGATTGTGACCGAGAAGCTTACGCGGCGCTTTGGCGGCCTGCTGGCAGTCGACAGCATCGACTTGCAAGTCGCCGCGGGTCAATTCTTCGGATTTCTGGGGCCCAATGGCGCGGGCAAGTCCACAACCATCAAGATGTTGACAGGGCTGCTCGCGCCGACTTCCGGCCGCGTCCAGCTCCTGGGATTGGATTTTTCTTCCCACGCCGTGGAAGTGAAGCGTCAGATCGGCGTGGTGCCCGAAGGCATGGGTTTGTTCGAGCGCTTGACGGGGTCGGAGTATCTGAATTTTGTGGGCCGGATGTATGGGCTCGACCGTGCCACGACCCGGCAGCGCTGCGAAGAGCTGCTCGAATTCATGCAGCTCGCCGACCGTCCCAAATCCGTGATCGCCGATTATTCACACGGCATGCAGAAGAAGCTCGCGCTGGCTGCGGCGGTCATCCACGGTCCACGCATCCTTTTTCTCGACGAGCCGTTTGAAGGCGTGGACGCGCTGGCGGCCGGCGCGCTGAAAGCGCTTCTCGGACGCATGACCGAGCGCGGGGTGACGATTTTTCTGACCTCGCACGTTCTGGAGATCGTGGAACGCCTGTGCAGCCACGTCGCCATCATTCATAAGGGCCGGCTCGTCGCGCAGGGCTCGCTTGAAGAGCTACGCGCCGGGACCGCCGGCGAACAGGGCCGCCAGACAACCCTCGAGGAGATTTTCCTGTCGATCGTCGGCCAGGACGGATCGGGACGCCCGCAAATGGAAGAACTCTCTTGGCTGATGTAGCCGTCAAGCTCGGCGTGGCCACGCAAATCCGGCTGGTCGCACAGTTGCGTTGGCGGATCCTGCGCAATAACCTGCGGCGAAAAAACAGCCGGCTGGACCTAGTCGGTCTGATCTGGGCGGGGATTTTTTCCAGCGCGCTCGTAATTGGCCTGAGTTTTGCGTTTTGTTGGGGAACGTATACATCCGTTTCCAATGGCCATTTCGGATGGCTGCTGTTGCTGTTCTGGAGTATTTTCCTATTCCGGCAAATAGTCCCCATCTTCATTGCGGGATTTGGCGCCTCGTTCGAATTTCGTACGTTGTTGCGTTTCCCGCTGAGCCTCACCGCGTTTTATCTTGTGGGTCTGGCCTATGGTTTCGCCGACTTCCCCGCAATCGCTTCCCTCTGCTGGTTGCTGGCCATGGCAGCTGGCGCCGGGATATCCAGCCCGAACCTGCTTCCGGCGGTTTTCCTGATCCTGGTTCTTTTCGTGCTCATGAATACCACGCTTGAGCGGCTGATCGGCTCGTGGCTGGAACGCTTGCTGGCCCGCCGCCGGACGCGAGAACTCATCTTCGGGTTTTTCATTCTTCTCAGCGTTTCGATCCAGTTCATCCGCCCGGCGATCACGCATTACGCCACCGGGTCGTCGCCCGCGACCGCCCTGCGTTTTCTGCCGTATCTTTCGCCCTTTCCGCCATCGCTTGCAAGTCGCGCGCTGGCGGCCGCAGCCAGCGGCCAAGACCTGAGCTTTCTGTTGAGCGTAGCAGGCCTCGTCGCATATATCGGAGTTTTTGGCACATTGCTGTGGCTCCGGTTCGCGGCCCAGTATCGCGGTGAAGAACTTGGCGAGGCCGCCGCTCCGGCTCGCGTCGCGCCCCGCACCGCCGTGGGAGCCGAGGGCGCGCGGGACACTCTGCGTCTGTTGTCCCCGCAAGTTGCGGCCGTCGTGAGAAAAGAATTCCGGTATCTTTCGCGAAACGGATTTGTGCTGATGTCGCTGCTCTTGCCGCCGCTCCTCGTCCTGCTCTTTACATCGCAATTTGGCGGCAAGCATCCGACGGTCACGCATAGAGGAGTTTCGACGGAGCTGTTTTTCCCCGGGATGATGGGCTACCTGATCCTGATGTTGATGACGCCGGCCTACAACTGCTTCGCCTACGAAGGGCGGGGCATCCAGACCTACTTCACGGCGCCGCTGCGATTCCGCGATGTCCTCCTTGGAAAGAATCTGATGCACGCGGGTGTGCTGGCTTTTGAGATCGTCCCTTCCATCATCATGCTTGCGCTGCGAATTGGATTGCCGTCGACGCCGGTTTTTGTTGCCACCATCGCAGCCGTATTCTTTGCGGTCACCGGTCAATTCGTAATCGCGGACTGGGTTTCCCTGAGTTTTCCCCGCAAACTCGAGTTTGGATCGATGCGCGGCCAACGTTCTTCAGGAGTTTCCATGTGGATCGCGTTCGGTGTCCAGATTCTTGTCACCGGGATTTGCTCGCTGATTTTGTTCGCGGGCCGCTGGACGAACAGCCCGTGGTTGCCTGCGGAGGCCTTCATCGGACTTGCGGCCGCCGCCGTTGCCGGATATTTCGCTGCGCTCGATGCGCTAAGCGACGTGGCGGAAAAAAAGAAGGAAGTGCTGATCGAAACGCTCTGCCGGTAAAGCGGCACGCGCGTTTGCTCAAGATCGTTTGCTCAAGGCGTCGATGTAGCGCCCGGCAATCGCCTCCCACGCGAAATGCTCTCGATATGCTCGGCTGCTTCGCTCGGCAAGAGAGGCGCGGAGATCCGGATCGGACAGGACGCGGAATAGTGCTTCGCCAAGCTCGGTTTTGTTTTCCCGGGAAACCAGCACGACGCCTGCCTCCGTGATCGGCGGTGCCGTTTCCGCGCCCGCATAGGCGATCAGCGGCAAAATGCAGGCAATCGCCGCTATGGCGCTGCCGCGTCTGCTGGAAATCGGCGCGCGCACGAAGAGCGCGACATCCGAGGAAGACAACGCCTGAACCACTTGCTCGGCCGGAAGAACACCTTCCACGAGCACTTCGACCGGCACATGGCGTAGCCCCTCACGCAATCGAAGCTGGAACTCGCTCGCTCCACGTCCAAACGCGTGCAGCCGAATGCGGATGCCATGGGTCGCCGCGAAACCAACCGCGTCCACAATTCGCGCGCATTCACCGCGCCCTGTTGGGCCTTCCGTGATTCCGAATATCGCAACAGATCGTGGGCTGGACGGTGGTCTTTCGTGCTTCGCGGCGAGAGGTGCGATGGGCAGGTTGGCGCCGACGGGAATGAAAACTGCATGGGAGGGCGCGGGGCTGAGCCAGGAAATTGCATCGAGCGGGACGGTGAAAATTCCCAGGCCCGAACTCTTCAGTGCTTCCCGCATGACGCGCAATTGCGCGCGGCGGCGCACCTTGTCGATCGCACGTGCGCCGTTATAGGGCTCGACATCATGGTAAACGACCGCGATTCGCGCGCCGGCTTCGCGCAGTTGTTTCAAGACGCCAGCAAACCGCAAGGGAAAGCCACGCCCCGACCACGCGAGCGCCGTGTACTGCACAAGTATCCATCGGCCGCGCCACCCGCGCGCCCTTTCCCGAAGTTCGCGCAACGCGGCGGCCCATCCGCGTTCGGCCCAGGCGACGCGCGCCAGCTCCATCGCAAAACCGCGATCGTCGAACGCGCCGCCCAGATAGCGGCAATACTCTTCGACGGCGTCGGTCGGCTCATCCCGCCGCCCCAACAGCGCAACGATGCGCGGTTCGTTCATCGGCGGCCGCTCATTTTTCGACCAAGAAGCTTCCAATCACCAGGGCATCCATGCCGGAACTGAAAAAGGTGCGCACCGCATCGGTCGGCGTGTTCACGATCGCTTCGCCGCGCAGGTTAAAAGACGTGTTCATCACCACCGGGACGCCGGTGCGTTTGCCGAATTCGTCGATCAATCGCCAGTACAGGGGGTTGATCCCTTTCTCCACGGTTTGCGGACGCGCGCTGCCGTCGACGTGCGTTACCGCGGGAATCACGGCGCGCTTTTCCGAACGGACCTGCGCCGTCCAGATCATAAACGGTGAATCGGTCGCGCTCTCGAGGAAGTCGGCGGCCGCTTCCTTTTTCATCGAAGGTGCAAAGGGTCGCCACCACTCGCGGAACTTTACCGCGTTGTTCACCTTGGCGGTCATCTCCGGATCGCGGGGGTCGGCGAGAATCGATCGGCTCCCGAGAGCGCGTGGCCCGAACTCCATGCGCCCTTGAAACCAGCCCAGTATTTTTCCCTCCGCCAGCAACTCCGCGGCGACACAAGCGGGATCGTTGACGCGCGTGTAGCGGAGTTTGTAGGTTTTCAAGGATGTTTCGATGGCATGGTCGTCAAACGAGGGCCCAAGGTACGCGTGGCGCATGGCTCGCGCCGGTAAATGGCCGCCGTTGTCCAAATACGGAGCCAGCGCTGCTCCCAGTGCCGCGCCATCGTCCGAGGCCGCGGGCTGCACGAACATCTTGTCCACGATCCCGGAGGCCAGGATCTTGCCGTTGGCCTTTGAATTCAGGGCCACGCCTCCCGCGAGACAAAGATTGCGCGATTGCGTTTTTTCAAGCGCCACGCGTATCACACTCCTCATCGCCCGCTCGCAATAATCCTGCACCGCGTAGGCCATATTCTTGTGACGGTCGTCAATGTCGCTTTCTGCCGCACGCGGCGCGCCCAGCAACGCGCTGATTCCCGAGGACGTGCCGACTCCACCGCCATTGAGCCGCTTTGCGTTTACGCGGTAGGGTGCGGCTTCCGGATCGATGAACGCATCGAGGTTCACGCCGGGCTGCCCGTACGGCGCAAGCCCCATCACTTTCCACTCGTCGCTGTTCGGCACAAAACCGAGATATTCGGTGAACGCGCCGTAAAATCCGCCAATGGAATTCGGAAACGGAATTGTTAGCACCGGTTCGATCCTGCCGTTGCGGCCGTGCCAGACCGAGGTCGCTTCCCAAGCTCCGCGGCCGTCCATGATCACGATCGCGGAATCGTCGAATCCGGAATATCCGTAAGCGCTGATTGCGTGCGCCAGATGATGGTCCACGAACCGCACGCGCGCCTTGGTCGGTCCAAATATTCGCGCAAAAGCCTTCGCTCCCGATTGTTGGTGCCACATGCTGACAAAATGGCGCGTGGAATTCAGGGCATTCATGTACGTGAGCGGCCACTGCCCGAGCGCGTACATCCTCAAGTCGTGCCTGTACACCGGGCCGGCGGTCTGCCACCCGAAGCAAACTTCATCCAGCTGCTCGGCGCGCACGCCGGCAAATTGCAGGCAAGCCTGAATCGCCAGTTGTGGAAAGCGGGCGTCATGCTTCAAGCGGCTGATGCGTTCTTCCGCCACCGCAAAAAGCAATTCTTCGTCGCGAACGATACACGCTGACGAATCGTGCATCTGTGAGTAATTGATTCCAACCGTGAGCACGCTTCACGTCCCTCGATGGATCGTCATTGCACGTAGCGGATTTCGATTTCTTCGCACGATCATCATGTCCGAACCTTAAGGTACACGGTGTTCCCGTTCCGTCGCGAAAGTCCGCTGCAAGTCGCGACGCGTATGGCCTTGGTCCGTCGTGGTTGTGCTATCGTAACCATCGGCACTTCTGCGGAGTGATGATTACGCATTTAGAAAAATCCTTCTCTCATCATCGGCCGGATCCCACGCAGCCTCGCACTCCTCCGCAAACGCTGTGGCTGCGGCTCATCGAGCTGTGGCTCTGCGCGGTCCTTGCCGCTTTCCTGGTCATCCGCATCTTTGGATCGGAAACCGCCCGCCATATCTTCAGCCGCATTCTTTCCTCGCACATTCGATGAGGCTGCTACCCGCGATCCTTGCCAACGGTGTGCTATTTGCGGCCGCCCTTGGCTTTGGCGCTTTGTTGCGCCGCCTGTTCCCGCAAACTTTCTCGCCCGTCGATCGTTTCGCGTTCACGTTGCTTGGAGGACTTGGCCTCCTCGGCACCGTCTTGTTCTCGATCGGCCAGTTTTGGTTTTCCGGAGCGGCCATCGTTCTGATCCTTGTTTTGGGATTGGCCCTGCTCGTAAAGCCCGCCGCGCGAACGATGCGAAACCGGCGCGCCATGCTTTCCCGCTTCTCTGCACCGCCATTGCCCGCCGCTATTGTAGCCGTGGTCCTGCTGGTGACGGCCATCGGCGGGCTCGCTCTTCCTACCGGGGATATGAACCACGATTCGATCGCGTATCACTTCCTCGGACCAAAAGTTTGGCTCCGCGACCACTTGATTCACCCCGTCCCCGACGAAATCCAGACAGCCTTTCCGGCGGTCATCGAAACCCAATACGCCGCGCTCCTCTTTCTCGGCGGCCAGCGTGCTCCCAGATTTTTTGCGCTCATCAGTCTGGTTTCCATTCTTTTCGCCGCCGCCAGTTTGGCACTCCGTATGGGACTCGACCGGTCGGGAGCCTGGTGGACCGCCGCTCTGATTGTCACCATGCCCGCAGTTTATAGCGGAGCTTATGGTGGATTTGTGGACGTGCTGTTCGCGGCGTTCGTGCTGGCCGCGGCGCGCATGGCATTCGACGCCGAAACAGCTGGTCACTACGTGCTGGTCGGACTGATGTGCGGCCTCGCCATGGCAGCGAAATACACGGGGCTCATCGCCTGGGTGTTGCTGGTTGTTTCTTGTTTCGCAAGCCTGGTTTTTCTGCGTGGCGGCAAGTCCCCGGTGGTCTTGCGGCATGTGGGGATATCTTGCGCCGTTGCCGTGGCGGTCGCGCTGCCATTCTACCTGCGCAACTGGGTGGTGCTTGGAAGTCCCATCGTTCCTCCGCCCCCGCTTCTTTCCAAGTTCTTCCATGTGCGATATTTTTCGCCGGACGCTGTCGGGCAATTTCAAGCCTACATTTTCGAGCGCGGCAGGGGTTTTGGCCGCGGCCCCGGAGCCTGCCTGCTGCTTCCATTTAATCTCACATTCCACACTTCCAATTTTCACGGAGCGGGCGGCATCGGTCTCGCTCCTCTTGCCCTCGGACCGATCGGGCTGGCCGCTGCTAGACGGGACTGGTTTTGCAACTCGGTAGCTTTGTTCGCCGTCGGTTTGACGGCGGCGTGGTTCTGGACTCAACAGGAATCGCGATTTCTGATTCACGTGTATGTCATCGCCGCGATTTTCGCGGTAATCGGGTGGCGATACCTTGCTCTCCGGCCATCGCGGTATGCGCAGTTGCTTTCCTCGGTGACCGTGGCGTGCTCCCTCATTTATGGCTTGATCATGATCCTGCCCGGCAGAGGCGCGGACATTCACGCGGCCGTGTCGCGCTCGTTCGAGGCCGAGCGCAGGGAGCGGGAAATCGCTTTCCTCGAAAGTTTCGATTTCCTGAACGATAATCCTTCCGTCGTGAAAGTGCTCATCACCGATCCGTACGTCCCCGGCTTCTATTCCAACAAAACATACATCAAGCCGCTCGGCAGGTGGGGAGAACAAACTCTGACCGACGCAAGCGATTTGAGGAAAATTCTGCCGACGCTGCCATCCCTGCACGTCACGCATGTTTTGGACGTGGCTTGGCCGCAGGGGACATTCCGTCTGCCCGACCATCCGCCGGGTCTGACGCTGGTGTTTCAGCGCGCCGACCAGCGGGTCTTTCGGGTGGACTGACTCGGCCGGTCCGCCGCCGCGCTTGGTCCTCGACCACCCGAACAAACAAAGCTTCCAGACGCCGCCCGGCCCGCTCCCAGGTTTGACGACGCATCGATTCGCGCGCTGCTTCCCCCAGCCTCTTGCGCAATTCCTCGGAATTGGCCAGCTTCAAGACCGCCCGCTCTATCGCCGGAGCGTCGGCTGGCTGGATTAACAGGCCGTTGAACCCATCTTCGACGACGTCCGGCATTCCGCATGTTTCAGTGGTAACCACGGGCATGCCGCTGGCCATGGCCTCGAGCAGAACATTCGGCAAGCCTTCCATCAGCGATGGAAAGAGAAGAACATCGTGGTCGCTGTAGAGGGCGGGCATATTTTCGGCGGGCACGGCCGGGCGCACGATGATCCGCGTGGCCAATTCCTCGCCGAAAAAGCGAGCGATTTCCTCGGCCGGGAATCCGGGTCCGGCGATCGTAAGCGTCAGGCCCGGCAGTTGCGGCCCGAGCTTCCGCATGGCATCCCGGAGATAAAAAATCCCTCGCTGGTCCAGCCAGGTTCCGGGATACAGCAAACGCAGATTCTCGCCACGCCGGTACTCGCGCGGGGTGAAAAAACGGCCTTCGACGCCATTGGGAATGTAGGCGCAGCGTTCCGGGTCGAGACCATATTCGAGTTGCAGAAGATTCCACACATCGCGGCTAAATACGTGCGCGGCGTCGGCGGTGCGAATCGACCAGCGAAACCTGGGAAAATGGTAGACCCGATGCCACAGCCGGTTCGTCCAGCCGAAATTCCATGCTCGTCCCTTGTTTGCTTCGCGCCGCATTACGCGAACCCGCCGTTCTTCCAGTCCGTGCAACGTCATCACGTATGGCGGATCGTCCGAATTGCGATTTAGCCTGTGCCGAACTCCGTAGATCATCCCCGCGGGAGCATGCAGATTCACGAGCGAAAACTTTCCGCGATTTTGTGCGATGTATCGCGCCAGGCGAGCAGAAAAAACCAGGTCCATGAAGCGCGGGGAAACCGAACCCGGCGCCACCAGGTCGTCCAGAAAAACATAAGTCACCTGGTGGCCCAGACTCTCCAGTTCCCGGCCCAGATTGTAAAGGACGGCGGCAACTCCGCCCTCGCGCCGTTTCGGCACTCCCGAACCCATCAAAATATTCATAGCAGCCTGCTCAAGGGGCCCTCTTCTCGGCCATGACGAAATAATGGAGCGCAAACGGGCTAAGCAGGCGCCGCATGGTGCGGTTTGATTCCACCCCCTCGAGCCGTACGGGAGACCGCCCGGGCAGGAGGGGGAATTGGTGAACGGTACCGTCGGTTCCCAAAATCTTCCAGCCCGCCCCGCGAATCCATTTTCGGATCTGCGGAAAGCACTGGCGCCGATCGAAGGGCTGGTCGTCGTTGCGCTTGCGGCGCCGCGCGCGCGCGTACAGCTCGTAGAGCCCGGTAAGGTTTGCGTAGTTCGGCGTGGTCAGAAAAAGTTTTCCGCCGGGCCGGGTCACGCGATGCATCTCCAGAATGGCCAAACGCACGTCGGGAACATGTTCAATCGTCTCGCACGAAACAATCAGATCGAAGGAATTGTCGGCAAAAGGCAGCTGTTGCACATCGCCGTGAACCAGGGCCACGGGGGAGTCGCTACTCGCTTCGGCGATCTTGCGACGCGCAACGCACAGAGCCGAAAATGAAAAATCGCATCCGGTCACGCGCGCCGCGGCCCTGGCCAGCTCTCTAACGAAGCCGCCTCGACCGCAGGCGACCTCCAGCACGCGCAACCCGCGGACCAGGCCAATTTGTTCGCGCACCAGTTGATACCAGGGACTGGAGGCATCTTCGTGTTCCGGATCCGCCTCGAATACTCGTTGATGCCAGACGTCATACTCGGTCTGAAGGCTCATGCTTTGAACTCATCCGGACCCGCGGCCTGCGTGATTTTCGGTACCCGCAGCGCTTTTTCTCGAAAACGGCGATACCAGCGCCGCGACACCAGCCATTTTCGCGCCGCATAAAACACCCGCGGCGGCAGCAACATCGCCGGTCCCATGGCCGCCGTTCTGAAGATGCGTTGCGGCAGGTCCGCGTCGGCGTGCAACACTTCGTAAATCTTTCTCTCCGTTCGCACCGTCTCCCAACGCGCTCCGCCGTCCAGCATCAGGCGCATCTGGTCGGCCTCGGCCTGCACGATTTCGACGACGCAATGGGTTGCTTCCGGAGAAACACCTTTTGCCGGAAGCACCACGGAAAGGGAGCGCGCCAGCGCTTCCATCACCTTCTGTTTACGCCGCAGCCCGGCTGTGTCTCCACCCGCCGAGACGTAGAGATTGCCGCCATGGATATGGTAGTTGGTGAGCGCATCCTTCAGAATCACCATTTCGCTCATCGCAGCGGCAACGGTAAACAGGTATTCATCCGCTTCGATGACCAGCGCTTCCGGAACGGGAACAATTCGCTTGGCAAGTTCTGCCCGCAAGGACATTCGGCTGGTGCCCAAATAGCTTTTTCGTAGCCGGAACACCCTTGCAGCCGCGAGGGAATCAAGCCGCAGCCGCTCATTTTTCTCCGGCGCCACGGTGCGCCGGGCGCCGGAGAAAAAAACTTCCACGATGGCGTGCCCTACCAGGCCAACCGCCGCGTCGGAAGCAAAAACTTGGCTGACCGCTCGTAACTTGCCGGGCGCCCAGCTGTCGTCTCCGTCGAGGAAAGCGATGATCTCGCCGCGGCATTCTGGAATGCCGATATTGAACGCCGACGCCTGCCCGCCGTTTTTCTTTCGGATCAGCCGCACCCGTGGCTCGAACTGGCGAACGATGTCAGGCGTGCGGTCGGTCGAGCCATCGTCCACGACTATGATTTCCCGATCAGCCTCGGCAATGTCCTGCTCCAGCACACTGACGATCGCTTGCTCGATGAAGCGCTCGTGATTGTACGTGTCGATCAGTACGCTGAGGAAGGGTCTCGCCATCAAACGCCACGCATCGCTGGAATGTCGCGTCGCCAGCGATGATCCGCCGGGCCAGCCAACGCACCTTGCCTAAGTCTACGACATCTCCAGGATTCCTTGTTTCCGCGCGATAGGAAATTGAAACGATGGCGAAACAGGAACGCGGGTACGAAGGGGTTGCGTCAACCAAGCGGTTCACGAACGAACTTTAGACGCGCGCCCTCGCCAGCGCAAAATGGAACGCCGAAGCCCGCCCCATTCCTGTTTCCCGGACGGGCGATGGCATTTTCCTGAACTTTTCGCAAGCCATTACTGCTGATAGGTGGAAAATACCATAGAGAACGATCTGTTTATCGATCGGGCGGCGGTCAGGACCTCTGCGTATCGCGTCATTGCCCGGCGGGATGAGCGCGTCCGCTTCGTTGAGAAGCGGTCATTTCCTCGAGAATCGTATCGATACCGCGCGTGATCTTCCAATTCGGATAGTGGCTCTTGAGCTTTGCGAGATTCGAAATGTAGCAGATGTGGTCGCCCTTGCGCGCTTGGTCCACGTAGCGCCAGTCCAGCTTGCGCCCCGTCAAGCCCTCGATCTTCGTAATTGCTTCCAGCATCGAAATGCTGTTTTCGCGCCCGCCGCCCAGGTTATAGACCTCGCCCGGCCGGGGGTTGGCCGCAAACTCCTCGATGGCGCGCACCACGTCATAGCTGTGAACGTTGTCGCGGACCTGCTTGCCTTTGTACCCGAACACCGAATAGCTTCCGCCGGTGACGGCCGTCTTCACCAGATAGGACAGGAATCCGTGCAGCTCCACGCCGGAGTGCGAAGGCCCGGTCAAGCATCCTCCGCGAAACACGCCGACGTTCATCCCGAAATACCGGCCGTATTCTTGCGCCACCAGGTCCGCCGCGGCCTTCGAGGCCCCGAACAACGAGTGCAGCGTCTGATCGATCCGGCAGGTCTCGGCGATCCCATCGAAGTCCTCCGGCCGCGCGTAATCCCAACGCGTCTCGAGCTCCTTCAGGGGAATCTGGTTCGGCGCATCGCCGTAAACCTTGTTGGTGCTGAAGAAAATGAAAACGGCCTCGGGGCAATGCTGCCGCGTAGCCTCCAGCAGATGGATGGTCCCCAGCGCGTTGACCTCAAAATCCAGCAGCGGGATATCCCGCGCCTTGTCATGAGAAGGCTGCGCCGCACAATGCACGATCAGATCGAAACGATGCGCGGTGAATAGTTGCTCGACGCCAGTACGCTCGCGTATATCGAGGTCCACGTGTGTGAACCGCTGGGTCGCGCGCTGCAGACGCCCCAGGTTCCACAGGGTGTCCCCGGCGTGGCCAAAAAACACGCGCCGCATGTTGTTGTCCACGCCCACAACTTCATGCCCTCGGGCGTCGAAGTGCGCCACGGCCTCCGACCCGATTAGCCCGCTACTACCCGTTACCAGAATCTTCACGCGTGTCCCGGCCTCTTAAGGAAGGATGCCACAATTGTGGCCGGCTATAATCCTGAGTTGCGGCTGGATTTCGCTGCTGGCCGGGAAATGTTGCCGCAGCCTGAACCGCATCTGCCTGGGGAATTGATCCCACCACTTCGGTTTGCAACGGTGGAATGCAATCCCGGTATTCTCTCCCCCCAACCGAGAGCGTTTACAAACTAGGGCCGGGTTGCGAGAACAGCTTGGTTCTGTCGTGTCTCTCCGTCACGCTTCGTATGCCGCTCAGGATTTGGCGGGCCCGACCGCGCCGTCTGCCACGAACGAAACCTCCCGGCGGAACCAAGAACACGACATGCGGTCCGCGTTTCGCTAGAATGCCGAGCGCTGCGCTGGGGAGGTTTTTGTGAGACGCATCGTCGGCATGGTCATTCTTCTTTCGCTCGTCTCGGTTGCCGCTTTGGCGCAGAAGCCGCCGCTGCTCCCGGAAAGGGAAATTGCCGCGCTGGCGCAGGAGCTCTCCGGCGAAACCGCCAAGCGCAACCTCGAAGGCATCGCGCGCTTTCATCGCCAGCGCGGCTCGCGGGGATTTCACTCTGCTGCGGAGTTGGTAGCTGACAGAGCGCGCGCTTACGGTTTGAGCGATGTCGCGATTCTGCAGTTTCCTGCGGACGGAAAAATCTACTACGGCACCCAACGCTCGCGCCCGCCGTGGGATGTGGAATTCGCCGAACTTTGGGAAATAACCGATGGCGTCGCGCCGCTAAAAATGGGCAGCTACGACGCAGAACCGGTGGTGTTGGCTGAGGACAGCGAGAGCGCCGACGTCACCGCGGACTTGATCGATGTCGGCGAGGGAGGGAAACAGAGCGACTACGCGGGCAAGGACGTGAAAGGGAAAATCGTGCTGGCGGGCGCGCAACCGGGTGCGGTGCAGGATTTGGCGGTCGGAAAATTTGGCGCTGCAGGAATTGTCAGTTACGCGCAGAACCAGAAGACGGCGTGGTGGGGCGAAGACGAGAACCTGATTCGCTGGGGCCACCTGGAAACATTTTCGTCCAACAAAACGTTCGGCTTCATGGTTTCGCTGAAGACTGCGCGAGCGTTGCGCGAACGGCTCGGCAATGGCGAGCGGATCAAGCTGCACGCCCTCGTAAAAGCCGGCCAGCATCCCGGCTACACCGAAGTCGTGACCGCGACGATTCCCGGCGCCGATTCGAAGCTCAACGCCGAGGAGATTGCCTTCAGCTGTCACCTCGATCACCAACGCCCCGGCGCGAACGACAACGCCAGCGGCTGCGTGACGATTCTGGAGGTCGCTCGCACGCTGCAAAAATTGATCGTCGAAGGAAAGCTCGCCAAGCCGGCGCGTACGATCCGCTTCATCTGGCCGCCGGAAGTCGAAGGCACGCTGACGCTGCTGAACGCCAAGCCGGAGTTCGCGCAGCGCATCCGGGCGGTCGTCCACATGGACATGGTCGGCGGCGGACCGGTGACCAAAACCGTATTTCATGTGACCCGCGGGCCCATGAGTTTGCCTTCGTTCGTGCACGATGTCGGGTGGGCCTTCGGAGAATTCGTCAACGAGCAATCGTACGACTTCGCGGCTGGACTTCCGGCGGAGTATCCGCTGGTGGCGCCCGAAGGCGGCAAAGAAGCGTTGCTGGCGCAAGACACGGCGTACACCATGGGCAGCGACCACGATGTTTATCAGGACAGCTCGTTCCGAATTCCCGCGATTTACCTGAATGATTGGCCCGACCGTTACATTCACACCAATTTCGACACCGCAGCCAACATTGATCCCACCAAGCTCAAACGTGCTGCCTTCATCGGAGCGGCTTCCGGCTACTTCCTGGCGAGCATGACCGCCAACGACCTGCCCGCCGTGCAGTCCCAGGTGCAGCACGGGATGGCTCTTTGGAAGGGATCGATATTTCCGCGCTTGAACAGTTTGTCGGCCGAAGATGCGGCGTGCATGGAGGATTTCCGCGCACAATATGACTGGGGCGTTCAGATGGGGTTACAGCAGTTCGTTCACAACACGCGGAAAGAAGAAACGCCTGACCGCACAAATAGCGGGAAGTGCCTGCCTGACCGGGAGCAAGCGAACGGGGGCCAGGTGCGTTACCGGCGCAAGCCCGAACCGCGCGGGCCGGTTGCCGTGTTCGGCTCTGACTACGTGAACGACCGCACCGCGGCGGCCGGCATCACTGCACCCGGAATTCTCAGCTACCAAGGGCTTTGGGGCAGCGGCGAGGAATATACCTACGAAGTCCTGAACTTTGTAGATGGTTGGCTCGATGCGCAACAGGTTCGCGATCGCGTTTCGGCGGAGTATGGCCCGATTCGGCTGGAGCTGGTGGTCGAATATTTGCGGGCGCTCGAGAAGATCGGCGTCGTGGAACAAGTAAACTGACGCGCCCGCAAGCGCGGCTGGCATTTGCGTGCGCCCTGACGAGTGACCATGATGATCGAAGCGGCTTCCATCGCCGAGCGCGTCGAACAATTGCCGCTCGGGCGTTTTCACCGGCGCTTCATCGCGCTGGTTTCGCTCGGTAACTTCTTCGATCTGTATGACATTTTTGTCGTCGCATACATCGGCGCGGCGCTGCAGCAGTCTGGATTTCTGTCGCTAAGGCAATTCACCTTTTTCGTGGCGTCAGGCTTCCTGGGCATGTTCTTCGGCACGATTGTGTTCGGTATGGGCAGCGATCGCGCCGGACGCCGGAGAGCTTTCGTTTCGCTGTTGCTCATCTATTCTCTGTTCACGCTGGCCTGCGCGTTCGCTCCTTCGCCCACCTGGCTGATCGTGCTGCGTTTTTTTGCGGGCGCGGGGATCGGCGCCGAAATCATCGTCATCGATACGTACGTCACCGAGTTGGTGCCCAGCCGCGCGCGCGGGCGGTACGTAGCCATCACGCAGGTGGTGGGATTTTGCGCGGTGCCGTTCGCGGCGGTGATGGCGCGGTTGCTGGTACCCACACACTTTCTGTTTGCCGGCTGGCGGTGGGTCATGGTCATCGGTGGAAGCGGAGCGTTGCTGACGTGGTGGTTTCGCCGCCGCTTGCCGGAGTCGCCGCGATGGCTCGCAAGCCGCGGCCGCTTTGCGGAAGCCGAGCGCGTGATTTCGCAACTGGAGGCGGAATCGTTCGGAGAAGGAATTACGCGAGCGGGCGAAGCGCCGGCGCAGGACAGCGGCGGGACAAACGCTGCGACGCCGAAAACAGGCCAAGCAGAACGCGCGTCCTTTGCCGAACTCTGGCGAAGACCGTACCTTGGGCGCACCACGATGCTGATCCTGTTCCAGACGCTGCAAACGATAGGTTTCTACGGGTTCGCGAATTGGGCTCCCACGTTCCTGCTGAAGCGCGGCTTTTCGTTGTTGCATTCGCTCGAATATACCCTGCTCATCGCGCTGGCATCCCCCGTAGGTCCGCTGCTGGCGGTGGCAACTTCCGATCGCATGGAACGCAAGTGGACCATCGTCGTGCTGGCGATTCTCGTGGCGGCTTTTGGCCTGGGATTTGCAGGAGCTGCGACGCCCGTGACGGTGGTGGCTTTCGGCGCGCTCTTGACGCTCAGTAATTATTGGTTCTCCGCGGCCTTCCACGCGTACCAGGCGGAACTGTTTCCGACGCGGCTGCGGGCCACTGGCGTGGGATTCACCTACAGTTGGAGCCGGCTAAGCGCGGTATTTTCCTCGCTGCTAATCGGCGCGGTGCTGGTGCGCGGCGGAGTGAGCGCGGTGTTTACGCTGTTGGCGGCGGCGATGTGCGGCGTAGCGTTGATCATCGGTGCGCTTGGCCCGCGAACGAATCGAATTGCGCTCGAACAGTTGGCGAGGTAACCGATATTACTTGGACACCTGCACAGCGCGGCAGGCATCGCGATTTTTTCTGGAGATGAAGTATAGTTTGCGCATGGACACGAGACTGGAACCACTGGCTACCGAACGAGCTTTTTTTTCCGCACTTATTTCCGCCAACCTGGATTCTTTGGACTCTCTTCTTGCGGATGATTTTATTTTAATCGATGTCTTGAACGGTTCGGAGGTTACCAAGCCGATGCTGCTGGCGGCGTTAGGATCGAGCCAGGTGAAATTCGATTCCATCGAACCGGTGGAAAGTCGCGTTCGTGGATACGCCACGACCACCGCCGTGATTACCGGCCGGACCGAACTGCGCGGACGGGTCGGCGAGGCGGCGTTTACGGCCAGCAGCCGCTACACACACGTGTTCGTGATGCAGAAGGGCGGCTGGGTCCTGGCGTCGGCGCAAGGGACGCAGATCCGGTGAACGGCTCGACAACGGCTGGCCGGACGGTTGTCCGTTGCTCAGAACTCGGCGGCACCTGTTTCGCTTCAGGACCCCTGCCCCCACGCCGCGGGAGTTGAAAAAAATTCTCGTGTTCGTTTGTCGATTCCGCGCAGGGCTGATCGACTATGAGCAGGAGGTAATACAACCATGCACTATTTGCTGTTGATTTACGATTCCGAGGCGAGCTGGGAAAAGCTGAGTCCGGCCGACCAGGCCAGGATGTACGACGAGTATGGCAAGTTTACGAAGGAGATCAAGGAGAAGGGCAAGCACCTGGCAGGGCATCAACTGAAGCCCGTCGCCACAGCGACCACAGTGCGGGTTCGGGATGGCAAGCGGGTGGCAACAGACGGCCCTTTTGCGGAGACCAAAGAGCAATTGGGCGGGTTTTATATGATCGATGCAAACGACCTGGACGAGGCCATCGCCATTGCGGCGAAAATACCTTCGGCGAAGTTCGGATCGATTGAGGTGCGGCCGATTGTGGTGCGCGAGGCGGCGGCGAACGGGTAGCGACGAGCATCGATAAACCGACAGGTGGTGGGGTCCGGGCGTTGGGCGCAGCGATGCTGCTGCCCCACAACGCAGGTGACGCGCGATGGGGTTACCCATCGGTCGCATCCGCGCATGGTTGAACACATGGATTTTGAAAAATTCCATCGCACGGAGTCGGGGCGCATGCTGGCGACTTTGATTGGGTTGCTGGGCGATTTTGACTTGGCCGAGGAGATGCTGCAGGAGGCTTACGCCACGGCGTTGCAGAAGTGGCCGGCGGAGGGGACGCCCGCGAATCCGCGGGCGTGGTTGATCAGCACCGCGCGGTACAAGGCCATCGACCGCATGCGCCGCCAACGGCGGTTCGAGGCCAAATCGGTGGAGATCGCGAAAACTTCGCGGTCCATCGCCGAGCCGGTTCCCGATTGGGAAGACGATATGGTTTCCGATGACCGCCTGCGATTGATTTTTACCTGCTGCCACCCGGCTTTGCCGATTGAAGCGCAAGTGGCCTTGACGCTGCGAACCGTCTGCGGCGTAACCACCGAAGAGATTTCCAGAGCGTTCCTGGTGCCCGTGGCCACCATGGCCCAGCGGCTGGTGCGCGCAAAGTGCAAGATTCGCGATGCGGGCATCCCCTATCGCGTTCCACTGCCCGAAGACCTTCGCGACCGGCTGGACGCGGTGTTACTGGTCATCTACCTGATTTTCAACGAAGGATATCTGGCAAGCAGCGGAGATGCGCTGATCCGCCGTGAACTGTGCGCCGAGGCCATCCGGTTGGGCCGCGTTTTGTGTGAGTTGTTGCCGCGGCAGGGAGAAGCGCGAGCGCTGCTGGGATTGATGCTGCTGCACGATTCGCGAAGCGATGCGCGGGTGAGCGCCGAGGGGGAACTGATCCTGCTTGAGGAGCAGGATCGGAAGTTGTGGCGCTGGGAGCAGATTCGCGAAGGAACCACTTTGGTGGAATCCGCATTACGGAGCGGGGCCGCGGGCGGGTATGCCGTGCAGGCTTCCATTGCGGCGTTGCACGCGAATGCCAAGACGGCAAAGGAAACCGACTGGCCGCAGATTGCGGGTTTGTATGGCGTTTTGTTACGGATGGAAGCATCGCCCGTCATTGCGGTAAACCACGCGGTGGCGGTGGCCATGAGCGAGGGTTTCGAGAAGGGGTTGGCGCTGTTGGATGAGTTGGAGGGGCGCGGCGAGTTGAAAGAATTTCACCTGCTGCCGGCGGCGCGGGGAGACCTGTTGCGCCGCTTGGGAAAAAGGGCGGCGGCGGAGGAGGCTTATCGAAGGGCGTTGTCGCTGGCGGCCAACGACATTGAGAGGAAGTTCTTGCGGCGCCGGTTGGCGGAGGTGGAAGAAAGACCCGCCGCGGAGTCCCGGAAGCAATGTAGAGAACAGGGCAGGCATAAGCGCTGCTTTGCGTTGGATTCGAAAGTGGAAATAGATTAGATTGCGGTTGGCAGCCGCTAGCGTTCGTCCTCCTGCTGGCGGCGCCAAGGACGCGAGATGTCTTCGGCCGCTCCCGCATCGTCTGGCGTCAGGTCCAGAACATTCCTGATCACGTGGCTGCTGGCGGTCGGGTCCGGCGTGTACCTGATCGAAAATCTGTGGGTCGATCCGTGGTTGAGGACCAAATTCGACCGCTTGCCTTCGCTGGTGCCCGAGGCTCTTACCGCTTGGTGGTTCGTTGTGTTTGGAGTTGGTGGCATCGTTTGCGTGGTGCTCGTCGTGTGTCAGGTATTGGTGAGCCAGCACCGCCGAATTTCGTTGCCCGCGAAGGTGTGCACCGGGGTCGCGGTGACGGCCGCCTGCGTTTTGTGGGGCGTGTGGTTCACGGCGACCAACGGGTCCGGGTCAGCGGCCACGGCTGGCGCGAGCCGGCACCAACATGCGGTGACACTGACCTGGAATGCGAGCACATCGGCGGTGGCGGGGTATAACATCTATCGCAGCACCGTGAAGGGGCGGGACTACGTCAAGATCAATGCCACGCTGGTTAAGGACCGGCTCAGCTACAAGGATGTAGATGTCGATCGTGGAAAGACCTATTACTACGTGACGCGGTCGGTCGATGCGAACGGGAAAGAGAGCAGCGATTCGGCGGAAGTCGTGGCTAGCGTTCCTTAAGTTTTGCGGTGCTATCCGATCCGTCGATTCCTTCGATGGTGTTTTTATTTTTTTGTGTCCAAGCGCAGGGTGACACGCCGGGCAGAAGCCCGGCGCCTGCCTAAGCGTTGGTCTTATTCGATGCGCAGGGCGTTCATCGGTTGGATGGAGGCGGCGCGGTTGGCGGGGATGATGGCGGCGAAAAAGGAGGAGATGGCGAGCGCGCCGGTGGCTAGCGTGAGCGCGAAGGGGTCCCAGGAGGCAACGCCGTAGAGTTGGGCGGAGATCAATCGGCCTGCGCCTACGGCCAACGGCAGGCCCAGAACCAGGCCAATCAACACGCGCTTGAATGCTCCGAGGAGCACGAGTTGCAACACTCCCCCGCGGTCCGCGCCGAGGACCATGCGAATGCCGATTTCGTTGGTGCGCTGAGCCACCGAATAGGCGGTAACGCCGTAGAGGCCGATCGCGGCAAGGACCAAGGCGACGACCCCGAACAAACCGGCCAGGCTCGCAACGGCACGCTCCTGATCGAAGCAAAGATCGATTTGCTCCTGCATGGTTCGGATGCTGGTGATGGTCATGTTGGGATCGAAGTCTGCCAGAGCGCGGGTGAGCAGAGGTTCGAGCGTGCCCGCCGGTGCTTTGGTGACCAGCAAGATTCCCTCGAGGTAGTGCGAACGAAGCTCCAGGTTCCTCATCAGCTTGTTGTCGTAGTTGACGCTCTGCATGAGCGGAACATAGAACATCGGCCGCGCCGGCTTCTCCAGCTGAAATCCCGCAAACTTGGCGTCCCCCACGACGCCGACGATTCGAAACGTTCCCGCCAGCTCCGGAACGTCCAGCCCGAAATGCTGATCGATGGGATCTTCGCCATTCTTGAAAAAGCGTTTGACGAAGGCCTGATTGACGACGGCGACCGGCGCGGTGGTTTCATTGTCAGCGGCCGAGAAGTAGCGTCCACGGATCACAGGAACGCCCAGATCCTGCAAGTAGTTCGCGCCAACGCGGTCCCACGACGCCCCTGATTCATTATTCATTTGTCCCGGAGGATGGCCCGCCACCATGATCAGCTCGCCCCAATTGTCGGTGAGCGGGTTGTACATGGCCAGGTCCGCGCTCTGGATTCCCGGAAGATGGTTGAGGGTATCGTCGAGTTGGCGATAGCGTGCGATCATGCTGGTTATCGGACGATCCGAGGGCGGTTGGAGTACTTCCACCTCGACACGGCTCGGAACCTGGAAGCCGAAATCCTGATGCTCGAGTTTGTTGAGGCTGCGACCAAGCATGGTGGCACCGGCGACCAGGACGACCGAGAGAGTGGCTTGTACGACGAGCAGCGCTTTGCGGGCGAACGAGGAACGGTCGGTATTGCCGCGGCCCGTGCCACGAAGCGCGTCGGCGGGATCGGTGCGCGTCGCGAACCAGGCCGGCGCCGCGCCGAAAATAATGCCGGTAATCAGCGCGAGAACGAAGGCGAAGGCGAGGACCACCAGCGAAGGCGCAGCGCTGATGGGAAGAAAATGAGCGCTGTGGAAGGCCAGAGCGAGCAGCAAGCGGGCCGCTCCGACGGCAACCAGCAGACCAGCGATGCCGCCGGCAACGGCGAGCAGGATGCTTTCGGTCAGGGCTTGCCCAACAATTTGTCGGGGCGTCGCGCCGATGGCAAGCCGCACCGCGGTTTGGCCACGGCGGGCAACCGCGCGAGCCAGCAGCAGGTTCGCAACGTTGGCGCAGGCGATGAGCAACACGATGCCGCATACTGCCAGCAGAATTTGCAGGCTTCGCCCGTACTGTTCTTTCATAACCGCCACACCGGATCCCGCCGGAACGATATGGATGACCTGCTTGGGCAGCATGCGAATGACGTCCGGCATCCAGTTCGAGGGATAGCCCGAGTCGTATTGCAACCACTGGCGGAGAACGCCGGTGAGACGCGCAGCGATTCCGGCGGTGGTCGCTCCGGGGCGCAAGCGGCCGATGGCCCGAAGCCATGCAGAGATGGATTGACGGACCAGAGCGGTATCGCCGTCAATGACGGCTTCCTGCTGGAGGGGAATCCAGATGTCGGGGGGATCGCTGTCCAGGGTCTCGCCGAAGAATCCGGGCGGCGCGACGCCGACGATTGTGAAGGGATGCCCCTGCACCTCAAACGTCGAACCCAGCACCGTGGGATCGCTGGCGTAGGTGGTTTGCCAGGCACGATGACTGAGAACGGCTACAGGCGCCGATGAGGGCGTGTCGTCCTTGGGGGTGAATACACGGCCGGCGAACGGGCCGACGCCGAGCGTGGAGAAGTAGTTCCCGGTCACATACTCGGAGCGCAAGGGCCGCGCAGCAGACTCGACGCCTTCGCGGCGCACCGTGGCGCGCCAGCCACCGGCCTGGAAAGCGGCGAGTTCTTCGAACTCGGGAGCTTGGGATTTCAGGCGTTCGAACAGCGGGTAGGAGTACATGCCCCAGGTGTCTTGCGGGCCGCCTTCCACGCAGCAGTCGTCGCCTTCACCAATGCGATAGAGGCGGGCCGGGTCGGAAACGGGCAAAGAGCGCAGCATAACCGCATGGATCAGCGTGAAAATGGCCGTGGTGCCGCCGATGCCCAAGGCCAGCGTAAGGATGGCCGCGGCCGTGAAAATGGGCGCCTGCCGGAATTGGCGTAGGGCGTACCGAAAATTGGCCAGAACGTCGTGCATGGGTGGCACCTCACAGAGCTTTACGAGACCCGCCTGCCGCAAGTTCCCCAAAATGCCGTTGCGGGGCCCACAAGGTGCGTGGCCCAAGCTGCGGTGCGGTTACGTGCCTGGGCTCGAAGGTCTTGGTAACCTCGGAGATGTAAAGACGACGCGAGTGGGTCAATGGTTAGGTTTGGCCTGGTAGCGTCCCTCGGCAACGCCGGAATCTTTGCCGGCTCGGTGCGCGTCCGTGTAAGAGAAAACGCCACGTCCTCGGATGGTTCTTAACGCCGCAGGGAAGCGCAGGGAAGGTCGCGCCTGAGGCCTGGGCTGCGCGTGTGCTAGCATGGAATCTCACGCTTTGACGTCTTAGGCGGCAATCTCAACCTTCATGATCACGACGGCCATGAAAGCTTTGCGCAAGATGCAGCCTGCGCGAGGCCTTTCCTTTGAGAAAGCTGCGGTGCCGGCCATCGGGCCCACGGATGTTTTGGTGCGCGTGCGCACAGCCTCGATTTGCGGTACCGATCTGCACATTTATGGCTGGGACCGCTGGTCGCAGGGGCGCATCAAGCCTCCGGTGACCCTGGGGCATGAATTTTGCGGCGTTGTGGAGCGGGTTGGGGACGAAGTCACAGCGGTGCGCGCCGGTGATTTTGTGAGCGCCGAGATGCACGTGAATTGCGGGCATTGCCGGCAGTGCCGCGTCGGCGAAGCCCACGTTTGTCAGAATCTGAGGATTATCGGGATCGATCAGGACGGCGCGTTCGCGGAGTTTGTGAAGATTCCCGCGTCGAACATAATTAAGCTCGATGCCAGCATTCCCGAACCGTACGGCGCGATTCTGGATCCTCTGGGCAACGCCGTGCACACCGTCCTGGCCGGGCCAATTGCCGGGATGACCGTTTTGGTCACCGGATGCGGGCCGATCGGCTTAATGTCGATCGCCGTGGCGAAAGCCTGCGGAAGCTCGACCGTTTTTGCCACCGAGACCAACCAGCAGCGCCGAGCCATGGCGAACAAGATGGGCGCGGACGTGGTCATCCATCCAGCCGCGGAGGACGCCGTCGCCAGGATCAAGGCCGAGACCGACGGTACCGGTGTGGATGTTCTGCTCGAAATGTCCGGGAATCCCTTGGCGATTCAGCAGGGCTTTAAGGCTTTGCGTGCGGGCGGAAGAGCTTCGTTGCTGGGAATACCCACGGAATCCGTGCCGCTCGATTTGGTGAACGATGTGATTTTCAAGGGCGCAACGGTGCAGGGCATTTACGGCCGCCGCATGTATGGAACTTGGGTGCAGATGACGGCTCTGCTGAAGGCCGGGCGGTTGAATCTGGATGCTCTGTTCGGAGAGCGAACTTCGCTGGAAAAGTTTGAGGGCGCCTTCGCGATGTTGCAAGGCGGCCTGGCGGGGAAGGTTCTGCTGTATCCCGATGGAGTGCCTAAATAGAGAGCGAGTCGTCGCCAAGAACGAGGAGCGAACGATGTCAGACACCGCAACGCAGACAACAAAACAGAATCCGCTGCAATTTGTCACCGACGCGCTGGGGGAATTGAGGGCGAAAGGCGTGGCGCCGAGGTTGCGGGTGCTCGATGGCGAGCAGAAGCCGGTTGCCACGTTCGATGGCCAGCAAGTGATCAACCTCGCCTCGAACAATTATTTGGGCCTGACGACGCATAAGGCCTTGCGCAAGGCGGAGATCGAGGCGGTTCGCAAATATGGCGCAGGGGCCGGCGCCGTGCGCACCATTGCCGGGACGATGAAGCTGCACATGGAGCTCGAGGAGCAGATCGCGAAGTTCAAGAATGTTGAAGCGTGCGTCGTGTTTCAGTCCGGATTCACGGCCAACGCCGGGACGGTCTCGGCGATCCTCGGTAAGGAAGACTTGATCGTTTCCGATGAACTGAATCACGCGTCGATCATCGATGGCGCGCGGCTGTCGAAGGCAACGATTAAAGTTTTCAAGCACAAGGATGTGGCGGATTGCGAGCGGATCCTGCAGGAGACCGCGGACTGGAAGGGACACAAGCTGATCATCACCGACGGCGTGTTTTCGATGGATGGCGACATCGCGCCGCTGCCCAAGCTCTGCGATCTGGCGGAGAAGTACAACTGCATCATGATGGTCGACGACGCGCACGCCTCGGGAGTGCTGGGACGCGGAGGGCGCGGCACGATCGACCATTTCCACTGCCACGGGCGGGTGCAGATTCAGGTAGGTACACTGAGCAAGGCAATCGGCGCCATGGGCGGGTACGTTTGCGGATCCCGGGATCTCATTGATTTTCTCTACCTGCGGGCCCGGCCGTTCCTGTTTTCAACCTCGCATCCGCCAGCCACGGCCGCCGCCTGCCAGGCGGCGTTCACCTTGCTGGATTCGCCCGAGGGCGAGCGGTTGGTGAAAAAGTTATGGGCGAATACGAAATTCTTCAAGCGGGAGCTCAACAAGCGCGGTTTCCAGTTCAAGGTGAGCGAGACGCCGATTATCCCCATTCATGTGGGTGATGCGGCCAAGGCGTTTGAGTTTTCAAAGCAGCTGTTCGAGGCGGGCGTGTTCGCGCCGGCAGTGGGGTTCCCCACGGTGGCGGAGGGTAAGGCCAGGCTGCGCGCGATTGTGAGCGCGACGCACAAGCGGGACGAACTTTTGCGCGCCGCAGACACGCTGGCGACGGTTGGAAAACCTCTGGGGATCGTCTAAGTAGCGCAGCGGGGGGGGGACTGGTGGAGGCAGGTCGAAATTGCGTATTTTTGCAGTACTGGGACGCCGTTTCGAACCATGTCGGCATCCCAATCACTTGTTAAATAAAACAAAATAGTACTCTTATCTTTGGTTCGCTTCGTGCATGCCCAGATCATTGGTGGTGTGTCGATTTGTGGCTCCCAGCCGAGCGGTTTCCCCCAGAAGGGAGGACGCGTCATGATGAAACGTGCAACAAGTTTGCTCTTCGCGGGCGCGCTTTTGGTTTTGACGTCTAACGCGCAGACGCCTCCTGATATTCAGCGATCGTCCAAGACCGACTCCAGCCAAGCTCCCGCCCCTGTCATAGCTCCTCTCGGAGTAGGGACGGCGTTCAACGCTTCCCTGGAAGACGCGCTCGATACCCGAAAGACCAAGGCCGGCGATCGGGTGACCGCCGAAATCGGCGAAGATGTCTCTTACCAGCAGTGCTTGATCTTCCCGAAAGGTACAAAGATCATAGGGCACGTGGTACGGGTAACGTCCGGAGGACGCGGGCGTGCAGGATCGGCGATCTTTATCCAGTTTGACAAGGCGACTATCAAGGATGGGCAAGAAGTAATCCTGAACGCAGGGATTCAAGCGCTGGCTGTCGGCGCGGTAGCGCCGAGGCCGTCCAGTGGGGCCAAGAGCAGCGCCGCGGCTCCGCAAGCGGTTCCAGTCGTAGATGAAAGCGCCGGGACAACAGCGGCATCCAGCGATGCCTTGGTGGTGTCCACCCTTTACCAGGAGCCGCGCAGCACACGGCAGCCACCACTGACGGCATCTTCTTCACCGGAAGGCGAACTTACCTCGAGCGGCCTATTTTCGTCCGATAGCAAAGGTGCGTTTGGGCGGCCGGACCTGAAAGTGTATACGCCGACCTCGGAAGGTTCGCACGGCACCGTCCTGCTTTCTTCCAAGAAGAATATGCACCTGGATGCGGGCACACACTTGCTGCTGGTGATTCAGCCGCCACCCAGCGCGGACTCGGCAGCGTCGGGTCCTTCTTCGACCGATCTCGATCCCCAGTAATCACCCGCGCATCGTTTATACTGCGAATTCCTTCCCGGGGGGTTTGTTCATCATGAACGCGATACGTAGAACATGTCTTGGCGCTGGTCTCGGTCTGTTTCTCGCAGGCGGGGCAGCCGCATCCCCGGCCGCCGCTCAGGACGCAGGTTCTGCGGCGAGCGGAAGGACTGAAGTTACGCTGGCGGGCGGCACACCCATACTGGCGGAACTCAACAACGGGGTGGACTCGAAAAAAGCCAAGGTCGGGGACGCGATCGCAGCCCATACGACGGCAGCTTTGAAGTCGACCGACGATCGCACGATTCTGCCAAAGGGCGCAAAGATTGAAGGGCACGTTACCCAAGCGGACGCGAAGTCCAAAGGCGGCACCGAATCCGCGTTGGGCATTCAGTTTGATAAAGCATTCATGAAAGACGGGGGCGAGATAGCTCTGAGCGTGGTCATTCAAGCGGTCGGGGCGCCGGCGAATTTTTCAGGCGCCGGCGATGCAAGCTCGCTGCCCGGCCCTTCGAATACCGGCACAACACAGACCTCGCCTATGGCTACCACACACATGCCGCCCCCGACCGCCCAGGAGGCTGGGGGCGCGCCGCCGGAGCCAAGCGCGGTTGGTGCATCCTCGCCGCGACTGGATGCGAAAAGCCGCGGTGCGATCGGCTTGCGCGGGATAACCCTCAACGACGAGCCGGCAAATAACCGTCCAGCCACCGTAATCGTGTCCAACGGGAAAAGCGTACATCTGGATGGCGGCACGCAACTTCTGCTGGTGGTACGGGCGCAAACACCGGCTCAATAGTGGCGGTCGGTTCACCCGAGCCTCGGTGCCGACCGCGCTGAAACCGGGAAACGATCAGCAGCGACAGAAGCACGACAAGAGAATAGCACTCGCTTGCAGTGACTCCCGACATCTGCCGACTGTTCCGAGGCGGTTTACGCGCTTTGCTATACTCGGCGGGATGCCCTCCGCTCCGAAAAAACTCTTTCTGATCGATGCCATGGCGCACATCTACCGGGCGTTTTTTGCCCCCATGGTGCGCATGAACGCGCCTTCCGGCCTTCCTACGAAAGTGCCCTTCCTGTTCAACAATATTCTTCAGCGGCTCCTGAAGGACTATAAGCCGGACTACCTTGGCGTGGTGTTTGATACCAGCAAGCCGACATTTCGCGACAAACTTTTCGAGAAATACAAAGAGCATCGGGCTCCCATGCCGGATGAACTGTCGCTGCAGGTCCCGTACGTGCGGCGTCTGTGCGAAGCGCTGCAGGTGCCGATTCTGGAATACGACGGATTTGAGGCAGACGATGTTTTGGGCGCGCTGGCGGAGCAGGGCGCGAAACAAAAACTGGATGTACTGGTGGTCACCAACGACAAAGACATGATGCAGCTGGTCGGCGACGGCGTTCGCGTGCTGCGGCCGGGAACCGGCGGGATGAAAAACGACGTGATCGTCGATGCTCCGAAAGTGAAGGAGATTCTGGGAGTGACGCCGGAACAGGTCGTGGACTACATGGCGCTGTTCGGCGACAGCATCGACAACATCCCCGGGGCCAAGGGAATCGGCGAAAAAGGAGCGGCGGAGCTGATTCAAAAATACGGCAACGTGGAGAGCGCGCTGGACCATGCCGCAGAGGTGCCGAACAAAAGATATCGCGAGGCTCTACAACAGCAACGGGAACAGGTGCTGCTGTCAAAGCAGTTGGCGAAGATCGCGACGGATGTGCCGGTGACTTTGAATCTCGACAGTTTGAGGCGCCGCGAGCCGGACATTGCATTGCTGACGGCGTTGTACCGCGAACTGGGATTCAATTCGCTGCTGAAAGATTTGGGTGCGCAGGCGGTAGCGACGGCTGCGGCGAACGAGCAAGCGGCGATCCAGACCGATTACGTGCAGTTCGCGACCGTGGAGGAGTTTCGCGGCTACCTGGCGAAGCTGCCGGCGAAGGCGCCGCTGGCGGTTTGGCTTAATGTGGAGCCCGGGGAACGCGAAGTGGAAGGGTTCGGGACGCGCGTGGCGTCGATAGAAGTGTCGTCGAAGACCGGTGAAGGCCGTTCGGTGCGGATGGATGAAAAGGGCGAGGCGCTGAAGGCTCTGGTCCCGCTGCTTGCGGACGCGAAGCGGCCGAAGATCGTGCACGATCCCAAGCTTTTTCAAATTCTGTGCGCTCGCGCGGCGAATATTGTTCACGCCACGCAGGTTTATTCCTATTTGTTGCGCCCGACCACTGGCAATCACAATTTCGCTGACGTAGTCATGCGGCAGTTCAACGTGATGCTCGGAGGCGGGCCGGGCGAGCGCGCGGACTACCTGCACCGGCTGGCGCCCGTGCTGCGCCAGGGTGTGGAGGGCCTGCAACTCGAGCGCGCGTACCAACAGATCGATCTGCCGGTCGCGGCCGTGCTCGCCGAGGTGGAGCGCAACGGCATCCGCGTCGATCCAAAAGCGCTCGATGCGATGTCCTTGACGATGGAGAAAGAAATCCGGCGGCTGGAGAAGGAGATTTGGGAGCTTGCCGGAGTGGAATTCAACGTCAATTCACCGACGCAACTCGCCGAGATTTTGTTCGACAAGCTGAATTTGCAGGGGCCGTTCAAGCGCGGCCGCGGCCGCGTGCGCTCGACAGCGGCGGACGTGCTCGAAGACCTCGCGGAGCAGCACGCCATTCCGGCAAAAGTGATCGAGTTCCGCGAGGTGGCAAAACTCAAATCGACCTATGTGGATACCCTGCCGAAGTTGATTCATCGCGAAACCGGGCGGCTGCACACCAGTTTCTCGCTGACCGGCACCGCCACCGGGCGCCTCAGTTCTTCCGATCCCAATTTGCAGAATATTCCGATCCGCACCGAACTCGGCCGGCAAATTCGCGCCGCGTTTGTGGCGGAACCGGGGAAAATCCTGCTGGCGGCGGACTATTCGCAGATCGAATTGCGGGTGATGGCGCATTTTTCGAACGACCCCGTTTTGCTGGAAGCGTTTCGCAACGCGGAGGACATTCATGCGCGCACGGCACAAGAAGTTTTTAACGTCGGTCCCCTGGGACAAACTGCGGAACATCGCCGGGCGGCGAAGGTCATCAATTTCGGAATCATTTATGGGTTGTCGCCCTTCGGCCTGGCGCAGAACTTGGGCATTCCGCAAAAAGAAGCAGCGCAATTCATCCAGGCATATTTTGCGAGGTATCGCGGGGTGAAACAGTATCTGGACAACTCTCTGGCCGAGACGCGCAAGACCGAAATGGCCAAGACTTTGTTCGGACGCATCCGGCCGATTCCAGAGATCAATTCGCCGCAGGTGCAGCTTCGGAATTTCGCAGAGCGGACGGCGTTGAATTCGCCGCTGCAAGGCACGGCGGCCGATTTGATCAAGTTGGCGATGATCGCGATCGACAAGCGGCTGGTCGAAGAGAAATTGGAAGCGAAGATGATCCTGCAGGTGCACGACGAGCTGCTGTTTGAGGCCCCGGAGAACGAGCAGGAGGCGCTTAGGGCGCTGGTTCGGCACGAGATGGAGAACGCGTACGAGCTGGCGGTGCCGCTGGTGGTGGAGATCGGGTTGGGGGCGAATTGGCGGGATCTGGAGTAGGTGCGAGCGCGGTCCGGTGACGGCCATGGGGAACGGGTCGGGGCGCTGGGGTGCAGCGCCCCCAAACGCAGGTGTGCGGGCTTGTTTAGCCAAACCAGCATTCCCGCTTAGGTAACATTGCATGCCGCCCCGGGGGAGTCGCCAGAATTGGTCTGCTAGAGTATAAATACCCACCTGCGTTTGGGACTTTTCATGAAACGTGCTTGCTCACTACTGCTCTTGGCAGTTGTATTGATCCTTGCCGGATGCAAGAACGGCACGGCGGGGCGCGTCATTTCCGTCAGCGTTTCGCCAAGCGGCGTGAACGTGGTTGTGGGGGCCACGCAGCAGATGACCGCGACGGTGATGGAAACGTTCAGCACGGCGGTTACCTGGAGCGTGGTGGGCGGTAGCGCGAATGGCACGATTTCGAGCAGTGGTCTCTACACGGCGCCGGCCACAGTGCCAACCCCCGCGCAAGTCACGATCATCGCCACGTCTCAGAGAGATCCGACAAAGTCTGGATCGGCTACCGTGACGATTACCATGACTGCCGGGCCCACGAACATCACCGTGGCGGTGAGCCCCTTGGTGGCCAGCGTGGCCAACTATGGGACCCAGCAATTCACGGCGACGGTCGCGGGCACCGCAAATATGGGGGTGACCTGGCAAGTAAACGGAACAGCCGGCGGAAGCCAGACGCTGGGATTTATCTCCGCGAGCGGCTTTTATGTGGCACCGGGAAATGTGCCGACGGCATCGGACGGCAAAGGCGGAAGCGTAACCACGACGCTTTCGGTAACGGCCGTCTCACAGGCCGATCCTGCGGCGTCGGGGCTATCGACGGTGACGATTGTGCCTGGAAATCAGAACCCGCAGACCGGCCCGATTGAGTTGGGGACGTCCGGAGGAAATGGCAACGACTCGATCTCCAATCCCACCAATCACACCATTACGTGCTGCGGCGGAACGCTGGGATCGCTGGTGACGCGCGGAGGGACGCAATACATTTTGAGCAACAACCATGTGCTGGCGCGGACCGATTCCGCCGCGATTGGCGACCCGATCGTGCAGCCCGGGTTGATCGATGCCGGGCTGACGGCTAACTCCAAATGCGATAAGACGCAGGCGACGACGGTGGCGAATCTCACGGAGTTTGTGAATTTGCAGGCGGAGGACCAGAACGCATCGTCATCGAACATCGATGCGGCCATCGCGCAGGTTGTCACCGGATTTGTCGACCCTTCCGGAAACATCCTTTATCTTGGCGGCGTGACGGACTCGAACGGCGTGCCGGTGCCGGGAGCTCCGAACGCGGGCTCCGGCGTGGCTGCTACGCTGGGCATGCCTGTGGCCAAGAGTGGGCGGTCGACGGGACTGACTTGCGCAACGGTGCTGGCGGTCAACACCGACACCAGCGTGCAATACAACACGATGTGCGACGGAAGCGGAACCAGCTTCACGGTGGACTACGACAACCAGGTGGATGTCGCGGGCGGGGGTTTTTCGGCCGAGGGCGATTCTGGTTCGCTGATCGTCACACAGAACAACGCCGATCCGGTGGCGCTGCTGTATGGGGGCTCGGATACCGACACGGTGGCAAATCCCGTGGCGCCGGTGCTGAGTTTTTTCGGGAGCGGCGGGAATCCGGTGACATTTGTGGGCGGAACCGGACATGCGGTGATTGGTTGCACATTGCCGACCGGGCCGCAGTCGGCAGCGCGAACGCTGCAGCCGGCATCGCTGGCTGCCGAGACGATGCAGAAGGCGCTGGACAGGCGAGACGCGCAGGCTGCGGCATTGCTGGCCTATCCGGAGGTGCAGGCTGTCGGCGTCGGCGCAAGCTTCGATAATCCCGCCGAGCCCGCAATCGTGTTTTTCGTGACCCGCGGGCAGCCCCGCACGAACCTGCCGGCCCAGGTGGATGGCATTCGCACGGTTATCGTGGAAGGCGATTTGTTCGCGCGCCGGGGAGCGATTTCCGTGGCGGATACTGCGATCAATGAACAGGCGTCCGCGCCGCGACAATTGGTGTATTCGGTGACGGTCGCGGAACTCGAGCGCGCGAAGGTGGTCCACGCCGCGCATGCGAAGGCTTTGATGCAGCAGCCCGGCGTACAAGGCGTGGGAATTACCTCGAGTGTCGATTCGCCGGGTGAAGCTGCGCTGATGATCTTTGTGATTCGCGGCGTAACGCATGCTCCGATTCCGCCGCTGATCGATGGATTGCGAACGCGGGTGCGAGAATCGAGCCGATTCCGCGCGGGTTACCGAGGAGTTGAGCCGCAACGCGCGTGCAGGATGCCTGTGAAGCGGGCCGCGCGCTAGGATTCCCTGTCAACGGGCGTTGACGACTGCGCCACACCTTTTTCGACCGACTATCTTTGCATCCCTTTCCAGGCGTAGAATCCGCTCACGATTCAAGCGCAGTGGTTCTACGGTCGTTTAGCGGATCAGGAGGCAGATATGAGGCGCTCTCTCCCCGTTGCGGGTGCGTTTCTGCTGGTGTGTTTCGGTGTCACCGCCGCGTCGAGAAACGCGGCGCAGGATAGTTCGTCCCAGACGCCCGCCGACGATTACAAGATCACACCGGAAGACATCGCGCGAAAGAATCCGGTGAAGTCTTCGCCGGAAGGGTTAGTGGAAGCGCGCCGCGTGTTCAAATACGACTGCGCGATGTGCCACGGGATGGGCGGCGACGGCAAAGGCGACGTCGTCGAGTCCATGAAGCTGACCATGCACGACTGGCACGATCCGGCAGCCCTTGAGGGAAAAACCGACGGCGAGATCTTTTACATCATTACCAAAGGCAAAGGAAAAATGATGGGTGAAGGGGACCGCCAGCCGGAGAAATTGCGGTGGAACCTGGTGAATCTGGTGCGCTCGATGGCAGGAAAAGGAGCGCAAGCGAAATCTCCGAGCCCGCCCGCCGCTAGTTCTCGTTGATGACGGGTGGACTCGCGCCACGGGGCATGTGCTAGGCTTTCCTGTCCAGCTATTTGGAAAGGGAGGCGCATGGCGCACTCATCGCAGTTTCTGAAGCTTGTCCAGAATGCCAAGAAGAATGTGAAAGAGACCAACGTCGCGGAGGTAAAACGCCGCAGCGACGCGGGGGAGAAATTCCTGCTGATCGATGTTCGCGAAGACAACGAGTGGGCGAAGGGCCATTTGCCCGGCGCCGTTCACCTCGGTAAGGGCATTATCGAGCGGGATATCGAGCAGCGCGTTCCGGACACGAGCGCAAAGTTGATTCTGTATTGCGGCGGCGGGTTTCGTTCGGCGCTGGCCGCCGAAAACCTGCAAAAGATGGGCTACACCAACGTGGAATCGATGGATGGCGGCTGGAAGGGCTGGCTGGACGCGGGGCTGCCGACGGCGAAGGACTGAAGCACGACGTCCACTACGAGATAGAGATGAAAGAAGACCGTCCACGCCCGATCCTGAACCACCGTCTGAAAGCCACGCGATAATTCTGAGGCCCTCGGATCGGCGGCGGGGTGTAATCACACCGAAACAGGGTTTCGATCGGAGCCTCCGTCTCCGCACCTTCAACATCGCTGCCTCGGTTTCGTTGCGAGAGATGAAAAAGAATGAAAACAAAAATATTTCTCACCGCACTTGCACTGGCAACAGTTTTAGCAACCACCTACGAAGCCCACAAACAGTTGGAGACTCCTGAGCTAAAGTCCTTTGTACTTACGAAGACGATAGCTGCCGTGAAACACGACTCGCCTGTACGCGCAGTCAGTGGTCGTACAATGGCGGTCCGTCCGAGACGGAGCTTGGGCCGAAATAACGACAGGAAAAGACGGTATCCCCACGAGGACGATATACGATACGGAGAAAGGCCTTTGGGTCACTATCCGAGACGACATCAAATCGACCATGACGGCCAGGATGCCTGACCACATGATCGGCGAGAAGACTTTGAAGCCGTATAAAGCGTGTGAAGGCTCGGATGCTGGGGAGATTTTGAGGCAACCAGTGACGTACAAAGAGGTGTACGCCATACTGAGAGACTCAAGCGGAAAAGGCAAGGATATCTCCGAAGTCCAGAAACTCTGGAGAGCGTCCTCGCTAGGCTGCGCAGCCCTGAGAATGGAAGTAACCGAAAAAGCTGCGGATGGGACTGTAGTTGTTGACTCTATCCACCAAGCGATATCACTTTCTTTTGAGTCGGTAGACAAGTACTTCGAAATACCGACCGGCTATGCGGAAGTGACACCGTCTCAATGGACAGAAGCTCTCTACAATGCACATCCGGAGAGATTTGCGGAACCACCGACTCTTAATCCGGGTCCGGACGCGAATTACAAGATAATGCACGATGCGATCGGGAAGCCGGGGGCTTTTAACATCCACTAGCCACTGGCACAGAGAATGGTCGTTCCGAGACTCGACAAAACCTTCCACAACGTAGGCTGCCCGGCGACGCAGCATGAAACGCACAAGTAGCCGAGTAGCAAGGTGCACTGAAATAACACTAAGCACGTGGTCCTCCGGCGCGTGGATTGGAATCCGTTGCCGGTGCGCCACTTTCGAGCTGCAACGTGCACCACGATGCAGGCAACACCTTGCAGAGCTCAGGTGCCAATTATGTCTACCGCTCTGCTCAGGAACAGCGCCCTCTTGTTTTCCTCGCCCTTTTCCATCCGTGCTCAAATGCGCCCTGCTATGCGCGAATTCGCGCATGTGGAAATACGGAAGCTCGTGCTTCGCCAGCAAGATTTTCCAATCGGTATTAAACCTTTCCCATGCGTGGACGCCGCCGATCCAGCCGGACACAAACCGTGACGGTTCTCGGCTGATCGTAGCTTGCATCGAAATAGCAGCGGCGAAAGCCTGAAAGTCTTCGCGCTGAAAGCCAGCTCGGTCTTTGTCCCAGCCATACCAATCGCCGAATACGCCCAAGATGTATCGCAATGATTTCGGTTTGCGGCAAAGAAATGCTTGCACTACCGTTCTGACAGTCTTTGGCTGCGTGATGATGGTTACGGGCGTCAGAGCATTAAGTGAGGCCTGACGCGCTTTCAATTCCTGCAACGCCATTTGAAGGTCGTCACCGACGCTCTCGAATGTGCGCCTCCCGTTCTTCAGGTAGCGGAGGTAGTAGGAGCCCGGTGTCCCTGTTGGTTCAGTTTTCGGTGCCCAGCCACGTCCACTTTTCACGATGCGGACGTAGCAATGCTTTCCGCCAACGGTGAACAGCCTATACAGCGGAACCTTAGCTTTGCGGCCCACAGTGATGTCTCCCGCGAATTGATACTGCGTCGTTGGGAAACATCAGTTTTTGACGCGAAGGAATCGGTATTAATAGTGGTATTAAAACCGTTCGACGCCGATTTCGCAGCGATTTTACTGGGGTATTTTGGCTGGGGCGGAAGGATTCGAACCTTCACCGTCCTCATTAACAGTGAGGTGTCCTACCGATTGGACCACGCCCCAGCGGGTGCGCGTACCGCTACGGCGCCCAGAGCAAAAAACGACCCTGACCGCGCGAAGCGGATAGACTCCGCCACAAGCGATGCGACGGAGGGTGCCCCTAAGATAGCACGAGCCAAGTGCCCGACAAATCCCGAGGATCAAGAAAATGCGTCGGAAAAACCGGGAGCTGCATCACAACCGGAGGAGGTGTAGAACCGGACCACGGTAGGATTTGCGCGTACCGGTTGAGTTTCGGAATGAATTTGGCGGAAGTGCCTGTCGAAATGCTCGGGGGATTCATAAATTTCGAATAAGCGTCATCTTTCAGCCGGCTTGACCTTACAAAAAAGTGACAAAAGAAGCGTGAGCAGTTGCATTCTAGAAAGTTTTGTTGGAAACTCGTCGCGTCAAATTTGGACTCCGGGCTTGCACATCCCGGATAGGTTTTGGTGGACGCCTAGGTTGCCGTTCCTTCGCGGAGCGCTCACCTCCAACGTGCAAACGTAAACATGGCGCAGATTTTTCACCGCAGCACGAATTTCATCTCCCGTTTCAGTGTCTTTGCGTCGCTTTTTCTTGCGGGTTTGGCGCTGACGGGTGTCCTGGTGGCGGCGCGCTCGCCGTTTTTGACGAACCAGAATGTCGTGCGCGATCAGCCGATTCAGTTCAGCCACAAGCACCACGTAGGTGACGATGGCATCGATTGCCGGTACTGTCACACGGCGGTGGAGAGTTCGGCGACCGCTGGCATCCCTCCCACGAAAACGTGTATGAACTGCCACTCCGTGTTATTCAACAATGCGGGTTACCTGGAACCGGTTCGGGAGAGCTACCGCACCGACCGGTCGATTCAATGGGTCCGGGTACATCGCCTGGCCGATTACGTTTACTTCAATCACAGCATTCACGTGGCCAAGGGAGTGGGATGTTCCACCTGTCACGGGCAGGTCAACCAGATGCCGCTGATGTTTCAGGCGTCGCGGTTGCAGATGTCCTGGTGCCTGGACTGCCATCGCAATCCGGAGAATGTGCTGCGGCCGCACGATCAGGTTTTCAACATGGATTGGAAGGCCCCGGCCGATCAAGCCGAAATTGGGAAGAAGCTGGCGGTAGAGTACAAGATTCGGACGACGACCGAGTTGACCAGCTGCTCGACCTGTCATAGGTAGAGACAGACGGTTAGGGGCAAACGATCGGCGGTGAACGGTGAGTGACCAACGCGGATGACGGACGGTATGCGCGAAGACGAACACAGCTATTTTGCGATGCACCCGAACGGTGGAGACTCTCACGCGTCCCACGACGAGGGCGCCCCCGACGAATTGACGGCGAGCGACCGGCCACTGGATTTGGCGGCGGTTCGGGCGCGGCTGCAATCAAAGAGCGGGAAACAGTATTGGCGAACGCTGGATGAACTGGCGGATGACCCTCATTTTGAGGAGTTGCTGCACCGGGAATTCCCGCGGCAGGCTTCGGAGTGGGATGAGGCGGTAGATCGCCGGAATTTCCTGAAGTTGATGGCCGCCTCGCTGGCATTCGCCGGACTGGCAGGTTGCAAATCGAACGAGCAAACGAACATCGTGCCGTATGTGAAGCAGCCCGACGGCATGGTATTGGGCAAGCCGCTTTTTTTCGCGACGGCGATGCCATTTGCGGGCGACGCAATTGGATTGCTGGTCGAGAGCCACGAAGGTCGGCCCACCAAGATTGAAGGCAATCCGGA
>Ga0181522_10000164_pt1 | contig 53390 bp, 43 predicted proteins | sample PEATcosm2014_Bin_27_FD_121103 | JGI IMG/M metagenome (GOLD analysis project Ga0181522, IMG submission 121103) | Peatland microbial communities from MTU Mesocosm Facility, Houghton, MI, USA - PEATcosm2014_Bin05_10_metaG | ecosystem: Environmental > Terrestrial > Soil > Wetlands > Peat | place...
CCGGCGGCGCTCCTAGCCGGCCTTGCCGCGTTGCTTGTGATGGCGCGCCGCCGCCGGACCGTAAACTTGCAGGCGCCGATCTTGACCACCGCCGAGCAGCGCAGAATTGCGACTTTGGTCGAGCCTCACGCGGACTAGACATTGATTAATTGATTGATTTTACAGAATAAAATTCTCGTTACCTTACAAAAGTTTAATGCTCCCGACAGAGCGCTGTAAGGCTCATCCCCCCATCTTGTAGTTCGAAAACGGCGCGCAACCGCGCCTCCTCGAATTGAGATGGAGATTGCGTGATGACCCCGGGCGTTCCCCCCGCTCTCGATACCCCCCATAAAAAGCGCCGCGTGTTGTCGGCCCGCCGCGCGATCCTGCTTGCCACCACCATCGTCAGCCTCGGCGCCGCAGCCCTGGTAGTCGCCCCCGGCTTGAACCTCCAGGGCGGCTACCCGGCGGCGCTCGCGCAGAATTTGACCGAACAGGCGCACAAAGTCGCGGCGCCGATCGGCTTTGCCGACATCGTCGAAAAAGTGAAACCGGCGGTGATTTCGGTCCGCGTCCGAGTCGACGGCGGCCAACAGACCACCGGTCTTGGCGACAACGACGTGCCGCCGGGCCTGCGCGAATTCTTCCGACGCTTCGGCATGCCCGACATGCCGAATGGCAACGGTCAAGGTATGCCGCAGCAGAACCATGGCCGTAACATCATCACCGGCCAGGGCTCGGGCTTCTTCATTTCCGCCGACGGCTATGCGGTGACCAACAATCACGTGGTCGAAAAAGCCGAGAGCGTTCAAGTCACCACCGACGACGGCAAGACCCACACCGCAAAAGTGATCGGCACCGATCCGCGCACCGATCTGGCGCTGATCAAGGTCGAGAACGGGCCGTTCCCCTACGTGAAGCTGTCCGACAAGTCGCCGCGCATCGGCGACTGGGTGCTCGCGGTCGGCAATCCGTTCGGCCTCGGCGGCACCGTCACCGCCGGCATCGTCTCGGCACGCGGCCGCGACATCGGCGCCAGCGCCTATGACGACTTCATCCAGATCGACGCGCCAGTGAACAAAGGCAATTCTGGCGGACCGACCTTCGACACCGACGGCAATGTGATCGGCGTCAACACGGCGATCTTCTCGCCGTCGGGCGGTTCGGTCGGCATCGCCTTCGCGATCCCCGCCGACACCGTCACCACCGTGATCAGCCAGCTCAAGGAGCACGGCTCGGTGACACGCGGCTGGATTGGCGTGCAGATTCAACCGGTGACACAGGATATCGCCGACAGCCTCGGCCTGAAAAAGGCGGAAGGCGCATTGGTCGCCGAGCCGCAAGCCGGCAGTCCGGCGAAACAAGCCGGCATCGAGGCCGGCGACGTCATCACTGCGGTCGACGGCAAGCCGATCAAAGATGCCCGCGACCTCGCCAAGCGGATCGGCGCGCTCGCGCCGAAGACCTCGGTCAAGCTCACGGTCCTGCACAAGGGCTCGGAGAAGGCCATCACTTTGACGCTCGGCGAACTGCCGAACACCAAGGAAGCGCGCGCCGACACGGCGACGCCGGATAATGCCGACACAGCCGATCTTGCCAAGCTCGGCCTGACACTTGCTCCGGCGGCCCGCGTCTCGGGCGACGGCGGGCAAGGCGTCGTGGTCACCGGCATCGATTCGTCCGGGGTCGCCGCCGATCACGGCTTCTCCACCGGTGACGTGATCCTGGAAGTCGCCGGCAAATCGGTTTCGACGCCCGCTGACGTGCGCAATTCGATCGCCAGCGCACGGACCGAGGGCAAGCGCACCGTCCTGCTGCGGGTGAAATCGGGTGACAACACCCGCTTCGTCGCGCTGCCGGTCGGCAACGGCTGAGTTTTGAGATTGGGGCGTGCTGCTGGCATCCGTCGCCCCCGCTGGCAGTACACCTCAACGGGACGGGCCTCGTGCCCGTCCCAGCTAATTCCGGAAAGCGGGCGGGTCTGAACAGATCTGCCCGGTTTTCCGTACAGAACTCCGACCCCGGCATCCGTCGCCCCCGCTGGGGTGGGGTCGTAGAGGGGGTGGCGGGCCAAATCCGCCACCCCCTCGCGTACGAAACGGCCGTAAAACGCTGACCGGCCTTCGGTTTGGCCGAAAACTCATGAGGGGCGGCCTGATCCGGATTTGACGAAAGCCAGAATTCACTGGAATTGGTGTGACCGATGCCCACTTATGCGGATACTCAAGAGGCTCGCGCCAACGGCTGGATGGCCGAAGCGCAACCGGACCGGGTCACAATGCGCCTTCTGGTTATCGAGGACGATCGCGCCGCCGCCGAATATCTGGTCAAGGCGTTTCGTGAAGTCGGACATGTCGCCGACGCTGCTACCGATGGCGAAGACGGCCTGGCGATGGCGCTCGACGGCCAATATGACGTTCTGATCGTCGATCGCATGCTGCCCAAGCGCGACGGGCTGTCGCTGATCGGCGCGCTGCGCGACAAAGGGATTGAAACGCCGGCGCTCATTCTGTCCGCGCTCGGCCAGGTCGACGACCGGGTCAAGGGACTGCATGCCGGCGGCGACGATTACCTGCCCAAGCCTTATTCGTTCACCGAGTTGCTGGCGCGGACCGAAGTGCTGGCGCGCCGGCGCGGCGGCCGCGAGGAAACCGTGCTGCGGGTCGGCGATCTCGAGCTCGACCGGCTGTCCCGTCTGGTCCGCCGGGGCGCGGACGAAATATCATTGCAACCGCGCGAATTCCGCCTGCTGGAATACCTAATGAAACACGCCGGCCAGGTGGTGACCCGCACCATGCTGCTGGAAAACGTGTGGGATTACCATTTCGACCCGCAAACCAACGTGATCGACGTCCATATCTCGCGCTTGCGCTCGAAAATCGATAAAGGATTCTCCCAGCCGCTATTACATACGATCCGCGGCGCGGGATACATGATCCGTGACGGCGCTCGGTAAACTCTTTCGCACCACCACGTTCAAGCTGACGCTGGTCTATTTGATCGTGTTCGCGCTGTTCGCGGCGTTTCTGCTGGGCTATTTCGCGCTCAATACCCGCCGCCTGATCACCGAACAGATCACCGACACGGTCAATGCCGAGATCACCGGCCTGTCCGACCAATACCGGCTGGGCGGAATTCGCCGCCTGGTGATCGTGGTCGACTCGCGCGCGCGCCGGCCGGGCTCCAGTCTTTATCTGGTCACCACGCCGACCGGCGAGGCGCTTGCCGGCAACGTCACAGCGCTTGCGCCGGGCATTCTCGACAGCCCGGGCTGGACCGAGACGGTGTACCGCCGGCTCGATGAAACGGAGCCGCCCGAACATCCCGACCACCAGGCGCTGGTGCGGGTGTTTGAGCTTCCCGCCGGTTTCCGCCTGCTGGTCGGCCGCGATCTCGACGAGCGCGAGCGGCTCTACCACATCGTCCTCGATGCCGGACGCTGGTCGGTCGCCATCGTCGTCGTGCTGGGTCTGGCCGGCGGCCTGTTCGTCACGCGCCGCGTGTTACGCCGCGTCGACGCCATGACCGAAACCACCCGCACCATTATGGCGGGCGATCTGGGCGGGCGGCTGCCGGTCGCCGGCACCGGCGACGAGCTCGACCGGCTGGCCGAGAACCTCAACGCCATGCTGGAGCGCATCGAGGCGCTGATGTTCGGCTTGAAGGAAGTGTCGGACAATATCGCCCACGATCTCAAGACGCCGCTCACCCGCCTGCAAAATCGTGCGGAGGAGGCGCTGCGCGCCGCCAACAGCGAGACCGAATACCGTGCCGCGCTGGAAGCGATTATCGCGGAATCCGAAGGGCTGATCCGCACCTTCAACGCGCTGCTGATGATCGCGCGCGCGGAATCCGGCCAGGCGCGCGACGACATGAGCGAATTCGACGCCGTCGAAATCGCCCACTCCATCGGCGAGCTTTACGAGCCGCTGGCCGAGCAGAAGGGCATTACGCTTAAAGTTGAGGCCGATGCGCCGGCGCCGGTGCGCGCCAATCGCGAATTGGTCAGCCAGGCGCTCGCCAATCTGGTCGACAATGCCATCAAATATACCGAGCCCGGCGCGCCAGGTGTGAACGGCGTGACCCCGCAGATCGTGGTGCGCGCGCTCAACGAAGGCGACCGCATCGTACTGACCGTCGCCGACAGCGGACCGGGAATCCCGGAAGCCGACCGCGGGCGCGTGGTCGAGCGCTTCGTGCGGCTCGAACAAAGCCGTTCAAAACCGGGTTCCGGACTGGGCCTGAGCCTCGCTTCGGCGGTGGCGCGGCTGCATGGCGGCGAGCTGACGCTCACCGACAATGAGCCGGGCCTCAAGAGCGTCATTGCTTTACCGCGCGGAGGGCCGGTACAGATTGCGGGATGAGGCGGCCCGCCAAAAAGAAAGCCGTTCGCAAGAGACCAGCCAAAACGGGCGCCAGCCGCGTGCCGCCGACAGGCAGTGGCGCAGCGCTTGCCGCCCGCATCGTGACCGCGCCGCGCCTGGTCGAGCCTAAGGCCGCCAAAGCGCGGCTCGCCGAATGGCTGGCCAGTTTGCCCCCGGCACAAGCCAAATCGCTCAAGGCGCTGTTGGCCGCCCATCCGACCGTCGCCACGCTGCTCGAGTGTTTGACCGAGAACACACCTTATCTTTGGGATCTGGCGAGCCGCGATCCACAACGTTTGCTCAAATTGCTTGGCGCCGATCCGGACCGCCACTTGGCGAGCCTGCTGGCTGGCCATAGCCGCGCCGTGGCGGAAACGTCCGACGACGCGGAAGCGATGCGGTTGCTGCGCCAGATGAAGGCGGAAGCGGCGCTCTTGATCGCGCTCGCCGACATTGGCGGCGTGTGGCCGGTCATGCGGGCGACGCACGCGCTCACGGATTTGGCCGATGCCGCGGTCGATGCTGCCGCCCGTTTCGTGCTGGCCGAAGCGGCGCGCGACGGACGCCTCGCGCCGAAAGACAAGGCCCGGCCGCAGGACGGCACCGGCTATATTGTGCTCGCGATGGGCAAGATGGGCGCCTTTGAACTCAATTATTCCAGCGATATCGATCTCATTGTCTTCTACGACGCGGCGGCGCCGGCTGTGCCGAAAGATGCCCAGCCGGCCGCGCTGTTCGTGCGCATCACGCAGCGGCTGGTGAAGCTTTTGCAGGAGCGCAACGCCGACGGCTACGTGTTTCGCACCGACTTGCGGCTGCGGCCCGATCCGGCCTCGACCGCGATCGCGATTTCGACCGCGGCAGCGATCTCCTATTACGAGAGCACCGGGCAGAATTGGGAACGCGCCGCAATGATCAAGGCGCGCGCCTGCGCTGGCGATATCGTGGCGGGTGAGGCGATCCTCAATGAATTGGCGCCGTTCGTCTGGCGCAAATATCTCGATTTCGCCTCGGTTGCCGATGTGCACGCCATGAAGCGGCAGATCAACGCCTACCGCGGTCACGGTGAGATCGCGGTCGAAGGCCACAACATCAAGCTTGGTCGCGGCGGCATTCGCGAGATCGAGTTTTTCGCGCAGACCCAACAGTTGATCGCGGGCGGGCGCAATCCGCATCTGCGCGGCCGTGACACGCTGACCACGCTCGACCGGCTGACCGAGGACCGCTGGATCGACCCGGCCGCGCGCGACGACATGAAGTCGGCCTATGTTTTCCTGCGCACGGTCGAGCACCGCTTGCAGATGGTCAACGACGAGCAGACGCAGACGCTGCCGGCCGAGCGCGCCGGGCTCGAACGCTTCGCGCGGTTTCTTGGATTCGCCAGCCGCGACGCCTTCGCCAAGGTTCTGCTCGACCACCTCGATAAAGTGCAGAAGCACTACACCCGCCTGTTCGAAAAAGCGCCCAGCAGCGGCGGACCTGCGCTGGCGTTTCCGCCCGATCAGGACGCCCGCAAGACGCTGGACCGCCTTGCCGAACTCGGCTTCCGTTCGCCGCTGGAAGCCTCGCACATCGTGCGCGCTTGGCTGAGCGGAGAAAAACGTTCGCTCAAGGGCGAAGCGGCGCGCAGCCATCTCGAGGCGCTGCTGCCGGCCCTGCTCGAGCAACTCGGCCGGACCGACAACGCCAACGCCGCGCTGGTGCTATTCGATCGATTTCTCGCCAATCTGCACACTGCTGCGCGGCTACTGTCGTTGCTCCGGCAAAATCCCGATCTGATCGCCTTGACGGCGTTCGTGCTTGGCATTGCGCCCCGGCTCGCCGACATGCTGGCGCGCAATCCGCAAGCGATGGATGCGCTGGTCGACCCGAGCTTCTTCGGCGCGCTGCCAGACGACGCCGAGCTGACACGGCGGCTCGACGCGGCGCTGGCGCTGTCGCGTCATGACGAGGACCTACTCGAGCGCATCCGCATGTTCGGTCTGGAATATATGTTCCTGATCGGCGTGCGAATTTTATCGGGCACGGTAACGGCGCGGGCCGCCGGCGAAGCCTTCGCGCGGCTGGCCGACGCGGTGATCCAGGCCGTGCACCACGCGGTCGGCGATAATTTCGCGCTGACTTACGGCCGCATGCGGAGCGAACAGACCGCGTTATTGGCCATGGGCAAGCTCGGCGGGCGCGAGATGACCGCGACGTCCGATCTGGATTTGATCCTGATCTACGATTTCGACGACAAAGCCCCGGAGTCGACCGGCAAGCGCAAGCTCTACGGCGCGCAATATTTCGCGCGGCTGACGCAGCGGCTGATCAACTCACTGACCGCACAGACCAATTACGGCGCGCTGTACGACGTCGACATGCGGCTGCGCCCGTCCGGCCGCGCCGGGCCGCTCGCCACCCAGATCGGCGGCTTCACTAGCTATCAGCAGACCGAGGCCTGGACCTGGGAGCACATGGCGCTGACGCGCGCGCGCGTGGTGTCGGCGTCGCCGGAATTCCGTGCGCGGGTCGAGAAAGTGATCCGCGATATTCTGCAGCGGCCGCGCGATGCGGCCTTGATTGCAGGCGACGTGGTGGAGATGCGCGGCGCGATCGCCAAGGAAAAGGGCGACCGCGAACGCTGGGACCTCAAATATGCTGCCGGCGGCCTGGTTGATATCGAATTCATCGCGCAGTATTTGCAGCTCGTGCACGCCCATAGGCTGCCCGATATTCTCGACACCTCGACCGCCCGTGTGCTCGACAAGGCCTGGGCGCTGCGCGTGCTGCCGGTTGAGGAGGCCGAAGTGCTGCGCCCGGCGGTGCAGCTCTATCAGGATCTCACGCAGATTTTGCGGCTGTGCCTGGCCAGTCCGCTCGACGCCAAGACCGCGGGCGCCGGGTTGCTGCGGCTCTTGGCGCGCGCCGCCGACGTGCCGGACTTCGCCACGCTCGATGCCACGCTGATCGAGACTCAGGCCAAGGTGCGGGCGAGCTTCGTGCGGATTTTGGGCAAGGCGCCTTAGCGCATGATCCCGAAAAGTGGCAACCGGCTTTCCGACAGGATCATCCGCCGCTCAAGCGGCTTCTTCCTTCGGCAGCTGGCATTGCGGGTGCATCGGCAGGCGCACCACCACCAGCGTGCCTTTGCCAAGCGTCGAGCGGATGCGCATGCTGCCGCCGTGCAATTCGACCAGCGACTTGGAAATGGCCAATCCGAGGCCGGAGCCCTGATGGCTCTTGGTGAGCTGGCTTTCGACCTGCTCGAAGGGGCGGCCGAGCTTGGCCAGCGCCTCCTTATCGATGCCGATGCCGGTGTCGGCGATCGCCAGCACGATGCAATCGCCATCGGCGCGCCCACGCACCGTGACGCGGCCGCCGGCCGGGGTAAACTTCACCGCGTTTGACAGCAAATTGAGGATGATCTGCTTGATCGCGCGGCGGTCGGCGCGCAGGCCGAGGTCGGGGGAGATCTTGGTGACCAGTTCGAGTTCTTTTTCCTGCGCGCGCGCCGAGACCACGCGCGTGGTTTCGGCCAACAGTGTATCGACGTCGAGCTCCTCGAAATCGAGACGGATGCGGCCGGCCTCGATCTTGGCCATGTCGAGGATGTCATTGATGACTTCGAGCAGATATTGCCCGCTGCTCAGAATATCGCTGCAATATTCGCGATATTTGTCCGCGCCGAGCGGGCCGAACATGCCCGACTCCATGATCTCGGAGAATCCGATGATGGCATTGAGTGGCGTGCGCAGCTCGTGGCTCATATTGGCGAGGAATTTCGACTTGGCCTGGTTGGCCTCCTCGGCGCGGGTTTTTTCGACGGCGTATTGCTCGGCCAGTTCGCCGAGGCGCTGCTGCGAGGCGCGCACGTCGGCGACCGTCGCCATCAGGCGCTTCTCGCTGTCGACCAGCTTTTCCTCGTGGGTCTTGAGCGCGGTGATGTCGGTGCCGACCGAGACATAGCCGCCGTCTTTGGTGCGCCGCTCGCTGATGTGCAGCCAGCGGCCGTCGTCGAGTTGCGCCTCGAAGGTGCGGGCGCCCGGAATGTTCGGGCCGCCGACGATGGCTTTAGTGCGCACCACCGGCTTGCGGCCGGCCTCGACCACCGCCTCGTAGGACGCGCCGACCATGATCGCCTCGTCGGGCAGATTGTGCAGCTCCTGGAAATTCGAATTGCACAACACCAGGCGATTATCGGCATCCCACAACACGAAGGCCTCGGGGATGGTCTCGATGGCGTCGCGCAGACGCATATCGGCGGCGACGGTCTTTTCGACCAGACTTTTCTGTTCTGTGATGTCGACCGCGATGCCTATCAGATGCAGACCCTGTTCGCCCGGCTGGCGCACCAGTTCGCAGCGCGCGCGCAGCCAAATCCAGTGGCCGTCGGCATGACGCATGCGGAAGGCATGATCGATGGTGGTGGCGGTGGCTTCGGCGATCTCGGCGGCCAGATCGTAGAGCCGCAGATCGTCGGGATGGGTGAGGGTGCTGACGTCGCCGAACGACAGCAACTCGTTCTTGGCCTCCAGCCCGAGGATCTCGAACATCGACTGCGACCAGAAGATGCGGCCGCGCGCCAGGTCCCAATCCCACAGGCCGCAGCGGCCCCGGTTGAGCGCGGTATCGATGCGGCCACGGACCGTTTCGTATATCAGGTCCGCTTCGCGCGCCCGGGTTGCCTGCCAATGGAAGGCAAAGCCTAGGATCAGCACCACAAAGCTGGTGGTGGCCGACAGCGTGATGGTCAGCGTCGTGAGCGAGCGCCATGACGCCAGCGCGGCGTCGCGCGATTGGATGACGGCAATCTGGCCGAACGGCGCCTTGAGCATGCGCACGGTCGCCAGCGCGTGGGTGTCGTCCGGCAGCGTGATTTCCATGACGCCAGCGCCGGCGCCGAATGTGGTGAGCGGTTGCGTCGGACCGAGCAGGTCGATCAGGCGGCGGCCGATGGTGGCGTCGGTGGCCGGCGTGGCGGCCGCAACCACGCCCTCCGCATTGGTCAGGATGAAGCGCCGCCCTCCGCCGGTGGCCCAGGACGGCAGCGCGCGTGCCAGCACCTCCTCCGGGCGCGCCAGCGCGTCGCCTGGCTGCGCAAGGGGCTGTTGCAGGCGCTCGGCGGCGATGTCGGCGGCGGCGTCGAGCGCGATGAATCGGTCGTTGAGGGCTTGGCGACGGTGGTCGAGCACCTGAACGATGGCGCCGACGCAGATGGTGGCGAGAAACGCGATGATCAGCACCGGAACGGCGCGGCGCAGCAGCGGCTCAGCGGTCAACAGCCGCCGATACGCCGGCTTGGCGATCGACTGCGCGAGACCTTGAATGGAATCTGAGCGTGCGGACGCACTCGCACTCGCCACACCGGCGCGCGCCATAGACGGCCTCCGTTCGGATTTTTCCCCAACCACCCTGATCGGTAAGGATGTGCCGCATCGCTTTCCGAATCAGTGCCGATTGGAATCGATGGGCGCTGATTTGTCGAGAGTCCTGGAGTCAAATATTTATAATTCGTTACCCACAAATATTCCTGGCCGGGCGATGGCTCAGGCGCACCCGCGGCCGCTAGAAATACGCTGATACCGCTGCTTTTTAGGCCGGCGCGAGCGCGCGTTCGACGATGTCGGCCAGGTCGCGCGACAAATTGGGCGCATCCTTGATCAGGGTCAGCGCGGCTTGTGCCTTGGTGCGGCGGCTTTCTTCCATCGTGCGCCAGCTGCGGAACGCGGTGGCCAGACGCGCCGCCAATTGCGGATTCCTCGGATCGAGCGCCAGCACATTATCGGCGATAAAGCCGTAGCCGGCGCCATCGGCGCGGTTGAATTGGGTCGTGTTGGCTGCGAAGGCGCCAATCAGCGCGCGGACGCGGTTAGGATTGGCGAACGAGAAAGCGGCATGCCCGGTCAAAGCCCGGATTTTGTCCAGCGCATCCGGCTCCGGGATCATGGCCTGCAGCGAGAACCATTTGTCGATCACCAGGGCGTTGTCGGCAAAGCGCGCGTAGAAGTCGCCAAGCGCGCGTTCGCGTTCAGCTCCAGCGTGTAGCGACAACGTGGCCAGCGCCGCCATGCGGTCAGTCATGTTGTCGGCGGCGTCATACTGTTTTGCAGCGCGTGCGATAGCTTCCGGCGTGCCGACCGCGGCCAAGAGATCAAGCGCGACATTGCGCAGGGAACGGCGGCCGGCGCTCGCGGTGTCGGGCGAGTAGGGGCCGGGAACGGCCATGCGTTGATAGATATCGACCAGCGCCACGCCAAGCTTGCCGCCTATCTCGGCGCGCAACGCCTTGCGCGCGCGGTGGATCGCATCCGGGTCGATGTCGTGTCCGATTTCGCGCGCAATGTCGCCTTCGCCCGGTGGCACCAGCGCGAGCGCGGTGAAGGCCGGTTCCAGTTTGGCATCGCCAAGAATAGCGGCTAGCGCGGTGATGAGTTTGTCGTCCATACGCGGAGATGAACCAGCACGTAGCGCGGCCACGTTGTCCATCAACAGCCGCGTCGCGGTGGTCTGCAAGGCCTGCCAGCGGTTGAAGGCATCGCCGTCATGCGCGGCGAGAAAGTCAAGGTCGCGGATGTCGAGATCGGTATTGAGTTTGATCGGCGCCGTAAAGCCGCGATTGATCGACAGCACCGGACGCTCGCCGATGCCGGCGAATTCAAATGTGTGCGCCGGTTCGCTCAACACCAGCACGCCGCGCTCGATTTTCTGGCTGTTCGACAACACGAGCGGCCAATCGCGGCCATCTTTGCCGATGAGGCCGAGCTTGAGCGGAATCACCATTGGCAGTTTCGTCGACTGGCCGGGCGTCGGCGGCACGGTTTGTCTTGCCTCAAGCGTGTAGGTCTTGCGCTTCGGATCGAAGTGGCCAGCGACCGTCACCTCCGGCGTGCCGGCTTGCGAATACCAGCGCATGAATTGCGCCATGTCGCGGCCCGACGCGTCGGCAAAGCACTGGATGAATTGCTCGACGGTTGCGGCGTGGCCGTCGTGACGCGCGAAATACAGATCCATGCCGGCGCGGAATTTTTCGGCGCCGATCAGACTGCTCACCATGCGCACCACTTCCGCGCCCTTCTCGTAAATGGTGCTGGTATAGAAGTTATTGATCTCCTTGTATTTTTCGGGACGAACCGGATGCGCCAGGGGACCAGAGTCCTCGATGAATTGCGCGCCGCGCAAGCCGCGCACGTCGGAAATGCGCTTCACCGCGCGCGAGCGCATGTCGGAAGAAAATTCCTGATCGCGGAAAACCGTGAGGCCTTCCTTCAGGCAAAGCTGGAACCAGTCGCGGCAGGTGATGCGGTTGCCGGTCCAGTTGTGAAAATATTCGTGCGCGATCACGGCCTCGATATTGGCGAAGTCGGCGTCGGTCGCGGTGCCCGAATTCGCCAGCACGTATTTGTCGTTGAAGACGTTGAGGCCCTTGTTCTCCATCGCGCCCATGTTGAAGTCGGAGACGGCGACGATCATGAAAATATCGAGATCGTATTCGCGGCCGAAGGCCTGCTCGTCCCAGTGCATGGCGCGCTTGAGCGAATCCATCGCGTAACCGCAGCGGCCTTCCTTGCCGGGCTCGACATAAATGCGCAGCGTGACGTCGCGGCCCGACATCGTGCGAAAACGCTCTTCGATGTGCGTCAGATTCCCGCCGACCAGCGCGAACAAATAAGACGGCTTGGGATGCGGGTCGTTCCAGACCGCGAAGTGCCGGCCGCCCGGCAAATCGCCGCTCTCGACCAGATTGCCGTTCGACAGCAGCACCGGTGCCTCGGCTTTGTCGGCCTCGATCCGCGTTGAGTAGATCGCCATCACGTCGGGTCGATCCGGAAAATACGTGATGCGGCGAAAGCCCTCGGCCTCGCATTGCGTGCAGAACGTGCCGCTCGAGCGGTACAGCCCCGACAGCTGGGTGTTGGCGGTCGGATCGACCAGCGTCTCGATCTCCAGCGTGAAGGGCCGGTTTGGCACCTGCGGGATGGTCAGGCCGTCAGGGGTCGCGACGTAATTTTCCGTCGGCAACATGGTGCCGTCGAGCTTCAACGATGTCAGCGTGAGCCCGTCGCCATCGAGCACCAGCGGGGCGGCCGTAGCCTCCGGGTTTGGCTTGAGCGCCAGCGTGGCGCGCACCCTCGTTTGCGTCGGATGCAGCGAAAAATCGAGCGAAACGGTCTCCACTAGCCAGTCGGGCGGGCGGTAATCCTTCAGGAGAATGGGCTGGGCCGTATCGGTGCGCATGGGCTTTGATCTAAGGTGTCTGCCAAGAAATTGGAAGGAAGAATGATGGCGGGAATGCGGGCCATGGTGCTGGACGCGCCGCGCAGCGCTCTCGTGATGCGCGAGCGGGCTGTGCCCGCGCCCGGCGCCGGCGAAATCCTGCTGGCGGTCTCCGCTTGCGGCGTCTGCCGCACTGATTTGCATGTGGTCGACGGCGAGTTGGAGCATCCGAAATTGCCGATCGTGCCGGGTCACGAAATTGTCGGCCGTGTCGCCGGGATCGGCGCGGGTGTCGGCGGCTTTGCAATCGGCGAGCGCGTCGGCGTGCCATGGCTGGGCGCGACCTGCGGGGTCTGTCCCTATTGCAACAGCGGCGCGGAGAACATGTGCGATATGCCGGTGTTCACCGGCTACACGCGCGACGGCGGCTACGCGACCCATGCGGTTGCCGACGCGCGGTTTTGCTTTCCGCTCGGCGAGGCGCGCGACGACGCCGAGCTCGCGCCCTGGTTATGTGCCGGGTTGATCGGCTGGCGCAGCTACCGCATGGCGAGCGAGGGCAAGACGCTCGGCCTCTACGGTTTTGGCGCCGCCGCGCATATCCTGGCGCAGGTGGCGATCTGGCAAGGCCGGCGCGTGTTCGCCTTCACCCGCGAGGGCGACACCGCGGCGCAGGAATTCGCGCGTTCGCTCGGCGCGGTGTGGGTGGGCGCTTCGGACGAGCTGCCGGACGAGGCGCTCGATGCCGCCATCATCTTTGCGCCGGTAGGCGCGCTGGTGCCGGCGGCGCTCAAGGCGGTGAAAAAGGGCGGCCGCGTGGTGTGCGGCGGCATTCATATGTCGGACATACCGAGCTTTCCCTATTCGCTGCTGTGGGAAGAGCGGCATGTGATGTCGGTTGCCAATCTCACGCGCGTCGATGCACGTGAGTTTCTGGCCATCGCGCCGAAGGCGGGCGTGAAATGCGAAGTTACGCGCTATCCGCTGGCGCGCGCGAACGAAGCATTGTCGGATCTGCGTGGCGGCCGCCTGCAAGGCGCGGCCGTGCTGATACCTTAGGGCATCGGCTCGGCGTGGCCGATCACGCGCTTGATCGAGGGCGAACGCGCGCGCAAAGCGCGCTCGAGCGCATCGACCTTTTCGTGCACCGCCTGCACGCTCGACTGCGGATCAACGCGGCAGTGGAAATTGACGATTTCGCCCTCATCGGTCTCGCGCACGCGCACGTCGTGCACGCCGGCGATGGTACGGCCGTCGGCGGCCAATTCGGCGAGCGCGATCTCGACGGCTTTCAGGCGCTCGGGCGGCGCCTCGCGCCCGGAGGCGCGGTGCGGCTGCAACGCTTCGATATGGGTGTCGATTTCCACACTGGCGCCAAGTTCGGCGGCGATCGCGCTTTCCAGCCCATCGGCCAAGGCATGGGCCTCGCGCAGCGAGAGCCTGCCGTCGACTTCCAAGTCGAGTGAGATGGCCAGCCGGTCTTTCAGGTCGTGCACGGTGACGTGATGCACGGCGAGCGCACGGTTGCGCGCGATCACCATCACGCGGTCGAGCACGGTTTCATTGTCGAGCGCGACCGGGTCGGTGATGACGGTGGACTCGGCGCCTGGAAGTTGCTGGCGGATGGCGGCTGCCACCGCATCCTTGAGCGCGCTGACGCGATCGAGCGGCATGGTGCGGCTGACCGCGACGGCGAGGTCTATAAAAGTTCGTTCGCCGACGGCGCGCGCGCGCACCTGCTCGACGCGAACCACGCCCGGTATTTTCGCTGCGGTCGCTGTAACTTTCGCCGCGGCGCCTTCCGGCGCGGTGTCGGTCAAAGTGTCGATGGTGCGGCGGCCGAGCCGCCAGCCCGCGACGCAGACCAGGACCGCGACCACCAGAGCGGCCGCCGAATCCGCCCACCACAGGCCGAACCGCACCCCGCCCAGACCAATCAGCACCGCGAGCGATGCCCACAGATCGGACGAAAAATGCAACGCATCGGCTTCCAGCGCCTGGCTCTGCGTCTCCTTGGCGGTTTTCGACAGCGCGCGTGAGCGAAAGAAATCGACCGCCATCGACACCGCGATGACGCCGAAGGCCCATGCATTGGCGATCACGCTGTGTTCTTCTTGCTCGGTCAGGCGTTTGATCGCTTCCCAGATCACCACGCCGGAGAGCAGGAACAGCAGCGCGGTTTCGGCCAGCGCCGAAACGCTTTCGAATTTTCCGTGGCCATATTGATGTTCCGCATCGGCCGGCTTGCCGGAAACGCGCACCGCGGCGTAGGTCATGATGGTGGCGCCAAGGTCGATCAGCGAATGGCCGGCTTCCGACAAAATCGCCAGCGAGCCGGTCAGGACGCCGACCACGCCTTTGGCAATCGTCATCGCGGCGGATGCCGCGATTGAGGTCAGGGCGACTTGCTCTTTTTCGTGCTGCATGCGGCGCCGATACTACAACGTAATCGGCTTGCCGTCCGCCGCCGCCGAACGCGTCACGGCGTCGAGAATGCGAATATTGCCGAGCAATTGCTCGGTGGAAAAGCGATAGGGCGTGCGACCTTCGAGCGCGTCGGCCCAGGCCTCGAAATTCATCCGGACGGTATTGGTGTGCGCATAGCTGCGGGTTTGCCGGCTGCCGTCCGGGCCGCAATGCACGAAGCTAGACGGGATGCCCTTGTCGACGTTGCCGCCTTCCTGCACCTCGACCCAGCCCTGATCGCCGATCAAAGTAAAACGGCCATAGAACGGCGGCGTCGATAAGCAGGTAATGCGCCCGCGCGCGCCGTTGGCAAAATCGATCTCGGCCGAGACAAAATCCTCCGACGGCGCCGGAAATATTTGCGACGCGGTGCGCGCCGTCAAACGCGTCGGCGGGCCGGCCAACGACACGAACATGTCGCCCAGATGAATGCCGAGCGCGGTCCAGGCGCCGGCCGGCGCATGTTTTGGATCGCGCCGCCAGTTCGACGGATCCATTTTGCGGAAATTGCTGTGGCTGACATTGGCGTCCATATGCAGCAGGCGGCCAAGATTGCCGCTTTCGAACAACCGGCGCATTTCCTCCATCGCCGGCTCGTAGCGTCGCTCGTGACCAATGCCGAGCACGCCTTTCGCCCTGGCGCAGGCGGCGAGAATCCGCTCGGCGCTGGCGGTGGTCAGCGCCAGCGGCTTTTCGCAAAACACCTGCTTGCCGGCGGCGAAGGCGACGACGGCCATTTCCTCATGCAGTAGATGGGGCGTCACCACCGCCACCGCATCGACATCCGGCCGCTTGAGCAGGTCTCTGTAATCGACGACCAGATCAAATCCATTCGCGGCCGCGAAGGGCGCGACCGTGTTGTGATCGATATCGCAGCCGGCCACCACCTTGAAGCGGGGACTTTCGGCCAGGCACGTGACGATTTGCTTGCCCCACCAGCCGAGCCCGATAATGCCGATGCGGATCATGCCATTTCCTTGAAATAAGCCCCGACAATGCGGGGCCGCCGTCTATTCCGCAATGGTCTTGCCCTCAAGCGATATCTGCGCCATTTCAAGCGCATGAGCGAGCTCAAACCAACCGGCCGGGCGCGCCAATATTTTTTCAGCCTCCGATGGCGACGAATGCCCTCTTAGATCACCAGCAGCGGCGCTATCAAACTGGCCGCCCCGCTCAGCGCGACCGCCGCAGCTGACCAGAGGGCCGCCAGTCGATTGAGCGCGCTGGTTTTCTGAACTGCGGTCATGACCGCTCTCATCAATGCCCACTGGAAATCCAGTTCGGTGTGATCGTCGGCGAGCTCGGAATAGTTTGGTTCGAATGGAATCTTGCTCGCCTGATACCAGTACTTGGCCGCGATCAAGCCGCAGATCAGGGAAGCCACGCCCAAGCCAATGGCGGTATATTTCATTGGTAACTCCTCGCGCCGATTTATATTGGGAATCTACCGCAAGCCGCTGCCTTGAACCCCAAGGGTTGCAACCGGCTTAAGAATTCAGGTGGCCCGCAGCAGCGAGTTGATCTTTTCAAGCAGCCGCGGCAGTTCGACCGGCTTGGTATCGAACTCGTCACATCCCGCCGCCATGGCTTTTTCCTTGTCCTGAACCATCGCGTGCGCGGTGAGCGCGATGACCGGAATCCCCGCGGTCGCGGCATTGGCTTTCAATTGACGCGTGGCCTCCCAGCCATCGAGCACCGGCAAGCTCATGTCCATCAAAATAAGGTCTGGGCTTTGCGATAATGCAAGATCCACGCCTTCCTGCCCGTTAACGGCGATGATGATGTCGAACCCGTTGCGCGACAGCCGGCGCGACAGCATATCGCGGTTCATTTCGTTGTCTTCAACCAATAGGATTTTTGCCATCAAACTTTCCCACCGGCGGCTTCTGCGTTTTTCGTGTTGCGACTACGGCCGGCGATCGCAGCCAAGGCAAATCCTAATTTGCCGATCGGCTGCGCACTCTTGCTCAAAACGAGAAGCGTGCGTTCGGCAAGGAAGCTGCGCTCGTTGTCGGTCAGCTCCTTTGCCGTCAGCACGACGATCGGCAAGTCGATAAATTCCGGATTGTCACGAGTGCGCTCAAGAAATTCAAAACCATCCATTTTCGGCATCATCAGATCTAGCAGAACGAGCGCGGGCTTCGGATTGGCGCCTAGCCAATCCAGGGCCGCTTGGCCGTTGGCGGCTTCTGCGACCTGCATGCCGACGCTCTCGATCGTCGTTCCAATCATGCTTCGAACATCGGCGTCATCGTCGACAACCAGCACCACGCCGTCTTTCTTGCTGGGTGAGAACTTCTGAATTAATGCGATGAGCCGATTGCGGTCGATCGGCTTGGTCATGTATTCGGACGCGCCAAGCGAAAACCCAAGATTGCGGTCGTCAACGATGGTGAGCATGATCACCGGAATATGCTCGAGCTGCGCCTCCGATTTCATGATCCCGAGCACCGACCAGCCGTCCACTTTCGGCATCATGACGTCGAGGGTAACGATGTCGGGCGGATTGGTGCGCATAATATTGAGCGCTTCTAGTCCGTCTCGCGCGTGCGTTAGATGGTAGCCTTCTTTGCCCAGCGTCGCGGCCAACACATCATGGACGACAGGGTCATCATCGACTACGAGGACGTTGATGGCACCGGAGGAGGGCCCGGGAATAACAGACACGCGTTCAGTGTCGAATTCGTCATCGGTTTGACCCGATTTCGCGGCGCGGTCCGGCAACAGGATCGTAAACGTCGATCCCTGTCCCGGCGTGCTTTTGACATCGATCGAGCCGCCCAGCATGGCGCAGAAATGCTTGGTGATCGTCAGGCCGAGACCGGTGCCGCCGAAATTGCGGGTGGTCGATGAATCGGCCTGAGTAAAGGCTTGAAACAGCCGGCCCATTTGCTCGTCGGTCATGCCAATGCCGCTGTCGATGATTTCAAATTTGATCCACGGCGTTTCGCCATCTGCTGCTTGCCGCGAAATTCGCAATGTGACGGTGCCTTCCTTGGTAAATTTCGCTGCGTTGCTCAGCAGATTGATTACGCTTTGCTTGAGTTTCGTCATGTCGGTCCGCAACGAGCCGATATCGGCCGGACAGTCAATCACCAGCGTATTGCCGTTCTTTTTGACCATCGGCTCGACGATGGTTTTGACCTCGTCGACCAGCCGGCTGAGGAATACTTGCTCGAGGTAGACGTCCATGCGACCGGCTTCGATCTTCGACAGATCGAGAATGTCGTTGATCAAGCCAAGCAAGTGCTTGCCGGCCGCCTGGATCTTTTCCAGGTCTGCGATGCTGGCCTTGTCGCCGCGGTCGGCCGCGTCTTCCTGCAGGATTTCGCTGTAGCCGATGATGGCGTTTAGCGGCGTGCGCAGTTCGTGGCTCATATTGGCGAGAAACGCGGATTTGACCCGGCTTGCCGACTCGGCGGCTTCTTTTGCCTGCCTGAGTTCGAGCTCTGCGCGCACGCGGTCGTTGATGTCGACGAAGCTTGCAATGATTGCTTTCTCGCCGCGAAAGTCGAGAGCGGCGTGAGACACCATCAGGCAGGAGGCGGCGCCATTGGGCTTGCGGAAGTGAAATTCCTTCCGTTCGGCCGACGTGGAATTGACGATGTCGCTAAGTTCCTTGCTTTTTTCGCTGTCGCCGAAGATTGAAGAAATTGGTTTGCCCAAAAGCGCGCCCGCGTCCTTGCCGACCATCTCGCAAAAACTCGGATTGAGATGCAGGAGTGTCTGATCTCGCGCGTTGACGATGATCAGGCCAACCGGGGCCGCGGCGTCGATGGCGCGAAACCTCTCCTCGTCCTCGCGCAACTGCATCTCGGCTTTTTTGCGTTCGGTAATGTCGGTGTAAATCGCAATAAAGCCGCCGCCCGGCACCGGATCGCGCCGCACTTCAAGCACGGTGCCGTCCGGGCGTACGCGCTCAAATGAATGTGAATGGTCTAGCTGAATGAGGCGCTTTTTTAGTTCGGCCTCGATATCAGCGTCTTTGCCGAACTCGCCACGCTCGCCGATAAAACGAATGTAGTCCGAGAAAGTCTTGTTGGTGCCGAGGAATTCGTCTGGCATTTCCAGATATTGGCGGAACAACTCGTTCCAGGTGACGAGCCTGTGGTCAGCGTCATACATCGCGACGCCCTGCGCCATGTTCTCGAGCGTCGCGCGCAGCAGCGCGTTCTCTTTTCCGGTGTTCGTCCCGGCTTTTGATTTTATTTTGCTGTCCGCCATCGCGGGCCTATCCGGCCAAGGCCGCGATCGCGTCGGCGCGCGCGGCATGGATGCTGATCATCGACGTGAACCCGGTGATGTCGAGCACTTCACGTACCGAGTCCTGCACGCCGCACAGCGCGAACGAGCCGCCGGCGGAATTGACCTTTTTGACCAAGACCAGAACAGCGCGCAGTCCCGCGCTGGTTACGAAGTCGATGCCGGAGAAGTCGATCAGCAGTTTCGGCTTTGGGCTCCCGATTAGCCCGCCGATGCGATCGGTAAATGTGGCGCTGGCGCCGCCGTCAAGCCGGCCCTTCGCCGTCACAACGCAGGTGTTACCGATCCGCTCATCATGAATTTCCATTACCTGTCTTTCCCCTTAACCTCTTGCCCGGACCGTTATTCGCCCCGAGCTATTGCAAATGTCGTGCAATTCTCGTTGTTCCGCCTCGTGTACTCAAGGGCGGAGCTCAACTTTCGGACGAGATAAAGGCCGAGCCCCCCCACCGGGCGGTCCGCCGCCGCGATGTCCAGGGACGGATCAGGCGCGAGCCGGGGGTCGAACGGCGGCCCGGTGTCGATGACCTCGCCGACAACCTTGTCCGGCTCGACGCTGACGGCAATTTTCGCGGGCCGATCGCTGCAATTGCCGTGCGTAGCCAGATTGGTCAGCACCTCGTCCAGCACCAGCCCGACATGATGAGTGGTGCGGCCTTCGACGCCCTGTTCCTCCAAATACGTCATGACCTTGTCGGTCAAGGCCGAGATCGTCTCCGGCGTCGCCAGGATGCTGGTCTCAAATCGCGTCATGGCGGCGACATTGTCTCAAAAGAGAGCAGGATGGCCGCCATATCGTCAAAGGCCGGGTGCCCGGCTTCGAAGGTGCGGACGAGGCCGGCCAGCCGTTTGAGCGGTTCGGCTTCCGAGGGCGCAAGAGCGGTCAGGAACTCTTCGATCCTGGCTTCGCCATACATCGAACCGCCGGGATCGTGCGCCTCGGTGAAGCCGTCGGTAACAATCAGCAGCCGGTCCCCCGGAGCGAGCGTGACTGTATCGGCCTGGTACTTCGTGGTCTCGATGAGGCCGAGCGGGGGCCCGCCCATGCGTCCGAGGCGCGCCACCTTACCGGTGCCATTACGATGGAATGGCGGAATATGCCCTGCGCGTACGTAAGCGAGGCGTCCGCTGGTGAGGTCGAAAGACGCCAGCAAAAAGGTGACGAACATGCAGCTCGCGTTTCCTTCCGCGAGCGCATCATTCACAATGCCGACGGCATTCTGCGGTTCACGAAACAATGAGGCGGCATCCGGGCGGGCGGTGAGCGCCCGCAACATCGCATGCGTGCGCGCCATCATCAGCGCGGCGCCGGCACCCTTGTCGGATACGTCTCCGAGCGCCAGCACGACCAGGTCGTCGCCGACGCGGAAGTGATCGACCAGGTCGCCGCCGACTTCTTTGGCCGGCTCGAGCAGCACGTCGATCGACAGCGACCGGCCGGACAGTTTCCCTGCAAACGGCGGCGGCGCCAGCGCCAATTGGAGCGTGCGCGCTTCGTTAAGTTCGTATTGTTTGCGTTTGAGTTCGTTGCGCGTGCGATCAGTGAGGGCCTTCTTTTCCAATGTGGTCAGCACGCGTGCGCGCAGTAGCGTCGGATTGAACGGCTTGAACATAAAGTCGGCGGCGCCCAACTCGATGCAGCGCACCACCGGATCTATTTCGTTTAGCGCCGAAATAACGATCACCGGCAGGTCGTTAACGCGGCCGTCGGCGCGCAACGCCTCGAGCACGCCGAAACCGTCGAGCTCCGGCATCATAATGTCGAGTAGTACGAGGTCGTAGGATTTTTCACCGATCGCCGCGAGCGCCTCGACGCCGTTGGCCGCCTGATCGATCAGGCTAAACCCGAGACGCGTGAGCCGGCGCAACAGCAGGTCGCGGTTCTCGGCGACGTCGTCTACGACCAGGATTCTAGCCTTCGGATCGATCATCCCGCAGATCCCGTCGCCGCACTATTGCGCGCGCTACCCCGCTCGGGAGTAAGCAGGATCGCGCTGCGGCGCGCAAGCCAGACCACCCGTTCGAACAGCATTGTGGCGGCAAACAATGCCTCCTGCGGGTTCGGCGGCATATTGGGGTCCTCGCGCAGCACGCGCTGGCGAATCCGCTCCATCATCTCGTCGCGATGTCCCAGCAATGACAGGACAAGTTCTTGGTCAGCGGGGTCGGCGGATGTGGCGGCATCACCGAGCGCAAACAGCAAGGCGTGCAGCGATTCTACCATCTGGTCGGCGACGCGGCCGCTCGATGGCCACTGCCGCGCTACAAGGCAGGCACTGACGAATTCCTCTAGGCTCTCATGCATCGCATTCAGGTTGGCGGCGCGGTGTTGCAGGCGCACGACGCGTTCCCGGTCGGCGCGGTCCAGGCTGCCTTCGTTGATGGATTCGAGATAGCTGGCCATGGCGCGGGTGACGGCCGCGCCGGCGGTCCGCAACACCGGGGCCGGGATCGGCTCGCCCTCGGCGTCGGCACGCACGCCATCGAGCATTGTCGGCAGGCGCTGCAGCAGGCGCTGTTCCTCGCGGCCGACCAGTTCGATGGCGAAGGACGGCTCGACCAACGCGTCCTCGATCAGATAAGCCGGCTTTGAGAGTTCCTGGAGATTGCTGGGTGGCGCTGCGCGCTCGAGCAAAGTGAGGATCGGTCCGACGAACGCCGTACACACCGTTGAGCCGGCCAATTGATAGAACAGAAATACCCAAGCCACTTCGTGAGAAAGTGAGGGGCTGAGCGCTGCAGCCGCGCTCTCTATCAGGAGGCGGCCGGTGACGCGCTCGACCAGCATAATCAGTAACACGACGGTAAAGCCGGCGAGCTTCTGCGCGACCTGCATTAATGCGATTTGCGCGGCCTCGCCGCGATGGGTCTTTGCCAGCAACGCATAATTTGCGCCGGAGCCGAGGTTGGCGCCGTAGATCAGCCAGCACGCGCCGGAGAGGTCGACCAAGCCGGCGCTGCTGCCGGCCACAGCCAGCGCGCCGGCGACCGACGAGGATTGGCACAGCAAGGATAATCCGGCGCCAAGGCCTAACAGAAACAAGGGCGCCTTGGCCGCGCTCGCCATCAGGCCTTCCGCGACCAGGTAGTCGCGCAGCGGTTCTGCGCCCGACTTCAACATCGTCATGCCGAGAAAAAGCAGGCCGAGACCCAACAGCGTTCCGACTGCGTAGCGGACGCGGTCATTGCGATCGAAACCGAAATACACCGCGCATCCCGTTATCGCCACCAGATAACTGGCCGCCACCCGGAAATCGACCGCCACCAAAATGACGAGCACCGACGTGCCGACATGCGCCCATGTCGGAATCAGGATGGCGCGCCGTTTATCGACCAGGCCGCCGCTCACTAGGCCGATGATGACCGAGGTGACGGCGTTCGTGCTCTGCGTGACGACGCCGGCGAGAGAGCCGAAGAGAGCGGCCAGCCAAGGACGCCGTCCCAGGCGCGTCAGCAGTGCTCGGAAGCGGCGGCCGGCCAGAGGAACGAGATTTGAGGAAACGAAATGGACGCCGCAGAAAAAAAGCCCGAGACCGGTCAGGAACGGCGCGACCGCTTGCATGAGCCCCGCCTACCTTGCGCCAACTTAGCTTTGCGGGGCGCTGCCATGTTCGATGTTGAGCAATTCAGCCAGGCCGGAGGTCGTCACGACTTCGGCGACAGCGGTATTTGGGTTGAGCAACACGAGACGGCCGCCCTTGCGTCCGACCGCTTTGGCGGCCTGCACCAAATGACGCAGACCGATCGAGGCGACGAAGGTCACCCCGGCCATGTCGATCACAAGGTTGTTTTTGCTGCCCGAGAGCGTGGCGAGCGGCAACGCAACAACGTCCGCCCCCGATATATCGAGCCGCCCGACCAAGGTTACGATTGCGGTCGATCCTGCATCATTGATATCGATTTGCATGAGTGCTTCCCCGAGCCCGCGATGACTAAAACAAGCTTGTATGACAGTTTGGTGACAGGGGCAGCCAGCCAAAAAACCATTATCAGACCGGCCCCGTTATGAACGAACGAACATAGGCTGATCCGACATTCGAGCATTCAAAGGCATGCAGACCGAGTTCGTTTGAAAGCTCGGTAAAGGCGTCCACGCCACGCACCGAATTGCCCTTCGCGTCGAGGCGGGGAGAGTAGGTACCGATACCGAGCTGCCGGTTGACCACGCCGACGATGCCGCCGCCGACGCCGCTTTTGGCCGGCACGCCGACGTCATAGGCCCAGTGGCCGGAATAGTCGTACATGCCGCAGGTGAACATCACGGCGAGCGTGCTGCGCACCGCTGCCAGATCGAACACCTGGCGTCCGGTCACCGGGTTCTGGCCGATATTGGCCAGCGTCGCGCCCATGCAGGCGAGGTCGGCGGCGGTCACCAGAATCGAACATTGGCGGAAATAAATGTCGAGCACTTCGTCGACCGACCCTTCGAGGGCGCCGAAATTTCGCAGCAGATGGCCGATCGCCCGGTTGCGGTGGCCGGTCTCGGCTTCCGACCGGTAGACGGCGTCGTCGACCGCAAGTTTGCGGCCCGCCGCTTCCGACAACCGTTCGAGGATCAAGTCGAAAGCGCCGGCGCCCGCGAAATCGCGCACGATCCCGCTGACCGTGATGGCGCCGGCATTCACCATCGGATTGAACGGACGGTGGGTGTGCGGATCGAATATGATGGCGTTGAAGGCGTCCCCGCTCGGTTCCACGCCGACGCGTGCCAGGACCGCGTCGCGTCCAGCCAATTCCAGCGCCAGGCAATAAATGAACGCCTTGGACACCGACTGGATGGTGAACGGCGTGTCGGTATCGCCGATGGTATGGACGCCGCCGCCGACCGTCGCGATGGCGACGCCGAAGCCCTCCGGGTCGGCACGCGTCAGCTCGGGAATGTAGTCTGCGAGCGCGCCGGTCTTGTTCGGCTTATGGCGCGAATAAGCCTCGGAAAGGATGTTGTCGAGTTCGGATCGCTTTGCAGGCGCGGCGCCGACTTTCTGGTCCATCGTTCTTTTTTAGCGGAATATCACCGGATCGGCCACAGATGATGGGTAGCTATGCTGCAAAAAATTAGAGCAATTTTCCACTGCTATTGAAGAACGAATATGGTCCGTCGAACTCCCCGATGGGCACGGTGTGTATCGCGAGATTTCCGAACCGCTCGCCGGGGAAAATAGCGAACAGTGCCTGCATTCTTCATGGAGAAAATCTCATCCGGCGGTGGATCCAGATTCTGCTCATAAAATTCCCTGCTGTCGCGACAATTTTCCCTGTTCAAGCAAATTAATTCCCTGTTACATCGAGTAAGGAAATCGCATCAAAATCGCTGCAACGGCCTGGGGGAATTTCCTGTAAGATTCCCTGTTAGCAGGGAAGTCGGCAGAGCAAGGGGACACCTGCGCTGCTGCATCAGCCAGCTGAGCCGCCGTAGGGGGAACGTTTTGTCCGAGACCGTCGCCTCGATCGTAGCCGCCCACGGGGCGGGGACGGTAACGCCGGAGCAGACCCTTGCCCGCAGTTATGCCCGCATCCGCGCGCATGGCGACAACGCCATCTTTATCAGCCTGCGGGCGGAGGCCGACGTGCTGGCGGAAGCCCGTGCGCTCGCCGCTGCAGGCCACACCGGGCTGCCGCTTTACGGCGTTCCCGTCGCGGTAAAGGACAATATCGACGTCGCAGGCCTGCCTACGACGGCAGCGTGTCCGGCCTTTAGTTATAACCCGGGGCAGGATGCGACCGCGGTGGCGCGGCTGCGTGCGGCGGGCGCCATCGTCATCGGCAAAACCAATCTCGATCAGTTCGCCACCGGCCTCGTCGGCGTTCGCTCACCCTATGGAATCCCAAAAAATCTTTTCGATCCCGACTTTATTCCAGGGGGATCGAGTTCCGGTTCGGGTGTTGCGGTCGCGGCCGGTCTGGTCCCGCTCGCGCTTGGCACCGATACGGCTGGCTCCGGCCGGGTACCGGCGGGTTTTAATAATATCGTGGGTCTGAAACCAAGCCTCGGCTTGATCTCGACCTTCGGCGTGGTGCCTGCCTGCCGCACGCTTGATTGCGTGTCGGTGTTTGCGCTGACCGTCGACGATGCCTGGACGGCGCTTGCGGCCATGGCAGCACCGGATTCGGCCGACGCCTATTCGCGCAACCGCGCGCACGGCACGCCCGGTGCCATGCCGCCGCATGTAAAACTCGGCGTGCCGCTGCCGGGCCAACGGCTGTTTTTCGCCGACAAGCTATACGAAGCCGGTTACGCCGAGGCGCTCGAACGGTTCAAGCGACTTGGTTGCGAGATCGTCGAAGTCGATATCGAGCCCTTCTACGAGACGGCGCGTCTGCTCTATGAGGGGCCTTGGGTGGCCGAGCGCACGATCACGGCGCGTTCGCTGCTGGCATCCGATCCTGATGCAATTCACCCGGTGACGCGTGAGATTATTCTGAGCGGCTTGCGGCCCACGGCCATCGACGCCTTTGCGGCGTTCTACAAGCTGGAACGGCTGCGCCGCGTGGCCGATCACACCTTCCGCGCTATCGATGCGTTGGCGCTACCGACCGCGCCTACCACCTATACGGTTAAGCAGGTGTTGGCCGATCCGATTCAGCTTAATAGCCGGCTCGGTACTTATACTAATTTCGTCAATCTGCTCGATCTCTGTGGCTTGGCGCTGCCGGCATCGATGACCAAGAGCGGACTACCATTCGGCATTACACTACTGGCACCGGGCGGCGGCGACGCGCGGCTGGCCGAGATCGGCCGCGTCTTCCACGCCGACACCGCATTGCCGCTCGGCGCGCTGAAACAACCGCAGCCAGCGCTGACGTCATCAGCAAAAGCGCCGGCCGATGGCGAGGCGGCGTTGGCAGTGGTTGGCGCGCATCTGTCGGGGCTGCCGCTTAACGGCGAAATACGTGCGCTCGGCGGCCGTCTGCTCGAATCGGCAAGGACCGCACCCGATTATCGGCTTTACGCATTGACCGGCACAAAGCCGCCGAAGCCCGGCCTGCTGCGCGTCGATAGTGGTGAAGGCGCGTCAATCGTGATCGAAATCTGGGCGCTCCCGATCGAAGCATTTGGCCGTTTCGCCGATGCCGTTCCTGCGCCGCTGTCCATCGGCACTGTCGCATTGTCCGACGGCCGCTCAGTGAAGGGTTTTCTGGTCGAGGCCGCCGCCACCGTCGGCGCACGCGATATTTCGAGCTTCGGCGGCTGGCGCGCGTTCCTCGCACACGAACAAATGCCGGCGTAATTTTTTTAGAGCGTCTCGGTATAGTGTTCGTACTCCTCGCGCACCGTGACGATATGCGCGTACATGGCGGAGCTCGCGATGGCGTGCTCGCCGCGCAAAATCGCCTCGACTACGCGATCATGCTCGCGGTGCGACTTGGTGAGCCGGCCGAGGTTTCGGAATTGCGCCCGGCGGAAAGGTTGTACCCGCGCCCTGGTCGCCAGCGTGATTTCCGCGAGATAGGTATTGTGCGCGCCGTTGTATATGCAGTTATGAAAAGCTTCGTTGACCTCATGATAGCGCTGTGGATCGCCGCTCTGGATCAGCACGCGCAATTTTTCATGAATGTCCTCGAGGCCGCGCCGCTCGAGGCTTGTCATGCGCTCGGCGGCAAAGCCGGCGCAAAGCGCCTCCAGTTCCGCCATTGCCTCGAACATGCCGGCGAGTTGCTCGGCGCCTGGTCGCGCCACAACGGCGGCGCGGTGCGCGCGCACTTCCACCAATCCGCTTGCCGCCAGCAACCGGATCGCCTCGCGCACTGGTGTTCGGGAAACCTCAAAACGGCGCGCCAACGTTGTTTCGTCGAGCGCGGCGCCCGGCGCCAGCGATCCACGCACGATCTCGTCGGCGAGTTGCAGGCGTAATTCCTCGGCGAGCGTCTTGCGTGGCCAGAAGACGGGTCGCGCGTCCGCAGCGTGCGCGGTCAAGGTCATGCCGGCACCTTGAGCGAAGGTTTCAACGACGGCCGGGGCGCAGCGACTGCCCCCATCTGCTCCAGCGCGTAGGCGACCCGCAAAGCGATATCCTCGCGCCACGGTGCCGTGATGATTTGCACGCCGATCGGCAGCGGCTGCAATGGCACTGGCACCGCGACCACCGGCAGACCGATAAATGAAATCGGCTGCGTGTAGAGACCCATATTCGCGCGTACCGGCAGTTCGGCACCGCCCAGCATGAAGTTTTGCTGGCCGATCTTCGGCGCCGTGCAGGGTGTTGCCGGCGCGAGAATGACATCGCAGCGTGTGAACAATTCGAGGACGCGCTCGCGATACCAGCGGCGGAATTTCTGTGCCTTCACCACGAGCGTGGATGGCACCATGGCGCCGGCGATCAACCGGTCGCGCACGGCGGGGTCAAAATCGCGCGCCTGTTTGCGTAGACGATCGAGGTGGAGTGCCGCGCCTTCGGTGGCGGTAATGACATAGGCCGCTGCCCGCGCGCGATGGGCCTGCGGAATTTCGATTTCCTCGACCGCACCAAGCGCTTTGGCGACGAGGTCGATCGCCTTTAACGCCTCTGGAAAGGCGCCCTGGCGGAAATAGCCGCCGGCTACGGCGATGCGGAGGCCCTCAATGCCGCGTTCGAGCACAGGCGTTGCCGGTTCGGTCGCGCGTTGTGCGCAGGCAGGGTCGTCGGCATCCGGTCCTTGCATGACGTCATAGGCAAGCGCGAGATCGCGGACCGAGCGTGCGAACGGCCCCAGGTGGTCGAGGCTTGCCACGAACGGGAACGAACGTGCGCGCGTGAGCCGGCCATAGGTCGGCTTAAGGCCAAAGATACCGCACAGCGAGGAGGGCACCCGTATCGACCCATTGGTGTCCGACCCGAGTGCGATCGGCACCAGGCCACCGGCCACCGCGCCGCCGGAGCCGCCAGACGAGCCGCCGGTCATTCGGGCAAGGTCATGCGGATTGCGCGACGGGCCATCGTGAATATTTTCGCCGGTGAAGTCGTAGGCGTATTCACCCATATTGAGCGCACCGACCAGCACCGCACCGGCTGCTTCTAGCCGTTCGATCAGGGGTGAGTCCTTCGGAGCTGGCGGATGCGCACGATTGATCTTGGAGCCCGCCACGGTCGCGAGCCCCGCGATATCGAATAAGTTCTTCACCGCGAACGGCACGCCCGCAAGCGGTCCCGGCGGCCGCTTGCCACGCAAAGCGTCGATGGCGCCGGCCCGCGTCCGCGCACGCTGGGCAGTAACGGCGGTGAAGGCGTTGAGCGTCGGATTGAGCTCGGTAATACGGGCAAGCGCGGCTTCGGTGACGGCAAGCGCGCTGGTCCTGCCGGACGTTACCGCTGCGGCAATTTCTGCGGCGGTGGCCCATGGTTGCGACACATCCATATCGTCAGGCCTTGAAAATCGGCGCCGGCTCGGCATCGTCCGGCATCTCGAATTCCGCCACGACGGCGGCGTGCTTCAAGGTGACGTCCAGATTGGACTTCACCGCGGGCTTCCATTCCGGATCGAGAGGAATTTCCAGCGCACGCGCTGCGGCCGCGATAAATTCGTCCAGCTGATCGGGTGGGATCGCCATTTTATTCCTCCCTTACAGCGGCGGGTGAGGAATCGCCGACAGCAGGTCGCGCGTGTAGTCGGCTTGCGGTTCGTCCATGACGCGCTTCGTCGGCCCTTGTTCGACGATCTGTCCCGTCTGCATCACGATGACACGATCGCACAGGAGGCGCACGACGTTGAGATCATGCGACACAAAAAGATAGCTCATCCCCAACGAATCTTTGAGGTCTTGCAATAGGTTAAGAACGACCGCCTGGACCGAGACATCGAGCGCGGCGGTTGGTTCGTCGAGAATGACAAGATCGGGCTTGAGCGCGATGGCGCGGGCAATGCCGACGCGCGCTTTTTGGCCGCCGGATAACTGATGCGGGAAGCGATCGAGCAGATTGAGCGGCAGGCCCACTTGGGTGGCGAGTTCTTCGCAGCGCGTCCGCACCTCGCGTCGCGAAATCCCGCCAAGCTGCAAGAGCGGATCAGCGATCGCGCGCACAGCAGTAAAGCGCGGGTTGAGGCTGTCGGTCGGATCCTGAAACACCATTTGGATGCGCTTACGGAACGGCAGCGTTGCGAACTTTCGCGCCGGGATTTCACCGATGTCTTCGCCATCGAACATAATCAGGCCGGACGACTTGTCGATCAGCCGCATCACCATCATCGAGGTGGTGGATTTGCCGCAGCCAGATTCGCCGACCAAGCCGACGCTTTCGCCGTGAGCGATCGAGAAACTGATGCCGTCCACCGCGCGGAAGGTTTCGAGTTCTTTTGGCGGCTTTGGGCCGAATATTTTGAACAGTGATCTAGCGCCGCCCTGGCGTGGATATTCCTTCACCAGCTTTTCGACCACCAGCAGTGGCGTCCCGCCGGCTTTGGTCTTGCGCGCCGGCGTCTTGGCGGCTGCCTTCGGCCGCGCCGTCTCGCCCTCCGGCAGCAGATCGCGCAGCGAAACACCGGGGCGCGGCGTGGCGCGCATCAGCTTGCGGGTATATTGGTGCGATGGCCTTTTAAAGATGGTCGCCGACGACGCGGTCTCGACGATCAGGCCCTTTTCCATCACCACGACGCGGTCGCAATAGGCGGCCGCCAGTCCGAGATCGTGCGTGATCAGGATCGTCGACATGCCGCGCTCGCGCGTGAGTTCGACCACCAGATCCATCACCGCCTTCTGCGTTGTGACGTCGAGGCCGGTGGTCGGCTCATCGGCAATCAGCAATTGCGGACGGCAGGCCAGCGCGAGCGCGATCACCACGCGCTGGCACATGCCGCCGGATAGCTCGAACGGATAGGCATGATAGCGTTCGCGCGGCCGCGCGATGCGAACCTGTTCCAGCGTCTCGATCGCGCGCTCGCCGACTGCGTCGCTGTCGACCTGCGAATGTTGCAGCAGCACGTCCTCGATCTGGCGGCCTACCTTGCGAATCGGATTGAGCGCCAACCGGGGGCTTTGGAAGATCATCGACATTTCGCGGCCGCGCAGGTCGCGCATTTCGCTTTCCGGCACGCCGCGCAGGTCGAGGCCGCTGAACATGACCGAGCCTTGGGCGATGCGGCCGGCGCGATCGAGGATACGCATCACCGCATAGGACGTGACCGATTTTCCCGAACCGGATTCACCGACAATGGCAAGCGTTTCGCCCTTGGCGACCGATAGACTGACGTGCTGGACCGCGCGGACGGCGCCACGCCGGGTGGCGAACTCGACCGTGAGGTCGCGGATGTCCAGCAATGGCAAGGTGCTGGCGGCACTACGGTCAATTTTTGCGGCCGTGCGGGTTTTCTTGGCCATGATTCAGGTCCGCCGCTGCGGGTCTACCAGGTCGCGCAAGCCATCGCCCAGCAGGTTGAAGGTAAACACCGCCAGCATTAGCGCGGCGCCCGGAAACAATGCGATCCACCATTCGCCGGAGATGATATTGGCCGCGCCTTCCGCCACCATGATGCCCCATTCCGGCGTTGGGGGACGCACGCCCAGCCCGATGAACGACAGGCCGGCGGCGTTGAGAATCGCATAGCCCATGGTGAGCGAGATCTGCACCATCATGATCGGCATGATGTTGGGCAGGATATGCGCCAGTAGAATGCGGAACTCGCCGTTGCCGGACAGCCGCGCCGCCTGCACGAAGCCGGCCTCGCGCCGCACATTGGCCTCGGCGCGGGCGACCCGGACATAGAGCGGAAAATTGATGATCGCGGTGGCGATTACGATATTGGTCACGGTGTTGCCCAGAGCCGCGACAATGCCCATTGCCAGCACGAACAGCGGAAACGCCATGATGGTGTCGGAGATGCGCCCAACAATGCGGTCGGTCCAGCCCAGGAAAAAACCGGCGCTAATGCCGGCGAGCCCACCCATTGCAAAGACCAGCACCACCGATGTTATTGCAATGACAAAATCGAGGCGCGTGGCTGCGATGACGCGGCTGAAAATGTCGCGACCGAGTTGGTCGGTACCGAACCAGTGATGCCATGACGGTGCATGCAGCGTGGCCGTGGTGTCGCTCGCCAGCGGATCGTACGGCACAATATACGGGCCGATCAAAGCGCATAGCGCGATCAGGATGAACAGCCCGAACGCCATCCCGGTCACCGGGTTTTCGGCGACCACATAACGCGCGTGGCGAAAGATGGAATCGCTCTCGCTCATCCTTCGAGCCTGACGCGCGGATCGATGACGCCGTAGAGAATGTCGATGATCAGATTGAGCACGACGTAGAGGATTGCCATGGTCAACACGAAGCCCTGCACCGGCGCGAAATCCGAGGTGATCAGCGCCTCCACCGCGTATGAGCCGATGCCGGGCCAGGCGAAGACTTTCTCCACCAAAACATTGGCGCCGAGCAGGAAGGAAAAAACCATGCCGAGTGTGGTAACTACCGGCAACATGGCGTTGCGGAAGGCGTAAGTGATGATGACGGTGCGGTCATTGAGGCCGCTGGCGCGCGCTGTGCGCACAAAGTCGGACGCGAGCACCGCCAGCATCGAAGCCCGCGTCATGCGTGTGATCGGCGCCAATGAGAAGATGCCGAGCGTGAATCCCGGTAGCAGCAACTGGCTGAGCGACGCGCGGAACGTTTCCGGATTGCGGGCTAATAGGCTGTCGATCAGGTAAAACCCGGACACCTGCGGCGGCGCCGTGGCAAAGGCGTCGAGCCGGCCAAGCGGGGCGGGCGACCAGCCGAGCTTGAAATAGAACACATAGACCAGCAGGAGACCGGTGAAGAACACCGGCAATGACACGCCGGCGGTCGCCACCACCCGGCAAATATGGTCAATCCACGAGCCTTGCTTGACCGCGGCTAGAATGCCCAGCGGAACGGCAATGAGAATCGACAAGATAAGGCCGAACAGCGTGAGTTCGGCCGATGCTGGCAGTCGATTCTTGAGTTCTGTCAGCACCGGCTGCCCGGTGGAGAGCGAATTACCAAGGTTGCCGTGCGCGAGGTCGGCGACGTAGCGCCCGAACTGCACGATCAGCGGTTTGTCGAGGCCGAGCTTGATGCGAATCTGCTCGATCGCTTCCTTGCCGGCAGCCGGTCCTGCAAAATAGGCGGCGGGGTCGCCCGGCAAGGCTCGCGTGAGCAAAAAGGTGACAATGATCACCCCGATCAAATTGGGGATCACAAGCAACATCCGCTTGAGCAGCAGCTTTCCCATCGGCCGCGACTTTTCCCCTGGAGCCCGTTACCCCTTCACGAGGGTGCGGTAGTCGAGGCGGCGGTGGAACCAATATTGGTAGCCGGACACGTTCTTCTGCATCGCGACGTTGACATAGGGCTGATAGAGCGGAATGCGCGGCATATCGGCGAATACCTGGTCCACCATGCCTATGACGTCCTTGTCGTAGGTCGCCTTGTCGCCGTTCGCCGCCGCCGACACCGCGCCGTCAATGAATGCATCCGTCTCCTTCGACTGGTAGCTCATGGTGTTGAAGATTGAATTTTTGCCGTGGTAGCACCAGATGAAGAAATATTCCGGGTAGTCGAGCCAGCCCGAAAACACATTGGTGTAGAGCGGCATGACTTTCTTGTTCAGCTCGGTACGCCAGTTGGCGCCCGGGATCTTGTTAATGGTGCACTTGATGCCGATCTGCGCCAGGCTTTCCTGCACCAGCACGCAAAGCGGCTCATTGACGCCCGCAAAGCCGAGGTCGAACGAGATCGTGGTCTCAAAGCCGTTCGGGACGCCGGCTTCCGCCATCAACGCCTTGGCTTTGGCAATGTCGGTGTTGAACTTGTGCGGCTGCGGCCAGGCGACTTGCGTCGCCGCATTGGCCGGCGCGCCGAACATCGGCTTGGCGAGGCCGAACAAGACCGCATCCATGATCTTCTGATACGGAAGCGCGTAAGCCACCGCTTGGCGCACTTTGAGATTGTCGAACGGCGGATTCTTCACGTTCATGCCGATATATTGGATGCCGTTCGAGTAGGGCGTCGAAATGATGCTGAGTTTGCCGTCGGCCTTGAGCTCGACGAAGTCCTTGTTCGGCAGGTCGTAGGAAATATCGGCGTCGCCGCGTTCAAGCAACGCGCGGCGGTTGCCGGCCGATGGCACGATGCGCCAGATGATCTTCTTGGTCTTCGGCAGCTGGCCGCCGACCCAGGCGTCGTTGCGTTCGAGAACGACTTCGGTGCCGGCCACCCAGCTCGCGACCTTGTAGGCGCCGCTTCCGGCGGTGTTCTGCTTGGTGTATTCCAGGCCCCACGGGTCCTGTTCGGTGGCGTGCTTCTTCACCAGTTCCGAATTCACGACACAGGGAACGATCACCGCGAGGTCGGGGATCGTCAGCCGGTCTTTTCGCGCGAAGTCGACGCGGAACGTATTGTCGTCGACCACGACGAATTGCTCCGGCTTGGTCAGCGAGCCGGCCGCCATCTGGAAGGTTGGGAAGCCTTTGACACTGACGGCGCGGTCGAGCGACCATTTCACGTCCTTCGCTGTGACCGGCGTGCCGTCCTGGAAAGTGGCTTTCTTCTTCAGTTTGAAGGTGACCGACATATCGTCGAGCTTCATGTCGTCGGCCAGTTCCATCTTGAATTTGTTCTTGTCGTAATAAGGTTTGCCGTCGACCGTCTTCATTTCGTGGCTGATCAGCCGGTCGTAGCAATTCCACGACACCTCGTATCCAGGCACGTTGGTGCCGACGCCGTGGATGTCGAGATTGTTGGGGCCGCTTTCGGAAACGATCAGCAAGGTCTCGGCGCGCGACTGCGCCTTGGCCGGCGAAAAGATCGCGGGCCCCGCCACCGCCGTGCTTGCCGCAAGGGCAGTTGCCGATTTCAGAAATTCACGACGCTTCATAGAAACCTCCCGAATACGCGCTGGGAAGTCATCCGCAAGGGCTGTGCCAAATCTCGCCGCGATGCACAATTTCGATAAGCGATTGATTCAATTTCGGAATATGGAATCTTCGACGCGGCCACGCGCCCGTATGGAGTAAATCGAATTGCATACAATAGAAGAAATCAGCCTAACCTTTAGGCAGCGGCTCGCATTCGAGGTGCTTTAGTTACGGATGGCAAAATAGGTCAAAATCGGCCGGAAATGGCACGACATGAGACGTGGACAAAAGTCTGGAAGCTACTGAAGAGATGACAAAAACGTCTTTAAGTTTATCCCGTCGATTTGAACGGCGCGATCGATATCTATTTGGGGTCAAAGCAGACGTCGCGCAACTTGTGTCATGTCCGCTCGTTTATCATCAGCTCGGTGTCTGGCTGGTTCTTTCATTCGGTATTGCATAGACCACCGCGCCTGTTCCGCACCAGGAATGAGCGCGAAATAGGAATCGGTAGTCGGGCAGTGTCTGCATCATCCAGAGCGGTGTTTTCCATAGGCCGTCTGCATTGTGATAAACTGTGGTCGCGATGATCGGTCGACACGACAGCAGCGTTTCCCGAGCGCCTTTCAAAGCGAGCAATTCGGCCCCTTCGAGATGAAGTTTCAAAAATGTGGGAGAAAGCTCCAGCGCGTCGAGCGGTTGCGTCACGACGCGCATTTGGCCGGTCGGCGAGAGTTGAGACGCGTAACCAAGCCCTTCGTGAAAAAGTGTTGAAGTTTTTCCGTCCGCCAGAACGCAGTCGTGAATCTTAACGTCTGGATTGTCCGGCAGTGAGGATCGCAGGTTGTCTGTGAGCAGCGACCTGTTGAACGGATCGGGTTCAATGGCGACGATTTGCCGGAAGCAACCGTTCGTTTGCTTGAGGAAGGCTTCGATTACGGTGCCATGATGCGCGCCGCCGTCGAGCAGACATTCATCGTCCCGCAGTGGGCCCACCACCTCTGGAATGAAGAAGCGGCTGCAAGCAGGTATCGGCGCGGTTTCGAAAGTCCATTCTTCGCGCAGCCGTCGCCAAGCAAGAAATTGAAGGTGATGGGCGCGGGAGATATCGTCATTCCACCGCGCCAGCACTTCTGCGGTTTTCTCCTGATCGAGTGCACCAAATGGGCTCGCAAACCAGCCATTTGACAGCGGATGCCTGTCTCGGAAGCTTTCTGCCAAATCATAGAAAGGTATTACGTCTTCGAAGCCAAATGCGAGAAGCGATCGTTCGATCGGTACGTAGGGCGATGTGACGATGCTAACGGCGAGGCACAGACTGCGTTTGGTGGTGACTGGTACGTCGTCGGGATGGACCAGACTTACGCCGGACCAGCGTGGCTCTCGCCCGATCTCCCGAGCATTGCGGTCAACGACGATACGAAAATCAAGACCCACGGCGGTCAGGAATTCGCGCGCCAGCAGGCCCAGGCTTCCTGCGCCATAGAGGGCAAGCGAGGAGTTTGGTGTCACTGGGGCAAATGCGCAGGGGGCCGTCGCCAGCTCTGCCAACAGCGTGGCGGCCCCTTCGGAATCGGGCGCATACGAAAAGGATCGGGCCTTGTGTGGCGCCCGGTGCCCGCCGGAGGACAAGAATTTGGCCGCCATTGTTTTCAGCGAATCGGTTGCGTCAGACTATAGTGTTCTCCCGACCATGTGAGTCGGCATGGCAATTTCTTCGGGGTGCGGCAACAGCCGCGCATCGAAGGGCGACAAATCCATGCAGCTTTCGATCTTGATTGCGACGAACCGGAAGGGTCTCCTGGCATGCTCCAGGATAGCCCAGGCCTGTTCGTGGGCGACGCCGGACATTGAAGTCATCATACGTGACAACTCCGGTGACCCGCAGAAGCGCAAAATACTAGCGCAGTTTAGAGGCGACCACCGCAATATCATTCTTGCCGACCCATGTGACGCTCTCACAAATCTGACTGAAATCCTCCGGCTGGCGAAAGGCGAATTTATCTTTCTGCTTGCCGACGACGACTTCTGCTTTGACCACGCTGTCGCTGCGCTACCTGCCTTGATCAAGCAGTTCGGTAAGAACCCATCAATCGCGGGCGTGACGGGAGCCTATATCGTCGAGGGATCGCGAGGCTCGGAGGTTATCAGCTATAAAGACGCTGAATCCGACGACGTCGTGGCGCGGGTAGCTGGATATTTAAGTTATGGCGGCGCGAACATCCTGCACTACGCTCCCGTGCGGCGCGATATTGTCCAACGCGTATTCGCCTTCATGAATTCGCTACCTTTCTACTTTTCTTTCCACGATCAAATAGTTTGCCTGCTGTATCTGCTCAACGGAAAATTTTTCAGACTGAAGCGCTTTCTTTATCTGTACGATCTTGGACCCTGGGAAACGGGCGACACCGCGCAGATGCGGGACGCCGATTATTATCGCGCTGCGGGCTTGGATCTCTCGATCAACGCGCTCCATTGGTTTATGTGCGGTTTCGAAGGTGCGGTAATGATCCGAACCGCCGACGTATTTCCTGACTATCCGATAACGCAACGACAACTTATCGCAGACCGATGGTTTTCATCGATGTTTGTCCGCTTCAAAGAGCAAACACGGCTTACTTTCGGTTCAAAATTTGCGGCGGAGGCGAAAAACGTTTCCTCGAAATTGCTGACGTCGAGCGGGGCGCTGTCGTTTCAGGACTTATTGGCGCAAATCAGTGGTCTGATGGCCCTGTTTTCCAAGGACAAAGCGCAGCGCTACTATGATTTTTGGGATGCCGCGATCAGCCAGCCCAAGCCGGCAGCACACGTTTTAGAGGCCTCAGCCGACGAGCGTGCGGTTAAGCGAGCGCCATGAAAGTTGTAATTCTTGCCGGCGGACTCGGCACCCGCATTTCCGAGGAAAGCTACCTCAAACCAAAGCCGATGATCGAAATTGGCGGTAGGCCGCTCATCTGGCACATCATGAAAATTTATTCGGCGCACGGCGCAAATGATTTCGTGATTTGCTGTGGTTATAAGGGTTATGTGATTAAAGAGTATTTCGCCAATTACTTCTTACATATGTCGGACGTGACATTCGACATGGCGGACAACAGCATGGTTGTCCATCAAAGAAAAGCCGAGCCCTGGAAGATAACTTTGGTCGATACCGGCGAGCAGACGCAGACCGGCGGACGACTCAAGCGCGTTGCCGACCACATTAGCGGCGAAAGTGTTATCTGCTTCACTTACGGCGATGGCATCGCAGACGTCAACATTCGCTCGGCGATCGAATTCCACCGGAGGCACGGCAAGCTTGCCACAATCACTGCGGTGTTGCCGCCCGGACGCTACGGCGCGTTGGAACGCGCCGGGGATCAGGTCACCGGATTTACTGAGAAACCACGTGGCGATGGCGGCATGATCAATGGTGGCTTCTTCGTGCTGTCGCCGCGCTGCCTCGAGTTCATAGATGGCGACGACATCGGTTGGGAAGGCGTGCCACTCGCTCGTTTAGCATCCATGGGCCAGTTGATGGCGTTCGAGCATCGCGGTTTTTGGCAGGCCATGGATACTTTGCGCGACAAGAACTTGCTGGAGGATTTGTGGGCGTCCGGCAAGGCACCATGGAAGATTTGGCCGTGACGGGCGCGTCGCGCTCGTTCTGGCACGGCAAGCGCGTTTTGGTGACGGGCCATACCGGATTTAAGGGGGCCTGGCTGACGTTATGGCTGCATCGGCTGGGAGCCGAGGTGACTGGCATCGCTTTGCCGCCAGCGACAAAGCCGGACCTTTTCACCGAGGCGGGGGTCGGCGCGCTGTGCCAGAGCCATTTTTGCGATATTCGCGATAATAGGGCGCTCGCTGATGTTATACGGGCCGCGCGGCCGCAGATTGTATTTCACCTAGCGGCGCAAGCTCTGGTGCGTGAAGGTCACAAAGAGCCTCGTGTGACGTTTGAGACCAATGTGATGGGTACGGTCCATGTATTAGAGGCGCTTCGCGGCCTGGAAGGAGTACGGGCCGCAGTGATGGTGACGAGTGACAAGGTATACCGCGGCGGAGATTCATGTCGGCCCTATCGAGAGGATGATCCACTCGGAGGGCAGGATCCCTACGGCGCCAGCAAAGCGGCCTGCGAAATGGTCATCGTCAGCTATCGGGATGCCTTTCTGTCCGCCCAAGGTATTGCGGTGGCGAGTGCCCGGGCCGGCAATGTGATCGGTGGTGGCGATTGGTCGGACGATCGCCTGATCCCGGACGCGGTTCGTGCTTGGCAGGTGGGGCAGACGCTGCAAGTTCGGCGCCCGCAGGCGGTTCGTCCCTGGCAGCACGTTCTTGAGCCATTGAACGGCTATCTGACCTTGGCGCGCAAGCTGTGGGAGCGGTCAGCACCGGCTGCGGCATACAATTTTGGGCCCGGCAACGGGGAGGCTACGACTGTCCGCGATATCGTCGAGCAGGCCCGCCAAAAATATGGCCGGGGCGGAGTGCATTACGGTGATGGCAAGGAGGGGCCGTTCGAGTCCGCTTGGCTCGCTCTCGATGTCACGAAGGCCCGCGATGTTCTTGGTGTTGTACCCCTGCTGGGTCTGGAAGAAGCCATCGGCCTCACCATGACGTGGTACCGTGTTCACGGAGAAGGTGCTGACGCGCAGCATTTGTGCGCGACCGATATATCAGACTTCGAGATGCGCATGGTCAATCGTTCCGTCGCTACGCCTGAGATTCTGGCGACATGAAGTTTGAACGGGTGGCACTTTCCGGAGTCTACTTGGTTCATCTCGAGCCGCGCGCGGATGAGCGCGGCATGTTTGCTCGTGCGTTTTGTGCGCGTGAGTTCGTCGCAGAGGGCCTAGAAACAACTTTCGTACAGGCGAATGTCAGCACGAACAGCCGGTCCGGCACGGTGCGTGGGATGCATTTCCAGCGCAACCCCGGTGCTGAAGTGAAGCTCGTGCGCAGCGTTAAGGGCGCGATTTATGACGTCGTTGTCGATATGCGAGAAGATTCGGCAACGTATCTTCACTGGTTCGGTGCTGAACTCTCCGAGCACAACGGGCTCGCGATGTATGTGCCAAAAGGTTTCGCCCATGGCTATCAGGCACTTACCGATGGCGCGACCGTTTTTTATTTCGTGAACGCGTTCTACGCACCTCAATTGGAAGACGGTGTTCGTTTCGACGATCCCAAGTTGGCAATCCGATGGCCGCGTGCCGTCTCGGAGGTCTCGGCGAAAGACGCGACATGGCCACTGCTCGCCCGTTGATCTTGCTAACAGGCGCGACGGGCTTTGTCGGACAACAAGTGTTGCGCGAACTTGCCGCACGAAACTTTCTCGTGCGTGTCGTTGTCAGAAAAGGCAAGCAAGACAAACTGGGACAATCGACCGCGATCGAAAGGGTGATCGCGACGTCCGATATGTGGTCCGAAAACGTTGCATGGTGGTGTGAGGCCTGCTGTGGTGTCGACATTGTCATTCATGTCGCGTGGTATGCCGAGCCCGGTCAGTATCTTCATTCGTCTATAAATCGCAATTGTCTCGAAGGTACGCTGCGACTGGCACAGGGTGCCATCGCCGCCAGGGTGCAGCGTTTTGTTGGCGTCGGTACATGCTTTGAATACGACCTCAACGCTGGCCGACTGAGCGTCGCGACGTCGCTGCGGCCGACGACGCCTTATGCCGAGGCCAAAGCCGAAGCTTTCAACGCGCTCTCGCAATTGCTCCCGCGGCAGGGAATCGAATTCGCCTGGTGCCGACTATTCTATTTGTACGGGGAAGGCGAGGACGAGCGGCGGCTGGTGCCATTCCTGCGCGCCAAGCTCGAGGCCGGTGAACCGGTCGAATTGACCGGTGGCCAGCAGATCCGGGACTACCTTGATGTCCGTGATGCTGGCCGCATGATCGTCGATGTGGCGCTCGGCACCTTGCTTGGGCCGATCAATATCTGCTCGGGGGTTCCCATCACGATCCGGCAATTGGCCGAGCAGATTGCGGACGAATACGGTCGCCGTGACCTGCTGCGCTTCGGCGCTCGGCCCGATAACCCTGTCGATCCGCCCTGCGTCATCGGCGTGCGCGACGCAATTTGAGCCAATTGGCCTCAATGTGCATAGCCGATGGTTTGCGCGTCGACGTGGTTAATCCCTGTTAACCATTCTTCTCTAGAAGCTTGAGCTGGCATCGCCCGTTTCGGGGGAAGGCGCATGAAAGCTCGGCTGGAACCACGGATCAATTTGGAAGGGCGCACGGCGCTGGAGACGGTGATTCCGTTGGCCACGCCTTTCATCATATTCGTCGACCCGGCGAGCTCGTGCAATTTCAAGTGCAGTTTCTGTCCCACCGGTCATCGCGACATGATCGCGGACACCGGACGCTTCCAGGGCGTGATGAAATTCGATGTTTTTCGAAAGGTCATCGACGACCTCGCCGAATTTGAAAAGCCGATCAAGGTTCTGCGCATGTACAAGGACGGTGAGCCGTTCCTGAACAAGCGCCTGGCCGACATGGTCGCCTATGCGAAGCGTTCCGGGCGCATTGAATATATCGACACCACGACGAACGGTACGTTTCTCTCGCCTGAGCGCGTCGGACCTGTGCTCGAGGCCGGTATCGACAAAATCAACATTTCGGTCGACGGCATGACCGAGGAAACATACCTGCAATTTACCGGGTTCAAGTTCGATTTCGCGACATTCATCGAAAACGTAAAATGGATCTATTCCAACAAAGGCAATTGCGAAATTGTCGTCAAGATTCCTGGCGAATTGATCACGGAGGCGCAGCGCCAGCAGTTCTTCGACACCTTCGGAGACTACTGCGACCGGATTTTCGTCGAGAACTTTGCGCCGTGCTGGCCGGAATTCGATATTGAGGCTCATACCGGCGTCAAGATTAGCAAAGGCATCTATCAGCAGGACATCGGCGACACGGATACGTGCCCGTATATCTTTTACGGCTACTCGGTGAACGCCGATGGCTTGGTCAGTTCATGCTTTCTGGACTGGGGCCGCAAGCTAGTGATCGGCGATGTGCGGCAACACTCGATGAAGGATATCTGGAATTCCGAGCGGATGAATGCGCTGCGTTTGCAGCACCTTGAGGGACGTCGGCGGCAAAATGGCGTCTGTGGCAATTGCGGTCAGCTTAGCCACTGCCTGCCTGACAATATCGATGCGCATCGTGTGGGGCTGCTAGAAAAATTTAAGCAAACCATTCCAGTCAACCCGAATATCGAGCCGCCCGGGGGCGTCAATCGCACTTTTTCGGCTGTGGCGGCAGAATGAAAATCCTGCACGTTACGCCACATCTCGGTGGCGGCGTTGGGAAGGCGCATGCTGTACTTCGCGGCGTTTTACCCGCCGAAGTCGAGCAGACTTTCGTGCTGCTCGAAGCCCCGCGTGACCGCCGCTACGTGAATGAAATTGAAATTGGCGGTGGGCGTGTCATCGTCGCGGACAATCTTGCTCAAATTGCGAGTCTGGCCGACGATGCCAACATCGTTCAGTTTGAGTTCTGGAACCATCCGCGCCTGTTCGAATGCTTGGCACGCTGCTCATTCCCCGCAATGCGTAGCGTGTTCTGGTCACATATTTCGGGGCTACACAGCCCGCTTATTCCGCTCGGGTTGGTGGAAGCGGCAATGCGTTTTGTTTTCACGACGCCAGCATCCCGTAACATCGCGTCCATTGCCCTCCTGTCGCAGACCGCCCAAAGCAAACTTGCGGTTATAAACAGCGGCTTCGGTTTTCAAGGCCGCAAACCACCAGCGCCCGCGCGCGATACCAAACCCACTATCGCCTATCTCGGGACAGCTGATTTCGCAAAAATGCATCCGGGTTTTTTCGACGCGATTGATGAACTGACTGGTAACGATATTCGCGCTTCGGTATGGGGCGCGATCGATCCATCAGGCCCGGTAGTTGCACGGGCACAAGCGATGAGACACCCGGAGCGTGTAATATTCCGCGGTGAGACATTAGAGCCGGCAACGGCTCTTTCCGAGGCGGATATCTTTTTCTATCCTTTGCAGCCCAGTCACTATGGTACGGCCGAGAATGCGCTCATTGAGGCAATGTCGCTTGGGCTCGTTCCCGTCGTCATGAATAATGCCGCCGAGATGGCGATCATTGAGCATGGCAGGAACGGCTTTATTGCTTCTTCCATTGAAGAGACAGTCTCAATATTGCAGATGCTGCTTTCGTCACATGACGTGCGTGAACGGGTGTCACGAAATGCCATCGACCATGTCGCGGAAACTCGGGCCCCAGAGCACTCGGTGCGGGATTTCATGATTCTTTGGCTCGGATTGCTCAGCAGGCCGCCAAAGCTTTCCGATTTCCGGGCCGCAATCGGGGAGAGCCCAGCTGATTGGTTTATCGCCACACAGAATTTATCGGGTGCGAACTCGGCGTCCGCGCGCTGGAAAAGCACGCAACAACCGTCGAAGGGGACACTTGCTCATTTCGAAAGTGTATTTTCTGGCGACGCGTCCCTTGCTAGACTGCGACTGTAGACTTGGCGAAATCCGCTAATTTTCTGCCAGCGCCAAAGCACTGGAAGAAAAAGGCAGATCAATCCTGCGCTGGCAATGAGAATGCGGAGAACAATATGTATATCCATGAGACTACCGGCGTTGCCGTATGGAAGACACGTCCAAGTTATTATCGGAGCCTTGTCCATAAAAGTCGACGGTAAAAGGAAATACCAGTGGGCTGATCGCAGCGCACAAAAGGACTTCGTCGACTGTAACTAAATAGTTTCGTTCGGAATCGTCCATCAGTATATCCATCGAGTAACCGATGGGAGCGTTTTTATACATCGGACGCGCCGACTATCGGTCCTCACTCCGCCTTGATTTTTGCCCCCCGGATCACCTTGCCCCACTTCTCGGTTTCGGCGGCAATGAATTTTCCGAAGTCAGCGGGCGAACCAGAAGTCACCGTAGCGCCGAGATCGGCGAGCCGCGCCTTGATCTTGGAATCGGCCAGCACCGCGTTGATCGCCTTGTTGAGCTTGTCGATGATCTCGATGGGTGTGTTCTTGGGTGCGCCGATTCCATACCAATCGCTCGCCTCGTAGCCCGGTACAAATTCGGCCACGGTCGGGATATCCGGCAAAGCCTCTATGCGCTTCGCGCTGGTCACCGCCAGCGCCCGCAACCTACCAGCTCTTATGTATCCTATGGCGGTGGGCACAACGGCAAAGGTCACCTGCACCTGGCCGCCGAGCAGGTCGGCAACGGCGGGCCCGCCGCCGCGATAAGGCACGTGCGTCATGTCGACGCCGGCCATCGCCTTAAACAACTTGCCGGCCATATGATTCGCAGAGCCGATCCCAGCAGACGCCATGCTGATCTTTCCGGGGTTGGCCTTAGCATAGGCAATGAACTCGGGAACTGTCTTGGCGGGGAATGATGGATTCACGACCATGACATTGGGCACAATGACGACGTTCGCAACAGGCGCTATATCGCGGATGAAATTGAAGTTGAGCTTGTCGAAAAGCGTGGCGTTGATCGCAGGCGACACATTGACCATGAGCAGCGTGTAGCCGTCGGGGGGTGCGCGCACGACGGCCTCGGTACCGATGTTGCTAGCGCCGCCAGGTCGGTTCTCGACGATAAATTGCTGGCCGAGGCGCTCCGATAGCGATTGCCCTACCAAGCGCGCGACGATGTCGGTCGTTCCCGCCGGCGCAAACGGCACGATTATGCGCACGGATTGCGTCGGATAGGTTTGCGCCCATGCGATACGCGATGCAGCCGGGAGCGCGGCAGCACCCGCTGCTAAATGCAAAAATCGGCGCCGAAGAAGTTTCATGACGATGCCCCAGGGGGCACCAAAACTATCCCAATTGCCGCACCTGTGAAAGGAGAAGCGATTATAGCTATTGGCACCTAGTGGCCAATCCAAATGCGCCAGTGTTTGTCCGCTATTGGGCTAAAACAGACAAAGGCCAGTTTTGGCCCGTGACGGTTCGTCCGGACCCAAAGCGGACATTCACAAAAACAGTAGCCGATTGAATAGATTGCTTCCGAATGACGGGGAGGGGTTCCTCGTATAAACTATGCATGTCCAAAGAGACCCTGCGGAACAAACCCGCGGCAAAATCGCTCATGGGAGGAAACAATGATTTCACGCGGTGCAATACGCATACTTGCTGCGACGACGGTCCTCGCTTTCAATGCTTTTGTCGCGCAGGCCGCTCCGTTCATGATTGTCGGCAACGACGAAAAGCAAGCGTTCGATGATACCGGCAAGACGATCTTGTCAATGCCCGGAAAAGATTCCGTATTGATCGTCGATTTGGCAAATCCGCTCAGTCCAAAAATTGTCGCCAACCTTCAACTCAAAAATTCGGTGGTGGGACCGCCGGTCAATCTTGACATTGATCCAACCGGTTCGGTTGCGATCGTCGCCGATTCAATCAATATCATCAAAGACGGTGACTCCTTGAAAGGAGTACCGGATGACAAAATTTACATCATCGATCTCAAGGCGAATCCGGCAAAACTTATCGCCACTCTCACAGGCGATAAGCAGCCCTCTGGATTGAGCATCAATCCAGCCGGTACACTTGCTCTGGTCGCCAATCGCGCCGGCAAGTCCATTTCTGTCTTGTCGATTAAAGGGACTGATGTAAAGGTGATCGATACGGTGCCCATCGGCGAAGAAGTCTCGCACGTCGTGTTTACCCCCGATGGCAAACGCGCGCTCGCAACCAAGTTCCCGGGCAACAAAGTCGCGCTGCTCGATATTGCCGGCGACAAAGTGACTTATAACAAGCAGGATCTTCCGGTCGGGCTGTGGCCTTACAACGTGGCTGTCGCGCCCAATGGCAGCATTGCCTTGACGGCAGACAACGGCAACTCAGGTTCGTCTGACGGTAATGTGGACACAGTGAGTGTTATCGACTTGTCGGTTCAGCCGCCTCGGGTCATCGATCACATCATGGTGCCCGACAGCCCGGAAGGATTGGCGATCAGTCCGAAGGGAAACATCGCCGCTGTGATCGACGCAACCGGCTCCAACAAGGATCACAAATCATTTATGTACCATCGCAACGGTGTTGCGACGATTTTGCGCATAGACGGCAAAAAGGTGACAAAGCTCAAGGATATTGAGGTCGGCGCATTGCCAGAGGCCGTGTGCTTTACCCCTGACGGACGTTATCTCTTTGTCGGCAATTATATTGATAGGGACTTCTCGATCCTGCGGGTAAACGGCACAAAAGTTACAGACACTGGCAAACGTTTCAAAGTACCGGGCCAGCCTGGCTCAGCCCGTTGTAGCTCGCACTAGGTTGATCGCCAAAGACCCGCCTGGCGTTCAGTCAGGCGGGTCCGTCTTTTGCAGTAGATTGTGAAAAACAAAGCTGGTCTAGAGGTTCCTTAGCGGGGACGCCGAAGTTAGTGGTCAATATCTGCGGGCTCAGTCGTGAATGACCCATCAGCGACACTAAGGTAGGCTTAATCTCATGACATTCTGCAATGAATGTCGAACCAGTTATTTTCCGGTGCAATGCGACGCCCATTGTGGTCCCGAACGATTTTTACATAGTGGTCAAGCATTTTATCGTAAGTCATCCAACCACCAAGATCGTCTCCGAAAGGCCCGGACGATCCTGAAAATTGCGACTGCTCCGACAGATTAAATTTTCTATAGCCATACTCCTTCATCATCGCCAAATATTGAAAGCCGAACCGGCAATCCTCAATGCTGAGATAGGTGGGTATTGTTTTAGCCTCCGACAAAGAGGCAAGCACTTCCAGGTCCGCGCCTTCAATGTCGATTTTAGCATAATGCGGGATGCCATATTGGGCGAATAGGTCATTGATCGTAAGGCATTGAACCGTTATTTCCTCCGTCCGGCTTTTATTGCGGGACGCCCATATGCGGTCGATGCTGCTCCAGTGATTGTTATCGAGATTGAGATAGAATTTCTGTTGGCCTTGTTTCCCGCAAACAATGGCATTCACGATAGTAATCTTGTCGCCAAACCGGCGTTTGGCTGTCGCACACAAAACTGGATTTGCTTCGACAGCTATTACGTCAAATCCTTTACCAAGATAATAGGCCGCATCATCGCCGTTGTTCATTCCGAGATCGAATACTTTAAGCACGGCGGTAGTTACCTTCTGTTTGTCTTCCCCGCGTGACCTTTCGAGCCATCACTTCGGCGTCGCGCATATTACAGGATGTTTCTGCTGATGGCAGAGACGCTGCGGCATAGACCACTGTTAATTCGAATTTAGTCAACATTTATGAAGCTGCTTTGGATCGCGCGCCGGATGCCGGTGGTTTCCAATTTTTGGCTGAACCAGTTCCGCACCGGACAGCCTGAGCACTATTGCGCATGCCTTCATCAATAGCGCAGAATTCGCCGCCGATCATGGCACCCTCAGCAATAGCCAGTTGCTCAACGTCATGTACTAAAATACGTTGGATCGGGCGCCGACGCAGTCCGAACTCACCAGCTGGCTTTCCGAGATCTCAAGCCAGCATCTCAGTCAAGCGGATTTAGTTGTTGCGTTTGCTGAAACACAGCTCACGCAGGTCAAGGCGGTCGGGATTGTGCACATTATCGACGGCCTAGTCTGACAACCGTCCGCTCTTGTCCGATAGCGGACAAATTGTTGCGGCGCTGCGAATGTCCGCTAAGTGCCAAAAGCCGACATCGCGTTATCAGCGGCCTAAGCCACCGCCGCCACCGGAGTTGACGTGGTGAGTGAGTAGCAAATCCGAGGCCGTGGAATGATTGTAGGCCTTCATTGCGCTATTACATCTGCAACCCAATAAGCCTCATTGCCTTGCGAACGCGAGACTGCACTGGCGGCCCTCGATGCGCTTTCCAGTGCCACTCGTGCGGTCGAATTTGGCGAGTGCATGGTAGTCGCTCTGGGTGCCCCTCGCTGCGCCCAAGGCGACGACACTTGAGCCGACGATGATTTCGCCAAAGAAGGCAGCGGTTCCATCGGACGCGATTTTGCCGTCAAGAATCATCGATCCGGGCTCGCCCTTGACCCCCCTCATGCCGTGATACGCACCGTCCTTGACCTGGCCGCTGAACCGATAACTGTAACCTGGATATTGGCCCACATTCAGACAAGTCCAGGTGGTCTGCCACGTTCCGTCGAAATTTTTCGCTGTTGCCGGTGCGCTAAGGATCAGGTCAACAATCCGCAATTGCGCGTCCTGCGCATAAACGCCAGCGGAAAAGTCATTGAGATATTCCGCGAACGCCGCGCGCGTCCCGACACCGGTCGCCTTCTGCCACGCGGCGTCGTCAGGATTGCGGAGTGAAGCTGTTGCCGGCAGCGTGGAGGGCGCAGCCGGTATGTGATCTACGGCTTGCGTTGGTGGTGATACTGCGGTTTGTGGCTGTGCACTTGCGGCGGACGTCTTCTTTGTCATTTCCGAGGGTGGAGTAGCCGGAGATGTTGTGCCCCACGGCTTCAGATAGACGAGGACTCCAGTAAACAGGACCACAGCAACCAGTGCCGCAGCCACGATCAAGAGTTGGTTCGACGACGATCGTTTGACAGCGCGCCTTGGCAGAACCGGGGTAGCCACGGCGGCGGCGCCTTCCGAGGATTTCGCGGCCTGCAATACCTGGCCAAGTTGCGTTGCAAGTTGCTCGATCTCCCGTTCCCAGTCTTTGAATAGGTCAACCCACTGCCGGGTCGCGAACTCGTAGGTGAAGGCGTCATTGGGAACGACATCCTCGACACGAACCGGCATGACAGTGACGCGATGGCGCCCAGCTAGAACCAGTTCTTTCTTGATTTCCTCGGAATTATTGGCGTTGCTGGTGAACACCAGCAACATGACGTTCGCTGAACGCAAAGCCTGTACGATGGCTTCCTGAAAATTTTCGCCGGGGCGAACGTCACGGCAGGAAATCCAGCAATTGCAGCCACGTGCCTCCAATGCTCGGCATATAGTTTCCGCGATCTTCTGATCCTTGGACGAGTAGCTGATGAAGATCGGCGAACTCACGATCAACGCTCCCTGCGCCAAATTGACCAAGTCATTGGTCATTTTCAGGATGATACATTAGCAAAAATAAGCGTGCAAAGCTGCGGGGGCCGATCCCACGTGTGCAGCTTGGCGGTTTAGTCGCAAAAGGGACCGCTCGTAAAACCAACGGGGCCACTGTCAGAAAGGACGATGGAAAGGAGCCGATAACTGGCCCTGGGCAGGAACAAGTCTCGCTGTCCGCTCTGGGTCGTTAGCGGACAAGCTTGGGCGCGGCAGCGTTGTCCGCTAAGTGCCAATAGCGGGCGTCGCACTCTAATTTGAAACGAGAGAGGCCCACACCGAGGCGACCTGTTTAATGGAACGTCGGAGATTCGTTGGTCAGATTTTCGTCGGGATGAAATTTCTCCCACAGCGAGGCAAGAGTCAGCCAATCTTGCGCGCAATATAATAGCTGCGCCTCAAACTCGGGGGCTTCGACCGCCGCTTCCCTAAGTGCGGTTGCACGCTGGTGACATAGAAAAGAAAAAATCACGACTACGGTTCCTTTGCAGGATGGTGCTAGGGAAGTTTGGCAACCCTTGTTTCAATAGTGCGGCATTTTGGGCATTCAAACGAGTGCATTTCGTAGCTGGGCTTGTTCGGCTCAATGCCGAATAGTCTGGTTGCTGTCCCGCATTTGGAACAGTCAGGCCGCATTATGGAATCGGAATGTGCGGTGGCTGGTTGATAAGTGCTCATAGAGCAATCTAAGCCCGCAAAATAGTCTCGTCTGACCGCTACCGCGCATACGGAAATTAGGACACCGCCCAACTGGGGCGGGCTAATACTACTTTGCTTTTTCTGAGCCTATGAGCCGCACTCGATAAGCATACTCGCGGGCCGTGGCCTCGTAGGCCGATCTTAAACTGGGGCTGCTCGCGGCTTTGGCCTTTGCGTAGTAGTCCACCTCTTTCCCACGGCAGAAGTCTGCGCTTTGCATCTCTTCGTCCCGTGGGAGGTAAGTCATCTGATTCTCGCTTTGCGCGTAATAGCCCTATGTCCAACATTCAGTTGTGGCCTTGGTTCCAAGGCTCTGGTCGATGATCGCTGCTGATGTCCGCTTTGGGTCATTAGCGGACAAGCCGCCGCGGGCCAAAGTCCACCGTTGTCCGCTTTGGTCCAATAGCGGACAAATCGGGCGCGGCTGGATTCTCCGCTAAGCGCCATTAGCGGCCTTGGCAAAGTACTTAACAAGCTATTAACCGGACCAGACCAGAATCGTGCGGGGCAGTTAAAGCAGCGAATCGACCATAAAATTGAACGCATGGGCCACGATCGCCTCGCTTGACTCAGGAGACGACGATGAACAGCACGGCCATACGCAGTCTCATAGCACTGGCACTCTTAATTATGGTGAGCAGCGTCGGTGCGGCGATGGACGATGGGGTCAGCACCGACAGAATTCTTTTTGGTCAGGTCGCGGCGCTTAACGGCCCCGCCCAAGCGCTCGGCCAGGGGATGCGCGAAGGGCTCGTTGCGGCATTCGAAGAGGCCAACCGAACCGGCGGAATTGGCGGGCGCAAGCTCGTCTTGAAGTCCGTCGATGACGGCTACGAGCCGGAAAAAACTATCGAAGCCACCAAGAAAATTATTACCGAAGACAAGATTTTTGCTCTGGTTGGCTCGGTTGGCACGCCAACTTCAAAGGCCGGCCAGCCGATTGCGAGTGCGGCTAAGATCCCTTTCGTCGGCCCCTTCACCGGCGCCGAGTTTTTGCGCGACCCCTATAATCGTTACGTCGTCAATATTCGCAGTTCGTATTTTCAGGAGACCGAGGCCTGGATTGAGCATCTGACCAAAGACCTCGGTATCACAAAGATCGCGATCCTCTATCAGGACGACGCCTTCGGGTTGGCGGGCCTTGAAGGCGTCAAACGCGCGATGGCCAAGCGCAATATGACGCTCGTGGCCAGCGGCACATTTCAACGCAATACGGAAGCGGTAAAATCGGCACTGCTCGACATCATGAAGGCCGCACCGGAGGCGGTGGTTACCGTCGCCCCCTACAAACCGCTTGCCAATTTTATCAAACTTGCACGCCAAGTGAATCTGAACGCGGTGTTCGTGGCGATTTCCTTCGTCGGTTCTGACGCCTTGGCGCACGAATTAGCCGGCGCGGGCGCCGGCGTCATTGTCAGTCAGGTCGTGCCGTTTCCGCGCGATCGGTCGTTACCGGTGGTAGCGTCCTATCAGGCGGCGCTCTTGGCACTCGACAGCAAGGCCAAACCGAATTTTGTCTCGTTGGAGGGCTATCTGGTCGGTCGCCTGGTAGTCGAGACGCTCAAGCGACTACCGGGAGAGCCGACGCGTGAGGGCTTTCTCGACGCCATCGCCAAGGCGCCGTTCGATTTTGGTGGTGTGACCCTTAGCTATGGGCCGACCAAAAACCAAGGCTCGGATCAAGTCTATTTTACCGTGTTGCAGGCCGATGGTTCGTTCAAGCCGGTAACGCGGCTCACCCGATGAATGCGCGACGGCACCGTGGCAATCGCCGAGTTTGAAGGCAAGGGCAGGGACTAAAAATGAGCCGGTCCGGATCGACGTTGATGAAATACCTTAGGGCAAAACAGACAACCGTTCTACGTTGGCTCAACACGATCCGTGCGCGGTTATATGCGGCCTTCGGATTTATCGCTGCCCTGACGGTCGTTTGTTCGCTGGTTGCGCTGATTGCATTCACTATCATCGGCCGCACCACGACCGAAATCCTCACGCGCACGTTGCCGGCGACGGTCGAATCGCTTCGCCTGGCAGACCAAGTCAGTCGTTTGATTGCTACTGTCCCGGGTTTGCTGGCAGCGCAGGATGATCGTGATCGCACGGCGGCGGCTGACGACATCGCCCAGCAGCAGAAAGCGCTTGAGTCGCAGATCGACAGCCTGCTGGCGCTGGACGAAAGCAAGAGTAAAGACATCAACGAGGCCGCGATCGTGATGAACGAGCGGCTGGGTGCACTCGGTCGATCAGTCAACGATCGGATTACCGTGGCGCACGAACGGCAGGCCCTGATGATCTCGGCGCGCGCAGCCCACGAGAATCTGCTCGAGGTCATGGTTCCGGCTATTGACGACGCTAATTTCGACCTGATGATGAAAACCAAGTCTATTACCAACTCGGCCGCGCCTGGCGATCTAATCGAGTCGCTTCGCCGTCTGCTTGAGATCGAGGCCGAGTCCAATCTTCTTGCCGGTTCGCTGACCGAGGCCTCGTTGGTCAATGAAAGCGCGCGTCTGCAGCCATTACGCGATATCATCGGTGCCTCGCGCCGCAAGGTCGAGACCAACCTCAAAGCGCTCACCAATTCTACGCTACGAGAAAGATTGTCGAAACTATATAAACAACTAGCCGACGTTGGCGGCGACGACGGAATCCTCAGCCTGCGGGCATTCGAACTGAGCCGGCAGCAGGATGCGCAGGCCGCATTTGTGGCGACGCAGGCGGAAGCCGCAAAGCTGCAAAAAGCGGTCGGCGGCTTGGTTGATCAGGATAGCCAGCGCACCCAGGCCGTATCGGCAGCGGCGGCGAGGCAAATCTATGCTGGGCGTATTGTGCTTGTCGGACTGGCGATTATGGCGTTACTCGCTGCGGTTCTCATCGCCTGGTTCTATGTTGGTCGTCATATTGCTGGCCGCCTGGGCGTGTTGAGCCAGGCGATGCAAAAGATTGCCAGCGGCGACATGACTGCGGCTATTCCAGAGCACGGCCGCGACGAAATTGCGGAAATGGCGCGGACTCTTTTGATCTTCCGCCAGACCGCAGTCGATATAACTGCCGCGCGTGAAAAGGACGTGCAACGCGCTCAGGCATCCGAGCTTCGCCGGCTGCAGATCGAGCAATCGACCAAGACTTTTGAACAAACCGTATCCAATGTCGTACGCGCTCTCGATAGCGCCTCCATCGATATGGATCGGGCGGCGCGCGCCATGGCTGAAAGCGCCGATCACAACCAAGAACAGGCAATAGCTACGGCGGCAGCGTCCCAACAGGCGACGGCAAACGTCGGAACCGTCGCTATGGCGGCAGAAGAAATCGCCAAGTCGGTCGAGCACATTTCCAACGAGGTAGGCAATTCAGCGACCATCGCCCGTCAAGCGGCCAGCCAGGCAGAAGACATTACTGGTGCCGTCGAAGCCCTCGCTGCATCAATCGGAAAAATCGCCAATATTAGCAAGCTCATTAGCAATATCGCATCGCAAACCAATCTGCTCGCGCTCAATGCGACCATTGAGGCAGCGCGCGCAGGGGAGGCGGGCCGCGGATTTGCGGTTGTTGCGCAGGAAGTCAAAAGCCTGGCCACACAGACGGGAAAAGCGACCGAAAGTATTACCCAACAAATTTCATCGATCGAAGGGACTACCGCTCACGCGGTTCATACGATGAGAGCGATCGCATCAACCATCGCCCGGCTCGATCAAATTGCAGATGCGGTGGCTGTTGCGATTAGCCAGCAAGGTTCGGTGACGCATGACATCGCCCAAAGCGCCAACGCAGCCGCCGAAGGTACCCGCGATGTTTCAGAAAATATCAGCCAGGTATCAAAAACCGCGATGGCGTCGCGCGAAATCGCGAGCAGCGTCTTAAGCGCCGCGGGCGAACTAGCGACACAATCCACAATGCTAAGAGGCCAGGTTGAACAATTCTTGGCCGACGTTCGTGTCGCTTAGGGTGCGGAAATGTCCGCTTTGGGTCATTAGCGGACAAACCATTGCAGGCTAAGTCCGACCTTTGTCCGCTTTGGTCCAATAGCGGACAAAAACCGGCAAAGCTGATTTGTCCGTTAAGTGCCAATAGCAGGCACCGGACGCCTAATCTGCTATGCTGACATTACGGGATTGTTGAACTAGCTGGGGACCAATCATGAATTTTACGGGCGGTTTAGTTTTGATCGCGATTACCGTTGCGATGGTTTTCTTCGGGAAACCAAAGGATGGAGAGTCAGCGCGGTTCCTGAAAGGCCCGTGGATCGTTGGACAGGCCTACCTAATGATCGCAATGATTTCGGGGGTCTTGGGTGTTACGGCGCTTATTGTGAATTGGCCGTAAGACTCCACGAACTCGATCACTCAACTTGCCGGAGCCAACGGCAGCGACGCCGAAGGAGAAAGCCCCGGTCCGAGCGGTTTAAGAGGCGACCGTGCATATACGCTGGTCGATATCACCAACGGTAAAGTCGGAAGTGCGAAGAGCGTCAAAAAATTTGGCGATACGGTAAACCAAGTAGAGATTGATGTCTTAGGAGTTGTACAACGATGTTGACTTTGCCCCCATTGGAAATAGGCGGACGACTGGCGCTGGCGGTCGGTTTGGCCATCTTCCTTGGATTGGCTTTTGAG
>Ga0181522_10000165_pt1 | contig 52888 bp, 49 predicted proteins | sample PEATcosm2014_Bin_27_FD_121103 | JGI IMG/M metagenome (GOLD analysis project Ga0181522, IMG submission 121103) | Peatland microbial communities from MTU Mesocosm Facility, Houghton, MI, USA - PEATcosm2014_Bin05_10_metaG | ecosystem: Environmental > Terrestrial > Soil > Wetlands > Peat | place...
GCGATCGACATGCCCCTGCTCGTCAGGGACCCCGCCGGCGGGCCCGACCGGCGCCTGATCCTCGTCGACACGGCCGGCATGCGCAGGCAGTCGAAGGTCAGCGACTCCGTCGAGTACTACACGACCCTGCGCTCGCAGCGAGCCGCCGAGCGGGCCGACGTCGCATTGGTCGTCTGCGACGCCGGCGACGGCGTCACCGCGCAGGATCTGCGCATCGCCGAGCTGGCGATGAAGGCCGGCTGCGCCACGGCGATCGTCCTCAACAAGTGGGACCTGCAGCCCTCCCCCGAACAGCAGGACGAGCTGGCCGAGCAGCGCCTGGACCTGGAGCACGAGCGGGCACGGGTCGCCGAGAAGCTGCGCCTGCGACCGCGGGTGCTGACGACCAGCGCCAAGAGCGGGCGCAACGTCGCCAGGCTGCTGGCCGAGGCGATCGCGCTCGCCGACCGCAGCGCCCAGCGCATCCCGACCCCCGAGCTGAACCGCTTCCTGGCCGAGACGACGCAGGCCCGCCAGCCGCCCGTCGGCACGCGCAGGGGCGGCTCCGGCCACCGCCTGAAGCTGATCTACATGACCCAGATCGGGGAGCGCCCGCCGCGCTTCGCGGTCCAGGTCAACTCGCGCACCAGGGTCACGCGCGACTACGCCTACTATCTGGAGAACCGTCTGCGGGCGCGCTACTCGCTCGAGGGCGTTCCCCTGATCATCGACTTCGTCGAGCGCACCCGCAAGGGCACAGCCGGCCCGCGCGGCCGCGCCCGTGCCGCATAGACTTCCCGACTTGTTGCCAAGCCGGCCCATCCCTCCCGCGGTGCGCCGCCGACGACCTGGAGCTGATCCCACCCCGCCATGACTGAGCATTCCGACACCGAGTACCTGTTCACATCCGAGTCGGTCACCGAGGGCCACCCGGACAAGATCGCCGACCAGATCTCCGACGGCGTGCTCGACGCCGTGCTCAAGGACGACCCCTACGGCCGCGTCGCCTGCGAGACGCTCGTCAACACCGGGCTGATCGTCGTCTCCGGGGAGATCTCCACGGACACCTACGTCGACATCCAGGAGATCGCCCGCGAGACGGTCCGCAAGATCGGCTACACCGACGCCGACCTGGGCTTCTCGGCCGACTCCTGCGCCGTCCTGAACGCGATTGACAAGCAGTCCCCCGACATCGCCCAGGGCGTCGACGCGGCCTACGAGACCCGTCACGACCCCTCCGACGAGGACGAGCTCGACGTGGCCGGGGCGGGCGACCAGGGCATGATGTTCGGGTATGCGACGAACGAGACGGACAGCCTCATGCCGCTGCCGATCTCGCTGGCCCACAGGCTCGCCGAACGCCTCACGGCGGTGCGCAAGGCCGACGTCCTGGACTACCTGCGCCCTGACGGCAAGACCCAGGTCTCCGTCCGCTACCGCGACGGCAGGCCCGTCGAGATCGAGAAGCTCCTGATCTCCACGCAGCACGCCGAGGGCGCCGAGGGCGCGATCCCCGAGGACCTGTGGGAGCACGTCGTGCGACCTGTCCTGCCCGAGGACATGTACGACGCCGCCAAGCTGCGTCGGAACTTCCTGGTCAACCCGACAGGCCGCTTCGTGATCGGCGGGCCCGTCGGCGACTGCGGCCTGACGGGGCGCAAGATCATCGTCGACACCTACGGCGGCATGGCCCGCCACGGCGGCGGCGCCTTCTCCGGCAAGGACCCCTCCAAGGTCGACCGCTCGGCCGCCTACGCGGCCCGCTGGGTGGCCAAGAACATCGTCGCCGCCGGCCTGGCCGACCGCGCCGAGGTGCAGGTCGCCTACGCCATCGGCGTCGCCCACCCCGTCTCCGTCATGGTCGAGACCTTCGGCACCGAGAAGATCGGCCGCGCACAGATCGCCAAGGCCGTCGATCAGGTCTTCGACCTGCGTCCCGGGGCCTTCCGTGAGGAGCTGAAACTGCACCGGCCGATCTACCAGAAGACGGCCGCCTACGGGCACTTCGGACGCGAAGACCACGACTTCACGTGGGAGCGCACCGACAAGGCCCAGGCGCTGCGCGCAGCCGCCGGCCTCTGACCGCGCCTGGCACTAACGTCGGGGCGGTGAGCGTCGCCGCCCCGACCATCTCGCCGCCGCCTCCCCGTCTCGTGCCGGCCATCGCCCGGGTCGAGCCGATCACGACCGCCCGGGCGCTGCAGGGCCCCTTCGACTACCGCCTCCCCGGCGAGCTGGCGCGCGAGGTCGAGGTCGGCTCGATGCTCGTCGTGCCCTTCGCCGGGCGCAAGCTGCTGGGCGTCGTCGTGGAGCTGGCCGAGGGCTCGGAGGTCCCCGAGGAGCGACTGCTGGAGCCGCTGCGGGCGCTGCAGCCGGGCATCCCGGCCGAGCTCGTCGAGCTGGCCGCCTGGATCGCCCGGGAGTACTGCTCGACGTTCGCCCGCGCCCTCGGCCTGGTGCTCCCCCCCGGCGCCTCCAAGCGGCTGGGGGGCCGCGCCCGCAAGGCCGTGGCGCCGGCCCGGATGAGCTCCGTGGGCGTTCCCAGCATCGTCCCACCGCAGCTCAGCCCCGAACAGGAGCGCGTCCTGGGGCAGCTGCTGGAGGGCTTGCGCGCGCCTGGAGCGCGCGGGCTGCTGCTGAACGGCGTGACGGGATCGGGCAAGACGGAGGTCTACCTGCGCGTCGCGGCAGAGGCGCTCGCGGGCGGGAGGGGCGCGATCGTGCTCGTGCCGGAGATCGCCCTGACGCCCCAGATCGTGGCGCGCTTCCGGGAGCGCTTCGGGGACACGGTGGCCGTCCTTCACTCCCGCATGAGCCAGGCCCAGCGCTACGAGCAGTGGCGGCGGCTGCGGGCCGGCGAGGCCCGCATCTGCGTCGGTCCCCGCTCGGCCGTGTTCGCGCCCGTCGCCGATCTCGGCCTGATCGTCGTCGACGAGGAGCACGAGTCCTCCTACAAGAACGACGGGGATCCGGGCTATGACGCCCGCGACGTGGCTGCCGAGCGGGCCTCGCGCAGCGGCGCCCTGCTGGTGGCCGGCAGCGCCACGCCACGCCCCGAGAGCTTCCGGCGCATGCCCGTCTGCACGATGTCCCAGCGGGTCGACCGCCGCCCGCTGCCGCCCGTGCAGGTGCTGGACATGCGCGGGCAGCGAACGGGCCTGCACCCCGTCACGGCAGCCGCCCTGGCAGACGTGCGCGAGCGCAACGCCAAGGCGATCGTCCTGCTGAACAGGCGGGGATGGTCGAACTTCCTCTCCTGCCGCACCTGCGGGCGCGTCTGGAGCTGCCCCGAATGCGACGTGGCCCTGGTCCTGCACCGTGCCGAAGGCCGCCTGGCCTGCCATCACTGCGGCCATCGCGAGGCGGCCCCGTCGACCTGCCCCGACTGCGGCTCGAGCTCCGTGGCCCGTCACGGGGCCGGCACCGAGCGCCTCGCCCACGACCTGCGCGAGCTGCTGGGCGAGGGAGGGTTCCCCGTCTTCCGTCTGGACGCCGACGTGCTCGGCGCAGGGGCCAGGGCCGAGCCGGGTGCCGTGCTGGCGGAGTTCCAGCAGGCCGGCGGAGGGATCCTGATCGGCACCCAGATGGTCGCCAAGGGCCACGACTTCCCCGACGTGGAGCTGGCTGTCGTGCTGGACGCCGACGCGACCCTGCGCTTCCCGGACTTCCGCGCCGAGGAGCGCACCTTCGCCCTGATCGCCCAGCTCGCCGGTCGGGCCGGCCGCGGCACCAACGGCAGGGTCCTGGTGCAGACGATCGCCCCGCAGGCACGGGCGATCCGCTGGGCCGCCAGGCACGACAGCCCCGGCTTCCTGGCCGAGGAGCTGGAGCGCCGCTCGGCCCTGGGCTACCCGCCCTTCAGCCACCTGATCCGGGTCGTCATGTCCGCCGAGCTGACCGCTCAGGCGCTGGCTGCCGCCCGCGAGGTCAAGACCGCCGTCGAGTCCGAGCTGGGTCGGGACGGGGGAGCCCCGCCGGCCGGGGTGCTCGGCCCCGCCTCGCTGTTTCGCCTGCGCGGGCGCGAGCGCCAGGCGCTCGTCGTCAAGACGACCGAGCGGGCCGGCGCCGTGGCGGCCGTCGGGCGGGCTGTCGCAGCAGCGGCCGGCCGGCACGGCGGCGTGAGCTTCGGGGTCGACGTCGACCCGCAGTAGTGGCGTCATGCGATAGAAGATCCCTCACGTGCGCCAGTTCGCTTGCAGCAAAACCCCTGCTATCGACACCTGGTACCGTTCGCCTCTACAGGACAGGCCGTCGGGGGCTGACTACGGATGGTCGAGCCGTCTTCGTGGCCGAGGAGGGATTCAGATGCGAATGAGTGGGCGCCGTCGGGCGAGCATGCTGCCCGTGCTCGCGCTGTTGTCTACCGCCGTGCTGTTCGGGGCGTCGGCCAACGTGGCGACAGCTGCGGGCTCCGCACGTCGCTATGCCAGCCTGTGGCACGTCTGCTCGACGCCGTCCGTCGCGCAAGCGGCTTGCTTTGCCGTCTTGAAGCGGCGCGTATCATCGGCACAAGCGTCGAGCGCCGGCGTCCGGCCGTACACGGTCGGCGCAGGCGCGGCCAGCCATGGCGAAGCCGGAGGTCTCACCCCCGAAGACCTCGAAACGGCCTACGGGTTCAGCTCCGCGGGCGGAAGTGGCCAGACCGTCGCGATCGTCGACGCGTACGACGATCCTAGGATTTCGGCCGACCTCACCAGCTTCGATACTCACTACGGCATCCACGAATGTGGCGAATGCTTCCGTGTCGTCAATCAGGAAGGCGGCACCAGTCCTCTCCCGAACGCAGACACGAGCGGCTGGTCGGTCGAGATCTCGCTCGACGTGGAGACGGTGCGGGCCGTCTGCCACGGCTGCAGGATACTGCTCGTCGAGGCCCGAACGGCCAACTACACCAATCTCGCGACAGCCGAGAACACGGCTGCGCGTCTCAGTGCCGCGGAGATCTCCAACTCCTACGGAGGTCCCGAGGAAGGCGTCGAGCTGAGCGGCACGGCCAGCGCGTACGAACATCCAGGCGTCGTCATCACGGCGGCGACGGGCGACGACGGCTGGGAGGACTGGAACCTGATCGAAGAATCCCCCAACGCGCCGGCGACGCTCCCCGACGTGGTGTCCGTCGGCGGTACCACGCTCGAATTGGAACCCGACGGGACCCGGGCGGACGAGAGGGTCTGGAACGACTACGGGGAAGACGGCTTCCTGGGATTCGAACTGCCGGGGTATGCGACCGGCGGGGGCTGCAGCGACTTGTTCACCGCGCAGCCCTGGCAGAAACGCGCTCCGGGCTTCTCGGCGACCGGCTGCGGCAGCCGCCGCCTGGCGGCCGACGTCGCAGCTGACGCCGACCCGTTCACCGGCCTCGACATCTACGACAGCTACGAATTCTGCACACCGACCAGCTGCGAAGTACCGTTCTTGGCCGAAGGCGACTGGCATACCGTCGGCGGCACGTCGCTTGCGAGTCCCCTGATCGCCGCCATGTATGCCCTCGCCGGAGGCGCCGGGGAAGCTCGCTACCCGTCCCTCAGCCTGTACGGCCATCTCGGCGAAGGGTCCTTGTACGACGTGACCGGGGGCGGCAGCGGGTTCTGCGACGGCGAGTCTGCGTTGCATTGCGGCCATCCCAACAGCGAATCGGGCGGCTACCTGCTGGACTGCGAAGGCACGACCTCGTGCGACGCCGCCTCCGGCTATGACGGACCGTCGGGAGCCGGCGCGCCGAACGGGCTGGAAGCATTTCGGCCGCGCCTGCCGATCGCCGCCATCACGGCGCCTGCAGCTCCGCGCGAAGGCGTGGCTGCCTCGTTCAGCGGCATCTCCTCGACCGACCCCTATCCCGGAGGCAGGATCGTCTCCTGGCACTGGGCTTGGGGCGACGGGACCGAAAGCAGCGGCGCAGAACCGAACCACACCTTCGCCAAATCGGGCGAATACCAGGTCTCGCTCACCGTGACCGACGAATATGGCCTGTCTTCCTCCACCACCAGGAAGGCCGGTGTCGAACCGGTCTCTATCCACGGACACGAAGCGCACGAACCGGAACCGCCCCAAAAACTCGCCTCCGAAACGATCCCGTCTAGCCTCGGCGTCGAGTCGTTCAAAGCCTCCGCGACCCCCGACGTGACGCTCTCGGCCCGCAGCTACAAGGTCTCGTCCGCCGGCCTGCTGATCGTCAAGCTGTCATGTCCCTCCGGAGAGAGGACCTGCTCGGGCACGATCGTGCTGCACGTCCACAGGGGCCATGGCACGGCAAGGATCGCGACCGCTTTGTTTTCGCTGGCGGGCGGCGCCTTCGTCGACGTGCGGCTGCACCTCTCCCGCCTTGCGCGCACGCTGCTGGCCGGCGGACACCGGTTGAGCGCAAGCGTCACGATTCAGGCGAGCGATCCGACAGGGGCCAGCCATACGACAACGGCGACCGTCTCCCTGCGCCGAGCACGCCGAGGCTGAGGTCCCCGCTCGGGGCTCTCCTGAACTCTTTGCGGCCGCGTTTCCCGCGCCCGCCCCGCGCGCCTCATAAAATGCGCGTATGACAGAGCACGCACAGCTCGACCGGGAAGCCCGCGCGGACGTCGAGGTGGAGCCCGAGGAGGACGCCCCCAAGGTCGAGGAGCTCGATCCCGAGACGCGAGCGCGCCGGGACGCGGCGCTGCGCGTCGTGCGCAAGCTGGGCGACCCGGTGCTGCGGGCGGTGGCCGTGCCCGTCGAGCGCTTCGACGAGAGCCTGGTCAGGGAGGCGCAGCGCATGGGGGAGCTGATGCACGACGCCCTCGGCGTGGGGCTGGCCGCAACGCAGGTCGGCGTCCTGCACAGGCTGCTGGTTTACAGGGCCTACACGGAGGACCCCCTGACGGTGTTGGTGAACCCCGAGATCGAGTGGTGCAGCGAGGATACGGAGCTGGCCGAGGAGGGCTGCCTGAGCCTGCCGGGAGTCCACGTCGAGGTCGAGCGTTCGGCGGCACTGCGCGTCCGGGCCAAGGACGAGCACGGCAAGGAGCGGGAGCTGGAGGCGGAGGGCCTGGAGGCCCGGATCATCCAGCACGAGATCGACCACCTCGACGGCATCCTGATCCTCGACCGCATCTCCCGGTCGGCCCGCAAGGAGGCCATGCGCGCCCTGCGCGAGGCCCAGCGGGCCGAGGCCGACGGCTAGCCGGGCCGGGCCGGATGGTCGGGCCGTGAGTACGGTCTTCATCGGCACCTCGGACTTCGCTGCCGCAGTGCTTGAGCGCTTGGCGTTCGCCGAGGGCCACCGGCCGGCCCTGGTGCTGACCCGCCCGGACCGTCCCAGGGGGCGGGGGCAGCGCCTGAGCAGCCCGCCCGTGGCGGAGCGGGCACGCGCCCTGGGCCTGCCCCTGGAGCAGCCCGAGCGGATCAACGACGAGGCCGTCGTGGCGATGATCGGAGCCCTCTCGGATCCGCCGCCGACGGTCGTCGTGTGCGCCTTCGGAGCGCTCATCGCCGACCCGCTGCTGTCGGCTCAGGAGATCCTCAACGTGCACCCCTCGCTGCTGCCGCGCTGGCGTGGCGCGGCCCCGATCGAGCGGGCCATCATGGCCGGCGACGAGCAGACGGGCGTCAGCATCATGCGCCTGACGGAGGGGCTGGACAGCGGCCCTGTCTGCCTGGAGGCGCCCGAGCCGATCGACCCCCGCGACACCTACGGCACGCTGGCGGGGCGCCTGCAGGAGCTCGGCGCGACGCTGCTGCTGAGGGCGCTGGATGAGCGCCCGCCCTTCCAGGAGCAGGACGAGCGGGGCGTCACGTATGCGGAGAAGATCGGCCCCGCCGACCGCTCGCTGAAACCGACCCAGCCGGCGCAGGAGCTGGAGCGTGTCGTGCGCGCCCTGCACCCGCACATCGGGGCCCGCCTGGAGATCGGCTCAGAGCAGCCGCTGGGGGTGTTGCAGGCGCAGGTCGCGGACGACGAGACGGTCCCGGCGGGCCAGCTGCTGGAGCGCGACGGGCGCCTGCTGCTGGGCTGCCTGCCGGGCACGCTGGAGCTGACGGAGGTCAAGCCCGCGGGCGGGCGGGCGATGACGGCCGCCGAGTACCTGCGCGGTCACGGCCTGCCGGGGCGGGCATAGCCGGATGCGAGGGCGGGGACGCCGATGCCCTCGCGCAGCAGCGGATCGGGCTGGGGCGCCCCAGCCGTCATCTTCAGAGGGATGACCCCGGCCCAGGCGTCGAGCGCATGGTCCTCCTCGTCGTCAAGCGGCGGGCCGGTCCTGACCTTGGCCGAGAGCTCCTCGATCGGCAGGGCCAGCAGGGCCGTGGCCTTCAGCTCGCTCTGCGTCGGCGGGCGGACTTCCGCCCAGCGCCCCGGCACGGCGTGTTCGACGACGGCCCGGAAGCCGGCCATGAGCTCGTCGGGGTCCTGCACGAGCCGCGCCCTGCCCATCAGGATCACGGAGCGGTAGTTGGCCGAGTGGTGCATCGCCGAGCGGGCCAGCACGAGACCGTCGATCAGGGAGACGGTCAGGGAGACGGGGGCGCCCGCGGCGATCGCGCGCAGGGTGCGGCTGGCGGCCGAGCCGTGGCAGTAGACGACGTCCCCGGCGCGGGCGTGCAGCGTCGGCACGGCGATCGGCTGGCCGTCGTGCACGACAGCCAGATGAGCGATCAGGGCCTCGTCGAGGATCGCGTTCACGACGGCCCGGTCGTAGCTGCCCCGTTCGCGCTTGCGGCGAAGCCTGACGCGCTCGGAGGCCGGTCCGGGGAGCTGGGCGCTGTCGGTCGCGTGCACGTCATCCTCCGAATCTGTGATAGTACAGCCTGATGTCTGAGCTGGTACAAGAGTACAGGACGCGGGCTGGCAGCGCGCGAGAGCTGGTCGAGGAGGTCGAGGCGGCCGTGGCCTCGGGAGCGCTGGAGCCCGGCCGGGAGCTGCCGTCGGTCAGGAGCCTGGCGCGGGAGGCGGGCGTCAGCCCGGCGACGATCGCGGCCGGTCTCGCGGAGCTGCGCAGGCGGGGCGTGATCGTGACCGAGCGCAGGCGCGGCAGCCGCGTGGCGGACGGTCCCTATGCGGGCGCCCTGTCGCGCTCGCTGCCGGTGCCGGCGGGAGCGCGCGACCTCTCGAGCGGCAACCCCGATCCGGCGCTGCTGCCCGACCTGGGCGCGGCGCTGGGCGCGCTCGGCGGCCACGGGCGCCTGTATGGACAGGCCCCGGAGCTGCCCGAGCTGATCGAGGCGGCCCGCGAGCAGCTTCGCGGCGACGGCCTGCCGGAGGGGGAGATGTGCGTGGTCAGCGGCGCCATGGACGGGATCGAGCGGGTGCTGGCGGCCCGCCTTCGCCCCGGTGACAGGGTGGCGGTGGAGAGCCCCGGCTACGCGGACCTGTTCGAGCTGCTGCGGGCGCGGGGGATGGGCCTGGAGCCGGTGGCGGTCGACGAGCGGGGCATGCGCCCGGAGCAGCTGCGGGAGGCGCTGGCGAGGGGGGCGAGGGCGGTCGTGGTGACGCCCCGCGGGCAGAACCCGACGGGTGCTGCACTCGACGGGGAGCGGGCGGCGGCCCTCGCCGGGGTGCTCGAGGAGTTCCCCGAGACGCTGGTGGTCGAGGACGACCACCTGGGGCCGGTGGCGGGATGCGATCTGCACACGCTGCTGGACGGCACAGGCGCCTGGGCGGCTGCCCGCTCTGTCGCCAAGGCGCTCGGACCGGACCTGCGCCTGGCGGTGCTGACGGGCGATCCGGCCACGATCGGGCGCGTGCGGGCGGGGCAGTCCTGCGGTCCCGGCTGGGTCAGCCACATCCTGCAGCGGGCCGTGCTGGCGCTGTGGCGCGACGAGCAGGCCAGCGCGCTGGTGGCCTTGGCGAGCGTCCGCTACGCCGAGCGTCGCAGCGGCCTGATCGAGGCGCTGGGAGCCAGGGGCGTGCGGGCGCAGGCGGCGTCGGGCCTGAACGTGTGGGTGCCGGTCGCCGAGGAGGCGGCGACGGTGGCGGCTCTGCTGGCCCGCGGCTGGGTGGTGGCGCCGGGCTCGCGCTACCGCCTGGGGGCCGACCCGAGCGCGATCCGGGTGACGATCTCGACGCTCGAGCCAGAGCAGGCGCAACGTTTCGCCGGCGACCTCGCCGAGGTGCTGGCACCCCAGGCGGTGGGGCGTCATGGCTAGAGGAGATGAGGAGAGGGGGAGGGGTCGCGTCGATCGGACCGTCGCGCCCGGCAGGGCGTGCGCGCACCGTGTGCTGCGGCGGGTCTTCGAGGGGGGCGCCTACGCGGAGAAGGCGCTGCAGACGGAGGCCGCCGGGCTGGATCAGCGCGACCGGGCGCTGGCGATGCGCCTGGCGCTCGGGGCGATCCAGCGGGCCGGCACGAGCGACCACCTGATCGGGCTGCTGGCGGGCCGCCCGCCGCGGCGCATGGACCCGCAGGTGCTGGCCTCGCTGCGCCTGGGCCTGTACGAGCTCTGCTACCTGCAGGGCGCCCCCGACTACGCCGTGGTGGCGGACGCCGTCGAGCTGGCCAAGGCGCCCGGGCGCCGCGGCCACGGGCTCGTCAACGCCGTCCTGCGACGGGCGATCCGGGAGGGTCCCGAGCAGCTGCTGGGAGGCCTGGACGACGCCACCGCGGCGGGCGCTGCCGTCAAGCACTCCCACCCGGAGTGGGTCGCGAAGCTGTGGTGGCAGGCGCTGGGGGCGGAGCAGGCCAGGGCCCTGATGGCGGCCGACAACGAGCCGGCGGAGGTGGCGCTGCGGGTGAACACGCTGCTGGCGGACCCGGGCGAGCTCGCCGGGCAGTTGCCCGTGCCCGTCCACGGCGACCCGCGCATCCCCGAGGCGCTGGTGCTGGAGGGGCCGCTGGACCTGCACGCCTCGCCGCTGTGGCGGGAGGGCGCCGTGACGGCCCAGTCGCGGGGGGCGATGCTGGTGGCCCGCAGCCTCGACCCCCGTCCGGGCGAGCGGGTGCTGGACCTGTGCGCGGCGCCCGGCAACAAGACGACGCACCTGGCGGCGCTGATGCAGGGCGACGGGCAACTGGTCGCGGTGGAGGCCAACAGCCGTCGTGCCAGGACGCTGCGGGAGACGGCGGCGCGGATGCGGGCGAGCAACGTCGAGGTCGTCCACGGCGACGCGCGCGAGCCGCTGGAGGCCGGGCTGTTCGACCGGGTCCTGGTCGACCCGCCGTGCTCGGGCCTGGGCACGCTGCAGGCGCGGGCCGACCTGCGCTGGCGTGTCAAGCCCGAGTCCGTGGAGGAGCTTCGGCTTGACCAGTTCCGTATATTGGACTGCGCAGCGCGGGCGCTACGTCCGGGCGGCGTGCTTGTCTACTCTACCTGCACGATTTCCCCGATTGAGAACGAGCGTCTGATAGTCGACTTCCTCGACTCCCATCCCGATTTCGCAGTGGACGACCTGACGATGCAGCGGCCCGAGCTGGCCCCGATCGCCGCTACGCCCGGCTTGACGGGAGCGATCACGACGTTCCCGCATCGCGACGGCACGGCTGGCTTCTTCATCGCGCGACTGGCCCGCAGGTGAGCGTGGAGGGCGAGGATCCGACTGCCTCCCCGGCGGCCGCGCGACCGGTCGACCTGGGGCCGACGTGCCCCAACTGCGGCGAGCCGTGGCTGCGCCCGACGAACCTGCCGGGCCGCTACCGCTGCGTCTACTGCCTGCACCGCTTCGAGCTGACCTCCGTCTGCCCCAACTGCGGCGAGCACTCGACGATCGTGCGCATGTCCTCGACGGCGGTCATGAAGTGCAACAACTGCGGCGACTCGATGCTGCAGGCCGTATGAGCGCGGGCGAGGTCTTCGGCGGGGTCCGCGTCGCCCCCTCGATCCTCTCGGCCGACTTCGGCAGGCTGCGAGAGCAGGTCGGGGAGGTGCTGGCGGCCGGCGCCAGGGTCATCCACGTCGACGTCATGGACGGCCATTTCGTGCCGCAGATCACGCTCGGGCCGATCGTCGTCTCGGCCCTGGCCGACGAGGTACACGCGGCCGGCGGGGCGATCGACACCCACCTGATGATCGAGCGCCCCGAGCGCCACCTGGCGGACTTCGTCAAGGCCGGCTCGGATTCGGTGACGGTGCACGCGGAGGCGACCCCGCACCTGGCCAGGGCCGTGTCGCTGGCGCGCGAGGCCGGAGCCCGGGCGGGCGTGGCGATCAACCCCGGCACCCCGGCGGAGGCGCTCACGGACATGGCGGGGGCGATCGACCTGGCGCTGTGCATGACGGTCAACCCGGGCTGGGGCGGGCAGGCCTTCATAGAGCGCGGCCTGGACAAGCTGCCGCGCCTGCGGGCGCTGCTGGGCGAGCAGGTCGCGCTGGAGGTCGACGGCGGCATCGACACGCGCACGGCGCCGCGCTGCCGTGCGGCGGGGGCGAGCCTGTTCGTGGCCGGCTCGGCGATCTTCGCGACGCCGGACCCGGCAGCGGCCTACCTGGCCCTGGCGGCCTCGCTGGAGGGAGTCGGCGTGGAGAGGCGCGGCGGGGACTGACCGCCGCCGAGGGCGCCGGCCGGCGTCGTGCGCCGGTACAGCAGCGTCAGCGAGAGGGCCAGCAGGCCCGTCGCGCCGGCGTAGCCGATCTCGCAGCGCAGGACCTCGTCGTGCAGGACGGGCAGCACCATCCAGACGACGAAGACGACGGCGGCCAGGGCCCAGCAGGCGGCTGCGCTGCGGGCCCGGTCGCGGGCCAGGGCGGCCTGGTTGAGGGCGCCGGAGGTCAGGTGCAGGCCCATGCCGACGCCGATCAGGGCGAGCCCGACGGCGCTGTAGGCGTATTGCTGGCCGAACAGGACGTGGCGCATGACGAACGGCCCGATCACGAGCAGCCCGAGCGCCACGCAGGCGGCGAAGCCGGCGATGGCGAGCACGGTGATGCGGATGGCGCGGGCGAAGGAGTCGTGCCCCTCTGTCGCCTCCAGGCCCGTCAGGTGAGGCAGCAGCGAGGTCTGGATGGCCTGGAAGAGCTGCAGGGGGGCACGGGCGATCAGCAGCACGTTGAAGACGATCCCGGCCAGGCTGGCGTTCTTCGCGGTCGCATCCACGGTCAGCACGGCCGCGTTCAGCAGGGTCTGCTCGGAGAGCATGATCCCCGACACCCACACGGCGAAGCCGCCGCCCCGGCGCAGCGACAGGTCGTCGTGGGCGGCGGTCTCCTGGACACCCTCCGTGCCCGGTCCGGCCAGGGCGGCGTCGGCCTCGTCGACGGTGATGGGGCCCGCAAGCGCTTCGTCCAGGTGCGAGGCATGCGCGTCCCCGCCTGCCCCGCGCTCTCCTGCCTGACGGGCGAAGGCCAGGGGCACGACGACGAGCGAGACGAAGGGCGCGGCGGCGATGCCCAGGGCGACAGCGGTCTCGCCGCTTGAGATCCCCACGGCGACGGCCAGGGCGAAGCAGATGCGGGAGGTGGACTCCATCAGCACCAGCCCGCCGAACAGGCCGAAGCGCTCGTGCCCGGCCAGCCAGCCGCGGGCGAAGTAGCTGGCGGCGTAGGCGAGCGTGCCGACGACGAGGACCAGGTAGAGGGATTCCCGGTGGTCGAAGACCTTCAGCAGCTCGCCGCGCAGGGCCAGGGCGAGGATCAGGAAGGCCAGCGCGAAACCGGCCTGGATCGTCATCGGCACGCGCAGGGAGTGCCGCTCATGCCCCCTGGCCCGCCGTCCCGCGATCGTGCGCGAGAGCAGCTGTTCGATCGGCCGGTAGATCACCGAGATAATCACGAACATGACCGACCACAGCAGGTCCACGCGCTTGGCCGCCGCCCCGCTGAGGACGTGGCTGGCGATCGAGAAGTAGGCGAACGTCAGCAGCCCCGTCGAGGCGATGCCGATCGAGAGGATGCGTGCGCCGCTGGCGTAGGAGCGGCGGCTCGCGACCGCGTCGGGCCTCATCTACAGGCGGACGAGCAGCATCGTCCAGGGGAACGGCGAGCGCACCTCGGCGACGTGCCCGTACCCGGAGAGCAGGCGCACGAAGGCCCGCCGCGACCAGTGGTTGAGATGCCCCGGCGTGTTGCCGAGGTCGCTCAGGTAAGCGCCCCGGGCCATGTTCAGCCCCCGCCACAGCGGCTCGCGCGGCACGGAGACGAGCAGGTGGTCCTTGGCGCAGCGGGCCATCTCGGCCAGCGTGTGCCGGGGATCGGGGACGTGCTCGAGCACCTCGATGGCGCTGGCCAGGTCGAACTCGTCCTCGGCGAAGGGCAGGTTCTCGGCGCGCATGACCCGGTAGTCGAGGTTGGGCGCCCGCCGCTGCTCCCAGCCGGCCTGGATCGACTCCTCCTCCAGGTCGATGCCGACGAAGCGCCCGTCGGGGCGTTGCTGGGCCCAGCTGTGCACGAGCACGCCCTCGCCGCAGCCGACGTCCAGCACAGAGGAGGGGGCGGCCTGCTCGAAGAGCTCCTGCAGGTCGCGCTCGAAGCCGGCCATCATGCGCCTGACGAGAGGGTTGGTGGAGCCGTACTTGTCGTAGGTGTTGCCGGTGACGACGCCTTCGCCCGAGACGGTGACGTTGCTCACAGGCGCACGACCTCCTCGCGCAGCCCCTTGGCGGGCTCGCCGCCAGAGGCGCCCGGTTCGTAGTGGGAGGGCGCGACGCCGACCTGCAGCTCGATGCGCCTGATCCGCTCGAAGGTGCGCTGGGTCATGACCCGCTGGGCGGCCAGCAGGTCGCCGATCACGCCCAGGGCCCACAGCACGACGGCGGCGATGAACAGGACGGCGCCGAGGATCAGCGACTGCACGTGGCCCTTGCCGTTGCCTTCGGCGTAGGCCACGGCGAAGCGAATCCAGACGCCGACGGCCGCCAAGCCGATCAGCAGGGCCAGGCTCCAGAAGATCCGCAGCGGCTCGTACTGGGCGTAGATGCGGAAGATCGAGACGGCGTTGCGCCGGACGTAGGCGCTCATCGAGGGGAACAGCCGCGACTCGCGCGTCTTGGGGTTGGTGCGGACCGGGACGTGGTCGACGGCGACGAGCATCTTGCCCGCCTGGATGATCGTCTCCAGGGTGTAGGTGAACTTCGAGACGACCATCATCTGGATCGCGGCCTCGCGGTTGTAGGCGCGAAAGCCCGAGGTGGTGTCGGGCACGGTGGTCGAGGAGGCCTGGCGTACGACCCAGGAGCCCAGGCGCTGCAGGGTCTTCTTCAGGGGCGAGAAGTGCTCGATGCCGGAGACTTCGCGATCGCCCACGACCATGTCGGCGCGGCCCGCCAGGATCGGTCCCACCAGCCGGGCCACGTCGGGGCCGTAGTACTGGTTGTCGGCGTCTGTGTTGACGATCACGTCGGCGCCCAGCTTCAGGGCCGTGTCGATGCCGGCCTGGAAGCCCGCGGCCAGGCCCTTGTTGTTGGTCAGGCGCACGAGATGGTCGACGCCGTGGGCACGCGCCACGGCGACCGTCTCGTCGGTCGAGCCGTCGTCGATCACGAGCCACTCGACGACGTCGAAGCCCGCGACCTCGCGCGGCAGGTCGGCGAGCGTCTGGGGCAGCTGCTCCGCCTCGTTGTAACAGGGGATCTGGATGATGAGCTTCATGGCCGTCGATTTGCCTAGACTTGGCTCCCGGCAGTATCCCAAAGCGCCCTCACGGTCCTGGCGGTGAGCGCTCGCGCGGCGCGAGAGCCGCTGCTGCCAAGACTAGATGGTCGACACCACGCTCCTGCACACCCGGCCGCTGCCGGGCCCGCTGACGGCGGGGCGCCTGCGGTCGCGCCTGCCGGGCGGCTGGGCCGGCGTCGCGCTGCTGGTTCTGTGCGTGGCGGCGCTGGTCGGCTACGTGGCCTTCCCGACCTACCCGACCTACGACTCCTTCTACGCGCTGCTGTGGGGCCGGGACCTGCTGCACCTGCACCTGCCGGACTTCCGCGTCTACAGGGGCCCGACCGAGCACCCGCTGGCGATCGCCTTCGGGATGCTCTGCTCGATCTTCGGCGACGGCGGGGCGCGCCTGATGGTGCTCGGCTCGATCCTGTCCTTCGTGGCGGCCGTGTCGGGCCTGTACGAGCTGGGCAGGCTCTGCTACGGCCCCGTCGTGGGCGCGCTGGCGGCGCTGCTGCTGCTGAGCCGCTTCTTCGTGGAGAACCTGGCCGCCCAGGGCTACCTGGACATCTCCTACATGGCCCTGATCGTGTGGGCGATCGCGCTGGAGGTGCGAAAGCCCAGGCGCGGGACGGCGGTGCTCGTGATGCTTGCCGGAGCCGGCCTGCTGCGCCCCGACGCATGGGTCCTGAGCGGCGTCTACTGGCTGTGGTGCTGGCCCGGCACGAGCATGAGGACGCGCCTGGCGCGAGCGGCGATGGTCGCGAGCGCGCCGCTGATCTGGGTGACCCTGGATGCGATCGTGACGGGCAACCCCCTGTACTCGCTGACGGCCACGGCCGGGCTGGCCCAGGAACTGGAAAGGACGCAGGGGATCTCGGCGGTCGTCTCCTCCGTGTGGACGTTCTCGGAGAGGATCGACAAGCTGCCGGTGATGCTGGGAGCCCTGGCCGGCATCCCGCTGGCGATCTGGATCGCCCCCCGCCGCACCGTCGTCCCGCTGGCGGCGACGACGCTGCTGTACCTGGTGTTCGTGATGGAGGGAGCGGGCGGCGCCTCGGTGATCGACCGCTACCTGCTGGGCGGCGCGATGATGCTGCTGCTGTTCTGCGCCGTCTCGCTGGGCGGCTGGGCGATGCTGGAGAAGGGCTCGCTGCTGCGGCGGGTGTGGATCGCGGGCGCGAGCGCGCTGATCCTCTACGGCGGCTACTCGGCGGCGACGACGCTGAGCCTGTCGAGCCTGGGCAACACGCTGGCCTACCACGAGGAATTCCACGCCGGCCTGGCCGAGGCGCTGCGGGCCCCGGTGGTGGCCGGGCAGCTGCGCCGCTGCCCGCTGCTGTCGCTGCCGGACAACAAGCTGATCCCGGACGCCCGCTGGATCCTGGACAGCGTCGGCCAGCACGACATCGTCGCCCGCAGCCAGGCCCGGGCGGACGCCCTGGAGGGCGCGCCCCACCTGGAGCGGCGCATCAAGGCCGGCAGCGTCGCCGTCTATCCGCTGGGCAGCGCGATCTTCTACGAGGCCGTCGTCGACGTCGGCGACGACGTCCGCGACCAGGTGCCCCTTGCGGGCTTCAGGCGGATCTTCTCCAACCGCTGGTACGCGGTCTATGCCAACTGCTGAGCAGGGCGGCTCGCGACGGCTGGTGTGGCCCGGCCTGGCGCTCGTCCTGGGCGGCGGCCTGGGGCTGCGGCTGTGGGGCGTCCAGCAGGGCCTGCCCTACGTCTACAACACCGACGAGAACGACCACTTCGTGCCCCACGCGGTGCAGATGTTCCAGCAGGGCACGCTCAACCCGCACTACTTCGCCAACCCGCCCGCCTACACGTACCTTCTTCATTTCGTCTTCGGCCTCTACTACGGCGGCGGCCATGCGGTCGTGCACGCCTACCTGACGGACCCGACGAGCGTCTACACGCTGGCCCGGGTCGTCTCGGCGCTGCTGGGGACGCTGGCGCTGTGGCTGCTCTACCTGACGGGGGCACGGCTGTTCTCGCGCGGCGTGGGACTGCTGGCGGCCGCCGTGCTGGCAGTCGCCTTCCTGCCCGTCTTCTACGCCCACCTGGCACTCAACGACGTGCCGACGCTGGCGCCGCTGACGCTGTCGCTGCTGGGCAGCGCCGGCGTCCTGCGCAAAGGCAGGCTGCGCGACCACCTGCTGGCGGGGATCGGCATCGGCCTGGCCTGCGCCACCAAGTACACGGCCGGGATCGTCGCGATCCCCTACGCCGTCGCCCTGGCCTGCAGCTGGTCGGAGGGCCGCTCGCGCACGGAGGCTCTGGCCGGCCTGGCCCTGTTCGTGCTGAGCGGGGCGGCGGCCTTCGCGATCGCCAACCCCTACGCGCTGCTTGACTACCACAGCTTCCACGCGGAACTGGTCCACCAGTCGACGCTGTCGGCCGAATCCCAGGGCAAGCTGGGCGCGCCCAAAGACGGCGGCCTGGCCTACTACCTGTGGTCGTTGACGTGGGGTCTCGGCTGGGTGCCGGCGCTGGCGGCGCTGGCGGGGGCCGTGGCGATCTGGCGCAGCGACAGGCGCGCCGGGCTGTGGCTCGTGCCGGCGCCGCTGGCGTTCCTGGCCTTCATGGGCACCGAGGGGCGCTACTTCGGGCGCTGGCTGATGCCGATCCTGCCGCTGCTGTGCCTGCTGGGCGCGTTCTTCGCGGTCTGGCTGGTCACGATCGCCTGGCGTCGCGTCACGCCCTCCGGACCGGGGGCGGACGGTCCACGGCCGCCAAAAGGCCATCGCCCGGGAACGCTCGCGGGATATGCGGTGAAGGGCGGGATCGTGGGTCTGCTCGTCCTGGTGGTGCTCGGCCAGGGACTCGTGTACAGCGTGCACTCGGGGATCGTCCTGTCGCGCACGGACACGCGCACGCTGACGCGCAGGTGGCTGCTGGCGCACGTCCCGGCCGGCGCCAGGATCGTCGTCGAGCCGGTCTCCCCGGCGCAGTGGGCCCACGAACCGCCGGGCGCCCCCGAATCCGAGCACTGCCCCCCCTACAGGGACGTCCGCTGGTGCAAGTGGGCCTCGGAATACACCTACCTGAACGCGGCCGGCGAAGTCGACAAGGCGGCCAAACGCAAACTCGGCCCCGAGGACTACGAGCGTACGCTGAGCCCGGCCCTGATCGGCCTGTACGAGCGGGAAGGCTTCTGCTGGGTGATCACGGGCTCGACGGAGTACGGCCGGGCCCACGCCGACCCCTCGGCGGTGCCGCGGGCGCTGGCCTACTACCGGGCGCTGGCCGAACAGGGGACGGTCCTCTACAGGGCATCCCCCTACCACGCCGGCCAGAGTCCGGTCGCGTTCAGCTTCGACTGGAGCTTCGACTACTACCCGCTGGCCTACGAGCGCCCGGGCCCGGCGATGACCGTGTACAGGCTGCACGGCGGACGCTGCAGGGCCTGAGCCAGGGAGGGCTGGCCGCGCGGCCAGGGTTATCCTGGCTGACAGAGATATGACCACATGCACCGAGACAGACCTCGAGCACCTGCGCCGCGCGATCGAGCTGGCGAGCAGGGGCGCGGGCGCGGTCAAGCCCAATCCCGTCGTGGGGGCGGTCGTGGCCAGCAACGGCAGGGTGCTGGGGGAGGGCTGGCACCAGCGCTACGGCGGTGCCCATGCGGAGGTCAACGCGATCGAGGCCTGCGGCCTGGCGGACCTCTCGACGGCGACCCTGTACGTGTCGCTGGAGCCCTGCTGCCACGAGGGCAAGACGCCGCCCTGCACTGACGCGATCCTGCAGGCGGGCATCCGCCGGGTCGTGATCGCCTCCGACGATCCCACCGAGAAGGCCTCGGGACGGGGGCTGGGGATCCTGCGCGACGAGGGCGTGGAGGTCGTCGTGGCGGAGGGCGAGGTGGCGGCGCAGGCGCGGCTGCTCAACCAGGCCTTTCGCAAGCACGCCCGCACGGGCCGCCCGTGGGTCCTGTTCAAGTCGGCCATGACGCTGGACGGCAAGGTCGCGACCCGCACAGGCGACTCGCAGTGGATCAGCGGCGAGGAGAGCCGCGACCTGGCCCATCAGTGGCGGGCCTCCGTTGACGCTGTCGTGGTCGGGATCGGCACGGCGCTGGCCGACGATCCCCAGCTGACGGCGCGCCCCCACGGCCTGCCGGCGGAGCCCGGGGAGCAGCCCCGCAGGGTCGTGTTCGACTCCCTTGCGCGCCTGCCAGCGAGCTCCCGGCTGCTGGCGGCGGCGGCCGAGGTGCCCCTGACGGTCGTCGTCTCGCGGGCGGCGGCCAGGGCGGACGTGGACACGCTGGAGGCGGCCGGCGTGCAGGTGATCCTCGCGACCGGCGAAAACGAGCCCGCGAGGGTGCGCTCGGGACTCGACCAGCTGGGCGCCATGGGCGTCTGCTCGGTCCTGCTGGAGGGCGGGCCGCACCTGGCGGGCGCCTTCCTGGACGCCGGCGAGATAGACGAAATCAGGCTGTTCCTGGCGCCGATGCTGCTGGGCGGCAGCGCCGCCCGCGACCCCCTTGAGGGCGAAGGGGTGGAGCGCATCTCCGAGGCCCTGCGGGCGCTGACGATGAGCTGCCAGAGCATCGGGGAGGACCTGCTGATATCGGCGCGCCTGCGAGAGTGGTGAGGTGTTCACGGGCCTGATAGCCGGCCTCGGCAGCGTGCAGCGGCTGCAAGCCGACGCCGAGGGCACGACGATCGCGATCGCCACGGAGCTGGCGGGCGAGCTGAGCGAGGGCGACTCGGTCGCTGTCAACGGCGTGTGCCTGACGGCAACGGCCGTCCACCCGGGCGGCTTCAGCGCCGAGGCGATGGCCGAGACGCTGCGGCGCTCCTCGCTGGGCTCCCTGGAGCCCGGCTCGCCGGTGAACCTGGAGCTGGCGCTGCGGGCGGGCGACCGCCTCGGCGGACACGTCGTGCAGGGCCACGTCGACGGCACTGGCGTCGTCAGGCAGGTGCGCGAGGAGGGCTTCTCGCGCGTCCTTGACGTCGAGGTCGACCCGGAGCTGTGCCGCTACATGGTGGCCAAGGGCTCGGTCGCCGTCGACGGGGTCAGCCTGACGATCAGCGATCTGCGAGACGACGGCTTCTCGGTCTCGCTGATACCGGAGACGCTGCAGCGTACGAATCTTGGGGAGGCTCGCGAGGGGAGACAGGTGAACATCGAGGTTGACGTGCTCGCCAAGCATCTAGAGCGACTGATCGGAGCCAGAACATGAGCGCCACGACCCATTCCGCCTTTGCCACGATCGAGCAGGCGATCGAGGACATCAGGCAGGGCAAGATGGTCGTCGTCTGCGACGACGAGGATCGCGAGAACGAGGGCGACCTGACGATGGCCGCCCAGTTCGCCACGCCGGAGGCGATCAACTTCATGGCCAAGGAGGGCAGGGGCCTGATCTGCCTGTCGCTGACCCCCGAGCGCTGCGACGAGCTCGGCCTGGATCTGATGGCGGCCAAGAACGAGTCGCCCTTCGAAACGCCCTTCACGGTCTCCGTGGAGGCCCGCGACGGCGTCACTACGGGCATCTCGGCGCACGACCGCGCCCACACGATCCAGGTCGCGATCGATCCCGAGAGCCGCCCCCGCGATCTCGTCCAGCCGGGCCACGTGTTCCCGCTGAAGAGCCGCCCCGGCGGCGTGCTGGAGCGGGCCGGGCAGACCGAGGCGGCCGTCGACCTGGCGCGCCTGGCGGGCCTGAACCCGGCCGGCGTCATCTGCGAGGTCATGAACGACGACGGCACGATGGCGCGGGTGCCGGAACTGAGCGACTACTGCGCCCGCCATGAGCTGTCGATGATCACGGTCGCCGACCTGATCGCCTACCGCCGCCGTCACGACAAGCTCGTCGAACGGGTCGTCTCGACCCGCCTGCCGACGACGTTCGGCGAGTTCGACGCGATCGGCTACCGCTCGCTGATCGACGACAAGCACCACGTGGCGCTGGTCAAGGGCGAGGTGTCGGGCGAGGACGACGTGCTCGTGCGGGTGCACTCGGAGTGCCTGACGGGCGACGTCTTCCACTCCCTGCGCTGCGACTGCGGGGAGCAGCTCGAATCGGCTCTTTCGATGATCGAGAGAGAGGGGCGTGGCGTGCTGCTGTACCTCTCCCAGGAGGGGCGCGGGATCGGCCTGCTCAACAAGCTGAAGGCCTACCGCCTGCAGGAGCAGGGCCTGGACACGGTCGAAGCCAACGAGCGCCTGGGCCTGCCGGCGGACCTGCGCGACTACGGCATCGGCGCCCAGATCCTCGTCGACCTGGGCCTGTCCTCGATCAGGATCCTCACCAACAACCCCAAGAAGATCAGGGGCCTGGAGGGCTACGGCCTGTCCGTCTCGGACCAGATCCCGATCGAGCACGCCCCCAACGAGCACAACGAGGCCTACCTGCGCACGAAGGCCCAGCGCATGGGCCACACCCTGCACCATCAGGGCCTGAACCTCGACGCGGAGCTGCTGCGGGGAACGGGCCGCGAGCAGGACGGGGGAGGAGAGGCGCTGTGAGCGGGCGCTACGCGATTGCGGTGGCCCGCTTCTACGAGGACCTGGCCGAGCGGCTCGTGCACGGCGCCATGGGGGCCTTCGGCGAGGCCGGCCACGACCAGGTCGAGGTGATCGACGTCCCCGGCGCCTACGAGCTGCCGATCGCGGCCTCCTACGCGGCCGGCTCGGGACGCTTCGCGGGCGTGGCCTGCCTGGGCGCCGTCATCCGCGGCGAGACCGACCACTACGACTTCGTCTGCGCAGAGGCGGCCCGCGGGATCATGGACGTGACCCTGCGCACGGGCGTGCCCTGCGCCTTCGGCGTGCTGACCTGCAACACCATGGAGCAGGCCCTGGCCCGCTCGGGCGGCGGCAAGCGCGACCAGGGCCGCCACGCCGCCGAGGCCGTCATGCGCATGGCCGAGCTGCGGGCAGCCCTCGCAAGCGGCTAGACTGTCCCGTCCAATGTCCAAGGTATGCCACAGCTGCGGCAAGGGACCGGCCTTCGGCCAGAGCCGCAGCCACTCCATGGTCGCAACCAAGCGGCGCTTCGACCCCAACCTGCAGAAGGTCAGGATCCTCGTCGGGTCCGCGCCCAAGCGCGTGTACGTCTGCACGCGCTGTCTCAAAGCCGGCAAGGTCACCAAGGCCCTGTAGGGCCGATAGGCGGCGCCATACGGCGTCCTCGGTCGCTCGCGTGCGGAGCACGCCACGCTCCCTGCGTCCTTGTCTGGCTTGCCTCTCGGCCCTACAGGCCGTAGGGCTGCGCGCGGGCGTCGCAAAGCATCTCAGGACTTGTTCATCTCGGAGCGATGGTCGATCGACCCGGAGAACGACTGGTTCACAGGAATGGCACAGGGCACCCTGGGACTCTGGATCGCGCGTGACGAGATAGCCTCGATCGAGTTCTACGAACGTCCTCGAGATGAGGCGGACAACGGGCAGGAGTCGCCCGGTCAAGAGCTAGCATGAGCCACATGCCTCGACCCGACGCGCTACCTCCTCTTGAAAAGCGAGGCGGCTACCAGCCCCAGAACGCCGCTCCGAGTCCCAAGCAGCCCCCTCCGGCACCCAGCGACGCGGCGTGGAGCGCAAGGCCTCCGGCACCGCCCGTCAAAGGCAGCTAGCGCGGCCGTTCACCAGCTTCCCGGCCACTGCGCAGCGGTTTGGCGGCAGGTGTTACTAAGGTGTCCGCGTGACAGATACGAACCTGGTCCGCTTTCGGGCGGCCGTGGCGGGGGCGCTCGCTCACCTGGAATCGCGCCGGCAGGAGGTCAACGACCTCAACGTGTTCCCCGTCGCCGACGGCGACACGGGCGACAACATGGCCCTGACGTTGCGGGCCGTGCTGGAGGAGCTGGACCGGCTGCAGGGCAACGACGAGGAGCGAACGATCGACGAGATCGGGCGCGAGGAGATCGTGCAATCGGTGGCGCGGGCAGCGCTGCTGGGGGCGCGCGGCAACTCGGGGGTGATCCTCTCGCAGCTGATCCGCGGTGCGGCCGAGGAGCTCGTCTCGCGGCCCGGGCAGCTGATCGACGCGACCCTGATCGGCGCGGCGCTGGCCAAAGCGGCCGACCGCGCCTACTCGTCCGTGCGCGATCCGGCCGAGGGGACGATCCTGACCGTTGCCCGCGAGATGGCCCACCGCATCGCCAGCGACGTCGCCCACACCCCAGAGAACCCGCGGCTGGGTCCGGGCACGGCCCCCAAGCAGCAGGACGACGTCATCGCAGCGGTCCTGGAGAGCGCCGTCGACGCCGGCCAGGACTCCGTCAAGCGCGGTCCCGAGATGCTGGCCGCCCTGCGCGAGGCGGGCGTCGTGGACGCCGGCGGGTACGGCCTGACGATCATCTTCGCCGGGGTCGTCGCGGCGCTGCGGGGCGAAGAGCCGCCCGACCTCGACCACCATGCGCCGGCTCGCATCACCCATCCCGAGCACAGCTCCAGCACCTACCGCTTCTGCACCAACTTCGCCGTGACCGGCAGCGGGCTCAGTCCTGCCGCCTTCGTGGAGGCGCTCGAACAGCTGGGCGACTCCGTGCTCGTCGTCGGCGACGAGACGACCCTGAAGGTGCACCTGCACACCGACGAGCCGGAGCGGGCGACGGCGCTGTTCGCGGAGGCGGGGGAGGTCTCCCGCCTGGATGTGGCCGACATGCACGTGCAGGTGGCCGAGCGCGAGGGTCGCCTGGCGGAGGAGGGTACGGCCGGCGGGTCTACGGCCAACGGCTTTCGCCCTGCCCCCGGCAGCGCGCAGGCCCGCTGCGGAGCCGTCGCGGTCGTCAGCGGCGATGGCCTACGCGCCATGTTCCACGAGCTGGGCGTGCACACGCTGGACGGGGGACCGACGATGAACCCCTCCACCTACGACCTGCTGGCCGGCATCCACGACGTGCCCGCCGAGGAGGTCGTCGTGCTGGCCAACAGCGCAAACGTGAAGATGGCCGCCGAGCACGCCGCCCGCCTCTCCGACAAGCAGGTGGCAGTCGTGCTCAGCACCAGCCAGCAGGCAGGGCTGGCGGCAGCGGTCGCCTTCGCGCCGGAGCGCTCCGTCGAGGAGAACGAGCAGGCTCTCACGGAGGCCCTGGCGGACGTACGCACCGGCGCTGTCGCGCAGGCTGCCCGCGATGACGTGCAGGGTCGCTTCTCCCGTGGCGAGGCCGTCGGCTTCCTCGGCGAGGAGATGCTGGCCTGGGGAGACCCCCGGGAGACACTGCAGGCGGTCGTCCACGCGTTGTCCCAGCCAAACAACGGCGATGGGCCCCCGGAGCTGATCACCGTCCTGGCCGGCGCCGACACGCCGCTGGGGCTGGGCGAGCTCGAGGGCATGACCGGCGGCTCGATCGAGCTGGAGCTACGCCAGGGCGGTCAGCCGGCCTACTGGTGGCTGCTGGCGGCCGAGTAGAGCGCGCCGAGTCCGCGCCCGCGGCCCTTACGACCGCTGCCGCGATCATCATGGCCTGGCCATGCCGGTCACAGCGCCCAGCAGACCGACAGCGGCCGAGGTCATGAGCGCGCCCGGCGATCTGCCGTCGAGTCCGCCCGCGGGCGAGAGCCCGGGGCAAACGCCCGCGGGCTTCGCGGGCGCACCCTCGCCGGACCGTGAGGAGCTGCTGGCCGCCGCGCCTCGCCGACCACGGCCATCCGTTCTCTCCCAGCCGCTGGAGGTGACTGGCAAGCGCGTGGCCACGGGCCTGCGGACGCTGGGGTTGCAGAGCGTCGGCGACCTGCTCGAGCACCTGCCGGCAGACCGCCGCGAGGCCCGCACCGTCGCGGCCCTGCGGCCCGGCGAGCAGGCCACGGTCGCCGTCACGGTCCGCGCCATCGCGGCCCGGCCCGTCCGGCGGCGAGGCATGCGCCCGCTCGTGGAAGCAGTCGTCTTCGACGCCACCGGCGCGATGCGGGCGACCTTCTTCAACCAGCCCTGGCTGGTGGAGCGCTACCCGCCTGGAACGGTCCTGCTGCTGCACGGCAAGGCCGGCGGGCGGGGACGCTTCGGCGTCTCACACCACGCTTTGGCAGACGCCGCAAGTACGGGCGAGCCGGCGACAGCGGAGGGGTCGGTGGCCCACTACCCGGCCGCCGAGGGCGTCACCTCCACGCAGATCCTGACGCTCGTGCAGGCCAACCGGGCCGCCCTGGGGGACGTCGTGGAGTTCCTGCCCGGCCGCCTTCGCGCCGGCGCCGGGCAACCCGACCGGGCGGCAGCGCTCAGCTGCATGCACTTCCCACGCGACGAGCGCGACCCCGAGCGGGGGCGCGCCCGCCTGGCCTACGAGGAGCTGCTGCTGACCCAGCTGCTGTTCCTGCGCCGCCGCGCCCGCCGCCAGGCCCTCGGCGGCGCGCCGGCGCTCAGGGAGGAGCCGAGCCTGACCAGGCGCTGGCTGGAGCGGGAGCTGCCGTTCGCGCCGACCGGGGACCAGCTGCGGGCGATCGAGCGGATCGACGCTGACCTGGCCCGGGAGCGCCCGATGCAGCGGCTGCTGATGGGGGAGGTCGGCAGCGGCAAGACCGTCGTGGCCCTGCACGCCATGCTCAGGGCCGTCGAGCACGGACGCCAGGCGGCCCTGATGGCACCCACCGAGACCCTGGCCGAACAGCACTTCGCGACGATCCAGCGGCTGCTTGGCGGGGAGTCCGTCAGCGCGGCCCTGCTGACTGGCTCCAGCGGGGCACGCAGACGCTCAGAGACGCTCGCCCGGCTGGCCAGCGGGGAGCTGTCGCTCCTCGTCGGCACCCATGCCCTGATCGAGCCCGACGTCGTCTTCAGGGGTCTGGCTGTGGCCGTCATAGACGAGCAGCACCGCTTCGGCGTCCGCCAGCGCGAGGCGCTCGGCGGCGGCACGCCCGGCGAGTCCTCGCCGCACATGCTGCACATGACGGCCACGCCGATCCCGCGCACCCTGGCCCTCTCCCGCTACGGGGACCTGGAGACAACGTCGCTGCGCGAGCTGCCGAGCGGCAGGCGCCCGATCCTCACGAGCGTTCTCGGCGGGGAATCGGAGCGCGCAGAGGCCTACGAGCACCTGCGCCGCGAGCTGGCACGGGGGCGGCAGGCCTTCGTCGTGTGCCCCCTGATCGAGGAGCAGGACGAGCAGGGCGACGCGGCCGCCACCGCGCTGGCCGGGGCCGACGGCCGTGCCGCCCTGCGGGCCGCCACCGCCGAGCTGAGCAGGCTGCGCGAGGGGGAGCTGGCGGGCTTCGAGCTGGCCCTGCTGCACGGCGCCATGGGCTCGGCCGAGAAGCAGCAGGCGATGGAGGCCTTCACGTCGGGTGCAGCTCAGGTGCTCGTCGCCACGACCGTCATCGAGGTCGGCATCGACGTGCCCAACGCGACCGTGATGTTGATCGAGAACGCCGAGCGGTTCGGGATCAGCCAGCTGCACCAGCTGCGGGGACGGGTCGGTCGGGGCGAGCACGGCGGGCGCTGCTACCTGGTCGGGCCTCCCGGTGCCGCGCGCCTGCGTGCCCTGGCCCGGCACAGCGACGGCTTCGAGTTGGCCGACGTGGACCTGGCACTGCGCAGCGAGGGAGACCTGGCGGGGACGCGCCAGTCGGGCGTCGGGCAGTTCAGGGTCGCGCGGCTCCCCGAGGACGGGGGGCTGCTGGAGCTCGCCCGCGGCCAGGCCGAGACGACGATCGCATCGGACCCGGACCTCGCCCTCCCCGAGCACGTCCTGCTGGCTCGGGAGCTGCGCCTGCGCTACGGCGAGCATGCAGCCGATCCGATCGCCGGCTGAGCTGCCGCTACGGTGATCGGGTGCGGGTCATCGCCGGAGAGCTTGGTGGCAGGCGCCTGCGGGCGCCCGCCGGCCGCGGCACGCGGCCGACCTCAGATCGGGTTCGCGAGGCGCTCTTCTCGATGCTGGGCGACGTCGAGGGGCAGAGCGCGCTGGACCTCTTCGCGGGCACGGGCGCGCTCGGCATCGAGGCCCTCTCGCGGGGCGCCGCCCGCGCCGTCTTCGTGGAGCGCGACGAGCGCGCCGCCCGCGTCCTGGCTGCGAACCTGGCCGAGCTGACGATCGCTCCCGAGCAGGCCGAGCTGCGCCATGCGAACGCCGCCGGGGTGCTCCGCGGGGCCTGCGAGCGCGGCGAGGCATACGATCTGATCTTCATCGACCCCCCCTACGGCGAGGCGGATCGCTGGGGGCCGAAGCTGTCGGCCCGGCTGCCCGCGCTGATGACGCCCCGGGCACGCGTGATCGCCGAGAGCGACCGTCGCAACCCGCTGCGAATCGAGTTGCCGATCGCGACCGAACGGCGCTACGGAGACACTTCCATCACAATCCACACCTGCACATGCCCCGATCAGACCGCGCGATAGCAATCTGCCCCGGCAGCTACGACCCCGTCACCAACGGCCACCTGGACGTGATCAGGCGCGCCGCCGGCCTCTACGACGAAGTCGTCGTGGCCGTCGTCAATCGCTCCGTGCGCAAGAGCAACGCCATCTTCGGCATCGAGGACCGCGTCGGCTTCGTCCAGCGGGCCACCGCCGACATGGGCAACGTCCGCGTCGAGCCCTTCTCGACCCTGGTCGTGGACTTCGCCCGCGAGCAGGGGGCCCGGGCGATCGTCAAGGGACTGCGCGCGATCTCCGACTTCGAGTACGAGCTGGAGATGAACCAGCTCAACCGCAGACAGGACCCGACGATCGAGTCCGTGTACCTGATGGCCAGCCCGCAGTACAGTTTTCTTTCTTCCAGCGGCGTCAAGGAGCTGGCCACCTTCGGAGGCAAGATCGACGATCTCGTCCCCGAGGAGGTAGCCGGGCGCTTGCAGGAACAACTGCAGCGCTGACGAACCAACATGCGATACGCGGGCCATGCAGGCTCTGCGGAGGTGCCCCAAAATGGATGTCCTCGTTCTCATAGACAAGCTCGACGACTTGGTGCACAACGCCAAGCCAGTTCCGCTGACCGACCAGGTCCGGGTCGACAAGGAGGAGATCTACGACATCCTCGACCAGATGCGGGCCACGATCCCCGAGGAGATCAAGCAGGCCCGCTGGATCGTCAAGGAGCGTCAGGAGATGCTCGCCGAGGCCAAGAAGGAGGCCGAGCGGATCATCAAGGACGCCCGTGAGCGCCAGGAGCGTCTGGTCGGCGAGGAGGAGGTCACCAAGCAGGCCGAGCGTGCCGCCGAGGACATCATCGAGGATGCCCGCGCACGCGAGCGCGAGATCCGCCTGGGCGCCGAGGACTACGCCGACGAGATCCTCAACACGCTCGAGGTGAACCTCTCGAAGTTCATCGCCGCCGTCCAGCGCGGACGCGAGCGGCTGCAGGGCAAGGACGAGCCCGCAGAGGTCGCCTGAGGCGACCGACCAGAAGCTGCCCGGCCGGTCCGCGAACGGCGGCGCCCGGTGGGGTAGTGTCATCCCGTGGACGCGAACTCGGCCAGATACAAGCTGAATGTAGCCCGCACGCTGCTCGGCACGGGCATGTTCGCCCCCAGCCGACCAGATCGGACAGTCAGATCTCTGACGGCACTGCGCCGCTGGGGCCCGACGCCGGCTGCGGCCTATGCGGGTGCCGCCGCCCGCTACCCCGACCGCCTGGCGATCTCCGACGAGCGGGGCGCAGTGACCTTCGCCGAGGTCGAGGCCCGCACCAACGCGCTCGCTCGTGCCTTCGCCGCGGCCGGCATCGGCGAACAGGACGGCGTCGCGATCATGTGCCGCAACCACCGCGGCTTCATCGAGGCGACCGTCGCCTGCTCGAAGCTGGGAGCCAGCGCCCTCTATCTGAACACGGCCTTCGCCGGTCCCCAGATCACCGACGTACTGGCCCGCGAGCAGGCCGTAGCCGTCGTCTACGACCAGGAGTTCGCACAGCTCGTCGCCCCCGGCGCGGCCTCGCGCAAACGCTTCGTGGCCTGGAGCGAGCCCGGCGAGCGGCCCGAGGACCCGACGCTCGAGGAGCTGATCGCGGGGCAGGCCACCTCCTCGCTCAGCCCTCCCGTCGAGCGGGGCCGCGTGGTGATCCTCACCTCCGGCACGACCGGCACGCCCAAGGGCGCGACCCGCAAGCAGCCGGACTCGCTGGAGCCGACGGCGGCGCTGTTCTCCAAGATCCCTCTGCATGCCCGTGAGACGACCGTGATCGCGGCCCCGATGTTCCACTCGTGGGGCTTCGCGCACTTCACGCTGGCCCTGCCGCTGGCCTCGACGCTCGTCCTGCGCCGCAAGTTCGATCCCGAGGAGACGCTGCGGGCCGCCGCCCAGATGCGTGCCAGCACGCTCGCCCTGGTGCCCGTGATGCTGCAGCGGATCGTCGACCTCGGCCCCGAGACGATCGGCCGCTACGACCTCAGCGCACTGCGCATCCTCGCCCTCTCTGGCTCCGCCCTGCCCGGCGAACTGGCCGTCCGCGCGATGGACACCTTCGGGGACGTCCTGTACAACCTCTACGGCTCCACCGAGGTCGCCTGGGCCACGATCGCGACCCCGGCCGACCTGCGGGCGGCCCCCGGCACGGCCGGCCGGCCGCCGCTTGGCACCGTCGTCAAGCTCCTCGACGAGCACGGCCACGAGGTCCCCAGGGGCGCGTCCGGGCGCATCTTCGTCGCCAACGAGCTGATGTTCGAGGGCTACACGGGCGGCGGCGGCAAGGAGATGATCGACGGGCTCATGAGCACCGGCGACGTCGGGCACCTCGACGAGGCCGGCCGGCTGTTCGTGGACGGCCGCGACGACGAAATGATCGTCTCCGGCGGCGAGAACGTGTTCCCCCGCGAGGTCGAGGACCTGCTCTCCGATCACGAGGAGATCGAAGAGGCGGCCGTCGTCGGCGTGCCCGACGAAGAGTTCGGCCAGCGCCTGAAGGCCTTCGTGGTCTCCCGCCACGACACGGGCCTGGACGAGGAAGCGGTCAAGGCCTACGTCAAGCAGAACCTGGCCCGCTACAAGGTCCCCCGGGAGGTCGTCTTCCTGGCGCAGCTGCCACGCAACGCCACGGGCAAGATCCTCAAGCGAGAGCTGGCCGTCGACCCCGTCGGCGACGCCGGCCGCTAAGCGCCCGCGACTGGCTCGACGGGGCTCTCCCCGCGCAGACGCTCGGAGTCGAATCGCGCCAGTGCCGGGAAGGTGAGTGCGAGCGCGAGCGCCGAGACGACGCAGGCCAGGCCTCCCGAGAGCACCGAGAAGCGCGGTGTCGTCAGCGAGGCGACGGCGCCCGACTCGATGTCGCCCAGGCGCGGCCCGCCGGTGACGACCATCGAGAAGACGGCCGACATGCGCCCGCGCATGACGTCCGGCGTGACGGTCTGGTTGATGGTGGAGCGGCAGACGGCGCTGACGCTGTCGGCGGCTCCCGCCAGGGCCAGCAGCGCCATCGCCTGCCACAGCGCCCCGACCAGGCCGGCCAGGGCGACGGCGGCGCCCCAGCACAGCACGGCGCCGATCACGATCCGCCCCAGGCGGCGCGAGTGCGACAGCCATCCGCTTGCGAAGGCGGCGACTGTGGCGCCCGTCGAGGCGGCCGCGAACAGGGCCCCCGTGCCGATCGCGCCCGAGTGGTAGACGGTCAGGGACAGGACGGGGAAGAGCGCGCGGGGCATGCCGAAGGTCATCGCCAGCAGGTCGATCCCGAAGGAGCCCATCAGCGCCCGCTCGGAGCGCACGAAGCGCAGGCCCTCGGCGATCGAGCGCAGGACGTGGGGGTGCTCGTGGACGCTCGCCGGAGGCTGGGCGGCGATCAGCGCCAGTGCAGCGACCAGGCCCAGGCAGCTGACGGTGTCGAGCAGATAGGTGGCGCCGAGGCCGGCCGTCGCGATCGTGACGCCGCCCAGTGCCGGGCCGATCACGACCGTCAGCGTCGCCATCCCGAAGCTCAGGGCGAGGGCGGGGCGCAGCCGCTCGGGGCCGACCAGGTTGGGCACCATCGCCGTCTCGGCGACGTTCGCGACGGCCCCGAAGCCGGCCATCAGGCCCGCCAGGACGTAGAGCGCCAGCAGCGGCGGATGGCCCGCGAAGGCGCCCGCCGCCAGAGCGCCGGAGACGAGCACGAGCCCCAGTTGGTCGACCAGCAGCAGCCTGCGCCGGTCCATGCGGTCGGCCAGGGCGCCGCCGTAGAGCGACATCGCGACCAGCGGGCCGAGCTCGACGGCGCCGAGCAGGCCCGTCAGGGCGGGCGAGCGGGTCTGCACGTAGACCTGGTAGGGGAGGGCCACGAGCGCCGCCTGCGTGCCGAGTCCCGTCAGGAAGCTGCCGATGCTCAGCAGGCGGAAGTCGCGGGACGCCCTCAGCGGCGAGACGTCGACCGCAAGGCGCGCCAGCAGGCCGCGCCAGCCGCCCGCCGCGTCCTCGCTTCGCTGCCCCCGCGGCGCCGGCATCCGCGGCAGTCAAGCAGACCGCCGCACGAGCTCCGCGAGGCTCCCTCCCCTCGCTAGCCTGAGGCCATGGCCCCCTTCGCCCCCGAGCTCGACCTCGCCTCCCTGCGGCTGACGCCGGGGGAGGGTCGGCGCATGGAGCTGGAGGTGCCGATCGAGGCGCTGGATCTGGGTGGCGAGCATTACGAGGCGATGCCGGCGCGGGTGCCCGTGACGCTGGAGGTCTCGCGCATGACCGGGGGCGGCTATGCGCTGCACCTGCGCTTCGCGGCCGCCCTGTCAGGGCCGTGCATGCGCTGCCTGAAGGACGCCTCGCCGCAGGTCGCGGTGGACGCACGCGAGGTCGACCGCCCCGGCGAAGGGGAGGAGCTGCAGAGCCCCTACGTCGAGGAGGAGAAGCTCGATCTGGCCGCCTGGGCGCACGACGCCTTCGCGCTGAGCGCCCCCGGCAAGGTGCTCTGCCGCGAGGACTGCGCCGGGCTCTGCCCGATCTGCGCCGCGGATCTCAACGAGGCCGGCCCGGAGCACCGCCACGAGCAGGCGCCCGACCCGCGCTGGGCCAAGCTGCGCGAGCTGAAGCTCGAATGACCGGCCGGCCTGCGGGCGGGGAGCGAGCCGCCAGGTCCTGTTACCCTTCCTGCTCTCATGGCGGTACCCAAGAAAAAGCAGTCCCACAGCCGCACGGCCAAGCGCCGTGCCCAGCACCGCATCGAGGCCCCGGGCCTGAACGCGTGCCCGCAGTGCCACAGCCCCCGTCGTCCGCACCGCGTTTGCCCGGTCTGCGGCACCTACGGCGGCCGTGAGGTCGTGACGCCCGGCGCGCACGAGCACGACCACGATCACGATCACTAGCGCCCGGTGAGCCGGGCCGGCTCCTCCCCAGCCTCCTCGCAGGACCGCGACCCGATCGTCGCGGTCGATGCCAACGGCGCCGACATGGGCCCCGCCGAGGTTGCAGCCGGCGCCGCCCTCGCCGCCGAGCAGGGCGCCCGGGTGCTGCTGTTCGGCCCGGCCGGTGAGCTGACGGGCATGCCCGAGGGGGTGGAGGTGGTCGACGCCCCCGTCTCGATCGCCAAGGCCGCGGACCCCGTCAGTGCGGCCCGCTCGACGCCGCAGGCCTCGATCGTGATGGCCGCCCGCGCCGTCGCCGAGGGTCGCGCCCAGGCGCTGGTCTGCGCCGGAGGCACGGGCGCCGCTCTGGCCGCGGGCACCTTCAACATCAAACGCGACCGCGGCATCTACCGCCCCGCCCTGGCTCTGCCGATGCCGGTGCCCGGCCATCCGGTGACGCTGCTGGACGTGGGCGCCAACACGGAGGCCCGCCGCGAGCACCTGATCCAGTTCGCCTTCATGGGCGCGGCTCTGGCCCGGCTCGTGCTGGGAGTCGAGCGCCCCCGCGTGGGGCTGCTCTCGAACGGCGAGGAGGCGGCGCGGGGGGGAGCGCTGCTGGTCGAGACGGGGGCCGAGCTGAGCGAGCGTGCCGCCCATGGCCTGGAGGCCTTCGACTACGTCGGCAGCGTCGAGGGCGGCGACGTCGTCACGGGCCGGGCCGACGTGATCGTGACCGACGGCCTGACCGGCAACATCGCCCTGAAGCTGATGGAGGGCGTCTCCCAGACGATGCTGCGAGCCATCCGCGAGGCCGCCATGTCCTCGACGCGGGGCAAGCTCGGCGGCCTGCTGCTGCGTCCCTCCCTGCAGGGGCTGCGCGAGGAGATCGATCCGGAGGCGTCGGGCGGGGCCTACCTGCTGGGGCTGCGCCGCCTCGGCGTCGTGCCGCACGGTCGCTTCACGCGCAGGGGGTTCGCCCAGGCGATCCTGCGGGCGCGGCTGGGCGCACAGCAGGACATCGTCGGCCAGACGCACGCCGCCCTGCAGGCCGCAGGGGCGCTCAAGCGAGCGCCGATGTCCGCGCAGGGCGCTAGCGTGCGGACCTGATGTCCCTGACGCGCGAACACGTCTTCAACCTGATCCGCGACCACCTCGCCGACGAGCTCGACCTCGACCCCGAGGCGATCGGCGAGTCGACCCGCTTCAAGGAGGACCTGGAGGCGGACTCGCTGGACCTGTACACGCTCGTGCAGGAGCTGGAGGACACCTACGGGGTGGAGATGTCCGACGAGCAGGCGGCGAAGATCCTGACGGTCGGTGCGGCGGTCGACTTCGTGCTCGCTCACGACCCAAGGATCGATGGCGCAGAGCTGGCATAGAGGAGAGGATGAAGCGGATGCTGCTGGCCGATCTCCTGGACGAGCTGCCGGAAGACCTGGCGCGCCAGGTCTTCACGCACGCCTCCTGGAGCGAGCGCCGGGGGGACTCCTACTCGCGCCTGGCCTTCCTCGGCGACAGCGTGCTGGCGCTGGCCGTGACGGCCTACCTGTACCCGCGCCTGGAGGCAGAGCGCTTCGGGGCGGGACGGCTGACGAAGATACGCGCCCAGGCCGTCTCGGGACCCTCCTGCCGGGCGGTCGCGGAACGCCTTGCCGTGCCGGAGCGCCTGCGCGCGGCGGCGCCGGCGGGAGTGCGCGAGAGCGCGGCTGCGCTGGTCGGGACCGAGCGCGTGCTGGCGTCGGTGATCGAGGCCGTGATCGGAGCCTGCTACCTGCACGCCGGCTACGAGCGCACGGCCGAGGCGGTCGTGGAGGCCTTCGCCCCGGAGATCGAGGACGCGCTGCGCAACCCCGTGGACTTCAAGTCGGCTCTGCAGGAGCTGCTGGCCCGGCGCGGCGAGGAGGTCTCATACGAGGTCGTCGAGGAGGAGGGGCCGCCGCACGAGCGCGTCTACTCGGTCCTGGCGAGCGTCGAGGGACGGGAGCTGGGCCGGGGGCGCGGGCGCAGCAAGAAGCATGCCGAGCAGGAGGCCGCACGCATGGCGGTCGACGCCCTGAGCGAGTGAGGCGGGAGCCGCCGTGCGCCTGAAGTCCCTGACGCTGAACGGCTTCAAGTCGTTCCCCGACCGCACCCGCCTGGACTTCGGACCGGGCGTCAGCGTCGTCGTCGGCCCCAACGGCTCGGGCAAGTCCAACGTCACCGACGCGGTGCTGTGGGCGATGGGCGAGCAGTCGCCGCTGGCGATCCGCGGCCAGTCGATGCAGGACGTCATCTTCGGCGGCGGGCGCGGCGTGCAGGCGCGTAGCGCCGCCGAGGTCGAGATCGTGCTGGACAACTCCGACGGCACCGTCGATCTCCCGCTCAGCGAGATCTCGATCGTGCGGCGCCTGGATCGAAACGGCGAGGGCGGCTACCGCCTCAACGGCGCCCGCTGCCGCCTGACGGACGTGATCGAGGTGCTCTCCGACACAGGCTTGGGCAAGGAGACGCACTCGGTCATCTCCCAGGGCCGGGTCGAGGCGATCGTGACCTCCAAGGCACGGGACAGGCGCATGCTGATCGAGGAGGCGGCGGGGCTGGGCAAGCACCGCAAGCGCCGCCGCCGCGCCCAGCTGAAGCTCGAGCACACCCAGGAGAACCTGGACAGGGCGCTGGACATCGAGCGCGAGGCCCGCTCGCGGCTGCGTCCGCTCAAGCGTCAGGCCGAAGCGGCCGAGCTGCACGAGCGCCTGGAGCGTCAGATCCTGGAGGCCCGCTGGGAGCTGCTGCGCGACGCCCTGCGCGAGCGCCGCGAGCAGCTGGGCGCGGCCCAGGCCGCCGTCGCGGCGGCACGCGAGCAGCGCGAGCAGATCGAGCTGGACCTGGAGGCGGTCGTGGCTCGGCGCGGCGAGGCCGAGCAGGCGCTGGCGGAGAGGGCCGAGCGCCACGACGCCCTGTCCAAACGCGTCTACGAGGCCCGCTCGGCGGCCGAGCGCCTGCGCCTGCGCCGCGAGCAGGTGGCATCGGAGGAGCAGCGCCTGTCCAGGCGGATCGAGCGCGTGCAGGCCGAGCTGGCCGAACTGGACGCGGCGGCGCCTGCGGACGGCGGCGAGGGCGAGGCGGCCCAGGCCCAGAGCCGCGTGCAGGCCCTCCAGGACGAGCTGGCAGAGCTCGAGCTGCGCTGGTCGGAGCAGCTGGAGCAGGAGCTGGCCGGGCTGGAACGCGAGCTGGTCGAGCACAAGGGCGAGCTGGAGCGCGCCGAGAGCGCCCTCGTCGCTGCCAGCGAGGCAAGGGTGCACGCCGATGAGGCAGCCGCAGCGGCGCGCGAGACGGTCTCCGGAGCCGAGCGCGAGGTGCAGCAGGCGCGGCGCGAGTCGGCGCGGGTCGGGGCGCAGCTGGCGGGCGCCAACCAGTTCCTGCGCAGCCACGGAGCCGGGCTGGCGGAGACGCCGGGCGCGCCACGTGCCCTGTCCGGCGAGCTGCGCGTAGAGGACGGCTACGAGCTGGCCCTGGCGGCAGCTCTGGGCGGACGGCTGGACGCGGCCGTGGTGGCGGACGTCGCGGGCGCCCAGGAGCTGCTCGACCGCTCCGGCCCGGAAGGCGGCAGCACGCTGCTCGCCGGCCGCGCCCGAGCGGTGCAGGGATCCACGCAGCCGCCGTGCCCGCACGCCAGGCGCCTGCTGGACCTCCTGAGCGGACCCGGCGAGGCGATGGAGCTGGCGGCGGCGCTGCTGGCCGACGCGTGGGTGGTCGAGCGCCTGGAGGACGTGCCGGAGAGCTTCCAGGGCATCGCCACGACCAGGGGCGGGCGCGTCTGGTTCGCGGGATGGGGCGAGATCCGCCAGCTTGCCGAGGGCGGAACGGAGCTGGTGCTGGCCAGGCGCAACGAACGCGACCGGCTGGTCGGCGAGGTCGAGCTCGCGGCTCAGGCGGAGCAGGCCGCGGGCGCAGCCGGCGAGCAGGCCCAGCAGGCGCTGGCGGGTGCCGAAGCGGACCGCGCCCGCGCCGAGCAGGGCCTGCGCGACGCCCAGCGCGCCCAGGCGGAGTCGGCCGAGGGGCTGCGCCGCGCGCAGTGGCTGATCGAGCAGCGCCGGGCGGCCCCCGCGGAGGGGCCGCTGGCGGTCCGCCGGGCAGAGCTCGAAGGAGAGCTGGCGGCCGAGCGCCGCCAGGCCGAGCAGCGCGAGCAGGAGCTGCGCGCCCGTGCGGCCCGCATCGCGCGGCTGCGCAAGCAGCACGAGATGGACACAGCCGCCGTGCCCGTCGCCGAGCGGCTGGGCAGTGCGATCGAGTCGGTGCTGGCGGCGGTCGAGGAGCGGGCCGGCGTCCTGCAGTCCGAGCTTGACGCCGACAGGCAGGCCGGCGAGGCGATGACCGCGACGCTGCGCGCCTGTGCCGCCGAGGAGGCCGACATCCAGCGGCGCCTGCGCGACGTCGGCGAGCAGGTCACGACGGCGGAGGTGGCGGCCCAGCGCCTGCGCGACCAGGTCGCGGAGGCCGAGCTGGAGAGCGCGACGGTCGCCGAGCTACTGGGGTTCGCCGCACGAGCGACGGAGACCGAGGCGCAGCAGCAGGCGGACGCGGAGCAGGCGGAGGGGGAGCCCGCCGGTGAGGCCGAGGCCACGCCACAGCCCGTCGCCGAGCCACTGAGCGAGGAGCGCCGCGACGAGCTGGACGCGCGGGTGCAGCGCCTGACCCGCCGGCGCGAGCAGCTGGGTCCGGTCAACCCGCTGGCCCAGGAGGAGTACGGGCAGGCGCTGGAGCACGTGGAGGAGCTGGAGTCCCAGCGGGGCGACCTGGAGACGGCGCTGCGGGAGCTGCGCACGCTGATCAGGGACACCGACCGCCAGATCGAGGAGACGTTCAACGAGACCTTCGAGGCGGCCGCCCGCAACTTCGAGGAGCTCGTGGGCGACGTCTTCCCCGGCGGCTCGGGGCGTCTGCGCCTGGTGACCGAAGAGACAGCGCCGAGACCGGTCATCGGCGGCCAGCCGCTGCCGGAGGGGGAGAGCCGCGAGGAGGCGATCGAGGCGGCGGCGGAGGCGGAGGTGCAGGAGCAGGAGCTGGGCGAGGAGCGCCAGCTGCCGGGCGTGGAGATCGAGATCACCCCGGCGGGCAAGTCCAGCAAGCGGCTGACGCTGCTCTCCGGCGGCGAGAAGTCGATGACGGCGCTGGCGTTCCTGTTCGCCGTCTTCCTGGCCCGCCCCTGCCCCTTCTACATCCTGGACGAGGTCGAGGCGGCCCTCGACGACATCAACCTGGACCGCTTCCTGGCGCTGCTGAGGCGCTACTCCTCGCGGGCACAGTTCATCGTCATCACCCACCAGAAGCGCACGATGGAGGCGGCCGACTGGCTGTTCGGGGTCTCGATGGGCGGAGACGGGGTCTCCAAGGTGCTCTCGCGGCGCCTGGAGAAGGAGCAGACCGAGACGCCGGCGGTGGCCGAGGTCGCGTGATCACGGCCGGCCCGGGCTGGGCCGGGTCGACGGGCAGATATGATCGCGCGCCCCGTGGCGCGTGAGTGGAGCGAGCTTCTGATCACAGCGGAGCCGATGCAGGCTTCCGAGCAGGCACCCGAGCGTCGGCGGGGCCTGTTCAGGCGGCTGCGCGAGAGCATGGCCAAGACCCGCCAGGCGCTGGGCAGCGAGATCCAGGCGACCCTGTTCGCCGACCTCGACGCGGAGACCTGGGAACGCCTGGAGGAGGCGCTGATCATGGCCGACGTGGGCGCCGCGACGACCGCATCGGTCGTGGCGACGCTCGAGAGCGAGGCCAGCGCGGGCTCGCTGCAGGGCGGCGAGCAGCTCTCGGAGCGGCTGATCGAGCTGCTGGCGGCGACGGCCCGGGTCGGCGACCAGCACATCGACCTGCGCCACGAGCCGACCGTGATCATGGCCGTCGGCGTCAACGGCACGGGCAAGACGACGACGATCGGAAAGCTGGCCTGGCACCTGCAGAAGCAGGCCGGCATGAGCGTGCTGCTGGGCGCTGCGGACACCTTCAGGGCGGCCGCCGCGGAGCAGCTGCAGGGCTGGGCGGAGCGCTCGGGGGCGCAGATCGTGACCGGCCCGGAGGGCTCGGACCCGGGCGCCGTCGCCTTCGAGGCGATCGCCAAGGCCCGCGCGGAGGGCGTCGACGTGGTGATCGTCGACACGGCCGGGCGCCTGCACACCCAGGACGACCTGATGGAGGAGCTGTCGAAGGTGCGGCGGGTGATCGCCCGCCAGATCGAGGGGGCCCCGCACGAGACGCTGCTTACGATCGACGCGACGACCGGTCAGAACGGGCTGCGCCAGGCAAAGCTGTTCGCGCAGGCCGCGGGCGTGACGGGAGTCGTCCTGACCAAGCTCGACGGCACGGCCCGCGGCGGCATCGCGCTGGCCATCGCCCACGACCTCGAGTTGCCCGTCAAGCTGATCGGAATCGGCGAGCAGGTGGAGGACCTGCGGCCGTTCGACGCCGAGGACTTCGCACAGGCCCTCATCGCGGAGAGCTAACCTCCGTCTATGTGGATCGTGTGGTTGGTCGCTGCTCTCGTCTTCGGCCTGGGGGAGATGCACACCGGGGGGCTGTACCTGCTGCCCTTCGCCGTCGGCGCCGGCCTGGCCGCAGCGGTCAGCCTGCTCGGGGTCGGCATCCCGCTCTCGGCGATCCTGTTCGTTGCCAGCTCCGGGGTCGTCGTGGGCGCCCTGCGTCCCGTCGCGCGGAGGCACAGGCGCCTGCCGCCTCCGATCAGGACGGGTGCCGCCGCGCTGGTCGGCAAGCCCGCCGTCGTGCTGGAGCGGATAGCCAACGAGGAGGGGGTCGGCTGCGTGCGGATCGACGGCGGCGAGGTCTGGACGGCGCGCTCCTACGACGACGAGGAGATCCAGCCCGGCGAGCGGGTCGAGGTCGTCGAGATCCGGGGCGCCACGGCCCTGGTGATGCACTGACTGTTCAGACAGATAGGCTGTGAGAGGCAGATGGCTGCACTCATCGTCATAGTCGTGATCGTCATCTTCGCGCTGGTCGTCGCGGCGCGCTCGATCCGCGTCATCCCGCAGGCCCGTGCGGGCGTCGTCGAGCGCCTCGGCCGCTACAGCCGCACGCTCGAGCCCGGCCTGACGATCGTCACGCCCTTCATCGAGCGTGTGCGGCCGCTGGTCGACCTGCGCGAGCAGGTCGTCAACTTCTCCCCCCAGTCGGTCATCACCGAGGACAACGTCGTCGTCGGCATCGAGACGGTCCTGTACTTCACGATCACCGACCCCCGCTCGGCGACGTACGAGATCGCCAGCCCCCTGCAGGCGATCGAGCAGCTGACCGTCACGACCCTGCGCAACGTCATCGGCGGGCTGACGCTGGAGGCGACCCTGACCTCGCGGGAGAACGTCAACGCGGAGCTGCGGACGGTCCTGGACGAGGCGACGGGCAAGTGGGGCATCCGCATCAACCGCGTCGAGATCAAGTCGGTCGATCCGCCGCCGGACATCAAGACGGCGATGGAGAAGCAGATGCGCGCCGAGCGCGACCGGCGCGCCGCGATCCTGACGGCCGAAGGCGAGAAGCAGGCCGCGATCCTGACGGCCGAAGGCGAGAAGCAGGCCGCGATCCTGCGCGCCGAAGGCGAAAAGGAATCGGCGATCCTCTCAGCAGAGGGCGAAGCCAAAGCGATCGACACGGTCTTCAGCGCGATCCACGAGGGCCGTCCCGACCGCGAGCTGCTCTCCTACGAATACCTGAAGATGCTCCCGCAGCTGGCCGAAGGCGACGCCAACAAGGTCTTCGTCGTGCCCTCCGAGTTCGCCCAGGCCTTCGGCGGCCTCGGCGAGACGCTGAAGGGGCTGGCCGCCGGCGAGGCCGCCAAGAAGCCGCCCCACGGCAGCGAGCAGGACGCTTAGCCGAAGCCCGCGGCGAGCTGCGTGTAGGTGAACGCGGCGCCGCCGGTCGAGGTGCCCCGGCGGTCCCGCACCGAGACTTCGCAGGCGCCGGCTCGCAGCGAGGGGGTGACGGCGGTGAGCTCTGTTTCGCTTGCGACCGCGACATCGGTCGCGCTCTTGCCGCAGAGCTTCACCTTGGCCCCGGCCACGAAGCCCGTGCCGCTTATCGTCACGGGCGTGCCGCCTCCGGTCGGGCCTGCTTCGGGGGAGATCGACTCGACCGCCGGCGGCGGGGGCGTGAGGAACGTGAAGAGCGGTCCGTAGGCCCTGCTGTGACCGAGTGTCACGACGACCTCGTCGCTGCCTGCGCGCTCGCTGCCCGTCACCGCCTGGATCTCCGTTTCCGAGATCACCTGGGCTGTCTTCGCCTTGCCGCCGATCGAGACCTTCAGGCCGGCAGCGAAGCCGGTGCCCTGGATCGTCACGGCGTCGGGGGTCTTGGCGGGTCCCGTCGAGGGCGCGAGCGAGCCGATCGTCAGGGCTCGCAGCCCCGTGTAGCGGAAGTCCGGGCCGCCGCTGGACTGCCCGCCGCCGTCGCTGACGACGACTTCGTATGAGCCGGCGCGGTGTTCGCCGCTCACCGCCGTCATCTCCGTCGCCGAGAGGACCTTCACGGCGCCGGCTGCGGCGCCGCCGATCGTGACCGAGGCGCCGGATTGGAATCCCGATCCGTCGATGCGGATTTCCGTGCCGCCGGTGGCGGGACCTTCGGCGGGGGCGACGGATTCCACGACCGGAACGGGCGGCGCAATGAAGGTGTAGTCGGGACCGCCCGTGGAGGTACCGTTCGCGTCGCTGACGAGGACTTCGTAGCTGCCGGGCGCGTGCGCGGGAGTCGAGGCCGTTATTTCGCTCGCGGAGCGGACCGTCACTTCGCCGGCTGCCCCGCCGCCGATCGTGACGGTTGCCCCCGCCACGAACCCGCTGCCGAGGATCCTCACCGGTGTCCCGCCTGCCGTCGGGCCCTGGCTCGGTTCGACCGAGGCGACGGTCGGGCCGGGTTCGAACCGGAAGCCTTCGGGGCTGGTGGCCGAGCCGGCCGGTGCGCTCACCGACACGCCTCCCGACAGCGCGTCCTGCGGGACCGTCGCGAGGATGCGCGTGGGCGACCGCACTTCGAAGCTCTGCGCCGCGCGACCGCCGAAGCTGACGGCACTCGCGCCCGTCAGATCGGTCCCGGCGATGCTCACGACGGTGCCGGCCGGTCCCGCATCGGGCGAGATCGCTTCGATCGTCGGCTGAGAGTAGGCGGCGGGCGCGGTGAATTCCCAGCCGATGCGATCGTCGGTGTCGAACCCGAGCGCCACCGTCCAGGCCGATATCGGGGCGTCCACGACGGCGCCGTCGTCGCTGGCGGCGAAGGTCCGCCAGTAGAGGTCGCCGGAGAGTCCCAGGGATTCCTGCGCAGAGCCTTCGGAGGCGAACGCGCGTTGGGGGGCCGAGCGGGTGGCAGACCAGCCTCCTGCGGGCCGTTCGTAGGCGTAGAGCGCGCCCTGCTGCGGGTTGGAGCCGACCTTCTCGGCGGTCCCGCAGAGGATTCTCGCACCTCCGGCGAGGACGGCGGGACAGGTGAAGCCCGCGCCCTGTTCGGGTGCGGTGGCGGTGAGCTTCGTGTCGATCGCCCATCCTTCGCTCCCTCGCGTCAGCACCCAGGCGGCGCCCGCTTCGCGAGGCAGGCCCGTGACGGCGCTGCCCGCGGCGAGGGCGATCGTCGAGCCGTCGTCGGAGATCGCGACCGTCCTGCCGAATTCGTTTCGCGCCAGTGCTTCGGGGGAGTCGACGGTCTGGGCGAGCGCCCAGCCGGAATCGGATCGCGTGAAGATCTCGGCGCGGCCCTGGTCTTCCCTGCCGCCCACTTCGCAGTCCGGCTGTCCGGCGACGATGACGGTTCCGGCTCCCGACATGGCCAGTTTGCGCGGGCCCACGGTCGCGTCGCAGGCCGTGCCCGCGGACAGGGCGATCTGCTGTTCCAGCGACCACCCGCCGTTGGTGCGGTCGAACACGTAGACGACCCCGTCGCCCATCACGGCGACCCGTGAGCCGTCGTCGGAGATCGCGCCTTCGATGCCGAAGTAGTTGCAGCCTTCCCACGTCTTGACGCCGTTCGGGCCTGCGCCGGGCGGGAACAGCGTCCCTTCCTGCTGCCAGCCGTCGGCGCTCCGCCGGTAGACGAAGGCGGCGCAGCGGTAGCCCGGCGCGGCCGGTGCGGGCTGCTGGGTGACGAGCAGGGTCGAGCCTTCCCCCGAGAGCTTCGTGACTTCGCCGAAGCCGGCGCAGTTCGCCCACAGCGCGGGTGGTTCGCTGCCGACGCTGGGAGGCATGAGCACTCCTTCGGAGGTCCATTCGCCGCCGCTCTGCCTTTCCAGGCTGACGCCGCCCGTGTCGCTCGCATACAGGCACGGGTTGGACGGGTCGTAGACGGTCTCGGCGCGCTCCCTCCCGTCCGCCGAGAGCGAGACGTCGAAGAAGGACCTGGAGATGTTCGCTTCGGGCAGCAGCGGGGCCTGGCCAGCGGGCGCGGGCAGCGGCGAGACGGTCCAGCCGGCCGGCGCGCCGGAGCCGGCGAAGCCGGCCTGGACGGAGGCCCCCGAGGAGCCCAGTTTCAGAGTGCAGCTGCCGCTGCCGGTGCACGCCCCCTGCCATCCTTCGAAGCTCGACCCGGCGGCGGGCGTAGCGGTCAGCGTGACGGTCGAGCCGGCTGTGAACGCTGCGGCGCAGATGCCCGGGCATTTGATGCCCGCGGGGGAGGAGTGCACGCCGCCTGCGCCGGTGCCCGACTCCAGGACGGTCAGCTCGGGCGCCGGCGCCGCAGCGGAGGCGGACAGGGCGCCTGCGGGCGTGCCGTTGCCGCTCGGCCCGTCGTAGCCGCCGCCGGCCTGGCAGAGATAGAACTGCGGGCAGGCGCCGTCGCTGCCGCTGAGGATGTCGTGCAGCGAGCCGGGGCTGCGGTAGAAGGCGGCCGCGCCCAGCGAGCGCTCGGCGCCTTCCGAGAGGGCCTCGACGGCGGCGACGATGGGCGTGGCGGCGCTCGTCCCGTCGACGGTGATCCAAGCGGGCAGGTTGCCGCTTCCCTGCGGGTGCGACGTGTCGTACACGGACAGGTCCTCTGCCACCGCGCTGACGTCGTTCTCGCTGCGGCGAGGGCATCCCGCGTCCTGCTGGTAGGAGGGCTTGGGCTCGAAGCGGCTGCAGCCGCTGCCGGAGTCTTCCCAGGCGCTCTCGCTCCAGTGCCTCGAGTTTTCGGCGGCCGCCAGCACGGTCCCGCCGACGGCGATCACGTACGGCGAGGCGGCCGGGTAGCTCGGCGCCGTGCCGCCCAGCTGGCGGTTGTCATAGCCCCAGTCGCCGCTGGCGGCCGTGATCGGAATGCCGGGCTGGTCGAAGTCGTGGTCGTAGGAGGTCTCTTCGCCGAACTCCACGCCGGCCCAGCTGTTGCTGATCTCGGTGGCGCCGGCGCGCACCGCCTCCTGCTCGGCGGTCGTGAGATCCGCGAAGGAGTCCGAGCTCGCCTCGACCAGCACGATGTGGCAGTTCGGGCAGACCGCGGAGACCATGTCGAGGTCCAGGGAGATCTCCAGATCCCAGTCGCCCTCGCCGGTCGTCGGCGCCGGCGGGTATTCCTCGCCGCCGCTCTGATCGAGCTTGCGAAAGCAGCCGCCGGCGGTGGTGCACGGCGCCAGGCCGTAGGCGGAGCGGTATTCGGCCAGGTCCGCTTCGGCGGTCGGGTCGTCGTACGCGTCGACGACGGCCACGGTCTGTTCCGAGCCCGCGCCGGCCACGGTCGAGGGGAGCTCGTAGGCGGACTGCAGTTCCTCCGGGGAGAGGCCGCTGCCGCCCACGCCGGTCGTGGCCGCGGCGGCGGCCCCGGTCACCGAGGCGAGCCTGGCCGCGGGCGGGACGACCAGGCTCTGGCAGGAGGCGTGACCCCTCGCAGGCGTCGGACAGGCCGCGTATTCGCTGGTCGCAGAAGGCTTGCTCGACAACGGCACGAACCTCGCCCGTGACGCCGCAGCCGGCGCGGGAGCGCTCCGGGGGGCCGCAGCGGTCGGGCACGGCAGCAGCAAACAGCCGAGGACGATGCTCGCAAGGCCTCGCCAGCCGGGCACTGCCCGATCGTACCCGGCGCCGGGGCGGACCCGGCCGGGGGCTCGCTGCTGCCAGAATCCGAGGCGATGTTCGACGCGCTCGCCGAGAAACTGCAGAGCACCCTGGCCGACGTGCGCCAGCGGGGCAGCCTCACGGAGGAGGACGTCGACGGGGCCATGCGCGAGATCCGCCTGGCGCTGCTGGAGGCCGACGTCAACTTCAAGGTGGTCCGCCAGTTCACCGCCCAGGTCAAGGAGCGCTGCCTGGGCGCCGAGGTGATCGGCCGGCTCAACCCCGGCCAGCAGGTGGTGAAGATCGTCGCCGAGGAGCTGACGAGTCTGATGGGAGGCCCGCCCCCCGGAGCCCCGCCCGCCGAGCAGCCAGCTGGCCTCCAGTTCGCGGCCAAGCCCCCGACGGTCGTGCTGATGGCGGGCCTGCAGGGGTCGGGCAAGACGACGGCGACGGCCAAGCTGGCCCGCTGGCTGCGCGAGGAGCGCTCCTCTTCGGTCGCGGTGGCGGCCTGCGACGTCTACCGCCCGGCTGCAGTCGACCAGCTCGTCAAGGTTGGCGCCCAGGCCGGCGCCACGGTCTACGAGCAGGGCACTGAAAGGGATCCCGTCGAGATCGCCAAGTGGGCCCTGGAGCGGGCGCGGGAGGAGGGCAAGGACGTCCTCATCGTCGACACCAGCGGCCGCCTGCACGTAGATGAGACGCTGATGGCCGAGCTGGTGGCGATCAGGGACGCCGTGCAGCCCGACGATGTGCTGCTGGTGGTCGACGCGATGACGGGTCAGGACGCCGTCAACGTCGCCGAGAGCTTCGCCGAGGCCGTCCAGTTCGACGGGATCGTGATGAGCAAGCTCGACGGCGACGCACGCGGCGGGGCGGCGCTGTCGGTCAAAGCCGTCACGGGCAAGCCGATCATGTTCGCCTCCACGGGCGAGAAGCTCGACCAGTTCGAGCCCTTCCACCCCGACCGGATGGCCCAGCGGATCCTCGGCATGGGCGACGTGATGAGCCTGATCGAGAAGGCCGAGCGGGAGTTCGACGAGGACGAGGCCAAGGAGCTCGAGCGCAAGCTGCGCCGCAACGAGTTCGGCCTGGACGACATGCTCGACCAGCTGAGGATGATCCGCAAAATGGGCCCGCTGACGAGCATCCTCGGCATGATCCCGGGCTTCGCCGGGCATCAGATGCAGAACATGAAGGTCGACGAACGGGAGCTCGACCGCATCCAGGCGATCATCCTCTCGATGACCCCCCAGGAGCGCCGCCGGCCGGAGACGATCAACGGCTCCAGGCGGCTGCGGATAGCGCGCGGGTCGGGCACCAACGTGCAGCAGGTGAACCGCCTGATCAAGCAGTTCGGGCAGATGCGCAAGGTCATGCGCCAGGTGGGGCGCGGCAAGATGCCCGATCTCGGCGCGATGATCCGAAACGCCCGCTAGCGCCCGACACCGTCTAAGCTCTCTCGGTCGCGGTCCGAGCGGGGCCGTCTGAGAACTTAGAAAGCAGCAGAGAGGAAAAAGTGGCAGTCAGGCTGAGGCTCACGCGAGTGGGCGGCAAGAAGGACCCGATATGGCGCGTGGTCGTGGCCGACCAGCGCTCGCCCCGGGACGGGCGCGTGATCGAGACGATCGGTCACTACAACGCCCAGACCGACCCCTCGACGATCGTGATCGACGAGGAGCGCGCCCGCAGCTGGCTGGCGCGGGGGGCGCAGCCCTCCGACACGGTCCGCAAGCTCCTGCGCATACAGGGGATCGAGACGAGCGCGAGCTGAGGCCCGGAGTGGCCACGGAGAACCCCAAGAGGCTGCTGGAGTACCTGGCCGAAGGGCTCGTGGACGACCCCGACGCGGTCAGCGTCGAGCAGTTCGAGGAGGACGACGGCACGATCGTGCTGGAGCTCTGCGTGGGCGCTGAGGACTACGGCCGGGTGATCGGCCGCGGCGGACGCACGGCTCACGCCCTGCGGGCGGTCGTCAAAGCTGCCGCGGCCGGCGAGGACCGCCACGTGCTCGTCGACATCGTCGATTGAGCGGGGGAGAACAGGAGCCGGACAGGCCCCTGACGGCGGGCCGGGTGGGCCGCCCCCACGGCCTCGACGGCAGCTTCCACGTGACGGGGGCGCTGCCCCGTCTGCTGGTCCTCGGCGGGCGCGTCACGGTGGCGGGCCGGGAGCTGGAGATAGTCCGGCGCGCCGGCACCGAGCAGAATCCGATCCTGCGCCTGGCGGGGGTGGAGGACCGCGACGGCGCGCAGGCCCTGCGCGGGCGCGAGCTGACGGTCGCGGCGAGCTCCGCCCCGGCGCTGGCGGAGGGCGAATGGTGGGCGCACGAACTGGAGGGCTGCAGGGTCCTCGACGGCGAGCGGCTGGTCGGCGTGGTCTCGCGCCTTCTCGAGCTGCCCTCCTGCGAGGCCCTGGAGGTCGTCCGCGAGGGTGGGGGCCCGGCGCTGATCGTGCCGATGGTCAAAGACGCCATCCACTCGGTCGACGTGACGGCCGGCGAGGTGCAGGTGGACATGGCCTTCATCGGCGAGCAGGAGCAGCAAGAGCCATGAGGATCGACATCTTCACGCTGTTCCCGGAGTGGTTCGGATGGCTATCGGAGCAGCGCCACGTCGCCAACGTCCTGTCCGGCGGGTCGAGCATCGAGTGCGTGAACTTCCGCGATCACACCCCCCTGACGGGCGGGCAGGTCGACGACACGCCCTTCGGCGGGGGCGCCGGGATGGTGCTGCGTGTCGACGTCATGGACGCCGCCCTGCGCGGCCGCTACGGCGTCGATCCGGTCGAGCTGCGCAGGCGCAGGCGCGTGATCGCGCTGGCGCCGACGGGACGGCTGCTGGACGACGGCCTCGTCGACGAGCTGGCCGGGGAGCCCGAGCTGACGCTGCTGTGCGGGCGCTACGAGGGCTTCGACGAGCGGATCCTCGAGCACTTCGCATCCGACGTCGTCTCGATCGGCCGCTACGTGCTCAGCGGCGGCGAGCTGGCGGCGATGGTGCTGTGCGACGCGGTCCTGCGCAAGCTGCCGGGCGCCCTGGGCGACGAGCGCTCAGCCCACGAGGAGTCCTTCAGCGCCGCCCTGGAGGGAAACCCCGAGTACCCCCACTACACCCGCCCGGCCGAGTACAGGGGCTGGAAGGTGCCCGACGTTCTGCTCTCAGGCCATCACGAGCGGATCGAGCAGTGGCGGCGCGAGCGCAGCCGCGAAAGGGGCGCCGGCGAGGCCTCCGGCGGGCACTGAGCGGCCTGTCGCCTACGCGCGGCGCGCCGTCCGCTACCATTGCACGTCGCGCCGCAGGGTCCCGGTCGTATCCGGGCGTCTGGAGAGCGCGATCTCCCTTCCCATGAGCAGCGTCATCGCAACAATCGAGCGCGCCCAGCTGCGGCGCGTCCCCAACTTCTCCCCGGGCGACCGGGTCAAGGTCCACTTCCAGGTGATCGAGGGCCAGCGTCGCCGCATCCAGGTCTTCGAGGGCGTCGTCATCAAGCGCCAGGGCCACGGTGCGCGCGAGACCTTCACGGTCCGCAAGCAGTCCTTCGGCGTCGGCGTGGAGCGCATGTTCCCGCTGCACTCCCCGAAGATCGAGCGGATCGAGCTGGCGGCGCGCGGCGACGTGCGCAGGGCCAAGCTGTACTACCTGCGCGACCGTGTCGGCAAGCGGGCACGCGTCAAAGAGCGCCGCTACACGGGTCCCGAGGAGACCGTCGAACCGGGTCTGCTCTACGCCGAGCAGGAGGCCACCGACGCCGAGGGGGCGACGGCGCAGGAGACCGTGGCGGAGGCAGCCGAGGTCCAGGCCGAGCAGCAGCCGCAGGGCACGGAGCAGGGGGGAGCGGAGGCAGAGGCCACGGAGGAGGCCCCACCGCAGGACGAGCCGCAGGCTGCTGAGCCGGCGGCCGAGGCGGACGAGCCCTCCCCCGATGCCGGCGACGCCCAGGAGGGCGAGCCAGCCGGCGACTCTGCGGCGTGAGACTGCGCCCACAGCGCTCGAAAACGGCGATCGGCTCGATCATCGAGCTGGTCGTCATCATCGCCATCGCGCTGGGCCTCGCGCTCGGCATCCAGGCCTTCATCGTCAAGCCCTACAAGATCCCCAGCGGGTCGATGGAACCGACCCTGGAGGTGGGACAGCGGGTCCTGGTCAACCGCCTGAAGATGCACTTCGGCGGCCCCAACGTCGGGGACATCATGGTCTTCCACCCGCCCGAAGGAGCGGAACAGGAGGAGTGCGGCCCGACTCCCCACGTCGTCAGGCTGGGCGGGGCGGCCTGCTCGGCGCCGATCCCCAAGGAGAACACGGGCACGAACTTCATCAAGCGGGTCGTGGCCGGGCCGGGCGACGAACTCTACGTGCGCGAAGGGCACGTCTACCGCAAGGCCAAGGGCAAGAGCAGCTTCGTCCGTGAGAAGGACTCCTACATCAAAGAATGCGGCGAAAGCCAGGAGTGCAACTTCCCGACGCCCATCAAGGTTCCGCCCGGACACTGGTTCATGATGGGGGACAACCGTGGCGAATCCGACGACAGCAGGTTCTGGGGACCCGTCCCCACAGGCTGGATCATCGGCGACGCCGTCGCCACCTACTGGCCACCGGACCGGATCGGCATCTTCTAGGGCGGGCAGCGCCCGCTCGCGGCGCCGCGCCAAGCGCGCCGGCAGCGGCAGGCGCTTGTTCGCCTTCGACCGTCGCCTCGGCGTCCCCCTGATCGCTGGCGCCGACGAGGCCGGCAGGGGCTGCCTGGCGGGGCCGCTGGTAGCAGCCGGGGTGCTGTTCGACTACGACGCCCTGACGACGCGCGAGCTGCGCATGCTGAGCGCGCTCAACGACTCCAAGCAGCACACCCCCGAGGCCCGCGAGGCCCTCTACCCGCTGGTCATGCGGGCCGCCTCCCGGGTCGTCGTCGTCTCGCGCTGTGTGCGGGGCATCGACGCCAGGGGCCTGCACAAGACCAACCTGGCCGCTCTCAGGGACGCCGTCAAAGGCGCCACGGACGGCGTCCGGGGGGAGGTGCTGTGCCTGCTGGACGGCTTCTCCGTGGCCGACTTCGGGCGTCCGCAGCGGGCGATCGTGGACGGGGACGCGACGAGCGCCGCGATCGCGGCGGCCTCGATCGTGGCGAAGGTGAGCAGGGACCGCTACATGCGCCATGCCGAGCAGGAGCATCCGGGCTGGGGGTTCGCCGAGCACGTCGGCTACTCGACCCCGACGCACCGCGAGGCGATCCAGCGGCAGGGCGTCTCGCCCCTGCACAGGATGTCCTTCCAGTCGCTGGCCTATCAGCAACTGGCGCTCTGAGAGCAGGCTCTGAGCAGGCCGGCTACCAGGCCGCCTCGACGTGGTCCAGGCGCGCCAAGCCGCCGTCCTTGTCGAGCACGACGCCGACGGCGTCGAACCTGATCGTCCGGGCCCGGGGGCGCTGCACGGCGGGGTCGGCCAGCCAGGCGGCGGCCAGGCGTCGCAGTCGTGCCCGCTGGCGTGCGGACAGGCGCTCCAGCGGGGTCGTGCCGGCGCCGCGTGAGCTCGTGCAGGCGGTCTTCACCTCCACGAAGACGATCGTGTCCCGCCCGTAGGCGACCAGGTCGATCTCGCCCAGGCGGCTGCGGACGTTGCGGGCGATCACCTCGAAGCCGAGCCTCTGGAGGTGCTCTGCGGCACGTTCCTCGCCCGTCAGGCCGAGGCGGCGGTTGCTCGCGCTGCGCCTGCTCGCCGGCGCCAGGAGGGCAGGTGTTGTGGGCCGGCTGGCGGGCACCAGCCGAGGCTATTGCGCCCTCCGTGGCAGCAGTGTGGCGTCGGTTACAGCCTGGACTCCACGGTGTCACAGCTCGGGAAACACAAGCGTGCTGCGGGCACCGCCCGGGGGGTCAATGGCCGGGCGGCGCCTGCAGGTCTCTACGCAGCGACTGCGCCGACGGTCGGCCTGTCGCCTGTCCGCCGGACCCGGCGGGGGGTCGCTGCGGGGGTCGTGTGCAGCCTGCGCGGGGAGGACGAGCGCTCGGCTTGCTCGGCGTCCTCGACGGCCCAGGCCAGGCGCTGGACCAGTTGGGCGGCTGAGTGGCTGTCGCTGAGGTGCACGGAGGCGACCTGCTCGTCGAGCAGGATGGCCTGTGCGAGGTCGCGGTGCACCTCTCCTGTCGTCACGATGACACGGGGCATGGCTCTCTCCTGGGAGGGGGTGGTTGGGCGGGGAAGGTGAGGCGTGCCGGCCGAGGGGGTAGCCGGCACGCCTCTGAGGACTCCGGGGAACGGATCAGATGCCCCGAAGGGGAAGGAGCCTGAGGACTCAGGCCTGCGAACATCGTTCGGCGGCCACGACGGCCACGTTGCCGGCGCCGGTCCCGATGGGCCCGCCGCTCGCCTGTGGGATGTCGTTGTCTCCGGACAATGCCCACTAAACCTATCAGGTTTATCTAGAAGATCAAGTGGCAACTTCGGACAAGCTCGCGTAGCCTGCCCGGCTATGAGCCAGGAGGGTGCGGGCGAGGAGACGGGACAGACGCGGCCGGACGGCCCGCGGGCGCTGGACGGGATCACGGGCTTTCTGGGTCTGCGCTGGGAGGACCCGGAGACGGTGCGCCTGCAGATCCGCCCGGACCTGATCAACAGGGGCGGCCTGCTGTCGGGCGTCGCGACGTACGCGATGGTCGACTACTGCATGGGCTCGGCGCTGTGGGCCCAGACGAAATCGGAGGAGCGGATCGCGACGATCAGCATCTCCATCAACTACATCCAGACGGCGACGAGCGGCGAGGTGATCTGCCGCAGCACGGTGGACAGGCGCAACCGCCGCATCGCTGTGCTGCGCAGCGAGGTCCACCACGAGGATGGGCGCCTGCTGGTGACGGCCATCGGCAGCTACTCGATCTTCCCGCCGCGCCCCTTCATGACGTGACGGTCGTGGCGCTCACGATCGCCGGCTCGGACTCGGGCGGCGGCGCGGGCATCCAGGCCGACCTGAAGGCGTTCGCCCGCATGGGCGTGCACGGCACGAGCGCGATCACGGCGATCACGGCCCAGAACACGCTGGGCGTCAGCGCGATCCACCCGGTACCGCCGGAGATGGTCCTGGCGCAGATCAGGGCGGTCGTCTCCGACATCGGCGTGGGCGCGGTCAAGGTCGGGATGCTGGGCAGCAGGGAGGTGGCCCTCGCCGTGGCGGAGGCTCTCTCGACGCTGCCGGCCGGCACCCCCGTCGTCGTGGACCCCGTGATGGTGGCCGAGTCCGGCGCGCGGCTGCTGGAGCCGGGCGCGCAGCGGGCCCTGGTCGAGCAGGTGCTGCCGCTGGCGAGCGTGGTGACGCCGAACCTGCCCGAGGCGCTGGCCCTGATCGGCCAGGACGAGCAGCCGGCAGCAGAGGTGGACGACGAGCAGGCGCAGCGGATCGCCAGGGGGGTGCTGGAGCTGGGGCCCGCGGCGGTGCTGCTGACGGGCGGGCACCGCAGGGCCGCGACGGACCTGCTCGTGACGGATCCCGACGGGCTGGCGCTGCGCTTGGAGGGTCCCCGCCACCCCGGCGGGGCGGCCCACGGCTCGGGCTGCACGCACTCCTCGCTGCTGGCGGCTGCGCTGGCATTGGGGCAGGACCTGCCGAGCGCGGCGGCGATCGCCCGCAGGCTGGCGGGGGAGGCGGTGGAGCACGGCCTGCGCGACGTGGGGGGCGGCCCGGGCCCGGTCGACGTGCTCGGCCTCGCCGGGCGTTTGCCATAATCGACAGCGATGCGCTTGCTGCGGATGAAGCCCGGTCATGGCGAGATCGTGCTCGCCGAGGGCGACGTGGAGGTCCCCGAGCAGGAGCGGGAGCTGATCGAGGCGTTCAGGCGGGAGCTGGATCAGGGCATGTGGGCGGCGGTGCCGACGGAGGCGCCCGGCGGGGTCAGGCAGGCGGAGCTGGTCAAGAGCTTCGCGGAGGTCCCGCGCGACGCTGAGCGGGTCATCTTCTTCCCCCGCGCGGCAGGCGGCGCCCCCGCCGCCGGTCGCTGAGCGGCCGGGATGCTGCTGCCGCTGGGCACAGCCGGGGTCGTGCTGGTCGTGCTGCTGTGGGAGCTCGTCAGGCCGACGGTGGCGGACTCGATAGCCAGGACGAGGGCGCTGTGGAAGGCGCGCAGGGACGCCCAGGCGCTCTCGGAGTACGACCCGGGCCGGGAGCGCAGGGCCGAGCAGCGGGCCAGGGAGCTGCTGCGCTCGTGCGTCTCCGAGCAGGAGTGGGCGATGTACAGCGACCTGGGGCTGCTGCGGGTGCTGGGGCCGGTGCGGGGCTTCGCGGGGACGCCGACGGCGAGCGTCAAGGACGGCCAGGCGCCCTACGCCTAC
>Ga0181522_10000166_pt1 | contig 52658 bp, 38 predicted proteins | sample PEATcosm2014_Bin_27_FD_121103 | JGI IMG/M metagenome (GOLD analysis project Ga0181522, IMG submission 121103) | Peatland microbial communities from MTU Mesocosm Facility, Houghton, MI, USA - PEATcosm2014_Bin05_10_metaG | ecosystem: Environmental > Terrestrial > Soil > Wetlands > Peat | place...
CCTTTACCCCGAACATAAAATACAACCTGACGGCCTACGGATCCCCGAACAGCAAATTGGAGTTCACCATGAAGACGAGTTCCTCCACCACGTTCATGGTCGGCATGAAGAGCGGCAACATCGATGGGGTTGGGCAAAAATGGATCACCTTCCAACCGGGCAGCGACCCTTACGGGTTTGTTCGGGACGGCCAATGGCATGTGGTTGACATACCGATGACCGACTTTGGCCCGGAAGTTGACCTTGGCGCGGTGAGCCAGTTCTTCGAGATTTTGAGCACCACAGCGGCGATCTCCAGTATCGAGTTGGACGATATCCACTATACCAGCGGCGGCCCCCTGCAAACCAACGTCGTGTCCGCCGCAATCCTGGACGGAATCGGCATCAGTTGGCCCACGCTCGCCGGCACGAACTACACCGTGCAATGGACCACCAGCCTTGCCACCAATACCGTCTGGAACAATCTGGCCCCCCCGATGGTGGGCGATGGCACCATCCATTGCCTGTTCGACCCGATTGGGCCTTCCCCGTGCAGGTTTTACCGCGTCCTGCAATCACCTTGAGCAAGGAACATAGCATAATGAAATCATCAGCTTTGTTTGGGTTTCGGATTTGGGGAGGGCTCGGCCTCCTCGGTTTCACCCTTGCCGCTCCGGCGCAAATCGTCAATCCCGGATTTGAGCTCGCCGGCAGCAGCGCGGCCAGCGCGGCCAATTGGACCGTCACTCAAGCCGCCGGCGGTCCGGTCTATGCCGTGCGCACCAACGACAACCCGCACAGCGGCTCCTTCAATTTCGAGGTGTACCTCGCCAGCACCGGCGCGGGACCCGTGGTCGAGTTCGCCCAGGCAGGAGTGCCTGTCACCGGGGGAACTGTGTATCCCTTTGTTTTTTACGCAAACGCCCTGAACGGCAGCGCGGGTTACAACACCCAGTGGAGAGTTCTCTGGAATGCAGGGGGAGACACCGGCTATCAGACGTTCAGCCCCGGTAACAATGCCTACGCCTGCGTCAGCAACTCGCTCACGGCTCCGTTGGCAGCCACTTCGGCCACCGTCTATTTCCATTTTGCCGGTGCGGCCATTCCCAGCCAGTCGGCAACGATTCAACTCGATGATGTCTCATTGGGCTCCACCAACTTGGTGAACGGCGGGTCTGGAAACACAAACCGAATCGTGATCTCGATTGCCCGGGGAACGGGCATCCGGTGGTTTGCCACCAACTCGGTGGCCTATCAGGTCCAGTGGTCAAGCGCACTGCTCGGCACCAACACCGTCTGGAACAACCTGGGCAGCCCGATTTCCGGCAATGGCACCACAAACACCGTGTTCGATCCGGTCGGGCCGCCGCACAATTTTTTCCAGGTTCTTTCGGTTCAATGACGCGTTGTAAACAATGAACCAACCGCGGATTCGCCCGTGGAATTGGTGTTGGTCGAAATCGGGTAAAATGCGGCCGGTTCAATACCGGATTTTGTCCGGTTTTTTTCGCCATTCGGCAAAAACCTTAAGCGCCTCGCTGCGGAGGATCTGGGCCATGGGAATCTTGCGACGCGAAACCGGCCGGGCCACTTCGCGGTAGATGAAATCGTCGTCAAACTCGATGCGGGCGGCGTCCCGGCGCGTATTCGCATAATAAACCTGCTTGAACCGCGCCCAGTAAATGGCCGAGAGGCACATCGGACACGGCTCGCAACTGGCGTAAAGCTCGCAATCGTCCAGCCTGAACGTCTGGAGCCGGCGGCACGCTTCGCGGATGGCAATGACCTCGGCGTGCGCCGTCGGGTCGTTCGCCGTCGTCACCTGGTTCCAGCCGCGTCCGACGATTTTTCCGCGCCGGACGACCACCGCGCCAAAGGGTCCGCCCTGGTTGCCGCGCATTTTCTGGAGGGAGAGACGGATGGCCTCACGCATGAATTTCAGATTCATGGGAAAATTCCGGCGGGGGTTTTCGTTGTCGCCAAAAATGTTCCCGGACGGGAACCGGGCTGCAGTTTCCCGTTGCGCCACTTTTGCAGCCGGTAAAGCGTGGCAAAGGTGAAATCCGGCGCCGCCCCGCCCTGCCCACCCACCCGTTCCGCGCCCCGCCGCACATTGTCCATCAGCCAGGCCGGCAGCCGCGCATGATACGGATTGCGCCGGACTTCACCGGCGTGACACGCCAGCGCCGCAACCAGATTGGCCACGTCCGCAAGGCTGGATTCGACAAGCAGGTTGGGTTCCTCCATGGGCGCCCAAAATTCCGTCTCCACGACGTGACACTGAAAACCGACGGGCAAGTTTTTTAGCGCGTCCAGCACCAACCAGTGGGTCCCGACATGCGTCGGATGCCCGTCGCACCCATGTGGGATGAAAATGACGCGCGGGCGGCTGCGGACCAGGACTTTGGTCATGGCTCTGACCGCCTTCTTCCAATACACCCGGTTTTGCCGCCGCGTCTGCGGTTGAATATTCACCAGATTTGCCGAAACCAGGTCAAAACCGAGGAAATCGCAGGCGTTTTTCAGTTCGCGCAAACGCGCCACCCGGCGGCCGGTTTTGCCGCCGAGAGTGACGGCCACGTTGATGACGTTCCATTTTGCCTCGCGCAACAACCGCAGCGCCAGCCCGCCCACGATGCATTCGTCATCCGGGTGCGGCGAGAAAATCAAAACCTTCGGCGCACCTGGCACTTTTTGATGCCGCGGAAATTTCTGCGGACGGCCCAATGGCAGTTTTGTTCCGGTCCGGAATAGCCGGGCGTATGCGGAGACAAATTTTTGAAAAGGATTGGTCCGGGGTTTCATCCGTGGTTCAAGCATCCCTAATATTGCGGCCGAAAAGCAACCGCAAACTGTTCATCACCACCACCACCGTGCTGCCTTCATGCCCGACCACCCCGATGGTGAGCGGGATTTTTCCGAGCATCGCAAAGGAGACCAGGACCGCCACCGTGCCGAGCGAGATGAAAAGATTCCACCGGATGATGCGGCGCGCGCGCTGGCTGAGGCGGAATGCGGCGAGAAAGTTTTCCAATCGGTCGTGCATCAGCACCACGTCCGCCTGTTCGAGCGCTGCGTCCGCCCCGCGTGCGCCCATGGCGACACCGATATGCGCCACCGCCAGGCTCGGCGCGTCATTCACCCCGTCACCGACCATGGCCACCTTCTTCCCCTGCCCGCTCAATTCGATGATGGCCGCAACCTTTTGCTCCGGTTTCAACTCGGCGCGCACGTCGTCCAGTTTCAACTCGGCGCGCAGATGTTCAGCGGTCGCCTTGCGATCGCCGGTCAAAACCACCGTGTGCAGGCCTGCGCGGCGCAATGCCTCCACCACCGCGGCGGCCTGCGGACGGATGTCATCGCGCAAAACCACGCGGCCCAGCAAACCGTTCTCCTCGACCCAGACCTCGGAAAAGCCGGCTTCCGTTGCCGTCACCGGAGCGATGGTCCCGGCGTGCCGGCCCTGCGCCAGCCACTCGCGGCGGCCCAGGCGGCATTCGCCGCCGTTGTGCCGCGCGCGCAAACCCTGGCCGGTGACTGATTCAAATTGTTCGAACGCCAGCGGCTCAAGCTGTTGCTGTTTGCCATGGCGCGTGATGGCCCGGGCCAGCGGATGCGTGGAAAGTTTTTCCAGCGAATAGGCCAGCCGGGCAATGTCCTTTTCGCGTCCGGGCGGGAAGCTTTCCACCTTTTCGACGCGCAATTCACCGGTGGTGAGGGTGCCGGTCTTGTCGAGGGCAACCACGTTGACCTCGGCGAGTTTTTCCACCGCCGCGCCGCCCCGGAACAGGATGCCGTGGCGCGCGCCCCAGGCGATGGCCGCGAGCACGGCGGATGGAATGGAAAGCACCAGCGCACAGGGTGACGAAACCACGAGCAGGGTCATGGTACGGTAAAAGGCGCTGTGCAATTCGACGGCGGACCCGAACGGCGCCAGCCCGAACCCGAGCCACCAGACAAAAAACATGGCGAACGAAAGCCCCATCACCCCGTAGGTGTAATACGTGCTGAATTTGTCGGTGAACTGTTGCGCGGGCGCCTTGCGCTGCTGGGCGTCCTTGATGAGGGTGACGATTTTTTGCAAGGCGCTTTCAGCGGCCGGGCGCAACACAACCACCTCGACCGCACCCCAAAGATTGATGGTCCCCGCGAGCGTGGCGTCGCCGACTTTTTTTTCAACGGGCGTCGCCTCGCCGGTCAGATTGGATTCGTCCGCCGCGGTGCTGCCCTTGGCGATTTCACCGTCCACGGGAAACTGGGCGCCGGGTTTGATGAGCAGGCGCAGACCCGGCCGGAGTTGTTCGACTTTAACCTCGCGCTCCTGTCCCTGGGCGTCCAGCACGGTGGCGACTTTCGGCGCATCGCGAAAGAGCGAACGGATTTCCTTTTGCGTCCGCCCCAGCGCATAATGTTCGAGCGCCCCGGAGAAGGAAAACAGGAACAGCAGCGTGGCGCCTTCGCCCCAAGCCCCGATGCTGGCCGCCCCGGCAGCGACGAACAGCATGAGAAAATGCACGTCAATCGTGTGCTTTTGCAGACGCTCCCAAACCTCCTCCGCCGGATAAAACCCGCCCGCCAGACAGGCAATAACATAAGCCGCCACCGACCAATGCCCGGTCAACAGAAAATGCCCGGTCAACCCCAGGACGCCGCAAATAATCGCCGCGGCCAGTTGCAGCTTCCATTCGTTGATGTGCTCGTCGATGTGTTCGGCGCTTTCGAGAAACTCGACGTCACGCTGGACAACCTTGGGAAACGGCATGTCGCGCCAGCGCCAGAATTTCGGCGCGGTCGGGCAGGTCACCCGGGCGATGGTGGTCGTCGGACCGTCGTTTTGAATGGTGATTTTCCGGCGTTCGGTTTCGGACAGCGGCGTACCACAGGAGAAGCAATCGCCCTTGCCGTTCAACAACGAGCACGCGTGGACGGGATCCACGGCCTCAGCTGCCTGAAATTTGGCGGTAATGCGCTCGGTCAGCCGGTTGACATCCGTGCGGCCGAGCGTGGCGACGGAGATTTTGTGGTGCGCCCGATCGATTGTCACCGCTTCGAGCGCCGGTTCCTCGACGAGCGTGTCCACGACGGAGCGCGCGAGGCAAAGACCGGCCCCGCCGCCGTGCCCGGGAACCTTTTCCAGCGACGCGTTCATGCCCGTGTATTTTTAGCACATCCGTCGGTTCGGCGCGACGCAAAAGACACGCAAAAATGGAATTTGGGCTGTTCAAGCCGGCTGATTTCCGGCACTTTGTCCGCCCAATACTTGGCAAGAACAACAGATTCAACGACGAGCACCATGGATAACGCACCGACGCAAAACCAAAAACTCCTCGCCTGGGTAAAGGAAACGGCCGAACTCTGCCAGCCGCAGCATATTCACTGGTGTGATGGTTCGGATGCGGAAAATCAGGCGCTCTGCGAGCTGATGGTGAGGAGCGGCACGCTGGTCAAGCTCGACCCGAAGAAACGCCCTGGTTCTTATCTCGCCCGTTCGCATCCCAGCGACGTGGCGCGCGTGGAAGACCGGACCTATATCTGCTCGCAGACCGCCGACGAAGCCGGGCCGACCAACAATTGGGCCGACCCCGCCGAGATGAAGCAAAAATTGCTCGGCCTGTTCAAGGGCTGCATGAAGGGCCGGACGCTGTACGTGATTCCATTTGCCATGGGGCCGCTCGACTCGCCGCTGTGCAAGGTCGGCATTGAGATTTCCGATTCACCGTATGTGGTGGTCAACATGCGCATCATGACCCGCATGGGCCAGGCCGTGCTCGGCAAGCTGGGCGCGAACGGTCCGTTCATCCCGTGCCTGCACTCCGTGGGCGCGCCGCTCCAGCCAGGCCAGGCCGACGTCTCGTGGCCGTGCGAGCCGGACCCAAAAAACAAATACATCGTGCATTTTCCCGATGAGCCTTCGATCTGGTCCTACGGCTCGGGTTATGGCGGCAACGCGTTGTTGGGCAAAAAATGCCTCGCCTTGCGCATCGCCTCCACCGTGGCCAAAAAGGAAGGCTGGATGGCCGAACACATGCTCATCCTTTGCCTCACCTCGCCCGAGGGCAAAAAGCATTACATCGCCGCCGCCTTCCCCAGCGCCTGCGGCAAAACCAATCTGGCAATGATGCAACCGTCCCTGCCCGGCTGGAAAGTCACGACGCTCGGCGACGACATTGCCTGGATCCGCGTCGGCCAGGATGGCCGGCTTTACGCGATGAATCCGGAGACCGGTTTCTTCGGTGTCGCCCCGGGCACCTCGGCAAAATCCAATCCGCATGCGCTCATGGCCTGCGCCAAAAACACCATTTTCACCAACGTGGTGCTCACCCCGGACAACGACGTGTGGTGGGAGGACATGGGCGTGCCCGCGCCAGCCAAAGGCATTGACTGGGAAGGCAAGGCTTGGACCCCGGACAGCGGCCGGAAAGGCGCCCATCCGAATTCGCGCTTCACCGCGCCGGCGGCCCAGTGCCCGGTGATTGATCCCGACTGGCAGAACCCCGATGGCGTGCCGCTGGCGGCAATCCTGTTCGGCGGACGGCGTCCCGGGACAATTCCGCTGGTCAACGAGGCATTTGACTGGGAGCACGGCGTGTTCATGGGGTCGGCCTGCGGTTCGGAAACCACCGCCGCCGCGCTCGGGCAGGCCGGCGTGCTGCGCTGCGACCCGTTCGCCATGCTGCCGTTCTGCGGTTACAACATGGGCGATTATTTTGCGCACTGGCTTTCCTTCGCGCAACGGACCGACCGCGCCAAACTGCCGAAGATTTATTTCGTAAACTGGTTCCGCAAGGATGAGGGCGGCAAATGGCTCTGGCCCGGCTACGGCGAAAACAGCCGCGTGCTTGAATGGATTTGCGAACGCGCCGAAGGCAAAGGCCAGGCGCAGAAAACCCCCATCGGCAACCTGCCCGCCGCCGACGCGCTCGACGTCTCCGGACTGGCGCTGCCCGCCGCCGACCTCAGGCAATTGCTGGCCGTGGACATTACCGGCTGGAAAAAAGAGGCAGAAGACGTGGCGGCGAACTACGCCAGGCTGGGCAGCCACCTGCCAAAAGCGCTGAATGAACAACTCGATGGCCTGCGCCGGCGCCTTGGATAAGACTTGCATTCCCGGCAGATTGGAATTGAATCTGTCAAAAATCCATCCACCAGCCATGAAAAAATATTTCTCCATCCTGACTTCGGCCATCATCTGCCTGGGACTGCTGCCGGCGCACGCGCAACCCGGGCCGGGCGGACCGCAATTGGCCGGCCCCATCAGCAAACTGTTTGGCGACAATCAGAGTTTTTCCGCAGCGATGGAAATGCAGGTCACCGACAAGGACGGCAAGGCCATCGATCTGCCGGGCAAAATCGCCTATGACACGGGCAAATCCCGTTTTGAGCTTAACCTGACCGACATCAAGGGCGGCAACCTGCCTCCCAACGCCGCCGCCCAGATGAAGTCCATGGGCTTGGACCAGATGGTGACGATCGCGCTCCCGGACAAAAAGGCCGTCTATCTGATCTATCCGGGCCTGCAAAGCTACGTTCAGATGGCCATGCCCAAAACCGACAGCGCCGCAACCAACGGCGACTACAAGATGGACGCCACCGAACTGGGCAAGGAAACCGTGGACGGCCATCCGTGCGTGAAGAACAAGGTCACCGTGACGGACAAGGAGGGGGTCAAACATGAATCCACGGTCTGGAACGCAACGGACCTGAAACAATTCCCGGTCAAGATTCAAACCAGCGACACCGGTGACGATGTGATCATGCTGTTCAAAAACGTCTTGCTCGGCAAACCCGCGGCCAGCAGCTTTGAAGCGCCCAGCGGCTACACGAAATACGACAACGTGCAGACCCTCATGCAACAACAAATCATGAAACGCATGGGCGGCAGCATCGGCACGCCCCCCCCACAGCAATAGCGTCAGCCGATCAACGTTTTCGCCTTCGCGAGCGCCTCGTCCAGCTTGCCCGCGTCCTTGCCTCCGCCGCGGGCGTTGTCCGGCTTGCCGCCGCCTTTGCCGCCCACGACCGGCGCAATTTGCTGGATGATTTTGCCGGCCTGGACTTTCGCGGTAAACTCGGGTGTGACCGCGGCAATCAGCGCCACACTGCCACGGTGCGGGCCGCCACCCAGTACAATGACGCCTTTGAAACGGCTTTTCAACGAGTCGGCCACCGCCTGCAGAAAATCGCCATCCACACCGCCGAGGTTGTGGATGATCGCCGGCATGCCGTTCACGGTCTGGATCTCTTCGAGCAAACGGCTGGCGGCGTTTGAAGCTTCGCGCTGTTGGAAAACTTTCAAGGACTTCTCCAGTTCCTTCTGGTGTTCCAGCAATGCCTCGATTTTCTTTTCCAGCTCGTGCACCGGCGAATTGACCTTGCCCGCCAGCAGCTTGATGAGCGCCACCTCGTCGGTGGCCTTGCGCCAGGCTTCGAGACCGGCGACCGCTTCGATGCGCCTCACGCCGGCGGCAATGGCGTTCTCACCCGTGATGCGGAACAGACCGATCTCGCCCGTCGCGCGCGTGTGCGTGCCGCCGCACAATTCCATCGAATAACCGTCCAGCTTCCCTGCCCCGCCACCGATCTGGACGACGCGGACGGTGTCGCCGTATTTGTCGCCGAAGAATTGGATCACATCCTTGCGCAATTTCACGTCGGCATAGGAAACTTCCGTCCAATTCACGCCGGCGTTTTCGACGATGCGTTCGTTGACGAGTTTTTCGATGTCGGCGACCTGCTGCGGTGTCAGCGGCGAGCTGTTGAAATCGAAGGTCAATTTGTCTGGCCCGACGAACGAGCCTTTTTGCGACGCGTCCTTGCTCACAACCTCGTGCAAAGCCCAGTGCAGCAGGTGCGTGACAGTGTGGTGGCGTTGAATGGATTCGCGGCGCGGCTTCTCGACAGAAAGCGTGACAACGCTTCCAGGAATGGGGAGCGCGGGCGTCTCGCCCGCTGCGGTCGGCGTCACGCCGACCGAATGTTCGTCGCGAGACGCGCCTAACTGCGACCGGGACGGTCGCGCTCCCAATTCTATAAAGTGCAGCCACGTATTTCCGGACTTTTGTGTGTTCGTGACGCGCCAGAGCTGACTACCGTGCTCCAGTTCTCCGGTGTCGCCGACTTGACCGCCCATTTCGGCATAACAGGCGCTGGTATCGAGGATGACGGCGGTTTTGTCCTTCAAACCAACCACTTCCAAAACCTTGGCTTGGACTGAAAGATTCTCGTAGCCGACGAACTTCGTGGGCGTGGTGGTCTCGATTTGCGAGAGCGAAATGACTTCCTTCTTCTGCGCGGCGCGAGCACGGGTACGCTGCTCCTCCATCAACTTTTCAAAACCCGCGGTGTCCACGGTCAACCCACGTTCACGAGCCATCAACTCGGTGAGGTCGAGCGGGAATCCGTAGGTGTCATAAAGCTCGAAAGCATTTGCACCTGATAATATGTTTTCAGAGTCGAGTGGTGTCACAAGGCCTCGCAGTTCACTGACTGTCTCAGCAACCAACTCTGGATAATTACCACCAACGTTGTGAAAAGCCTTTTCGAGAACACCGTCCAGTTCTGCAGTAATTTCAATTAGTTTCGTGATATTTCGTTCTTGAAGTTGAGAGGCAGCCGGTCCGAGATACCGCAATAAATCCTTCGCAGGCTGGTAAATACCATGAATTGCTGAACGAAGATTTTCAAAATCAAAGGTTGTCCCTCTTGTCAAATTGAGGTCGCCCTTTTCAGATAGAATTTGGAGCCGGTCCAAAGTTCCAACCACAAAACCACGTAGAAAGCTTTTTCGCTCGCAGTAGCTCTCAAAGATTTGAATACCTTTGTCCAACGTCTTGTTAAACGCCTCTTCCTCGGTACGAATGACGTCCTGGACGTTCCTTTTTCGGGCGCGGATTTCGGGGAAGACGTCGCCCATAGTGTCGGCTAGCACGTCCGCGAGTTTGTAGAAAAACGGTTCCTTGAACCCGAGCGTGCGGCCGTAGCGCACGGCGCGGCGCAGGATGCGGCGCAGGACATAGTTTCGGTCGTTGTTGCCGGGCTGGATGCCGTCGGCAATGGCAAACGAGAGCGTGCGGATATGGTCGGCAATGACGCGAAAGGCCACGTCAATCTGGATTTGCTCCGCGGAGTGGGGAGCGCGACCGTCCCGGTCGCCGTGTTGCGCGTCCCGCGCAACAACATCTGGAGTCCATAGCCACGGATAATTCTCGGTCTGTGAAACGACGCTGGAATCCCATGGATTACGACAGATGTAATGGAATTTTTCTTCCAAATCAGCATCACCACGGATCATCCGGTCAAACGATTCATTTTCCCAGACCTGACCCGTCGTGCCTTGCAGCCTGTTGATTTCGTGCGCGGTGAAGGATTTGATCGAATGCAACAACTCGTCCAGCGGCCAGAACACCGGCTTCCCCCCCTTGTCCTGCTCCTTAATCTGCGGCTCGAAAAGAAAGTGAACGTGATCCGGCATGACGCACGCAGCGTAGAGCTGATACCGACGTTGCTCCTGGCCAAACAAAAGACTTTTAAGAACAACATCCCGCGCGGCAGGAGAAAGCGTATGGCGTTCATGCGTAGAAAATGTGACCGTGTATTTGGCCCACGGCCTTTCAAAATGCGGGAGCCGACGCTTGTAATAGGTGGCTCCCGCCACGGAAGGTTCCGTCGGCGAGACGCCAACAGACGCGACCGGGACGGTCGCGCTCCCCGCAGATTGGGGCAGCGTGCTGCCGTATTTCTTCCCGCTTAATTTTTCCAACGCATCGAAAATCGGGCGGAAGATGTCGGTCTCGTAATTCGAGATTTTCGTGTGGGCAAAATCTTTGAAGCCTTTCGTGCCCTGGATGATGCTCGTGGCGCGCTCGAAGCCCATGCCGGTGTCCACATGCTTCGCGGGCAGCGGTGAAAAGGTGCCATCGGGGTTCGCGTTGAACTGGATGAAAACCAGATTCCAGATTTCGATGCAGCGAGCATCGCCCTTATTTACTAATTTGCCCTCGGTCTTGCCGTCTGGCGTCAAATCCACATGAAGTTCGCTGCACGGGCCACACGGACCGGTCTCGCCCATCATCCAAAAATTGTCCTTCTTGTTGCCTGGAATAATATGAGTGATTGGATCAAGTCCAGCCTTCAGGAAGAGTAACGCCCATTGAAAGGCTGCTTCGTCATCAGCCCACTCAAGCGCTGAAGCTGGATTGCCAGTTCCCTTTAGTCCGGTCTGTGCACCAGCAATTGAAGCCTCCGCCAGCTTTACAATTTGTCCAAGTTCATCATTCCATCGATTCATGTCCACGTACGGACAAAACACCGTTGCGTAAAGACGTTGCGGCGGAAACTTCCAAACGTCCACGATCAATTCCCACGCCCAGTCAATCGCTTCGCGCTTGAAATAATCGCCGAAGCTCCAGTTGCCGAGCATCTCGAAGAACGTGTGGTGATAGGTGTCGAGTCCAACGTCTTCGAGGTCGTTGTGTTTGCCGCCGGCGCGGATGCATTTCTGGGTGTCGGCGGCGCGGCCGGGCGTGTAGGGGCATTTGACCTGGCCCAGGAAGATGGGGACGAACTGGTTCATGCCCGCGTTGGTGAACAGGAGGTTCGGCGAATCGGGCAGGAGGCTGGAAGACGGCACGATGGTGTGTTGCTTCGACTTGAAAAAGTCGAGGAACGACTGGCGGATTTGCGAACTGGTCATCATGTAAAACAAATCTGTAGCGGCGCTCTGCCAGCGCCGGACGACGGTCATAAACCGCCGCTACGGTGAAAATCAGGCGGAAAGATTAGCCCCAAACCGCAGGTCAAGGCGAGTTGGAAGTTTGCATCGCCACCGGGTGGAATTCGCGGTTGAATTTATAATTGCTCCGGCCGCCGGCGACCACTAGCTTGCCGCTCATTGCCAGCCCATGAATGCCGCCATCGAAACCTCCAATCTGACCCGCGATTTCGGGAAGTTCCGCGCCGTCAATGAATTGAACCTCCGCGTCGAGTCCGGCCGCTTCTACGGCTTCCTCGGCCCCAACGGCGCGGGCAAATCCACCACCATCAAGATGCTCACCGGCCTGCTGGCGCCGACGTCCGGCACCATGCGCATCCTGGGCCAGGATGTGGGCGACCCGGGCCGGGCGCTGGAAGTCAAGCGCCACATCGGCGTGGTGCCAGAAAACCTTGCGCTGTTCGACAACCTGACCGCGCGCGAATTCCTCACCTTCATCGGCCGCATGTATCTGCTGCCCCGCGACATGGTGCGCGAACGTTGCAATGAGCTGCTGGCGATGATGGACCTGGCGCACGAGGAGAAAAAGCTCACGCTTGAATTCTCGCACGGCATGAAGAAGAAGCTCGCCCTGGCTGCCGCGTTGATTCCCAATCCCGACCTCCTGTTTCTCGACGAGCCGTTCGAGGGGGTGGACGCGGTGGCATCGCGGGTGTTGCGCGACACGCTCAAGCAATGTGTCAGCCGTGGCGCGACGGTTTTCCTCACGTCGCATGTGCTGGAGATCGTCGAGAAACTTTGCTCGGACGTCGGCATCATCGCGCAGGGACGGCTGGTCCACCAGGGCACGATGGAGGAGTTGCACCGGGATGGCTCGCTGGAGGACAAATTCCTCGCCGTGGTCGGAAATGAAGGCCAGGAGGTGCAGAAGTTGAGCTGGCTGGAAGGTTGAATGAACTGGGAGCAACTCAAAACCGTTCTCTGGCTGCGCTGGCGGCTCACGCGCAATCAGTGGGCGCGCAGCGGCGGCCTGGGCGCGATCATCGCGGTGATCGCCGGCCTCGGTGCCATCCTGATGGGCGGCCTGTGCTTCGCGGGGGCCCTGCTCGGCGCGGCGTTCGGGCTCTCCGAGGCATCGCCAACCAGCATCATGATGGTCTGGTTTGGCGTCACCGCCGGGTTTCTTTTTTTCTGGATGATCGGTCTGCTGGCCGAATTGCAACGCTCCGAAACCATAGATTTGCAGCGGCTCATGCACCTGCCGGTTGCGCTGGGCCAGATGTTCGTCGTCAATTACCTCGTGTCACACTTTGTGTTGAGCATCATCCTGGCCGTGCCGGCGATGCTTGGGCTGGCCATCGGGCTGGTGATTGCCCGTGGGCCGGAGATGGTGTTGCTGGTGCCACTCGCCCTGAGCATGGTCTTCATGATCACGGCTTGGACGTATTGTCTGCGTGGCTGGCTGGCGACACTGATGAGCAATCCACGCCGCCGGCGCACGGTCATCATGGGCATCACCTTTGCCTTCATCCTGCTTGGCCAGGGACCCAACCTTTATTTCAACATCTTCCATTTACAGGACCATCACTCCAGCCAGCAGTCCACCGCAAACCAGGAGGCGCGCCAGACCGCCGAACAGGAAAAGTTTCATCAGCTGGTCGCCGCGCAGAAGTTCATCCCGCCGCTGTGGGTTTCCGTCGGCGCGCAAGGGCTGGCCGAGGGGCGGGTGCTGCCCGCCCTGCTCGGCACGCTTGGTTGTCTCAGCCTGGGCGCACTGGGACTGCGCCGGGCGTATCGCAGCACGGTGCGCTTTTATTACGGTGAAACCGGCGGGAATGCCCCGGCGCGAATCAAGCCAGCCGCCAACGCCACCTCCATGGCGGCCCCGACCAGCACCGGCAAGGGGTTGCTGGAACTGCATCTGCCCGCCGTGCCGGAACAGGCCGCCGCGCTCGCGTTGGCGACATTCCGCTCCCTGCTCCGCGCGCCGGAGGTAAAAATGGCATTCGGAAGCGCATTCCTCTCGATGTTGATCGTAGGGGCGATGGTCTTTCTTCGTTCCCCACCCCATTTGTCCGACACCGCGAAGCCGTTCATCGCCACCGGCGTGGTGGCGTTCTCGATCTTCATGCTGGTCCAATTTCTCGCCAATCAGTTTGGCCTGGACCGCGACGGGTTCCGCTCGCTGATTCTTTCCCCGGCGGACCGGCGCCTCATCCTGCTGGGCAAAAACCTTGCGAGCCTGCCCGCCGGCGCCGCCTTGGGCACCATCCTGCTGACATTGAGTTCCGTGTGGTTGCGGCTGCCCCTGCTGGTGTACGTGGCCGCCTTGTTCCAGCTCGCGGCGTTGCTGCTGCTGGCCGGAATGGCCGGCAACGCGCTGTCCATCCTCGTGCCCTTCCGGATCCAATCCGGTTCGCTGAAGCCGACCAAGATGCCCGGCCTGGCGATGCTGGTGATGATGCTGTGCCAGATGCTTTTTCCCCTGGCCATGGTTCCGGCCTTCGTCCCGCCGCTGGCCGAACTGCTGTGGCGGCAGGCCGGCTGGCCGGACCTGGTGCCGGTCAATCTCGTCCTCTCGGTCCTGCTCGCGGCGCTGGCGGCGCTGGCCTACTGGCAGACGCTGGGACCGCTGGGCCGCCTGTTGCAACGCCGGGAAACAAAAATCCTGGGCGTGGTGACGGTGGAGGTGGAATAGCAGGGAAACAGGCCGGCGTCCTGGTTTGAATCAGTCAGGAGGAACCAGCGGCGGCTTCTGGATGGATCATTGACTCACAGTATGCAGGGTTCCGTTTTCAGCCATGACGGCAAGAGTCGAGAAACTGAATACGGACGCGAACCGGAACCCGGTTTTTCTTGCCGGAGCGGCCGGTGTTTTTCAGGAAACCCTCATGGCATTTGTCAAGGGTGCCGCGGGAAATTTAACCAAAAAAAATTCTTGAGAAAATTTCGGTTTGGAGCGATTTAATAACCATTCAGCGTGAGTTAAAAATCGCGCGTTGTTCTTTGGCGGGTTTAACCAGATTTACCCTGCCCTGTTCGTGATCAGCAGCAATTCCTTGAACCGTAAATAAACGATCAAAGGGGCCCATCTGTGGCTGTGGCCGACATGCCTTCACTGGAAGTCGAAAGCGGCCCGAAGTGCTCCACATGTTGTAAAACATGTTCTAAGGATCATGCCGCGCACGGCAATGGCGGGGTTTTTTATATCAGTGGGGACTCAAGACCCGCCGGCTGGCGGGCGTTTTTGTTTTGGGCAAATTTTTCGACCGGTGCTAATCTTCGTTCATGGCGCGTGATGACTTGTTTGCAACTCCGGCTGAATCACAGCCGCAGTCCCCGTCCGCGCCGGAACCAGGCCGGAACCAGCCGCTCGCCGCGCGCATGCGACCGCGCAATCTCGACGAACTGGCCGGCCAAACGCACATCGTCGGCCCCGGCCAACTGCTCCGCCGCGCCATCGAGGCCGACCGCATCCAATCGCTGATTTTCTTCGGGCCGCCCGGCACTGGCAAAACGTCGCTGGCCCAGATCATCGCCCGCCAGACCAAAAGCAAATTTGAGCGGCTCAGCGGTGTGGAATCCAACGTGGCCGACATGCGACGCGTGCTCGCCGCCGCGGCCAACCGCCTCGAAAACGCCGGCCAGCCGACCATTCTCTTCATCGACGAAATCCACCGGTTTAACAAGGCCCAGCAGGACATTTTGCTGCCGGATGTCGAGAGCGGTGTCGTCCGGCTCATCGGCGCCACGACCCACAACCCGTTTTTCTTCGTCAATTCGCCGCTCGTCTCGCGCTCGCAGATTTTTGAGCTGCGCCCGTTGACGGAAGCCGAGCTTTTTTCGCTGTTACAACGGGCGCTGGCCGACACCGAACGCGGGCTCGGCTATTTGAAAATCAAGGCGGAGGAAAAGGCGTTGCGCCACCTGGCCAAGATCGCCGACGGCGACGCGCGCAAGGCCTTGAACGCGCTGGAAATTGCCGCGCTCACGACCGCCCCGGACAAAAAGGGCATCGTCCACATCGATCTGGCCGCCGCCGAACAAAGCATCCAAAAAAAGGCCGTGGTTTATGACGACGAAGACGCACACTACGACACCATTTCCGCATTCATCAAATCCATGCGCGGCAGCGATCCGGATGCGGCGCTTTACTGGCTGGCCAAGATGATTCACGCCGGGGAGGACCCGCGCTTCATCGCCCGGCGAATCATTATTTGCGCAGCGGAGGATGTGGGCCTGGCGGACCCGATGGCGCTGGTGCTGGCCAATGCCGCGCTGGCGGCGGCGGAATTTGTCGGCTGGCCGGAGGCGCAGATTCCGCTGGCCGAGGCGACGATTTACATAGCCACGGCCAACAAGAGCAATTCCGCCTGCCGGGCGATTGCCGCAGCGCTGGAAGACGTAAAATCCGGCCGCACGCTGCCGGTGCCGGAACATTTGCGGGACGCAAACTACCCGGGCGCCGAACGGCTGGGCCACGGCCAGGGCTACGAATACGCGCACGATCATCCGGACCATTTTGTCGCCCAGGATTATCTCGGCGCGGACCGCCGCTATTACGAACCGACCGAGCAGGGCGTGGAAAAGAAAATCAAGGAGCGGGTTGAGAAATGGCGCGCGGCGCTGGCCGAAGCCCGCAAATCGAAAGAACAAAGCCTTGACCACGGATGAACAACACAGATAAACACGGATTGGGCAAAATCTTTGAAGGGAGGGCGCGTCACTCCGTGCGGGCTGTAGCTTACGTTCGTACCTGCGGCGGGCGAAGGACTACCCGCCCTGACGTTCAGTCCATATTTCATCCGTGTCCATCCGTGCCCGTCCGTGGTTATCCTCATTTTTTTGTTTCCTGAAGATGCAATCCGACATTTCAATGGCCAAGGCTGCACTGCGAAAACATATTCGCGAGGCGTTGCAGAAGATTTCGCCGGCGGTGCGGCTGGCGGAATCGCTGGACTTGTGCCGGCGGCTGGAACCGCAACTCCAGAGCGCGCATACGATTCTGTTTTACGCACCGTTGCCGGATGAACTGGATGTCTGGCTGCTGCTGGAAAAATTGCTGCCGGCAAAAAAAACCTGCGCCCTGCCCGCTTTTGACGGTGCGACGCAATCTTATTCCGCCCGGCGCGTGACGAATCTGGAAACCGACATTTTCACCGGCAAATTCGGGGTGAGCGAACCGTTGTCGGGTTGCGTGGAAATTCCCCTGAACCGGTTTGATCTCGTACTCGTCCCCGGAGTGGCCTTCGATTTGAACGGTCACCGGCTGGGTCGAGGCAAGGGTTATTACGACCGGATTTTGCCGGCAGCCAGCGGGATAAAATGCGGCGTCGCCTACGATTTTCAATTGCTGGAAAATATTCCGACGGAAGCCCGCGACGCCCGGGTGGATTTTATAGTGACACCGGCGCGTGAAGTGAAAATGGTGAGATAGGGCAGGCAGCTATTGGTGCTGCTGGTTCATCATGGGCATGCTGCCTTCCCAGCTTTGCGGGGTGTTCCACGGCCGGACTGAATCATTTCCCGGCTCGTTGGTTTCGCAACCGCTGACACCAACAAGCAGAGCCCCCAGCAGGAGGATCAGAAGCCATCTGGCGGCCTGGGTTTTCACGTCAGGAAGACGGGTGCGCCGGCGTGACCTCGTCACCTTCAATCACCTCGCCCAGCTTCCAACCCGGCATGATGTTGGCGATGCAGCGGTCTTTTTCCACGCTGCGAACGATGACCTTGGCAACCAGTTTGCCTTCGCGGCTGACCAATAGTTCGCCATCGCTCAAAACGCCCTGGTCCTGACCGATATTCAAGACCACAAAGTCCCATTTGGGATCCACCACCAGAATCTTGCCCCGCAAATCAGCGCGCAATTTGACGACATAGTTTGTCCCGACGTATTTGGCGAGTTCGTTGTCCAACCGGGCCACGGTGCGGCTCAAAACCAGTTTCTCTTGGTTGGCGACTTCGAGCGCTTCCCGGGTGTTCTTCAGTTGAGTGTTGAGCTTGCCAACCTGATCGGCGGAAACCCCCGTGGCCACATAAGCGGCCAGCTTGGTCTGGGCATCATCGCGGTCCGCAGCGGTTTTGGCGAGTTTGTCGGACAAATCATCGGCCCGCTTGGACTGTGCCGTGGCGGTGGCCACCGCCTTGTCCCGTTCCGCATTCGCGTCAGCCAGGTCCTGCTTGCTTTGGGCCAGGTCCTTCTGGCTCTTGGCCAGCTCCTTCTTGGTCTTGTCCCTTTCGCCCTCCGCCGTGATCCGGCCATCGCGCTGGGTGTTACGGTCGGTGACGAGTGTGGTGATTTTTTCCCGCACGTAAACAATGTTTACCACGCCAACAGCTAGCGCCGCGACGATGGCCACAATCAGACAAATTCGAGTCAACATGGCTATTTGCTATTTTCCGCACTTTAAGCTTTTACTCCCAGCGTGTCAACGCCGGTTTGAGTCTCGCGAAGCCGTGATTTGACCCCGTCCTTTTGCTCATCACTCGAACCATTGCGGCGTGCGCATCCAGGTCGACATCCGTCGGACCAGCACCGGATAGGCCGGCCAATCAAGGTCATGATTCCGCCAAAAGCCCTTTGAACCACAGGGGTTTCTCGTCCAAAACCGGTTTGGCAGCGACCGCAGACTGGCCAGGCGAGGACATTTCTGATTTGCTCTGCGCGATGAATCAAACTGCTGTCCGCCAACTGCGCGCGTTGCTGGCCTTGAGCCGCGTGTCGCATTTGCCAACGGTCTGGTCAAATTGTCTGGCGGGCTGGTGGCTCGGCGGCCATGAGAATGTTGCCAGACTGCCGCTGCTGTTTGTCGGGGTGAGCGCACTGTATACCGGCGGAATGTTTTTGAATGATGCCTTTGATGCGGATTTTGACCGCCAGCGGCGCGCGGAACGGCCGATACCTTCCGGGGCAATTTCGCTGCCGGCCGTCTGGCGCTGGGGACTCGGATGGCTGGGGCTGGGCGCGCTGTGCCTTTCTGCGGTGGGCAAGACGACGGGGCTGCTTACCTTGATGCTGCTGTTGTGCATCATTGTTTACGACGCAACACACAAAGTCGTCACCGCGTCACCCGGGCTGATGGGTGTGTGCCGGTTCTGGGTTTATGTCATCGCCGGATCGGCGGGAGCGGCGGGGGTCAACGGCGGGCCGATTTGGTGCGGTGTGGCGCTGGCGTTGTATGTGGCCGGGATGGGCAGCCTGGCGCAGCACGAAAGTTCCCGCGGCCGGGTGCCTTACTGGCCGCTGGCCCTGCTGGCAGCACCCGTCATGCTCGCCCAGATCATGAATTCGTCGGAGTTTCGTGTGCCGGCAATGTGGCTTTCTTTCGTGCTCGTTTTGTGGACGGCACGCTGTGTCCGGACGCTCTTTCAAGCCAGCGCGGTCAATGTGGCGCACATGGTGTCGGGTTTGCTGGCCGGAATCGTTTTCGTGGACTGGCTGGCCGTGGCGCCGCTTTGCCCGCAATGGCTGAGCATCATTTTCTTGATTTTATTTGGCGCGACGCTGCTGCTGCAGCGGTTGGAGCCTGCGGTTTGAAATCGCCGGCTGGCGGCAGCAGCAAGCTGAGCCCAACTCATACACAAGCCGTGCTTGAACAATAGAGCAGTTGCAGTTATTATGGTGGTTCGGTTATGAATACCACTGAAGCGCCAGTCAAGTTGACGCACAACGAAGAAATCAAGGCCGCGATCCCAACGCTCGCCGGCACCATTGCCGCGACCTTGAATGACGCGGGCGCCGACCATTTTTCCGAGGACGACAACCAGTTCCTCAAGTTCCACGGTTCCTACCAGCAGGATGACCGCGACCTGCGCAAGACGGGCAAGAAATACATCATGATGGTCCGCGGCCGCATCCCCGGCGGTGTGATGACCTCCCGGCAATGGCGGGTGTTCGATCTGCTCGCCACGACCTACGGCAACAACACGCTCCGCATCACCACGCGCCAGAGCATCCAGTTTCATGGCATCCTCAAAACCGGCCTGCGCGCGGTCATCAAAAGCATCAACGAGTCGCTGCTCTCCACGCTCGCCGCGTGCGGCGACGTGAACCGCAACGTGCTCGCCCCGCCGACCCCGGCTTATACCCCTGCCCGCGAACAGGTTTACCGGGATTGCGTCCGCGTGGCCGACGCCTTGCGCCCGCAAACCAGGGCATACCATTCCATCTGGATTGACGGCACCCAGCTCAAGCTCGACGAGCCGGCCAACAAGGATTTTGTGGACCCGCTGTACGGCAAGACCTACCTGCCGCGCAAATTCAAGGTCGCGTTTGTCATTCCTCCGGTCAACGACCTCGACGTATTCACCAACTGCCTCGGCCTTATTGCCATTGTCGAGAACGACAAGCTGGTCGGTTATAACCTCGCCGTCGGTGGCGGCATGGGCCGCACGCACGGCAATGAGCAGACTTATCCGCGCGTCGCTGACGTCATCGGCTTTTTCACTCCGGACAAACTCGTGGACGTGGCGAAGGCCGTGTTGACCATTCACCGCGATTTCGGCGACCGCACCGACCGCAAGCACGCGCGGCTCAAATATGTGGTGGCCGAACGCGGCGCGGACTGGACGCGGGCCGAAATCGAGAAACGCGCCGGCATTACCCTCGCGCCGGCGAAAGGGTATCGATTCACCACCACGTCCGACCTTTATGGCTGGCGCCGGGCCGTGGACGGGAGCTGGTTTTTGACGTTGTTCGTCGAATCCGGTCGCGTCAAAGACGTGGACGGCCGCACGTTAAAAACCGCGTTGCGCCAGACGGCGGAACAATTCCCCGGCATCGAATTCCGCCTGTCTGCGAATCAAAATATCATCCTGGCGAATATTGCCGAAGCCGACAAAGCGCGCATCAGTTCGCTGCTGACCGAACACGGCGTAAAAATGGAAAACCAGGCCACGGTGTTGCACGCGGCCTCCATGTCCTGCCCGGCATTGCCCACCTGCGGCCTCGCGCTCGCCGAATCCGAGCGCATGTTGCCCGGCTTGATTGATCGCATTGAAAAGCTTTGCGCCGAAGTCGGGCTCGCGGGCCAGGAAATCATCATTCGTTCAACCGGCTGCCCGAACGGCTGCTCGCGGCCGTACATGGCCGAGATTGCGTTTGTGGGCAAGGCCCCGGGACGTTACCAGGTCTGGCTCGGCGGCGACTCCGCCGGCACGCGCCTCAACCGCATCTGGAAGGACATGCTCAAGGACGAGGACACCGAAAGGGAACTGCGCCCCATCCTCGCACGCTTTGCGAAGGAGCGTAATCCCGGCGAACGCTTTGGCGACTGGGTCGAGCGGATCCTCTGGCAGGAACAACCTGTGGCGACCAGCTGACAACTGATGACTCCTGAACAGATCGCCAGGGCCAACGCTGAATTGCGTTCCCAATCACCGCTCGAAATCGTCCGCTGGGCGATCACACAAGCGAACGGACGCGCCCTGGTCTCGACGAATTTTCGTCCGTACGAGGCGGTGATTTTGCATCTGTGCGTCCAGGTGCAACCGGACATCCCGGTGTTGTGGGTGGACCACGGTTACAACCGGCCCGCCACCTATAAGCACGCCGAGCAGTTGAAGAAGCAGTTGAAGCTGAACCTCAAGGCGTACCTGCCTAAACTCACTGCGGCGCACTACGACGCCGTCCATGGCGGGATGCCGGAACCGACGCCGGAAAACGAGGAGCGCATCAAGGCATTCAGCACCGTGATGAAACTGGAGCCGTTCCAGCGCGGCATGAAGGAGCTCGCGCCCACCGTCTGGCTCACTGCGTTGCGCCAGGTGCAAAACCCGAACCGCGCCGGACTCGACATTGTTTCCGAGGACGGGAATTTCGGCGCCTTGAAGGTCGGCCCGGTTTTTTATTTGAGCGACGCGGACATGGAGGCCTATTTGAAACAACATCACCTGCCCAACGAATGGGATTATTTCGATCCCGCCAAAGCCGACGACAAGCGCGAGTGCGGCCTGCATGCGAACTGGGGTTCACAGGCTCTGGGGTCTAGGATCTAGGTTCCGGGGAATCGCGATGGGAGAGCCTTTTGAAAATTCGGAAGCGTGGAAGTCGGCACGCGATCTGACGAACTTGGTTTATAAATTCTGCCGGCAGGGACCGCTAGCAAAAGATTTTGGCTTGCGTGATCAATTGCAACGGGCCGCAGTCTCCGTAATGAACAACACCGCTGAAGGTTGGGAAACCCTTCATGTGGCGGAAAAGAAACAATTTTACAATTGGGCGCGCCGCTCCTGCGGAGAAGTCCGTTCCATGAGCTACATTCTTTTGGACAATCAATTCATCACAGCCGCCGAGCAACAGAATCTTTTGACTCAATGCATTCAAACGGGCAAGCTCATCAGCGGCTTGATTCGTTCGCTTGATGGCCGATAATGAACCCCAAATTCCAAACGCCAGACACCAGACCCGGTTAAGACATGAGCAGCTACCATCTCGACCATTTGCAGTATCTGGAGACCGAGGCGATTCACATCATGCGCGAAGTCGCGGCGGAATTCGAGCGGCCCGCCCTGCTCTTCTCCGGCGGCAAGGATTCCATCTGCCTGCTGCGCCTCGCGGAAAAGGCGTTCCGCCCCTCGGACATCCCGATGCCGTTCCTGAACATCGAGACCGGCCATGAATTTCCGGAGTTGATTGATTTCCGCGACCGCCGCGCGAAGGAACTCGGCGCGAAACTCATCGTCCGCACCGTCGAGGACGCCATTGCCAAGGGTCTGGCCCAGCCGGCGCCCGGCGAAATCAGCCGCAACAAGCTCCAGACCCCCGCCCTGTTGGGCGCAATCGAGGAATTTCAATTCGACTGCTGCATCGGCGGCGCGCGGCGCGACGAGGAAAAGGCCCGCGCCAAGGAACGGTTCTTCAGCTTTCGCGACAACTTCGGCCAGTGGGATCCGAAAAACCAGCGCCCGGAAATCTGGAACCTTTACAACGCCAAGGTGAATCCCGGTGAAAACATGCGTGTGTTCCCGCTCTCGAACTGGACGGAAATGGACGTGTGGCAATACATCAAGAAGGAAAAGCTCGATGTGCCGACGATTTATTTCAGCCACGAACGCGAATGTTTCCGCCGCGGCGGCCAATGGATTCCCATTCCGCCGGCGCACACCGACGCGGCCAAACCGGATCCCTACGCCGGCGCGCGGCCCAAGCCAAATGAACCGGTCAAGCAGCTCGTCGTTCGCGTCCGCACGATTGCCGACATGATCAGCACCGGCATGATTGAATCGCCCGCCGACAGTGTGGACGACATCATCGCCGAGGTGGCCGCCGCGCGGGTGACCGAACGCGGCACCCGGGCCGACGACAAGGCCAGCGAAGCTGCGATGGAAGACCGGAAAAAGGCCGGATACTTTTAGCAGATAGGAGATGGCAGATGGCAGATAGGATCAATACGTTTGAGGAACTGGAGGCCTGGAAAACGGCGAGGGAACTGGTGCGCTTTGTCTATACCAGCTTTCGCCGCGCACCCGCTTCCAAAGATTTTGGCCTGCGCGATCAAGTCCAGCGTGCTGCCGTTTCAGCCATTACAAATATCGCTAAAGGTTTCGAACGCATTCATTCACCCGAAAAGCTTCAGTTCTACAACATCGCCCGCGCTTCGTGTGGCGAAGTCCGTTCTCTCGGCTACGTAATGCTTGATGCCAGTTATTTTTCAGAGCCAGAACACAAAACGCTGCTGGATCTCGTTGCCCATAAAGGCCGCCTGGTTTCCGGCCTGATTCGCTCCACTCGCGCGCGAACCAGCCGCCCCAACTCCCAACTTCCATCTTCCATCTCCTAAAAATGCCCCACACCCAACATCCCATCGAAATCCTCCGCTTCAATACCTCCGGGTCGGTGGATGACGGCAAGTCCACGCTCATCGGCCGCCTGCTGTACGATTCCAAGTCGCTGATGGAAGACCAGGTCGAGGCGTTGGAAAAATCCGCCGACATCACCGGCGGGGGCCAGATCAACCTGGCGAACCTCACCGATGGCCTGCGCGCCGAACGCGAACAGGGCATCACCATTGACGTCGCCTATCGCTACTTTGCCACGCCCAAGCGAAAGTTCATCGTCGCCGACACCCCGGGCCACGTGCAATACACCCGCAACATGGTCACCGGCGCCTCGACCGCGAACCTCTCCGTCGTGCTCGTGGACGCGCGGCAGGGCGTCATCGAGCAAAGCCGCCGGCACACCTACATCGCCGCGTTGCTCGGCATTCCGCATCTCATCATCGCGGTGAACAAGATGGATTTGGTGGATTGGAGCGAGGACCGCTATTGGGAAATCCGCGATGAATTCGAGGCTTTCATCCCCAAACTCGACGTGTTCCGCGATGTGAAATTCATCCCCATCAGCGCGCTTGAAGGCGACAACGTCGTCGAACCCTCCAGGCGCACGCCGTGGTTTGAAGGCCCGACGCTCCTGGCGCACCTGGAAACCGTCCACATCGCAAGCGACTGGAATCTCAACGCGTTGCGGTTCCCGGTGCAATGGGTCAACCGCCCGAACGACCCCACCGATCCGCACTTGCACGATTTTCGCGGCCTGAGCGGCCAGATCGCCAGCGGCATCGTCCGCAAAGGCCAGCAGGTTGTCGTGCTCCCCATCGGCATCAAGACGACGGTGAAGGACATCTGGACCTACGACGGCTCGCTGGAAGAGGCCTTTTGTCCGCAATCGGTGACGCTCTGTCTTGAACACGACATTGACATCAGCCGGGGCGACATGATTGTGGGCCTGGAGAATCTGCCGGGCCGCAGCGCGGATTTGCAGGCGCATGTTTGCTGGATGCACCAGCGAAAGCTGCTGCCGGGCAAAAAATATTTTCTCAAGCACACCACGCAGACCGTGCAGGCGGTGGTGACGCAACTGGACAACCGCATCAACATGGCCACCTTTGAACCGGAAGCCGCGCCGGCCGCCCTGGCGGCAAACGACGTTGGCATCATCCGCCTGAAAACCGCCAAACCAATCATCTTCGACGGCTACAGCACGAACCGGCTCACCGGCTCGTTCATTTTGATCGAACAGGGCACCAACGCCACCGTCGCCGCCGGAATGTTATTGCCGCCCACCGAAGCCGTGAAGCCCGAATACACCGACTTCGCGATTTAAAGGCGCTTGTCCGGCTGGTCATTTGCCCTGCCGCCGGCTCATCGGAAGCATTTGCTTCGTGAGGCTACGGCTGGTACAACCGGTAAAATCCCGCGCGGTTTGTGAAACTGTCGGAGGCGATGAAATCATTGCCCGGCATCCGGGCGGGAACCGGCAAGGAGGACCAGACCGGGGCGGACAGCGAGGGGGATTGTTCCAGCAGGAAATTCACCGCCACCGGGGTCCAGTCCAGCATCATCTGGCTGCCGCTCCGCGTGAATTGCAGGATGGGCGGGCCGGGCCGGCTGTATTCCTGATAGGCCAGACCGGTATTGGTGGCCACACCGGCGGACAGCGCGGCGTAAACGGCGGCATTTTCGTCCGAGTTCAGCACGGTGGCGGCGGCGTTGGCGGACAGGTTGGAGATGCTTGACTGCTCGCTCGTGTAATCGAGATGCGCGAAATAACAGCTCGTCCAAAACGGATCAATGAATTCAAACTGCTTCCAATGGCCGATCTTGACCATGCAAAGCAAAAATTCCGCGTCGAGCGGCGACCAAAAGCTGTAGGTGTCGCGTCCCTGGAAGACCAACTGGCTCAAGTTGCTGGACAATTCGCTGTCGCGCTCTTTTTGGAGCCAGCACTCGCCCATGCCCACTTTCATGCCGTGAGAATGCGCCGCATCGGCCATGGTCAGGATGCGCGCCAGAAAACCCTGCACCACGCCGCTGTTGGTGGTGCGGTTGATGGGATAAACATGCACGTCCAGGATGTCGAGCGGCAGATTGACGAAGTTGGTCAGATAGGTGTTAAAGCCCGGCTGCCAGGTGCCCATGCCGGCGCCGACCATGATGTTCGTGGTGCGCAATCCGGCATTTTGCAGGTCGTCGAGAAAGCCCATCAGCATATTGGTGTCCGTCACCGGATCATTGAGCGCGGCGGCCAGGCCGGGGTTGCCCCCGGCGAGATTATCCACCTCGGTGATCGGCTCGGACTGCAGCAAGAGATAATCCGGCTTCAACACGCGGGCGATCAGTTGAATCTGCGCGCTGCGACCGTTGGTATATTGGGCAAAGGTCAGGGAATTGTAGTAGTTGCTGATGGCCGGCTGTTCGATGGGGAAAACATTTTGCGACGGAATGATGATTTTCATGCCGCGCTGGCGCAACACGCCGACCAGATTGGTGAAAAAATCCAGCATGTTGGTGTAGCCGGCGGGATCGTTCAGGCCGCTGCTGGAATTGTAATACGGCTGGTAAAGCGTCGGGAAATCAATCGAGAATTTGACCGTCATGATGCCAAGATTTGTCAGGCCGTCCAAAAACGGGATCACCGCATTTTTGAGGAAGTTGGGGTTGCTGGCGGCCGCACCTTCGCCGCCATCGGTCGCGGGAAGCAGCACGCTGGCGAACTGACAGTTGGTCTGGACGCCGTCCCAGCCCGCATCCACCGTCGCCTCGAAATTAGTCAGGTCCGTTTGCATGACCGGATAAAGATCGGCGAATTCGGCAGGAATCTGCGCCTGCAAGGCAAAGGCCAGGCAGCAAGCCAGACTGGCGAAAAGACAAACCAGCTTGTTCCTCCCCAGCGCAGATTTCATCATATCCTCATAAATATAACGCACTTCAAAGCCGGAATGTTACAGCAAATATATGACCAGCGCATTATCGTCTCCCGCCCGATTGCCGGGCTGGATTTCGGTCCGCTGTTGCTGCTTTGAGGGTTTTTGTTGTTTGCGGCGGATTACCCGTACGAAGGAGTTGACGGCACGCGGCGGCAAGCTCAAATTGACGTTCGCTTGGGTGACAAAATAAAATCTCGCGCTTGGGATTCCCTTTCGCCGCGTCGACGCAGGCTGGCGAAGTGGATTTTCTGGCTGCTGTTTGCCTACGCCATCATCGGATTTTTCATCCTGCCGCCAATCATCCGCGCGGTGGCGGTCAAACAGTTGTCCCAACAGCTTGACCGCGAGGTTTCCATCCAGAAGGTGAAACTCAACCCGTTCGTGTTGTCGGTCGCCATCCGCGGCCTGCTCATCAAGGACAAGGACGGCGAGCCGTTCGTTTCCTGGGACGAGGTTTATGTCAATTTCCAGCTCTCGTCGTTCCTGGGCCATCCCTGGGTGTTCAAGGAAATCAGCGTGACCGGACCCTTTGTCCGCGCGCAGATGAACAAGGACGGCACGTTTAATTTCTCCGACCTCATCACGAAATTTTCCCCGACGAACGCGCCCGCGCCGCCGCCCAAGGCACCAGCCAAGCCCGTCGCCCTGTGGATTGGCCGGCTGCTAATCACCAACGCCACCGCCTCGGTCACCGACCTGACGCATCGCCAGCCGTTTCATCGGCTGATCGGTCCATTGAATTTCACGCTGGAACATTTCGAAACTGATCCCAGCAGCAAGAACCCCCATACCTTCACCGGCACGACGGATGCCGGCGAAAAAATTTCCTGGAACGGATTTTTCTATCTCGACCCGTTGCGTTCGTGGGGTGAATTCACCCTTGAGAATTTTCCGTTGAACAAATATGCCCCGCTCTATCAGGACCGGGTGCCCTTTGAAATCCGCGACGGCCTGGTGGGTGTGGACGTGAATTACCGGCTGGTGCTCGACGCCACCAACCGGGTCATGGCCGTGACCAACACCAGTTTCACGCTGCGGGATTTCAAACTCGGCGAACCGGGCAACGAAACCAACATGGTCGAGCTTTCCCGTTTCGCCGTGACCGGCGTGAACGTCGATGCCGTGGCCCGGCAGGCGGAAATTGGTCTCGTGTCCGCCGACGGCGGGAGATTCTTTTTGCTGCGCCCGCGGAATGATTCAACGAATGTGGCCGTGGCCGTGACGACCCAACCGGTGGAAGGCGCCACGAATGCTCCCGGCGGCATCCCGGCGCTGTTGGGTTCGATCACCAATGCCGCCGCCCGGCTCCTCGGCAGCACCAATCTCTGGACCGCCACCGTCCATGACGTGGAGTTCACCAATTATGCCTTCAGCCTGGAGGACCGGGCCAATTCCCGTCCGGCCCGGCTGGACCTTAGCGACATGGCGTTGAGCGTCAAAAATATTTCCAACCTGCCCGGCACCAATCTTACCGTCGATTTGTCGCTCCGTTGGAACACCAACGGCAGCATCAAAACGGCAGTGGCCGTCTCCTTCGCGCCACCAACCGCCGACATCCAGATCGACCTGGAACGGCTGGATTTTGGCCCGCTGGATCCGTATCTCGAACCCAAACTAAACCTCTACATTCCCGGCAGCGAGTTCGGTCTCCGCGGCCGGGTTCAACTGCGCACCCCGGCGGGCCGGTTGCCGGAGATAACCTTCCAAGGCGACACCTGGCTTGATGGTTTTCGCGCCGTGGACGGTTCCTCGGGCGACGATTTGTTGAAATGGGATTCCGTCCGCGTCTCCGGGATTGATGCCGACCTGAATCCGCTGAGTGTTGCCATCAAGGAAATCGCCTTGAACAATTTAACCGCGTCCCTCGTCATCGAAACCAACCACACCATCAACCTGCTCAACGCCCTGCACCCGGCCGGCGCCGTCGTCACGGTGGACACAAACGCGCCAGCCGCCACCAACGAAATAAATTCCGCAACCGTGGCCAAAACCATCCCCGCGCGCGCGACCAATGCAGCGCCCGCTTCGCCGCTGCCGCCGTTTTCCATCGGCAGCATTGTCATCTCCAATGCCGCCGCCAGCTTCACCGACCGCACGTTCTCGCCGAATATGAACATGGCCATCCAGCAGTTCAGCGGTGAAATCGCCGGGATTTCCTCCACGGAACCTGGCCACGCCGATGTGAACCTGCATGCCGCCGTGGACGGCGTCGGCCCGATTGACATCGCCGGCCACATCAATCCCTTCAATCAAACCGCGACCAACATCCTGAAAATCACTTTCAAGGACGTGGATTTGACGCCCACCAGCCCGTATGCAGGCAAGTATGCGGGCTACCGCATTGCCGAGGGCAAGTTGAACCTGGACCTGGCGTACAACCTGGTCGGGCGGAAGCTGGAATCGAAAAATGTCATCACGCTGGACCGGTTCACGTTCGGGGAAAAGGTGGAGAGCCCGGACGCGACGCACCTGCCCGTGCGCCTGGCCATTGCCATCCTCAAGGACCGCAACGGCCAGATTCTGCTCGATGTGCCCGTTGAAGGCAGCCTGGACGATCCGCAATTCCGCGTCCGCAAGGTCATCATCCACACCCTATTGAACATTCTTGAAAAAGCCGCGACGTCACCGTTCTCATTGTTGGGCGCGGTATTCGGCGGCGGCGGCGAGGAACTCAGCTATCAGGACTTTGTGCCGGGCAGCGCGGTTTTGTCGCTGGCCAACGAAAAGAAGCTGGATTCCCTGGTGAACGGACTGTACGAACGGCCCGGCTTGCAGTTGGAGATTGCCGGCAGCGTGGATTCCGAAGCCGACCGCGATGGTTTGCGCCGCGCCAGCCTGGAGAAACAAATCCGCACCCGGGAATGGGCGTCGCTCCGCAAATCCGAACGCGCCACCACCACGCCCGACCAAATCGCGTTGACCCCGGAGCAGCACGCCGCCTGGGTGAAGAAACTTTACAGCGAGGCCGTGGGCAAGGGTGTCATCAATACTGCCTTCATCGCCGCGAACACCAACCTCATGGCCATCGCCGCGCAAATAAAACCTGAATCCGTTGAAACGGAAAAAGGCGCGACGTATTTGGTGAAAGGGCTGGCGGCCAACGAGTCAAAATCATCCAAAACCTCAGCCAGTTCCAGCCATGCCCAGTCCGCCCCGCCTTCCGACCCGAAGGAGGTGCTGCTGCTGGCCAGCATCCCGATCACGGACGACGACTTCGCCGCGCTCGCGTCGGATCGCGCCAAAGCCGTGCGCACCTATATTCTGGCCACGGGCAAGGTGGAAGCCGGGCGGCTTTTCCTCACGGAAAACAAGACCGGCGGGGTCAGGTCCGACGGCAGCCGGGCTTATCTGCAGTTCAGGTAGGCTGTTTTCAAAAGGCGAACAGCCACGGCACGAGTTTTCTTCCGCCGAAAATCCAGATCGCCGCCGCCAGGGCAATGTAAGGCCCGTAAGGCATGCGCGACGACCATTCGCGCCGGCGCAACGCGATGAGCGTCACTCCGACCGTCGCGCCGATCATGGAACTGACCATCAACGAAAACAACACGCCCTGCCAGCCGATGAATGCGCCAATCGCGCCCATGAATTTCACGTCGCCCAACCCCATCGCCTCGCGCGGCAACAGGATTTCCCCGCTCACCGCCTCCAGGCACGGCACCGCATCGGGATTCATTTTCTCTTCCCCGATTTGCAGTGTCGACGGCGACAGTCGCACCTGTACGTCACGATAACTGCGGTCCACCAGTTCCACCGTGCGCGCGTGCAGCACAATCACATCCGAACTCCGGTAGAACAGTTCCTCGTAGGGGATCTGTTTACCGGGCAGATGCACCGCCGTTTCGCCGAAAATAATTCTGGTTTCCGCGGGCAGCTTCACCCGCTGCCGCCCGAACAGCCATTTACCCAGCCGCAGAATCGCGTAAATCGCGCCTGCGCCCACGAGGGCACCAATGAAACTCCGCCACATGCCCGCCGTCGAGGCTCCCGCCCCATGCAACGCCGGGATAAAAAACGAAACGATAAAACCCACGGCCATGCCGCCGAGCGTGATTTCATCCGGAATGATGAAATGCTCGAAGTCAATGAACGTGGCCACAATCAATCCCGCGAGGAACATTGCGTCAACCAGGGCCAGCAGCAGGGACGGCAGGGGATTTCCGGCATTGCCAAAGGCGAGCCAGCAGGCCAGAAACGCGACGCCGGTGAGCAGTTCAACGATGAAATAACGCGGCGAGATGGGTGCGCCGCAGTTTTTGCAGCGTCCGCGCAACGCCACCCAGGTGACCAGCGGCAGGTTCAGATACCACGGGATGGAATACTTGCAGTGCGGACAATGCGATCTTGGCGTGACGATGCTCATGTCCAGAGGGAGCCGGTGGATGCAGACGTTTAAAAAACTGCCGGTGATGCAACCCAGCACAAAGAAGCACAACGACCAGAAATGAAATGGCACCAGCGCCCAGTTGTGTGCGTTGAAAATCGCGTCAATGCCCATAAATGTTTTGTTCCAGTGCGCGGCGCATCACGTCGAGCGGCGCGGGCTTGCCCGTCCAGATTTCAAAGGCCCCGGCACCCTGGTGCAACAGCATGCCCAGGCCGTTCGCCGCCTGGCACCCGGCCGCCTTCGCGGCTTTGAGCAGCGCCGTTTCCGCCGGGTTGTAAATCATGTCATAAACGGCGCGGGTCTGCCGCAGGGAAAATTGTTTTTCATCCAGCGGCGACGGATCGCCGGGCTTCAACCCGAGCGACGTGGCGTTCAGCACCAGATCAACCGCGGCCTGGGGATGTCCGGTCGTCACCTGCACGGATGAAAATTGCCTTTTGATTTCGCCGGCCACCGCCTCGGCCTTGCCCGGTGTGCGGTTGACGAGGAACAATTCCGACACGTTTTCCGAGGCGAGCTTGAGCGCCGCCGTCCGCCCCGCGCCGCCCGCGCCCAGCAGCAAAACCTTCGCGCCGCGCACCTCCACTTTCAAATCCTCGCGCAAGGCGGTGATGATCGCATCGGCATCCGTGTTGTAACCAACCGCGCGGATTTCCCCGCCAGCATTCGCGGGCTTGAAAAGGATGGTGTTGACCGCACCCCAGGTTCTGGCCGAAACATCCAGTTCGTCCACCATGTCCACGGCGAGCAATTTATGCGGCACGGTGAGGTTCAGACCCGCAAACTGCATCGCTTTGGCCCCGGCAATGGCGGCGCGCAGGTGGTCGGGTTGCACTTCAAACGCGAGATAACGCCAGTTCAGGCCGAGCGCGGCGAAGGCGGCGTTGTGCATGGCCGGGGAGGCGGAATGGCGGATGGGGAAACCATAGACCGCGCAACAGCGCGTGGCGGCATTGATGGCAGGCTGACCCGGTTGAGGCACGCGCCATTTATAAGCAGGCTGCACGCCAGTTCAAAGCGCAAAGTCCTCCGGGGCGGTTTATTTTCCGGATGCTTCCGCTTTGCGCCCGTGCGGCGGTCCGGTAACATGCCGGACAATGAAACGCACGGGCACAGTCCATCTCGTCGGCGCCGGACCGGGCGACGCGGGTCTGCTCACGTTGCGCGGCGCGGAGCTGCTCCGGCGCGCCGATGTGGTGCTTTACGACGCGCTGGTGAATCCCGACCTGCTCCGGCTGGCGCCGCCATCCGCCGAACTCATCGCCCGCGGCAAAAACATGTCCATGCCCCAGGAGGAAATCACCGCGTTGCTCGTTGCCCGCGCCCGGGCCGGCAAATGCGTCGTGCGGCTCAAGGGCGGCGACCCCTATATTTTTGGCCGGGGTGGCGAGGAAGCCGAGGCCCTCGCGACGGCAAAGATTCCGTTCGAAGTCGTGCCCGGCGTTTCGTCCGTGGTCGCGGCGCCAAATTACGCCGGCATTCCCCTGACCCACCGCGACCATTGCTCCAGCTTCACCGTCTTTACAGGCCACAGCGATTCCGCAGACGCCGCCACGGCCTTGCGCTACGAACAAATCGCTCAAATCCCCGGCACCAAAGTCGTGCTGATGGGCACGGACAATCTGAAGGACTGGACGAAGTCGCTCATCGCGCACGGCATGACGGCGGAAACACCCGTGGCCATCATCCAATGGGGCACGCTCGGCAGACAGAAATCGGTTTCCGGCACGCTCGCGACCATCGCCAAACTGGCCGCGGAAAAAAAGATTTCGCCGCCGGCGCTCACCGTCCTCGGTGACGTGGTGAAACTGAGGGAAAAATTGAACTGGTTCGAGAACCGCCCGTTGTCCGGCCAGCGTGTCGTGGTCACGCGCCGCGCGGAACAGGCGGGCAGTTTCGCACAACGGCTGACGGAGCTGGGGGCAGACGTGCTGGAGGTGCCCACCATCAGAATCACGCGACCGAAGGAGACGGATGCTATTGTGGATGCCCTGCTGGAGTTGAATTCCTACGACTGGCTCGTGTTCACCAGCGTGAATGGCGTGACGGCTTTTTTCGACATCTTTTTCCGGCGGTTCCAGGATTTGCGCGACATCGGCGGCGTGCGCATCGCCGCCGTCGGCCCGGCCACCGCGGCAAAGCTGCGCGAGCTGCATCTCCAGGTGGATTTGACCCCGGATGAATATGTGGGCAAAAAAATTGCCGCGGCGTTTGAAAAATTCCAGACCATCGAGAACCTGAAGATATGCCTGCTGCGTGCCGAGGTGGCGAATCCCGATTTGCCGAAGGCGCTCGAAGAGCTCGGCGCCATTGTGGACGACATTGCCGTTTACAAGACCGTGGCCGAAACCGGGGATCCGGCGGGCGCGGGGGCCACCCTGCTCGAAAGCGGGGCGGACTGGGCCACCTTCACCAGCAGTTCGACGGTCGAGCATTTCCATGCCCGGTTTGACCTGCCGAAACTGCGCAAGACATTCCCACGCCTGAAGCTGGCCTCCATCGGCCCGGAAACCAGCAAAGCCATCCGCGCCCTGGGCTTGGAACCCGCAATCGAAGCCAAGGAACATACGACGGACGGCCTGATTGCCGCGTTGTTAAAGGCGATTTGACGTGTGAACATTTTTGCCGGTTACCGTGTCTATTTCTTGAATTTATTGGACGATTTTTTAGAAAAATGGAGCATCGTTTGAAGAGCAATCTCCTGGCCGGTTTGCTGCTGTCGCTGGCCATGCTGGGTCTCGGCATCGCCCCGGTTCGCGCCGTCACCTTCACCGCCTCGTTCGACCGTGATACGATCGCCCTCGGCGAAGCCGCCACCTTGTCGCTGACGTTTGAAGGCGGGCAGCCGCGTACCGTGCCGTCACCGGACGTTTCCGGACTGCAAATTGTCAGCACAGGCAATTCCCAGAATTTCAGCATCGTCAACGGCCAGATCAGCTCGATCGTGACCATCAACTTTTCCGTCAGCCCCAAAAGGACGGGCGAATTTGACATCCCAGCCATGACCGTTGATGTGAATGGGCAATCCCTGACCAGCCAGCCGCTGAAACTGACTGTAACGCAGCCGAATTCGCCGCCGCCTCAGACGGTCAATTCCGGTTCGGAAGTCGCCTTCATGAAACTCACCCTGCCGAAAAACAGGGGTTATGTGGGTGAAGTCATCCCGGCGCAGCTCGAACTTTACTTCCGGCAGGACGTGCAAACCTATGGAAATTTCCAGATCAACGGGCTGACGGCAGATGGCTTCACCACCGGGAAACTGGTTGAAGGCCAGCACCGGCGCGTGCAATTGGGGAGCGCCGCCTACACCGTTGTCCCGGCTTATTTCACCCTGACGGCGCGGAAGACGGGCCCGGCAACCGTTGGCCCGATCACAGGCAGCGTCGTCGTCGAACTGCCCTCGTCCAACCCGCAGCGCGATCCGTTTTTTGAACGGTTTGGCATCCGGTCGCCGATGTTTGACAGTGGTGAACAACGGCAAATCCCACTGGCCACGGATGCCGTCACGGTGAATTTGGTTCCACTGCCAACGGAAAACGTTCCGGCGGACTTCAACGGCGCGGTCGGCAAATTCACCATGACCGTCAACGCCGGACCGACCAATGTGGCCGTCGGCGACCCCATCACCGTGCACGTCCAGATTTCCGGGCGGGGCGCTTTCGACACCCTCACCCTGCCCGACCAGACCGCGTGGCGCGATTTCAAGACCTATCCGCCCACGCAGAGCGTTAAGACAACGGACCAACTTGGGATTGAAGGCGCCAAAACGTTCGAGCAAATCGTCACGCCGCAAAACACCGACGTTCATGAACTGCCGGCGTTCTCATTCAGCTATTTCGACCCGGAGACGGAAGCCTACCACAGGCTGACGGGTGCGCCGTTGCCGCTGGTGGTGCATTCCGGCGGCACGACCCCCGCTCCGGTGATCGCCGCGGCCAAGACCGCCAGTTCGCAGACACCGCCCCAACAACAGGACATTCTTCCGATCAAGGAGCAGTTGGGCGCCCTTGCACACAGCGCCCCACCCTGGTTGACCCAACCGGCATTTCTGGCCGCACAAAGCCTTCCCGTGCTCGCCTGGCTCGCCGCTTTTGTGTGGCGCAAGCGCGCGGACAATCTGGCTAACAATCCCCGTTTGCGCCGGCAACGGCAGGTGGCGCAACTGATCCGCGACGGGCTGGTTGATTTGCGCCAGCTCGCGGCGGAAAACAAATCGGATGAATTTTTCGCCGCGTTGTTCCGGCTGTTGCAGGAGCAACTGGGTGAACGCCTGGACTCTCCGGCCTCGTCCATCACCGAGGCCGTGATTGACGAGCGCCTGGCCCGGTTGAACGTGCCGGAACCGACGCTGGCCGGACTGCGCGAATTGTTTCATCTCAACAACCAGGCGCGTTACGCGCCGCTGCGGACCAGCGGGGAACTGGCGGCGGTGATTCCACAATTTGAAAGCGTGATCCAGGGACTGCAGAATGTGAAGGCATGAAGGCATATTTTCACACCCTGCTGGCGGCTCTGGCCGTCTGGACCGTTGCCGGGCGGGCGGCGGCGGCCGGCCTACCGGACGAATTCGATGCGGCCAACCGGCTGTATGCCGAGGGCAAATTCGCGGCGGCCGCGGGCGCTTATGAACAAATGATTCGATCAGATGCGGTTTCCCCGGCGCTTTATTTCAACTACGGCAATGCGGAATTCAAATCCGGCAATCTGGGCCGGGCGATTGCCGCATACCGCCGGGCGGCGCAACTGGCGCCGCGCGACGCGGAAGTTCGGGCCAACCTGGAGTTCGTGCGCAACCAGGTGCAGGGCCCGACGCTCCGTGAAAACCGCTGGGAAGACTGGCTTGGCACGCTGACATTGAATGAATGGACGGGACTGGCCGCCGTCATCCTCTGGCTGACGTTTGCCTTGCTGGCGGCAATGCAAATCCGCCCGGCGCTCAAACCGGTGCTCCGGGGTTTCACGCGGATTGCAGTGGCCGGCGTCATCGCCTCGGGGGCCGGCGCCGGCGTGGACGCCGCCATTCACTTTTCCAGGCCGACCGTCGTGGTGATCGCCCAGGATGCAACCTTGCGCAGCGGACCGTTTGATGAGGCCCAGAGCGCGTTCACCGCCCACAATGGCGCGGAACTGTCGGTGCTGGACCGCCGCGACAACTGGCTGCAGGTCACTGACGGTTCCGGGAGAATCGGCTGGCTCCAGCGCCAGCAGTTGGAAATCCTGCCCGGCGGTTGAAATCAAAAGCTTGTCCGCCAAATCGGTGGGCCGATTTGTTAAAACCCACCTGTCCACTTCGAGGTTGCAAAAGATTGAAGACTTGCTGGTGGAAAGCCGGTTTGCAACCATTCAAACCACGTTTCCAACCACCATTATGAAAATCATCCCCCGCGCCAAAACTATCAAGACCACCGCGGCGCTCGCCCTGACAGCGCTGGTTTTCGCCAGCTCGGCCGGGTTCGCTGCCGGCAATAACAGCGTTTTCAACGTCCTGGATTTTGGCGCCACCGGTGATGGCACCAACAACGACACCGGCGCCATTCAAAAAGCCATCGACGCCTGCGCGGGCAACGGCGGCGGCCAGGTGTTGTTGCCCGGCGGCAGGACCTTTCTCGCGGGGGCGATCATGCTGCAAAGCGGCGTTGATCTCCACGTGGCCCGCGGCGCGGTATTGAAAGGCAGCGAGCGCTGGCAGGATTACGGCCGGGCCGGAGCGCTGGTGTTCGCCAAGGACGCGACCAACGTTACCATTTCGGGCGATGGCGTTCTCGACGGAAACGACAAGGCGGTGTGGCAAAAGCTCGCGGACGAACTGGCGGGCGGAGACGTGAACAAACCGGGCTGGTGGCCACAATCCTTCTGCGGCGTCTGGTGGCCGTTCGGACGGAGCCCCGGCGACAAGACACTCGCCCCGGGGCGGCCGATGATGATTATTTTGATCGGCTGCAAACAGGTGCATCTCCGGGACATCACCCTCCGCAACGCGCCGAGCTGGACAGTTCATCCGGTGGGGTGCGAAGACCTGGCGATTGATTCCATCAGCATCCTCAATGACTGGAACGTGGCCAACAACGACGGCATTGATCTCGATCATTGCCGCAACGTGCGCGTGGCCAACTGCCACATTGACACGGCAGATGACGGCATCGTGCTCAAGAACACGCCAAATTTCGCCAGCTACGGCCGCAGCGAAAACATCACCGTCACCGGCTGCACCATCGCCTCGCGGAGTTGCGCCCTGAAGCTGGACGAGGCTTATGCGCCGCCGGGAATTCGCAACGTGGTTTTCGACGCCTGCGTCATTTTTCGCAGCAACCGCGGCCTGTGCATCCAAAGCCGCGATGCGGGCGACATCGAAAACGTCCTTTTCTCGAACATGACGATTGAAACCCGGCTGCAACCGCACAAGTGGTGGGGCGCGGGTGAACCCATTCACATCAGCCTTCTGCCGCGCAACCCGGAAACCAAGCTGGGGCACGTCCGGCAGATCCGTTTCAGCAACATTCTCTGCAAGGGCGAATGCGGGGTTTACCTCCGCGGTTGTGCCGCCCAGCCGCTCGAGGACATCGTGTTTGACAATGTGCGCGTGGAGGTGGGCAAGACCGGGGAGGAGCCCGGCGGATTTTACGATGACCGGCCAAACGGCCTGCTCACCAATGGCCAGTTTGTCGGCATTTATACCAACGCCATCGCCGGCATTTTTGCGCGGGAGGTGAACGGACTCACACTGCGGAGCACACAGGTCGTGTGGCTCGCTCCGAAGAACGCCATTTACGGCAACGCCCTGGACCAGGAGGACATCCAGGATTTGACCCTCGATCACGACACGTTCAATTCGTTCCCTCTGCAGGAATGATTTCGCTGGCGCGAAAACAATTTACCCAGGCGCAGAGGATTGCTCCGCGATCCGCATCGGCAAACCAGACACCACCTGAAGCGGGTTGCATTTGCTCCGGACCGTTGATATACGGGTAGCCGCAGCACAAACCAGCATGCTTATGAAAAAAATCATCATTTTTCTTATCATCCTCGCCGCGGGGATTGCCATCGGCGTTTATCTGCAAAAGCAGCCTAAATCCCAGAAGCTCGAGACGCAGGTGCAAACCGATGCGGAACAGGTTGAAGCCGGCGTGAAGGCAGGCGTGCAAAAAGCCGGCGAAGTGGCGACGAACGTTGCGGCGCACGTCAAAGCCGACGCTCAAAAAGTTGGCGCAGCTGCAACCAACGTGGTCGACAAGATCAAGTAGGCATCCGCCCGAATTGTCGCGGGGCGGTGGTACGAACCAAGTGGGCTCACCACGTTGAACGGGATAAAAACCATTCAATTTGAAAGTTCAAACCGCCCGATGCGACTTGAGAAGGCTTGAAACAAGGTTTGAATCTTATGGCATGGGGGGTGGTAAGCACTCATCCACGCAACATCGTCTGGGGCAGATTGGCAACCTCCGGAAGGTATTTTTGCCCGTCCGACACCCACCCATCAATTTCGCGGCGTGTGTTGCGCCAGCCAAAGCATGTCGGGATCGTTAGTAGTGCAAGGAACTTCCTGTCTGCCATTGGGCAGCGCCCCAATAGATATTCTAAAGATCACCGGAACATGGGCGATCGGTCCCTGCCACTTGTGAATTTCTGCGCGCCCATCCGCGAATGTAACGCCGCAAGCGCCGTCGTGCTGGGAGCCGGGCAATTCGGTAAAAACCGTCACGGCATAATCGGCCGTGTATATGAGCCCATCATCAATACTGTCCGGATGCTCATCGGCAAACACCCAGACACTGCTTGGCCCGGGAGAGTGAAAGTCGGTTGACCTTTTTGCCACATACCAACTGGTCCAACCAAAAGGGTTGGCTGGCTCACTATACTTGTCTCCATCACCCACGGCGGCGTTCATGGCCACGCTGCGGGAACGCTGAGACCACCCCAAAGTCTGCTGTACAGGACTGATAAAAGTTGCCGTAGCCGGACAGGCGAAGACATTCGCCGAACGACCCAGGTAGCTTCCCAAGAGTGAATACTTGTCATTTGTAAGATAACTCGTGTTGGTATTATATTGCCCAGCGGTCCAGTCCACGGTGCCAGTGATCCAGGATGGTGATGTCGAGGTATGTGGGAAAGAGCCTGATCCAAAAACATGGGGGTCTGAATTGATCGCCAGCCGGTCATGGTTGTCCTCGGCATAGAGCGTCCAAGCCACCGCCAGCTGCCGCATGTTGTTCAGGCATTGGAACGCCTTGGTGCTACCCGGTTGGGTGCCGGCCAGTGCCGGCAACAGCAGGATCGCCAGAATCCCCAGTGTAGCCAGTACCACCAGCAACTCGGTCAGCGTAAATGCACAACTGGCTGGGTGCTGAACCTGCTGCCGAGTGAACAAAGGCTTTAAATTGGTTGGGCAGTTCATAGTCATTGGTTTGGCTCCATGGTTCAGAATCCTATGATCTGGTAAAATCGTTGTCCGGTGACCGGCGTGGTGTCGGTGAAATATCCTGTGCTGCCCAGAATCGTCACGTTGCCGGGAAGGGTCTGCCAGGCCGGGTCGGTTAAATTATTCTTGAATTGCACCTGGTAGATTTTTCCGGACAGCACCGGCCAGATGAGCGTTGGATTCTGGTTGGGCGAAGCCGCCGGGCTGACTTGGACGTAAAAAGTCGGGATCATGCCGGCGGCATACAGATTGAATGCAAACAGGTCGCTGGCGCGGTTCCAATCGTTGGTCCCTACCAGGTCGGATGCCGCGCTTTGGAAAACAAGCGTTTGGCCGTCGCCGCTAAAGAACGGATTGGCCGAGCGATTATCTGCCGAGCGATTGCCGAACTGGCTCGCGGTCAACAGCGTAGTGGCGCCGCTGGTCCGGTCGTAGATGAATACATCGGACACGCCGTTGCTGTCGCCGGGCGCCAGATTGTCGGCGGCGCTGCGATACGCCACAAACCGGCCGTCCGGACTGAAGACCGGTGAATCGGATGCCCCGTCACCGGCCCCGGTACCGCTGAGATTGTGACTGACGAGAAAATTGGTTTTGGCCAGAACATCATAGAGGTAAACGTCATTGAGATTGTTGGCATCCATGCTGGCGATGGCTGCACGTGTTTCATAAACCAGCAAACTTCCGTCGGCGCTGAAGTTCCAACCGCTCTGAGTTGAAAAACTTCCGCTGCTCCCGGTGCCCACCGTGGCGTTGTTGGCAGGATTGGCGCGGTCGGCGATGTATAATCCCGATGAACCTGACGGCGCCGTGCTGTAGGCCAGTCTTTGACCATCCGGACTGATGGCGACTTGCGCCAACGATGCGGTGGTATTGGTATAAACCAACATTGCCAACCGTGAGTCCCAAACATAGAGATACGGGGAGGTCGAACCCGCAATTCTGCCGATAAATGCGACATAATGGCCATCCGGGGTCATCGCCGCCGGCCACCAGGCGCTGACTGGTGGGAGTGGGTACGTCGTTCCAGTGTCTGCCGTCAGCGTGTAGTTTGTTCCCAATTGCAGATCGCGCAAAAATAAATTCTCAATGCCATTCCCAAATGAGCCAGGGGCGAGATTTTGTGCCTGGCTGCGAAACAGCACAAACCGGCCATCGTTGCTCATGATGGGCGAGTACGAATTGGAATTGCCCGGGCCCTGGCCGTTCATGTTCACGCTCACCAGGGTGGTCGTGCCGTTCTGCAGGTCCCGTTCAAATACATCCTCCGAACTGTTCGCATCTCCCGGCACCAGGCTCGCCGCCGAGCTGGAGAACACCACATACCGTCCGTCGCCACTGATTGATGCCTCGGACGAAATACCCGCCGCCGGCAGACCGTTGGTGTCTGCACTGACGAGAATGTTCGTGCCTGAATTCAAATCCCGCACGTACACTTCGCGCACCCCGTTCATGTCATTGGCCACCACATTGTCCGCCTCGCTCGCAAACGCCACATATTGGCCATTCAGGCTCACGGGGGCCGTTGATGAAAAAATGCTCGGACCGTCCGGGGTCTGGGATGAAATCACCGGATTCTGAATCGAAACCAGTTCGGTTGCATTCGATTGGAGGTTGTAGATCAAAACGTTCAAGTAGCGGTTGCGGTCCTGGGCATCATCGCTCTCGAAGGCGAGTAATTGGCCGTCCGGGCTCAGGCTCGGATAGGTTTCCGGATTGACGCCCACGCCTGCTCCGTTGGTATCCGCATCCACCAGAACGGTGGTGCCGGCCAGCGTGTCGCGGTAATACAGGTGACTCTCGCCTGTCAGCAGGTTGGGGGTCAGGTTGGTGGAGTTGCTGATAAAGGCCACGTATCTTCCGCTGGCCTCAACCAGTGGAGCATAAGAACTGCCACTCACCGGCGCGGCATTGCTCACATCAGCGCTCACCAGCAGGTTCGTGCCGGTCAGCGCGTCCCAGAGATAAACCACCGTATTCAAGCCCGCCGGGTCGGTGTTGGCCGCGCTTGCCACAAAACGTCCGTCCGGGCTCAGGTCAATGGTGCGCATGTCCTCATAGGCGCCAGCCGGGGCATTGGCATTGGTATTGACCACATCCGTCTGACCGGACGACAAATTGTAACGCAGCACGACACCCGCAGTTTTCGCATAGCCAGCTGCACTCACCTCGTAGGCAATCAGCGAGCCATCCGCACTCATTTTATGGCTGAAGCAAACGCCGTTCGATATCCCGAACACGGCCTGCAGTTGAACCCGCGCGCCCGTGCTGGCCCAATCGGTGGTTCCTGCCAGGAGATCACGGACGTAAATGTCTCCTACATTCGTAACCCCAGCCACAAGGTTCGTGGCTGAGCTGTAAAACGCCACGTATCGGCCGTCAGGAGTGATGACCGGCCGGGCAGATGCGCTCCCCGCCGTAGTCCCCGCCGACATGGCCCCGGGGCTGGCCAGCATGGTTGTGCCCAACTGCAGGTCGCGCACATAAACATCGGGAATGCCGTTTGAATCACCGGTCGCCAGGTTGCTGGCGGAACTCACGAACGCCACATATCGCCCGTCGGGGGTCATTACCGCGCTGCCTGAGTTCCCATTGCCAAATCCACCGTTCGTGCTGACGCTGACCAGAATGTTCGTGCCCTTGACCAGGTCGCGGACAAATACATCGGTGGCATTATTTGTGTCGCCAATCACCAGGTTTGTGGCACTGCTCTCGAACAAGGCGAACTGGCCGTTGCCGGAAATTCCGGTCGCGAAGGAATCGCCATTACCCCCGCCGATACCGGTCTGATTCACGCTCACCAAGGTGGTCGTTCCGTTCGTGCGGTCGCGCAGATAAACATTGATGCGGGCTGGAATCAAAACGGGGATCGGATGGCTGTTGACCATCAACGTCAGGTTGTTCGCCGCGCTGCTAAAGAGAACGTAACGTCCATCCGCACTAATGATGGCAGGACCCGAATCACCGTTGCCACCGGCGGCCGCTGCGGGCGGTGGATTTCGAGGTGAGATCAATTGCAATGGACCGGCTGATGCCAGGAAACTGGCGTAATTCGTCAAAACAATCAGAGAGAACAGGCATCGCTGGGGAAGACCGGCTTTCATAACTGATTAAAACAACTATGACTCTCATTCCAAAAGTGTCAATCCATTTAAACTAATGGCCGGAATGGCCAATCGGGTTCCCTCCGCTAATAAGGCAATGCTTGGCGAAGAGCCATTCGTGGAGGCATTTCAGATTTGAGCAAACGAGGAATTAAGAACGGCGAAAAGGCTGCACAACGCAGTCCCGACCACCGCCAACAAATGCCCTTGAGGAGTGCAAAAAGGTTGTTTGCTCCCGGAAAAGCGGCCGCTTACAGCCTGGTTTCGGAGACAAATTTGTAGGTTCCCGAACCCACTTCAACAACCACCTTCTCATTTTCCTGCCGCAGGAATTTCACGCCGGCTGCCTTCTCCATGGATTTGCCATCCTCGGTGACGCTCGCGCTGCCGCTGGCGGGCACGCAGACCGTTGCGGTCGTGTTCGCCGGCACGACAACTTCCAGCGACAGCCGGTTGCCCGTCCGCCTCCAGGAAGTGGAAATGCGGCCGTGAATGGATTCGTAGCTGGCACTGGCACTGGTCAGACCGCCGCCTATGACCGGGTCAATCAGGATGGTTTTAAAACCCGGGCTGGCGGGCCGGATGCCACTCACATGGCCAAACAGGTATTCCCCGCACGAACCGAGCGAATAGTGGTTGAAGGAATTCATGCCCGGATCCTGGAATCCCTTTTCCGGCGTCCATCCATCCCAACGTTCCCAGATGGTGGTGGCCCCGTGTTTGACGGAGAACAGCCACGAGGGGAAAGTGTCTTGCAGCAACAGCTCGCACGCCGTCCCGGTTTTGCCCGCCTGCGTCAGCACCGGCAGCAAATAGCTCACCCCGAGAAAACCGGTCGAAAGATGCCCACCCTTCGCTTTGATGTCTTCCTCGAGATATTGAGCGGCTTGGGGACGAAGCTCTTCCGGCAGAAGTTCAAATTTCAGGGCCAGGGCATAAGCCGACTGGGTGTTCCCATGAATCCGGCCGTCAGCCGCGACGTAACGCTTGTCGAAGGCCACCTTGATGTCCTGAAACAATTGCTCGTATTTGGCCGCCTCGTCTTCGCGTCCGAGCGCGGCGCAGGAGCGGGCCACCAAATGAGTTGCATAGGCAAAATAGGCGGTGCCAATCAAATCCTTGGGCGTGTCAGCCCCGATCGACAGCCAGTCGCCGTAGTCGTTGCCGCGATCCTTGTCCCGGATGAGATCCGTGCCATGTGCACGCAAATATTCCACCCAATTCGTCATCGCAGGCAGATGACGTTCCAGGATGCGCTTGTCGCCATAGGTCTCGTAGATGGTCCAGGGACAGATGACTCCGGCATCTCCCCAGCCGGGAACGCCGCAGGAACCCATCGTGTTTGGGCTTACATCGCTGAAAGCACTGTTCGTCGTCTGGCCGTCATCGACGTCCACCAGCCATTTGGTGAAAAAGGCGGCGACATCGGCGTTGTAGGTGGCGGTTCGAACAAACACCTGCGCATCCCCCATCCAGCCCAAACGTTCATCGCGCTGCGGGCAATCGGTCGGAATGCTGAGGTAGTTGCCGCGTTGTCCCCATTGAATGTTGGACTGAAGCTGGTTGAGGCGCGCATCCGAGCAGGTGAACTCCCCGGTTCGGGCATTGTCCGATGCCGTCACCAGGCCGGTGAAGGCGCCGCGTTTGGGCCGGCCGGGCAGACCGGTAATTTCCACATAGCGAAAGCCGTGGAAGGTGAAACGCGGCTGCCAGGTTTCCGTGCCGCTGCCCTTGCAAATGTAATGATCCAGCGAAACCGCCTCACGCAGGTTGTTGGTGTAGAGCGTGCCATCAGGATTGAGCATTTCAGCATGACGGAGTGTCACTTGTGTTCCCGCCGGCGCCGACACCTTTAGCTGGACAACCCCGACCATGTTCTGTCCCAGGTCAAAGACCCATGAGCCAGGCCTGGGTTCCGTGATCGTTTTGGGTTTAAGCTGGCAGATCCGCCGGACGGGCTCCATGACTTGGGCATCCAACGAAAGGTCCGGTTTGCTGCCGGTTGTAACCGGCAGCCACCGGCTGTCGTCCAGGCGGGGCTCATCCCAGCCTTTGATTTCCATCCGCGCGTCATAGTCCTCGCCCAGCATGAAGTCGGATGAAAGAATCGGACTTGCGTGCGATTTCCAGGAGCCGTCGGTCACAACCCATTCCGTGCGACCGTCCGCGTACGTGATTTCCAGTTGGGCGAAAAACTGCGGTGTCTTTCCGAAGAACTGATAGCCGCCATTGCCGATGTGGCCGCAGTACCAGCCATTGGCCAGCAAGGCGGCGATGGCATTGTCGCCACGCTGCAACAGGGAAGTCACATCGTAAGCCTGGTAACGCACCCGCTTGCGGTAATCGGTCCAGTCCGGAGCCAGCACATGATCACCGACACACCGCCCGTTGATATGCACTTCATACAGGCCGAGCGCGGTGGCATAAAGAACGGCCCGCCGGACCGGCGAATTTGCCGCAAACGTTTTCCGCAGATACCAGACTGTCTCCGGTCCTTCGGGAAGCAGCAACGTCCGGTTTTCTTTGACTTCCTTTGTGAAGGTCTGGCCGCCTGACTCGTACTCCACCCGCAACCGTTTGACCATATTGGAGGCGGGATCGCTGCCCATGGTCCCGGTGTTCACGGCCACGCGAAGATAATTATTTGTCACGCGGCCGGCCAGGTTTGAGGTCACATCGACCGCTCCTCCGCTCTCAATCCCTTCATAAATCGCCTGACGAATCATCAGGGTTATAGCCGGAGTATTTGCGCCGATCCACTGTGCCTTCCAGTCAGCCGGCTGGAGCAACCCCATTTGCCACCGGGCGACCCGGCTCCACGGCGTCGAGCGGTCATCCCGGTCCCAAATCCGGACCTTCCAGAAACAAGGCTGGCGGGAGGCCAGCGGTTTGCCCGAATAAACGATCTGGCAGCTTTCGTCCGACACCACCTTGCCGCTGTCCCACAAGTCGCCCTGGCCGCCACGCAACAATTCCGCCGAGGACGCCACCAAGACCTGATACGCGGTCTGTTTTTCGCCCCGCCGGTTTGAGGTCAGGATCCAGCTCAAACGCGGACTGACTTCGCCGATCCCGAGCGGGTCGGTCAAATATTCGCAACGCAGATTTTGCACTTTGACCCCCGCCAGGCAGAAGCTTGGAATGAGCCCCACTGCCAAAATGAGGAAATATTTTAAGAGATTCATGGCTGGATGTCCCTTTCCAAGGAACAAAGACATCTCATTCCGAAATCCTCGTTTTCGCCGATCGTCCCGCCTTGTAGCCGTAAATGCCGTAGAAGGCGACATAGGCATACGCAATCAATGGAACGATGAAGGCCGTCTGGCGACTCCAATGATCCGCGATTTTTCCCATGATCGGCGGCAGGACGGCGCCGCCGACGACGGCCATGACGAGCAGGGAGGAGACCTGGCTTTTCAGGACACCCATGCCGTCGAGCACAAGCGAGAAGATGTTCGGCCAGCCGATGGAGGTGAACAGCCCGACCCCCACGATGCACCACATGGCCGTTTTGCCGCCAATCAGGATGGCAATGGCCAGCAACGCCACAATGGTCGTTGAAAAAACAAACAGCGTGCGCCCGGCGATGCCTTTGCCGAACTGGAAAAACAGCCAGCAGAGCGCCAGCATGGGCAGATAATTTTTGACGATGATCCAGCCGGCGCCGAAATCAAACTGATGCTGGCCGGAATCCCAACTGCGCAGGACCCAGAACAGGAAAAAGGCCAGGGCCGGAATGCCGGCGAGCAGAAGTTGTTTGTTGCCCTTCTTCATTTCGCTCAATTCCACCGCGCCCATGAACCGGCCGATCAACATGCCGCCCCAGAACAGCGAGACGTATTTGCTCGCCTCAATCGCGCTCATGCCGGCGACATTGGGCTCGCCAAGAAATTTGATGATCTGGCTGCCGACGGACACTTCCCCGCCGACATACATGAAGATGGCCAGCACGCCGAGGACGACATGGGGATATTTTAGCGCGCCGATGCCGGCCTCGATTTTGCCCTCGCCGACATGCGGCAGATGCAAAAAGAAAAAAACCACGGCGATGACGCCGAAGATGATGGAAAAGGCCAGATAAGGAATTTTGACCGACTCCGCCCCGCTCGCACCGGTCTTGGCAAAGTATTCATAAATCAAATAGCCGCCGATCAACGGTCCGGTGGTTGTACCCAGCGAATTGAACGCCTGGGCCAGATTCAAGCGGCTGGAGGCGGTTCGTTCCGGGCCGAGGATCGTCACATAAGGATTTGCGGCGATCTGCAGCATGGCAAAACCCAGGCCCACGACAAAAAGGCCGCCCAAAAAAAGCGGATACGACAAATGGCTGGCGGCCGGCCAGAACATCGCCCCGCCCACGGCGGCCAGCGCCAAGCCGATGACCACGCCATTCTTGTAACCAATGCGGGCGATGGGATCGCCGGCGGACGCCGAGATCAAAAAATACAAAAGCGAACCGATGAAATATGCCCCAAAGAATGCCGTCTGCACGAACATGATCTCGTAATTGGTCAGCGTAAAAGCGTCCTGAAGCCGCGGGATGAGGATGTCGTTCAGCACCGTAATGAACCCCCACATGAAAAACAGGACGGTCATGATGACAAACGGCCCTCGATACGTCTGGGCGTGGTTTGAAGGGACCGCGACGTCGGGAGCAGCCGGGGTATGGATCATCGCCATAAATGTTTGCGCGTTGGGTTTTGTGCTGTTCGCGGCCAAATTGTCACGCTAATCCAACATGGTCAGGCGTTCTGCAATCCGCAGTCCCGCGTGATGCGGTCGGACCAAAGCCCTCACCGATTGGGCGATCACCCGACGCCTTGGAATCAGGGATTCAATGGCGGAAATCGCGTATCCCTGCCCCATGGGACTTGGCGGAACTGGCAGAAACAAAAAATTTTCCATGGCACAAGATGGCTCCAAAGGCAGGGCTCAGGTACTGGACCATTGATTTATTGGGCGTTTGTTAGAGCATTTTCCAGAATGATTCAATACTATTCTTGAACCATCCTTACACCATCCGGAACCATCCTCGCACTCTTTTTTACGGCACAATTTACTGCACACCTCAATTCAGCAGACCCGGCGAATCCGGACGAAAATCACGTCATGTCGTTCGGCCGCCATTCTTCGAAAATATTGGGGATGGAGACGCTCGCGGAAGCTGCGGAACCAATGAGGAACTAATTAGATTACGAAATCTCAATATTTGCGTTTGCCGGCTTGGCTGCTTCCGGCGATTCGACCTTGCTTCTGTAAAAATAATCGGCTCCCAAGGCAGGGTTCATTTTTTCCAAGCATTCAACATCCAGCTCGATCGGTTCCGTCCTGGCAATGATATTTGTGTGCCTCGGCTCAGACTCATACAGAACGGCGAACGCCCGTTTGCCTTTCATCTTTAACTGGGCAGTAATTAATACGCGCCCCACGTAAAACATCACCTTAAGCACAGGCGGATTCATTTTGTTCCCTGGGGTTCGATGCGGGGTGATTCAAAGGGGGCTTGTCGCGACTTTGACCGGCATCGTGACCGCATGGTCAACTGCACTCGTTATCACGCAGCCGTCCAGGCTGGCGAGCAGTGCAATTAAAACCAGGCTCCAAAGGATTCTTAAACAATTGGTTTTCATTGGTGCGTTTTCCTATGCACCAGATGAGCAGGAACGAAGCCATGGAAATCTGCGAAAACAGGCCAAAAAGAGGGTATGTTGATCGCAAAAACAACCTGATTTAAGTTAAAGCCTCGCCCTCTAACATCAGATCAACACTACAATCTTTGGGCGAGCGCGGAATCAAATTTTTGGGGTGTAGGTTTCGTCCGTCCCGCATCGCGCCCGGCCATTTCCGCCGTGACGAGCGTTGGTGGGGCGGGCAGTCCTCTGCCCGCCGCGGAACGCGGTGAGTCATCCGCATGTTGAAAACTTGCGGACGGCGCGCAGGGAGTGACGCTCCCTGCACTGCTGCTCCGTCACAATCCGGGCCACTCGGGCAGTTGCGCAAGGAAATCCTTGTGGACGCCCCTGACCCAGACATTGTCCTTGGTGATTTTCGCGGCGGAAATTGTCGTTCCCCGGACCGCCCCATAAATGCCGCCACCGAGCATTAGCACAAGACCGGCAATTGCCGCCCAGCCGGATTGCCAAACCACGCCGCAAATCAACAGGACCAAACCTCCCAGCACCCCCACCCAGCCGATGGTGAGGGCCAGTTTCCGCTGCGCGCGGTGTTTCTCACAAACGCCGACATGGAGGATGGCCTTCTTGCGCACGATCAAAACCACGATCAGCGGGATCAGCAGATTGCACAGGATCAACAAATAATAGGCGGGATACTGCCAATAGAGAACCCGTTTCAGTTTGAAGCCACCGGCGGGGGCGTTGCATTTGACACAGCGATCCGGGAACGGAGTTTCCGAACGGGTGACCGTTGCTTGCCCAGCCGCCAGATGCCGACTCCGGCGGGCGCGGCCCCTGCGGTGAGACGCTGGAGGAAAATGGGTTTGCACTGCGCGCAAACCCGGGACTGGTTCAGTTTTGATCACCTCGCCCGGTGGAAAAGTCCGGCCACATTCCACACAGACGACGCCGGATGACATCCCGGGAGGAGGAGGCTGGTCAGCGGCCCTCACCGCATGCAAAGGCTGCCAGTCCGCCATTCCCTCGTGCCCCACGGGAGTGTCGCGGTTGATTTTTCCGGAACAAACCAGTTCATCCAATTGAGTTTCAGAAACGGGGCCGGTTTGCTGGCCATCCAGCGCGCAGTACCAGTTCATGGCCAAGCCTAGCGCCAAGGCCGTGATCAAAATAATGCGAATGTCCCGCGCCACTTTGGTGTCTCCGGTTGCGCCAAACAACACAGGTTTGTATCGCCTCCCGAAACTGCTTTGATTAGACTTCATCCCCGTGTTTAACCCCTTCATTCACTGGATTGAAGCCAAAGGACCATGTGCGCCGTGGCTGTTCCTGGCGCTGTTCCTCGTCGCGTCGTTCCTGATGCTCTGGCGGCTGGAAGTGTTGAGCGCCAAGGGTTTCGAAGGCACGGTGCTCGGCACGCTGGTGATGCCGTATTGCACCGGCATGGGCAACCTCATCTTCGCCTTCATCCTCGGCCGCAGCGGCGGCAGCGGTGCCGATGTGATGACCAACTCACTGGTCAACAACGTCACGAACATGACATTGGTGCTCGGGCTGCCGGCGATTTTCTGGCGCATGAGCGTGTTGCCGGCGCAAAAGAAAAATGGCAAAACCGGCAACAAGGCGCATGAGCTCAACCGGCTTTCGCTGTTGCTTACCCTGATGGCCGTCTTGTTTTTCACCGGTGCAGTCTGGGCGCTCGGGCGCAAGGGGGAATTGAATTTCAACGACGGGCTGGTGCTGGTGGGGCTTTTCCTATTCTGGCAATGCTTCCACTTTTTTGAAGTGCTCAAATCCAACGTGCGCCAGGGCAAATCGCTGGGCTGGACGCTGCCGTTCGACCTGGCGCTGCTGGCCATCGGCGCGTACGGCATTTACGTCAGCACCGACTGGCTGGTGACCTGGATTTCCGGCATCCCCACTGGTTTTATCAGCGCCAAATACCTCGGCTGGCTGAGCGGCTGGCTGATGGTGCTGCCCAACGCCACGCTGGCGATTTACTACGCCTGGCGCGGCCAGCCGGAAACAGTCTATGCCTCGCAGGTCGGCGATTCGCACGTTTCCATCCCGCTGTGCCTCGGCATTTACGCGCTGTATCATCCGATGGCCGTGCCGACATTTTTTCACGCCGGAATGCTCATCCTCCTCGGCGCAACCCTGGTGCATTTGTTCTTCGTCACCTTGTTCGGAAAGCTGCCGCGCCTCGTCGGCTGGGTGCTGGTGGCGGCCTACGGTTACTTTTTATACCAAGGCCTGCTGAATTGAAGACCGCCCCACCGTCACAGCGGTTTTTTTAAGAACTGCGTGTCGCCGGAGACCGTCAGCGGATTTTCCCGCACCTTGTCGCTCAGCTCGGCAAACGGCACCTGGGCGCTGAGCCAGCGCGGATTTTTCGTGATGGATTCCATGGATTCGGCGGTGTTGTTGCAGATGAGATAGGCCCCGGGCCCCAGGACCATGAATGATTCGAAGCCGGTGCCGGCACCGTGCCGCGAAAATTCGAAGTCGCCGTCGCCGTACCTCCCGCCGAGCAGTTCCGCGCGCAAGGCGCCCAAATCCTTTGCAAAATTCTTAAGGAAATCGTCGTTGCGCGGGCCGTAATACACCAGCACCCGCGCCTTGTTTTCCGCGAGCGACACCACCGCCCACTCGTCGAAAACGGTACGGCCATAGCGCGAGTTCATCTCGTTCGCGCAGGTTCGGATGAGATTTTTGGCTTCGTTGAGCGTCATGGTGCGAGTTCTTTGAGCGCAGAGCAAAGCAAGTTTGCCGCCGCGGAACAAGGGAAATCCAATCGGTTTACCACCCCGACCCGGTTTTCGTGCTTCGTCATTATGCTGGTCGTTCGTCCGCTGTTTTGGGGGAGTAATTAAAGCGATTCCCAAAATTTGCTGCACTAACTGCGGCAAATTCATACGCTTCCCGGCACATGCAACCGCACACCCCACCCAGAAATCGGCCGGCAACCTCCCTCGCCGACAAAATGGCGGTGTGGTTTTATTGGCTGCTGATTGTCCTGCTCGCCGGCATTTATTCACTGGTGCTCGCCGCGAACGGCCGGTCGATCGAGTTGCCCGGCAAACCCGGCTGGCCGGAGGCGCTGCTGCTGGTCCTGGCCACCGCCGGCACGATCTCCGCCCTCGCGCGGCAGTTGCCGCTGCAAAACGTCCTGCTCGCCGCGTCCGTCATCGCGCTGATGGGCGGCGCGGTCCACGCGCTGGGTGTGACCATGGGAATTCCCTTCGGCCCGTTTCTGTTTGGGGCCGAGGCCGGGCCGCACCTGTTCAAGACGCTGCCGTGGGCGCTGCCGTTGATCTGGGTCGTGGCCATTTTGAATTCGCGCGGCGTGGCGCGGCTGGTCCTGCGTCCGTGGCGGAAAATCCGGAACTATGGCTTCTGGCTCATCGGTTTGACGGCCCTGCTGACGACGATGTTCGACCTCGCGCTGGACCCCTTCGCCGCGCGCGTGAAACATTACTGGTTCTGGCTGCCGACCAAATTTCCGGTGGCGTGGCAGGGCGCGCCGCTGGTGAATTTTCTTGGCTGGGCGGCGGTGTCCCTGCTGATCCTGGCCTTCGTCACGCCGGTGCTCATCAACAAGAACCCGGTCCGGCGGACGCCGGATTTTCACCCCCTCGCCGTCTGGCTGGGTGCGATTCTGCTGTTCGGCCTTGCGGCGGGATTGCACGGACTGTGGCCGGCCGCCGCCTTGGATGGGGTCATGGTTGTCCTGGTCGCGACCTTTGCGGTACGCGGCGGGAAATGGTAGGTCCTGATTTTCGATTCCGGAGATGCGATTTACGCGGCCGGCGTGGATTGTAAAATGATTCGCAAATCGTAAATTCAATCAGTCTCCGCAGCTCCCGGCTTTCTACGGAGAATCAGGGTTTTCCACCCCGACGTGCCTGGTGATCTTCAGGCGCGACACGCGCGGACCATCCATTTCCTCGACGCGCAATTCGCAGGCGCCAACCGTCAGCGCATCGCCGGCCTTCGGAAAACCGCCGAGTTTTTGCGTCATCCAGCCGCTGGCGGTGGCCACGGACTCCTCGTGCTGCGTTTCGCCGATGATCTTTTCCAGTTCATGCAACGGCAAGGTCCCGGCCGCCTCCCAAACATTGTCCCCAACGACCGTCAATTCTGACTTTTCCTGGTCAAACTCGTCCTGAATCTGCCCGACGAGCGTCTCGAGCACATTCTCCAGCGTGACAATGCCGACCGTTCCCCCGTATTCGTCCACGACGATGGCCATGTGCAATTTCCGGTCGAGAAACAACGGCAGCAGTTTCTCGAGCCGGGCGGTTTCCGGCACGTAAATCAACGGCCGCGCAACCGGGAGCAAATCCATTGCCGTCCGCGCCTTGTCGCGCAGGGCATAAAGGTCCTTGACGTGAACGATGCCGCGCGTCCGGTCCAGATCGCCGGCATCGCAAAGCGGAAAGCGCGAATAACGCGTCTTCTCGGCCAGCGCCAGGCACTGGTCCATCGGCGCCTCGGTGTCGAACGCGATGATTTCGTGGCGCGGGCGCATGACTTCGCGGGCGACGCGATGGCGCAAGTCCAGCGCATTGAGGATGATGTTGCGTCCGCCCGCCACGCCTTGCGCGGACGTGATCAGGAGGCGCAATTCCTCCTCCGATTGGGTGCGGTCGGCGACGCCATCCGGTTCAATGCCTATCATGGTGAGCAGCCAGCGGGCCGTGCGATTCAGCAGCCGGTTGAACGGA
>Ga0181522_10000167_pt1 | contig 52614 bp, 39 predicted proteins | sample PEATcosm2014_Bin_27_FD_121103 | JGI IMG/M metagenome (GOLD analysis project Ga0181522, IMG submission 121103) | Peatland microbial communities from MTU Mesocosm Facility, Houghton, MI, USA - PEATcosm2014_Bin05_10_metaG | ecosystem: Environmental > Terrestrial > Soil > Wetlands > Peat | place...
AGCGACATGTGAACTTCGTTCAAAAGCTGAATGCGAAATGAAACATCAAGGGGAATGAAATTGGTTGCTTCAGTCTGCCTTCATCATTTTGGCAGGAGTCCCGCCCCCGGATTGACCTGATTACCGGTGTGACGTCAGGGGCAGCGTCTGGCCGGAATTCGCCGATTGATAAACTGCCGGCGGCAAGCCCGCCAGCGCGTCGCTGCGCTTATGGTGACGCCAGGCAAAACTGACCAGGAAAATGACGACAACAATTGCCAAAACCGTGGTGCCGGCCACGCCCACCTTCCAGTTCATCTTCGAGAGCAGAAACATCATGCGGTCGAGGGGCTTGTTGGATTCCTCGGTCAGCGGCGGCGGCTCGCTGTACTTTTCCGTCCGGCCCAGTTCGGTGTCGAGCGCCGCCATGATCTGCGGCACGTCGAGTTTGAGGCGCATGGCGTAATTCTTCACCGAGCCGCGGATGTAAATGGGCGCGGAAAACACATTGAAATTCCCCTCCTCCAGCGCGCGGATGTGGTCGGTGCGGATTTTGGTGGCTTCCGCGACCTGCGAAATGGTGAGGTTCCGCGATTCGCGTGCGGCACGAAGTTGTTCAGCGACCGTTGACATGATTTAATGTTTCAATGGTTTTGGATGATTTAGCAATCCAAATAGCACGAAACAGGCCAGATTCGGGTGTCGGGACACCTGTCGGGGCAAGGTCCCGCCTTGGAAAAGACGGCCCTGGTGATGCTTTGCTCCTGTGTTGCCTTCGGCGGGTCCCTCCCGGGTTCAATCCGGCCGCTGGGTCGCAGGCATCCAACCGATAATGACTTTTTAGAATACTTGAATTTATCAACCATAATGCTAAGTTGAACGTGTGCTAGATTAGTACTAACACGCCGCCGGTTATCCCGTCTGGGTTATGCAGTCCGGCGGTTATTTGTTGTCGAATTCAAAAGGGCAGCAATGCCTGGCCCGGCAATCCAAAGTCTCCCTGATCCGATTTTTGGCAGCTTGAAGTCCGTTCCGGCCGATTGAACCTTTTCTCGCCTCCGGCATTCTTCTCTGTGTAAATGCTGGTGGTGGCTGAACGCGAACAACTGCCCGTGTCACAAGCCAAAGCCGGGGTCCCGGAGGCTTGGGACGCTCTCTTTCGACGCTACCAATTGCCCTTGTATGTCTATGTTTTTGAACTGGTGCATGACGAACAGACAAGCCTCGACCTCGTGCAGGAGACGTTCATCGCCGCCGTCCGGCACGTTGGCGGTTTGCGCGACGACGCGAAATTCGGAAGCTGGCTCTTCGGCATCGCGCACCAGAAATGCATCCAGCGCTGGCGGAAACAGAACCGGGATGAGCTGTTGCGCGATGAAATCGCCGCCGCACCGGATGAGTTTTCAAACAGCCCGGATGATCTGCTCATCCAGCAGGAACAGGAAGCCGAGTTTATGCAATTGTTGAACCGATTGCCGTTGCCGCAACGCTCGGTCCTGCTGCTGCATTTTGTGGAGGACTTTTCGCTGGAAGAAATCGCCGGCATCACGGAAACGCAAATCGGCACGGTAAAATCGAGGATGCACTACGCCAAAAAGGCGCTGCGAAAATTGCTGGAGGAGAAGAATTGAAAACGCCACGGGAAATTTTATTGAAACGACATCAAGCGACCGCGCCGAAGCTCGACGCCATCCGCCGTGAAGTTCTGGTCGAGTTAAACCACAAAGACACCAAGGAACGAAGCTGGACGGATAACTTCGTGACTTTGTGCCTTGGTGGTTCAAAACAACTCTGGCTGGAGCTCATCTGGCCCTGCCGGCGGATCTGGACGGGACTGGCAGCGGTGTGGGTTTTTATTTTGGCGGCAAATATCTCCCTGCGCGAACATTCACCGGCCATCATAAAATCCGGACCTTCATCCGAAATGATCATGACCTTGAAGGACCAGCAGAAAATCCTGGCGGAATTGTTGACCGATCATTCCCTGCCGCACGATGCGGACCGGCAGAAGATATTTTCACCCAAGCCGCGCACGGAAGGCATGGAGATTTTGACGGTGTAGCGTCGGCGCTGTGCGCCGATTCTTTCGAGCCACAGGCTCGACGCTACAATAAGAGGTTTTTATGAACGAAGCACCAAAAGACGACCGGCGTTGGCAGATTGGGCGCCGGATTTTGATGGGCCTGGCCATTTTTACCACGTTAATCGCGGTTTTCTACACCGAGGAGGACTGGCGCGGCAAACGGGCCTGGGAAAACTGCAAACGCGAACTGGAAGCCAAAGGCGCGGTGCTGGACTGGAACAAATACATTCCGCCGCCCGTGCCGGACGACCAGAATTTTTTTACCGCAAGCACCAACATCTACTTGCGATTCGTAAAGCAGCAAGATGAAACGCGGGCAGATGCGGCGGCGCATCTGCAATGGCTGCGTTTAATCAATTACTTCACCAATGAATCCTATTCATTTCCAATTCTTGATTTCGCCAAATCCAATCATCCGGTCGTGGCGGAAATTTCCTTCGCCACTGCAAAAAATGACTCGACCATCAATCTCGATGACCCGGCGGCGCGCGACAAAATTCAAAATCTGGTCCGCACGACTGTTGGCAGGAGCATCAACGGCGCGCAAGGATTTCTGTTTTCCGAATTGCCGCTGGATCATCTTTCGCCCGCCAAAATTGAGTTGCAGTCGTCCGGCCCAGTGTCCATAGGCGATTTGGAAAATTTTATTCCATCCGATCTGGTCACAAACATCGGCAAGCTCGCAATCAAGGCGACCGTTGACCCGAACATTTTTCAAGTGAAGTTTGTCTCCGGTCGGATTACGGCTGCGGCGGATTATTTGAAATGGAGCGACCAATTTGTTCCGGCCTTTGATGAGGTCCGCGCGGCTTTGAAGCGGCCTTATGCCGTGATTCCCGGCGATTATTCAAAACCGTATGAGCAACCGATCCCAAATTTCGTGACCATGCGTGCCGTCGCGCAAACGCTGGCGCAGCGGGCGCAGTGTTTTTTATTACTGAACCGTCCGCAAGAGGCGTTGTCTGAATTGACCTTGATGCACGATGTCTGCCGGATTTTGGAAAAGCCGCCAACCGGCCAGCCGGAGACGTTGGTGGAGGCCATGATCAATGTCGCCATCACTGGGCTTTACGTTGCCACCGTTCAGGAGGGATTCCGGCTGCACACATGGCAGGCGCCGCAACTGGCCGCACTTCAGGCGCAACTGGCTGAAATCAACCTGCCGCCGTGGATTGCGGCGGCGTTTCAGGCGGAACAGGCCGCGACCTGTCACGCGGCCGAACTGGTTCAACCTAGCCAAATCAGCATGATTGGCTCCGCTTCCGCAAAGCCAACGATTTGGAGGAAAATCATGGACCTGCCCAATCACGCCATTGATCTGGCTCCGCGAGGGTGGGTTTATCAGAACATGGCGGTATGCGCCCGCATGATTCAAATCCAGAAAGAGAATATCTTGGACACGAATCAAAATATGATTCCCAGACGCACCGAATTGGCGGCAAAGAAAATTGCAAAGTCGCTCGACAACCATCACTCGCCCTTTTATCTGCTGGCGAGAATTGCCGCTTCTAACTTAACCAAAGCGATGCAGGCCTGCGCCTTCAACCAGACCCTGGCTAACCAAGCGCAAATCGCCTGCGCGCTGGAACGTTACCATCTCGCGCACGATCAATATCCCGAAACGCTCGACGCGCTGGCGCCGCAGTTTATTGAGAAACTGCCGCACGACGTCATCGGCGGCCAGCCTCTGCATTATCGGCGCACGGAGGACGGCAAATTCCTGCTCTATTCCGTCGGCTGGAATGAAGCGGATGATGGCGGGCAGGTCGCGTTCAAAAAGGACGGTTCGGAAGACCGGGAAAACGGCGACTGGGTCTGGAAGAATTGATTCCGGAACATTCAACGCTCAACATTGAACATTCAATGATCGGGTCACTCCGCGTCACCTTGGGTGTCCGATGTTGAATGTTGAGAGTTGAATGTTTTCCATGAATTGTGCCGGGGCGATGACCGGCGCTCCATCAAACCGCACTTTGCCCGCCCCCGTCAGCGCCGCCGCCGTCCAGATCAATCAGGATGTCGCGCGGCTCAGCGCCTTTGCTCGGGCCGACGATCCCGCGGCTTTCCAGTTCGTCCATGATGCGCGCGGCCCGGGTATAACCGAGACGCAGCCGCCGTTGCATCAGCGAAACACTCGCCTTCTGCTCGCTGCGGATGACTTCGATGCACTGCTGGATGAGGTCCTCGTCCTCGTCAATGCCGGTTTCATTTTCAAAGCTCGCGACCGGCTTGGACAATTGCTGGTGAATTTCCCGGTCGTAGTTCGGCTTGCCTTGTTTGGCGATGAACTCGACGATGCTGTTGATTTCCTGGTCGGTGATGAGCGCCCCCTGTGCGCGAATCAGTTTCGCCGAACCGGGCGGCAGATACAGCATGTCGCCCTTGCCGAGCAGTTTGTCGGCACCCATTGCATCGAGGATCGTGCGTGAGTCCACGCGCGAAGCGCACTGGAATGCGATGCGCGCGGTGATGTTCGCCTTGATGACGCCGGTGATGACATCCACGCTCGGCCGCTGGGTGGCCACGATGCAATGAATGCCCGCGGCGCGCGCCATCTGGGTGATGCGCGCGATGGCCATTTCCACGTCCGCCGGCGCCACGAGCATGAGGTCGGCCAGCTCGTCGATGATGACGACGATGTAGCTGAGTTTTTCGGGAATGACGATGTCCTCCTCGCGCGGCACGACAATCTCCTCGTCCACCTCGACTGCGAAGCCTTCGGCGCCCGGCTCGACCTTTTCCTTTTTTGAGGTGAGCGGCAATTCGGGTTCAGTCTCCCGCAACGGCTTGTTTTTCGGGCGCGAATTGAACGTGGCGACGTTGCGCACGCCGACTCGCGCAAAAATCTGGTAGCGTTTTTCCATCTCATTCACGACCCAGCGCAACGCGAGGATGACCTTCTTCGGGTCGGTCACCACCGGCACCACCAGATGCGGCAGGGCGTTGTATTGCTGCAACTCGACGACCTTGGGATCAATCATCACGAACCGGAGTTCGTCGGGCGAAAACTTGTAGAGCAGCGAAGCGATGATGGTGTTGATGCAGACCGATTTGCCGGAGCCGGTGCTGCCAGCGATGAGCACGTGCGGCATTTCCACCAGGTCGGCAATGATGGGATGGCCGTACACGTCCTTGCCGAGGGCAATGGGGATCTTGGCCTTGCTGTTGCGCCATTCCTCGGACTCGAACATGTCGCGCACGATGACCTTGGACTTGACCAGGTTGGGCACCTCGACACCGACGGAGCTCTTGCCGGGGACGGGCGCGAGAATGTGAATGCGTTCGGCCTTGAGGACAGCGGCGATGTTGTTTGAAAGCGCGGTGATTTTTTCCAGTTTCACACCGGGCGCGGGATGCAATTCGTAGCGGGTGATGGTCGGGCCCTTGGTGATGTCGCCGAGCGAAACCTCGATCTCGAACTGGGCGAGCGTCTGCTGCATCAGCCGCGCATTGGCCATCAGCTCCTCTTTGGACTCGGTGGGCTTCAAGGTCAGGTCCGGATGCTGGAGAAAATCCAGCGGCGGCAACTGGTAATTGCCGATCATCGGCGTAGACGCCACGGCGAGGGGCCGGGATTTCCGGGGCGCCCTGGGTTTGGGTGCCATCGCCGGCGCGGAACCGTCGGCAATGTGAACCACCGGTTCGGCTTTCGCCTCAGCGGGCTTTTCCGCACCCGGCGTCTCGGTTTTGGCTTCCGCCGATTTTTCCGGCGCTTCGGATTTCCGGCCAAGAACCTCCTCGGTGGTGGCAGCGGCGGGCATCGGGGCCGGTCGGTCGTGCCCGGACGGTTCGGCAATTTCCGGTTCCTTGGGCGGAGTCCCAGGCAGGGTGGTCTTACGCACGCGGGGACCTGCCGTTTTGGCCTCGGGCACGCTCAAATCCCGGACGGTCGGCTCCGGCACCGGTTTCATGTCCGCACCCAGGCCGGAACGGGCGACCTCCTCCTGCAACTTTTGGGCTTGGCGTTCGAGGTCACGCGCGCGGCGTTCGAGGGCGGCCTCATCACCGGATTTGGGTTGGGCAGCAGCAGCGACGACGGGTTCGTCTTTGAGAAAATTACGAATCCACACCCCGAGCCGGAAATTAGTCAGGAACAGCAGGCTGATAAAGCAAAACGCCAGATACACAATGGTTGCGCCGACCGAACCAAGCACCCAGAAACCCCAGTCAAAGCCAAACAGCTTGAACTGGAACAAGGTTTGCCCGATCCAACCGCCGGCACTCGGAACGTCCAGGCTCTCGCGCCAAGGCTTGAACAGCCCGTCCATCGTGTTCAATAGGCCGGTGAGGGAAAGCATGAGGACCAGGCCCCAGATGCCAAACCACAGCCGCCGTTCGCGCAGGTGAGTCCAGAAATTAAACAAATAACCCAGCCCAAACGCGGCGACCAGCAGCGGAAAGGCATACGCACCAATGCCGAAAATAAAAAACGAGGCATAAGCGATGTGCGCACCGAATGGCCCGATCCAGTTATGGACCGGCTTGTTTGCCGGGATGTGAATAAACGAGAGATCGTAGCGGTCAAACGAAAGCTGGGCTACCAACAGGGGCAGCGCCACCAGCAACAGCAGGGCGACCCCGATGACATCGGCAAAACCGTTGTGTGAATCCGACGACGACTTCCGTGACATGGCGGGAGCGTAACAACTTGGCGGGGCGACTTCAAACCGGGAAATCAAATTTCCAGCGTCAATCCGAGCCGGCCGGCTCGCGGCAGGATTATCCTTTCACCCTTTCGGATGGCCTTCGTGTTCCATCAAATTCAAATTCTTTGAAAATTGCAATTGACTTACCGGCGCCAGTGTACTAGTTGTATTGGTACAGTAACCAACACCGTGAGTTTTAACCTCGCCATCAGCACCGGTTCGAACACGCCGATCTACAAGCAGATCACGGATCAGGTGTGGCTGGCCGTCGTCACCGGCAAGCTGGCCGTGGGGGACCAGCTCCCCAGCGTTCGCGCCCTGGCGGAGAATCTGGTCGTCAATCCGAACACCGTCGCGCGCGCCTACGCCGATTTGATGCGGGACGGGTTGATCGAATCCCGGGCCGGCCGCGGAGTTTTCATCACCCGCAAACGAAAGGTGTTCACGCGCGAGGAAGGCTGGCGGCGGCTGGAGCCGCTGATTGATGCGGCCATCGGCGAAGCCATGGCGATGGATTTTACCCACGGGGAATTGCGGGAGGCGTTCGAGAAGAAGCTGGGACAGTGGAAAAGCCCGAAAGGAGGCAATCGAAGCAATGAATGAGCAATCCGTCATTTGTACCCGGGGTTTGACCCGGTATTTCAGCGCCAAGCCGGCCGTCCACGATCTGAATCTGGAGGTGCCACGCGGGTGTGTTTTTGGTTTCGTGGGCCGGAATGGTTCCGGCAAGACCACCACCATCCGCATGCTGCTGGGACTGCTCGAACCGACACGCGGAGCCGGCAGCGTTCTGGGATACGACATCCGCGGCCTGCCGCCGGAAGCCCGGGCCCGCATTGGCTACCTGACCGAGGAACACCAGCTTTACGGCTGGATGAGCGTCAAGGAATGCGGCGAATTTCAATCCCGGTTCTATCCGCGCTGGAACGAAAAAAAATTCCGCGGGGTCATCGGACATTTCAACCTCAAGCCCACGGCGCGGGTGAAGGACCTGTCACGCGGCGAACGGGCCGGCCTCTGCCTGGGACTGACCCTGGCGCCGGAACCCGAACTGCTGGTCCTGGACGACCCGGCGCTCGGATTGGACCCGGTGGCGCACCGGTCGCTGATTGAATCCATGATCTATCTCACCCGCCGGTCAGACCGGACGATTTTCTTTTCGTCGCACCAACTGGCCGACGTCGAACGGGTGGCCGATTACATTGCCATTCTCGACCGGAGCGTCCTGCGAGTCTGTTGTTCGCTGGAGACGTTTCGGAACAGTGTGCAGCAGGTGAGGCTTCGTTTTCCCGGCGCGCCGCCGCCAGTGCCGAATATTCCCGGCCTGCTTCAGGCCTTTCGCGCCGACGGCGAACTCCGGCTCACTTGTGTTCACTACGGCGCGGCAACCGAACAGGCGCTGCAGGCGCTGGCTCCGGGCCAGGTGGAACATATCCCCCTCAGCCTGGAAGATGCGTTCATCAGCTACCTGGGTGAGCGGGGCGAGAAATCATTCATTCTGTCGGAAACGGAGGCCCAACCATGAAAGCGCTGATTCTTAAGGAACTGCGGGAAAATGTGAAGCTCGCCGTGCTCGGCCTTGGCATCCTAACGCTGATACTGGCGTTGACTGCGGTAAAGTACTCGACCATTCTGAAAAACCTGGGTGGAATCGGCGACTCACAGCAGATGTACCTGCCCTGGCAACCATTGGTCTCATCGGACATTCTGATCGGTATTTTCTGCGCCACCTTTGGCGCCGTTCTCGGTTGGTTCCAGATTCACAACGAAAGGCCCCGCGACCTCTGGGCATTTCTGATTCATCGCCCCATCACCCGCACGGGGATTTTTCTAGCTAAAATCATCGCCGGGTTGGTGCTTTATTTCCTGGCGACGGGACTGCCGCTGGCTGGCTTCATTGTGTGGGCCCTGGTGCCAGGGCATGTGGCGGCACCTTTTCAATGGGCCATGCTCTGGCCAATGGCCATTTTATTCCTTTCCGGCACCTTGTACTATTTCGCCGGGATGCTCACGGGCCTGCGGCAGGCACGCTGGTACGCCAGCCGTGCCCTGGGCCTGGGGGTGGCACTCTTTGTTTCCCTGACGCTCAATAGCGAACCGCACTTGTGGGAAGCCCTGATATTCATCGTGATCGGCGGAGCGATTCTGGCCACCGCCGTTTGGGGCGGTTTCCACAGTCATGGATTTTACCGGGGTCAGCCGGCAGCGGGCAAAATGGCGCTGACGGGCGCCCTGCTGCCGGGATGCGGCCTGGTCCTCGCACTGGCCGCCATTCTGTTGGTTGAATTGCTGCTGCGAAACTCCAATTCCTATCTGTGGTCGGATTATCAAATGAACAAAGACGGCGCCATCTATAAAGTCACCCATGGAAACGGCGACCAATCGGACATTGTGGACCTGCAAGGCAAGCCGCTCATGGATGCAAAGACCGGGCGGATGATTGGCATGGCTGATTTCAACCGGCAGTTGTGCACCCAGGTACAAATCAATCCTGACTTCGGCGACCGCATTCCCCGCGGGCGCTGGTTTGATCGAGACTGCAACCGGTTCGCCTTCTGGCGGGTGACTCCGGATACGCTTTGGTATCATTGGGGCCGATACGGAAGGCTGGTGGGCTACGATATTGCGACGCGGAGGTTTATTGGCAGCCTGGGTCCGGACGGTTTCGCGCAAACTGTGGCCGGCGACGGGAGCCGTTTTGGCGACGGTCGGGATAACTATTATCCGGGATCTTCCCGGCGGATCGTTAACACTGCCGACACGGTGTATGAGCTGGATTTGGAGCATCGCGCAACCAAGGCAATCTTCACCGTCACGAACGCGGCAGACGCGACCATCGGCGGTATCGGGGAAGTGTCGTTGAATGGCTATGACTGGGATTACACGATAGTGGTCACACGGGATTATGTCCGTCTGCTGACCCCGGATGGCAAGGTGGTGTGGCGGGCCGCTTACAAACCCGGCTATCCCGATTACAGCCAGATACGGGTTGCCTTCCTGGAATCAAAACACCAGTTCGCGCTCTGGCTGAGTCCGTCCTGGCACGCGCAGGAAAAGGCGGGCGGGAAACTTCCCACGCAAGTGACCTGGCTTGACCGGGAGCAAAGCGTGTTGAGGAGCACCGACCTTCCGAATTTGGCCAACCATCGCCGCGAATTTGCCCTTGAGCAAAAACTCATAAGTTTGTCGATCTCCCCGGCACTCGTGGGGATGCTTCCCTTGCTTAACGAGGAATTCCGGCTGGACGACATTCCGTGGGTGTTGATGCGATACAGCGTGGCAGCAGCGCTGGTCTGCATCCCGATCGGCTGGTGGCTGGGGCGGCGTTACAGCCTCTCGCTCCCGGCACGCCTGGGCTGGGCAGCGTTTCATCTGGCCTTCGGCATCCCCGGCCTCCTGACCTTTTTGAGCGTGCAGGAATGGCCGGCGCGGGAGGCCTGTCCCCATTGCAAGAAACTCAGGGTGGTGGATCGCGAAGACTGCGAATATTGCGGAGCGGATTTTGCGCCGCCCGAAAAAAACGGGACCGAAGTCTTTGAATCCTTGGTGGCAGCCAAACAGCCATTGGCTCCTTCTTGCGTGTCAATTCACGCTTGCCAACGCACAGCGTGAACTTATTAATTCCCGTCCATGATACAAAACGAGACCTTTGAAAAACTCTGGTCTATCGTAGCGGCGTGTCGGCAGACCGCCGCATTTCTTTGGGAAATTGAATGGTCCGGCTTTCTGCCGAAAGCCGCTACGCCCGCCATGACGCGTATTGGGTTGTGCGCCTTGATCTTTTCGGGCCTGAACACAGGCTGCCGGTCAAACGCGCCAGGCCCATCAGCCATCCACCCCATCAACTTGGTGGTTGCCGCCGACGGCACCGGCCAGTTCACCAGCGTGCAAACGGCCATCATGTCCGTGCCCTCCGGCGGGCGCACCAACCCGGTGATCATTCATCTCAAACCAGGCATCTACAAGGAACTGATTTATGTGCAGCGGGAGAAGCGCTTCTTCCGGCTGACGGGCGAAGATCCGGCCACAACGGTGATCACCTACAATCTGTCCGCCAACCTTACCAATCTTGACGGCAGACCCCTCGGCACCTTCCACACCCCCACGGCAACGGTGGATGCAGACGATTTCACGGCGGAGAACCTCACATTTGAAAATTCCGCGGGCGCCGTCGGACAGGCGCTGGCCATCCGCGTGGACGGCGACCGCGCGATGTTTCGCAACTGCCACTTTCTGGGGTGGCAGGACACGGTGCTGCTCAACCGTGGCCGGCAGTATTTTGAAAATTGTTATATCGCCGGGCACGTGGATTTCATCTTCGGCGCAGCGACGGCATGGTTCGAGAAGTGCCACCTTCAATGTCTGGGCGACGGTTACATCACCGCCGCCTCCACGCCGGCGGACCAGCCGTTTGGATTTGTGTTCTCGAACTGTAAAATCACCGGGGACCCGTCTGATACGCGGACCTATCTGGGGCGTCCCTGGCGGATTTATGCGAGCACCATTTTCTTGAACACGGAAATGTCCGAAATCGTCCAGCCGGACGGCTGGAACGATTGGAAAAAAACCGAGACGCACCGGACCGCGCGCTACGCGGAATTTCATAGCATCGGCCCCGGAGCGAAGCCAGGGGCGCGCGTCCCGTGGGCGCGACAATTGACCACGAACGAAGTCAAAGCCATCACCCTGAAGACCGTCCTCGGCGGTTCCGACAGTTGGAATCCCAATCATCGGTAGGCAACCAGCCGCCCTTTGATTCTCTCAACCCGCGGTCCATTTTCCGTTTTGCGCCAACGAGAGTGCCAAATTTTCAAACGCGTTTGCACAAAAACGATGAAGACAAATCCGGAAAGCGGGTTAGGATGGAATTAATCAGCGAAGCAAAAAACAAAAACCCTAATGAAAGTTGTAATATCATGAAACGGATATCTTTACTCGTCGCAGTCAGTGTCGGTTGCTTGCTCTTTCAGAGTGCAAAAGCCCAGCTATTCCAAGAGGGATTTAACTACACTTCGGGAGGCACTCTCGGTGGCAATGGTCCGTGGACAGGCGGAAACGCCAACACCACAATTGGCAGCGGCAATTTGACCTATCCGGGACTCTACGATTTGGGCGGGAATGATCTTAGTTTGATTTCGGGCGTGTCCGCCGGTTCAACAATAGCCAACTTCACAGGCACTGCCATCACCAGCGGAAGCATTTTCTATTCTTTCGTCCTTGAATGCACGGCGCTGCCTACCGCCAACAACTATTTGACCAGTTTGCTGCCCACCGGTTCCAGCGGTCCGGCTGGCGGTACGGATCCACTTGCATTTTACGTAGGACAGCAAACCGCCGGATCCACCTACAAACTTGGAGTTCGCAGCGGCGGCAGCGGCGCGACCTATGCGTCCAGCGCATTATTTACCGTGGGGACGGTTAATCTGGTTGTGGTTGAATATACATTTGGCGGCAACGTCAGTCTTTTTGTCAACCCCACTCCCGGTGCCAGCCAACCTGTGGCCAATGTATCGTTCGCCGCCGGGGTCAGCGCGGCCAATTTGCAGGAAGTTGGTTTCAAAGCCCAGAGTGCGGCAACGGCAGGCAATTGGCTCTTCGACAATCTGATGATCGGAACAAGCTGGACAGACGTAACACCGATTGCAGTGCCCGAACCTGCCACTTTTGCCCTGGCTGGGTTGGGCTTGTTGGGCTTTGCTCTCGCACGTCGGATGCGCTCTTGACTGGGTATTGGTTGCAATTGGTTCATTACCGGCGCTGGAATCCCAGCGCCGGTTTTGTTTGGCACTGGCCCCGGGAATCGGCCGACGCTCAATGTGATTTCTCCTTATCACGAACACCTGGCGGCTTTTTTCATCACTGCTTAGCCCTGCAGAAATTTATTTGGCGCAGGCCCGATGGTTACGGATACGCCAGCCGGAGGAAGACAGAGCCGTTGTTGGGATCGATGGGAATTAGAATCTGGTTCGTGGTCGTGGAACCAGGAACATCGACCCAGTTGATTCCCAAGCCCGTGGTGGGGTTGTTGGTCTGAATCTGCAATTGCCAGCCCAAATGATCCTGCGGCCAGGACAATTGCATCTGGCCATTGCCAACCTGGGCGACAAGATTGGTTGGCATCGACGACGGCAACGGTGCGGCGCTGGCCTGCATGGAGCTGGGACTCTCGCCGCCGGACACCGCTGTGACGACATAATAATAAATCACGGCATTGGTCACAGCCGCATCGGAATAATTGGTCACGGTCAACCCGCTGTAAACCGTCGGATACGGCCCGCCGTTGGCCGTCCCGCGTTTGAGGTTGTAACTCGTTGCGCCCAACACGGCATTCCAACTCAAATTGATCAAAAGGTTGGTTCCCATCGCTGTGAAATTGGTGGGGGCGGAAGGCGCCAGCATCGCCACGACCAGCCTCACCTGACCGGCGGTGTTGGTGTCAAAGATGTAGGTGTAGGCGCCCCCGGGGGTGGAACCAAGCGCGGGAAGATTGCCGCTTAAAGTGCCGGTGTAGGTCAGCAGCGTGTTGGTGCCGGCGCCAAAACCAAGGCCGTTCGTCAGACTGATGGTCCCGCCCAGAGTCAGATTGCCGACCACCGCCACGCGGTTGGTATTGGGATCCAGTGTAAAATTCAGCACGGTGCCGGGGAAGAGCCTGAAGTTGTTGCTGACGGTGAGAATGCTGTCCGCGATGGTCAAGGGACCGTCATCCAAGACATTGGTGTTTTTCAGGGAGCTTCGCGCATTGTAAAAAACCAGGCTGTTGCCGTAACCGTTGGTGGTCAGCCCGTCGAACGTGACCAGGTTGGTGGCATATGTGCTGTTGGTGGCAATGAATTGGGCGTTGTACAACAGGAAGGAGGTGGTGCCCGAGGGCACGGTGATTTTGGAATCGGCAAACTGGAAACCTTGGGCGTTGTAAACATCAAAGGGTTGTGAGGCCGTGATGTTGACATGGCTCAAAAGGATGTTGGTGGCAGGCACTTCCATGCGTCCCCAGATGATGCCCGGAACCCCGCCGCTGGCCACGGTCGCGTTCACGTTGCTGATGGTGATGTTGCGCCAGACGGGAACGGAGGTAATGTCAACCGTCTGGGTGGAGGCGATGAACGGCGTGATCCCGGTGGGCGTGCCATATTCGCTGTAATAGCTGTAAATCACAATTGCGCCATCGACGATGTTGGTCATCCCGATGTTGAGATAGGAAAGGTTCTGCGCCAGGCCGCCCTCACCACTGCCGCCACTGGTGGCATCATCGGACTTCATGCGGATGCCGTAATCCGTGCCATTGAAGGTACAGTTGATCACCGTCAGGTTCGAAACCGCGCCGGCCGTGTTGCTGCCAATGGACACCCCATGGCCAACGCCGAAGGCACAGTTGGTGACCACAACATCCTTGGAAATTGCGGAACTGGTGCTGCTGCCCAGAGCAATGTTGTCGTCCCCGGCGTTGATGGCGCAGTTCTGGATCAGGCAGTTGGTCCCAACCAGATCAATCCCATCGGTGTTGGCTGCGTTGGCCGCCGTGGTGTTGATGGTCATGTTTTGGAAGGTGATGTTGTTGTCGCCACTGCCCTTGAAGACGAAATGCATCTTCGGCGGGTTTTGAACCGTCACGCCCTGAATCAACACCCGCCCGCAATTGCCATTGAAATAAATCATGTAGGGCCGATTCGCATACACAGCACCGCCGGTGGGCAGGCTCCACCACCCCGCACCGTTGCCATCAATCGTGCCTGAACCGCTGATTTCAAGGTTCGTCACCCCGCTGGCGTAAATCAGGTCGCCGTAAGTCAGGTTTTGCGCCGGCAAGTTGGTCCAAACCGTCACGGGCAGCATCTTCAAGGTTGCGCCGGCATCAATCTGGAGGTTCACGTTGTTTTTCAACGTGAGCGGGCCGCATAGAAATGTGCCCGTGCCCGACACGGGTATCCTGACCGTACCGCCGTACAGACCGTTGGTGTTGCCGCCCGCCGCCGCGTTGGTGATGGCCATCAGAATAGCGGTGGTGTTCGTACTCACACCATCGCCTACGGCATTGTAAGGAGCATTGGTAACAGTGATGATGTTGTTGGTATTGATGTTCGGCAGGATCGGCACCGCCAAAACCGGAAAGACAAACAGCCCACAACCCAGGATCGCCAGAAGACATGGATGGAGCGAATGAAAACGATTAAACAGCTTCATGATACTTTGTGACACATCGGGTCGATTGAGTTGTTTCCGGATATTTTACCACAGTTTACGTCACTTTGCCGGTTCCAGCGCACAGTTCACCAATTTCACATCGGCATCCTGAACCACGTCCGGTTTGGCCACCTGCTTGAAGGTCGAATGATAAATCCGGACGTCACTGATTTCGGCGCCGGGAAATCCCCGGACGTTCAGCACGCGCGGGGTTTGGTCCACGGTGATATTTTCCATGGCCACGTTGTGGGCGGCCGGTTGGTACATGCCGTTGGTTCCTTCCTCGTAAAGAAAATCAATCTGCAGGACCGAATCCGTCACCTGGCCCACGTGCACGTTCCGCATGAAAATATTCTGGAGCACCCCGCCGCGCACGGCGTTGGATTTCAGCCGCAAGGCGCAGTTCAGTCGCGGGCTGCTCATCTCGCAATTTTCCACAAATACATTGCTGCAACTGCCGGAAATCTCGCTGCCAATGGCGGTGCCGGCATGGCCGTCGCGCATCGTGCAGTCACGGATGACCAAATTCACCGAGGGTACGCCGATGCGGCGGCCATCGTCGTTGCGACCGGACTTGATGGCAATACAGTCATCCCCCGTGTCGAACAGGCATTTTTCGATCAGCACGTCACGGCAGCTTTCCGGGTCGCATCCGTCATTGTTTGCGCCGTGCGAAACGATGTCCAGGCCCCGGACGATGACGTTGGTGCAAAGCACCGGGTTGACTTCCCACATGGGCGAGCGGCGGATATGCACGCCTTCCACCATCACGTTGCGGCAGCGATTAAACTGGATGAAGTTCGGCCGCAAATAATCGCCTTCCCCAAACCGGCGCTGTTCGACAGGCACGCCGTCCGCCGCCATTTTCTTGAGCCGCTCGTTGGCCGCCTTGTAAGAGTTGGTTCCGGCACTTTTCCCGCCCTTCCAGCGCAGCCAGTTTTCACCGGTCGCCTGGCCATCCAACGTGCCCTCCCCAGTCACCGCGACGTTGCTTTGGCCGAGGGCATAAATGAACGGTGAATAATTATAGCATTCGACGCTCTCGAAACGGCTGAATACTGCGGGCAGATAGGCCTTGGGATCCGTGCTGAATTTCAACGTCGCGCCGGCATCGAGATGCAAATTCACGCCACTTTTCAGGTGTATCGCGCCCGTGAGAAATTCGCCGGGAGGAACCACCACGCAGCCGCCGCCCGACCCGGTACAGGCGTCAATCGCCTTGGCAATCGCCGCCGTGCAATCGGTTTGGCCGCCAGCCACCGCGCCGTAATTCGTAATCACAAAATTGCGCGCGGGAAACTCCGGCGCCTGAATGCGGGCCAGAATTACCGGCACCTGCGCCCATTCAGGCTGCTCCGCGCAAAGCAGCGGGGCGGCGAACAACGCGAGGAAGCAAACGATGTGGAATTTACTCATTTTTTATTTTGGCCGGACAAAACAGGTTGAGGGAATGTCCCAAGCTGAATCTGATAATACTGCCGGCAAGTCGCAAGCTGGCGCAGTCCCTTTTAAACTTAAACACATACAGGGTTCCTGCCAAAGTAACAGAAAACCCATGTCGCTCAACTGTAGCGGTTTGCATATGACTTTGAATATTGTGCACCGTCAGGATTGAGGAGCATAGCAGGTCTTCAAATCGGAGCCGACTTGTGTCACATTCATTGTTTTTCCTGCTCCGGCGCCAAGCCTTCGACTTGTGCGTTGTCGGTCGTGTACGGAGAGCCTTTTTTGACGGAGATGTCCACGTTTTTAAGTTGGATACCGGCGGCATTGGCAATTGTCAGCCCGGTTTCAGCAGTGATGCGGACATTTTCCAGGACGACGTTTGTTACCATGCTCTCGGGCAATCCGACGATTAAACCGGCGTCTTTAGTGGAGACGGCGGCCATGTTCGCAATTCGAATGTTGCGAAACATGGGCGTGGTATCCGTGATCGGCTGGGCTGTATCGCCCTTCGGATATCGGGCTTGGGAACTGTCCTGATAATAGCAGGCGATGGATATGGCCGGATGGACGTTCGTCATCGTAATGTCCGCATAGCTTACGTCCTGGACCACGCCTCCCTTGCCACGGCGGGATTTGATGCGAATGCCGTTTTCGGTGCCATCAAACCGGCAATTTTTCACCACCAGATTATGCACTCCACCGACCGTTTCGCTGCCGATGGACATGCCGTGGCCGTGCAGAAAAACACAGTCGGTCACGCTGATGTTTTCGCAGCCGAACTCGCGACCGGCCACTTTTTTGCCGGATTTGATCGCGATATTGTCGTCGCCGGTGTCGATGGTGCAACGGGTGATGGTCACATTGCGGCAGTTGCTCGGATCAATGCCGTCGGTATTGGCCGCGCTGGCCGGAGAAATGATCGTGACGTCCTCCACCTTGACATCCTCGCAGTCCGTCGGCACGTAGTGAAACTTGGGTGAATTGATGAGCTTGATGCCGGACAAACGCACATTTTTGCACCGGTTGAAAACAATGAGATTCGGGCGCGGCAGCGTGAACCCGGAGACCTTGCGTCGGGCTTTCTCGGCTTCCTCCCACCAGACCGAGCCATTGCCGTCGATGGTGCCCTTGCCGGTGAACGTCACATCCGTCAAATCCTTGCCGCTGATAAACGGGATGAAATCCGCATTGCTTTTGGCTTTGAGCCAGTCACCGCCTCCCTTGAGAAAATCCGCCTGCGTCGGCGAAGCCAGCAGTGTGGCGCCGGCCTCGAGCAACACCGTGGTTTTGGAGCGGACAGTAAGGGGCTGGCTCAGATAAGTACCGGCGGTGAATCGCACCGTGCCGCCGCCCACCTTGCCACTTTCATCCAAAGCCTTCTGGATGGCCTCGGTATCGAATACCTGGCCGTCGCCCTTGGCGCCAAACTGGCGGACATCAAAAATCCTTGGCCCGCCGTCGGCGGCGCAAGGGGATATGCCAAGTGAAAAGACGAAAAGCGCCAAGGAGGTTTTCAGCAACGATTGTTTCTTGATTCCAAAGGGATTCATAAGTGATTTAAGCTTCTGATCACATGTTTGAAAAAAGTCAGCATGTTGTATCCATTGTCGGACCACCCTAAAAAACCCTGTCGCGCCAGCGTGTCAACCCACGACCGGCTCGCGCACGCGGGCAAATGCAGGCGTGGCGCCCTTTCAAGGCGCCACGCAGCGAACCGAAATCTTGTTCACCAACCCGTTATATCCAGTCCGCGAGAGAACCTGGTTACGGCTGGACCAGGCGGTAGAACACGTTGCTTCTGGCCAAACTGGGCGTAATGACAAGGTTGGCGGAACCGCCCGAGTTGGGCACGATGAACCAATTGGTGGAGGTGAGACTCACTGAATTGCTCTGCACTTGCCAGCCCAGGTAAGCGGTGGGCCAGCTCAGAGTAAGGGTCGAGCCGGAGAACGTGGAGGTAATCGTCGGAAGATTGGTGGAAGCCACAACAATCTGCCCACTGGCACCCAGCTGATTGTTCCAACCCACTCCAGCCCCGACGACTCTGAAGCCTGCACCGCCAGTCACTGGATTGTTGAACAGGGTGAAGGTGTCCCCCACATGAAGCGCCGCACCGGTGTTGGTCACCACGACGGTACCTGTGCCAGTATTGTTGAGCGCGCCGCTCACAATGGCTTCATCGCTGGCAAACCCGGAACGATTGACCCTGACCTGAACATCGCCCGCCAAGGCAAGGCTGTTGTTGATGTTGAGGGAGCCGATGGAAGCCGCCCCTGGGGCGAGAGTACCACCCGGCTGCACCGTGACCGGCCCATTGACGTTGCCGGTGCCACCGAGGATCCCGTTGGTGGCCACAGTGACGGCACTCGCCACGTTAAGCTGACCGTTGACCCACAGGGTGCCGTTGGAGACGAGCGTCGGCCCGGTGTAGGTCTCGGTGGCGGTCAAGGCCAGAATGCCGCTGCCAGTTTTGATAAAGCCATAACCCAGACCGTTGTCGCTGACCACACCGGAGATGGTCGTCAACCCGGTGTTGGTCACCTGGACGGTTCGCGCGGTGATGGAAGCCGCGGTAACATTGTCGTTGCCGTTGAGGGTGAACGCTCCAGGGAACGTCAGGTCGTTCGTCCCGCCGACGATCAGGGTCAAGTTGTTGGTTCCAGTCGGATTTTGGATTGGATTCCAGATGGTGTGGGGACCACCGGAAGCAAACACCTGGCCGTTGCCCGTTGTGCCCGTAGTGGAGTCAACCGTCAGCAACAACGGGCCGGTACCAATCGGGCCGGCAGTGACGGTCGGGGAGCCGGTTGAATCAATCCCAAACCCAATCGCGCCGCCGGAAGGCATTGTGCCGCCGGAATAGGTGTTGTTGGCGTTAAGATAGGTGACGGTGCCTTTTTCCATGAGGGCGCCGTTTCCGGAAATCACGCCATTAAAGGTCTGGCTGCCGTAGGGAGCCAAAATGAGATACTGCCCATTGAGGACCAGGTTCGCATTATAAGTCGTGTTGGTGCCGTAAAGCCGGACCCGGTTGTTGGTGGTACTGCCGCCCTGGTTCGGGAGCAATGTCAGGGTTTTACCAACGGTGCCCGAAAGATCGCCAAAGAGGACCCCAGCGTACGTTCCGAGCCCGTCAAACTGGATGGTGAAATCGTCTGCGACGTTGATAGGACCATTGATACCAGTGCTGGCGTTTCCAGTCGGAGCAACTTCCATCGTGCCGCCCGCGTTGTCCAGGGTCACTGTGCCATTGCCCAGACCAGCGTAGTTTTGGAGGTAGAGGTACAGAGGTGTACTGGTGTTGCTGATAATGGTCCCGCCCGTGTGCGTATTGGCATTGTTTATCGACAGGAAAGGGCAGGCCTGATAAATCAAAGTGCCCGGTCCGGCGAAGCTGCCGCTGCCGGTGAAAGTGTAATTGAGGCTGCTATTCACCGTAAACGACGCAGCGCTAAGGTAACTGCCCGTCAGCGTCACGCTTCGATTGGCGGCGCCAGTGTCATCGAAAAGGACGGGGTCGCCGTAGGTGAATACGGTCGTATTGCCGTTGGTGTCAACCCAGTTGGGGCTGGTCGCCACATCCCAAACGGTCCCGGAACCCGACCAGACCAGGTTGGTTGCCGGCACCACGCTCAACGAGACCAGCGCTGAATTCGTCTGGTAACCGCCCGTGCCGGTGATGGTGCAGTAATAATCATTGGCGCCCGATTCAACGTCACCCGGTCCCGCGGGAGAAATGATGAGCGTACTGGTGGTCAAATCCGATGAGTTCACAATTGAAATATTTCCGCCACTTACGATGTTGGTGCCATGCCGGTACCACTGATAGATCTGACCAAAGCCGATGGTGTTCACCCACATCGCGCACGTGCCGCCGTTCGCAACAGTCACCGATACTGGTTGTGAAGTGATGTCCGGGGGAGCGTTGACCGCGGTGCTATGGCCGATAATCTGGATGGAAGAGATATCGTTCGTCGTTGCCGTTGACGAACTGGCTTTGCAATACCAACCGATGGCCAGGCCGTCAAAACCACTGGCAAGGAAAGTCGTGTTCGTCGCCACACCGCCGAACTGTGTCACCACCGTGCCGTTGGTGTTCGGCCCCGAATACAGCGTATTGGTGATGGCATAGCTGGCCTGGCCGTTAACCGTGATGTTAAGATTCTCGGTGTAGGTCTGGCCGTTCACCAGCGAAGCCGCCGAAACCACAGTGGATCCAACGGTTGTCGGCGCTGGATTCGCATAGCTGAAACTGCTGCTGCCACTGGTGATCAAGTCCTGATTTCGATTGTCGGGCCCGGTCTGGGCTGGCCGGGTCATGATCCTGGAATTGCCGCCGGAAGCGAGAATTTGCCCGACATAGCCCGCCCAACCCGCTGCTCCACCCGTCGTATTCGTGGTGACGGAACTGGTTTCAAAACCATATAAGCCCCCGGCAACCGGTTGAACTTGTCCACTATTATATAATCCGAAGGCCAACTGCGAGCTGCTGCTGGCCACCAACAGGTTGCCCGTATTCGTAAAAGTAACGGTCATCTGGAGAAAATCCCCAATTGCGGTCAGCGTCACCGGACTGTTGGTGAACAACGCTTGAATTTGCATTTGTCCGCCAGTGGTCGCAACCATGGCGACTTTCAGGTCACCGGGAGCCAGGGTGCTGGCATTGGGAATCCATGCCTTGGCTCCAATAAGCTGGTAGCTCGTGGAGTCAATCGTGGGCGCGGCCGGTGTATGATTGGTGAGGGTGCTGCCATTGGAGAAAGTATCGGTGAAAAACGTGGCCGTGCCGGCCATGGCCGCCGGCGATGCAGCAGCCATCAGCAGGGCGAACAACAGTCTGGGAACAAGGATTTTTTTCATGGTGGTCTGATTGTTGGGGTTGCAATAATTGAACTACCTGGCTTGAAGAGCGTGTCGGCAGCCTCATGGTTGAGGCATGTTCACAACGATTCGGAAAGCATTGGGATCGTTATTCATGTCGTTGGCCCAGTAAGTGTTGTCAAACATCTGACCAGTCTTGGAATTTGCTTTGTAGGACACGAATGTTACATGGCCATCGCCAAAGAGCGTGTTCACCCCGGCAGGATTGCCGCCGATTCTGTGGTTGAGCGCCTTGATGCTCTGCAGTGTGTCAATACATACGCTTTTGGTCTGGTCCACGTCAGTGGCTTTCAGCGGCACGGGTTCGGTAATCCCGGATTGCACGGGATCATTCGGATCGGGGCTCGTGAATACTATTTTTTGAGTCCCATAAGCCAAGACCGGCAAATAGTTAATGCCATAGGAACTGACCACCTTTTCCGTTTGTTTCGGCTGTGGATAATAGTTGTATGACGTGCGGACATTGTCATCGCCGGCCCCGGCTGGCGTTGAAGGCCAGTTCTGAGAGGAAGTATATTCCCAGGTGTTATTATTCGTTCCGGCAGAGGCGGAAGGGACGCTGGGACAGTAGAAGGCTTGCGGGTTCGCCACGGATTTGGTGGACCACAGCAGGCCAAGATTATACGGCCCGAGGGTGATGCCCTTGCCCGTCGAGATATTGACACGACAGGCTTCATACGTCTCCCACGGATTTCCACCTGACGCCCAATTTCGTTGCGGTAGAAAATCATCACTCTCCCCGGAATATACGGCGATCCCGGTACCAATTTGTTTCAAGTTGCTTGCGCAGGCGGTTCGCAATGCCTTCTCTTTTGCGGCGGACAAGGCAGGCAGCAGAAGCGACGCGAGAATGGCGATGATGGCAATGACCACGAGAAGCTCGATCAACGTAAATCCCTGACCCGGCCCCGCCCGGAAAGAACGCTTGCGCTCCATCGTGCCTTCGCGCACCCGGCTCAACGACCTGGTCCAGCACTCCCTGGCTACCTCAAGGCGAGGTTCTGGTTGGTGATTCTGACAAGTATTCATTGGCATAAATCGAACGGTTTGGCACTTCCGTCACAAAAAAATCAGCAATGCCCACCACATTATCTGGGTTGAACTGACGTGTGCTTTACCCTTTCAAACTAGCACTGCTGTTCATTAAATAAAAGCTATTAGACTTGATTAGTTCTGCAAAAATATTTGAAAAAAATGCACCGTGGCATTTGGATCAGGATGATTGAAACGCCGTTGCCGCGGTGCACAACGGCACGGTTTCGAAACCTCTCACAACCAGAAACGGCACGCGACCGGCAACCTTCAGCACCAGTCTGCCTTCCTGCCGGGTCACCGGCTAATTCGTCCGCGCCGCAGACTGGTGGCGGCCGCCCGCGGTCTCAGCCGTCGGAAAAGCCATGTACTGTTTCGCATTGGCGTAACAGATGTTGCGGATCATCGGACCGGTCAGGGTTGGGTCATTGGGAACAAGGCCGTTTTCCATGTCAAGGCCGATCAAATTACAGAGCGTGCGCCGGAAGTATTCATGGCGCGGATACGACATGAAGGAACGTGAATCGGTGATCATGCCAATGAAACGCGAAAGCAGTCCGAGGTTCGACAAGGCGTTCATCTGCCATTCCATGGCTTCCTTCTGGTCCAAAAACCACCAGCCGGAACCGAATTGCAGCTTGCCGGGAATCGTGCCGTCCTGAAAATTCCCGATCATCGTGGCAAACGCGTAATTGTCCGCCGGGTTCAAGTTGTAAACGATGGTTTTCGGGAGCGCGTTTTCCTGGTCGAGCCGGTCCAGGTAAAGTGCGAGCGCGGAAGTCTGCGGCCAGTCGCCGATCGAATCAAAGCCCGTGTCGGGTCCAAGCTGTTTCAGCAGCCGCGTGTTGGCGCTTCGCAACGCCCCAAGGTGAAGCTGTTTGGTCCAGCCCCGGGCGGCATCGAGCCGGCCGAAAAACAGCATCATGAACGACGCAAATTGACCATGTTCCTGCGGGGACACGGCGGCGCCGCGCCGGGCCCGGGCGAAGATTTTCGCGGCGGTTTTCTCGGAACAAAAGTCCGCAAAACAATGATTCAGACCGTGGTCGGACAGCCGGCACCCTTGCGAATGGAAAAAATCGTGGCGCTTCTTGAGTGCGGTGACGAACGCGGCAAAGCTGTTGATGTCCACGTTGCTGGCAGCGGCCAACTGTTCCACCCACGGATTGAAACCGGCGGGTTGATGGACCGTCAAGGCCTTGTCCGGCCGGAACGCGGGCAACATTTTCGTCGGATGGCCCTGGGACGCAAACGCGCGGTGATGCTCCAGATTATCCGCCGGGTCGTCCGTGGTGCAGACCACCTTGACCTTGAATTTTTCAAGGATGCCCTGCGCGGCCAATTCCGGCGTGGCCAGCTTATCATTGGCCTGCTTCCAAATCCGGCCGGCGCTTTTCTCGTCGAGCAGATCGGTGATGCCGAAATAACGCTTCAGTTCCAAATGCGTCCAGTGGTAAAGCGGATTGCGCAGCGTGTGCGGCACGGTCGCGGCCCAGGCCTTGAATTTGTCGACCGCAGCGGCCGGCCCTGTGCAAAAGCGTTCTGCGACGCCGTTGGTCCGCATGGCCCGCCATTTGTAATGGTCGCCTTCCAGCCAGATTTCAAAAAGGTTTTTGAACTGGCGGTTGGCGGCAATGTCGCGCGGCGAAAGGTGGCAGTGATAATCGAAAATCGGCTCGGCCTCGGCGTATTGGTGGTAAAGCTTCCGGGCCGTCTTGGTGCGCAACAGAAAATCTTCGTGGATGAAAGGCATGTTCAAAGGTTGAGGCGACGAATCAGGCAGGAACGGCCTCGCGCCGCAGCGGCGCTTTGACCCTCTCCGGCTCGCCCAGCAACAGCGGTTTCATGTGCCGCTCAAACAGGTTTTCGGTGACATTTTTGGCAATGATGGTCTCATGTTTTTTGAGCGCGTCAAAATAACGGTCGCCCTGCTTGGCGGCAATTTTAAAAGCGACATGGAGCAATTGGCGGAAACTTGGATTGTAGCCCTTGTTTTTGGGATCATGCCGGAGTGCGGAAACAAATTGATGCGAAATCCAGCCATTCACCGTGGCCACCGACGGCAGCTTCGCCTTATCAATGTCGATGACCGAGGCATAGGGCGCGCACAATTCACCCACGTGCTCCAGCGCCTGGGCGTAGATTTCCCTGGCGATTTCCAGTCCGTCACCGCCCGCCTCCGCCAGGCCGATGAGTTCCTCCAACCACGTTGTGCCCGCCGTTTTGATATGGATACCGGCATCAAACCTGTTCAACGCGCGGCGCATGGGGGCATAGATGGAAAACTTGTCGCTGCCGGAATGGACGCTGAGTTTGAGCGTCGGGGGCAGGCCGTATTTTCTGACCGCAAACGCAATGACGGCCAGGTCCTCGTTGAATTCCATCTCGAACTGTTTCACATCCCCGACGTAGTCCACCCCCTTGTTGAAACGGCCGGTGAATTTGGGCGCAATGGTCTGAATCGGAATCTGCTCGTCGGCGAGCGCCGCCAGGATGATGAGCAGTTCCGGCGGCGTCTGCGGGCTGTCGGTTTCATCCATCGAAACCTCCGTGATGAAATTAGCCTCACCCTTGGCCCGGGCAATGTGCCGGTAAATCCTGCCCGCATCCTGCACCGCGAGGAGAAATTTGTTGGCGACGCGCTCCACTTCGTCGAGCGTCGTCTCAAACGGGCGTTCAATGTGCGGGATGACGATCCTGCCGATGAGTTCAGGATGACGGCTGGTAAAGGCCCTCACGCTTTTGGGGTCGGCAGGCTTGCCAATCGAGTCGGCCACATCAATCGTGAAAAAATCCGAAGGCGCGATGAAACGATCCACGGTTTCAAGCCGGATGTGGTCGGCATCCACATGGTACGGTTTCTCCCAGCCAAGCGCCTTCACGGCTGCATCGGCCTCGGCGCGCAAACTGGAAGGTTCGGTGCCGATGAACAGGTGTTCGCGATTCGATTTATTCCAGACTGGGACAATGTCCGCGCCGAACTCGGTTGCCAGGAGACAAGCCCGAAGTTGCGCCCTGCCCTGGTGCGCAAAACGGTCTCCCATCCCAAACGAATACTTTCCCAGCGTAAGATATTTGCTCATAAAAAATCGCTTTAACGAAGGTCAATATAACAGGTTCGCCGCCTCCATCGCTATACCAGCTTTTGCAGAAATGTTTGAGAATTCTGCACTGGCATGAAAGTATTACCGGCCAATTCGCGCTTGCCAAGCCGCCGCCGGACTGCCATTTTTGCCGCCTAATGCGCGGTTAGCTCAGTTGGCAGAGCACTACCTCGACACGGTAGGGGTCAAAGGTTCAAGTCCTTTACCGCGCACCATCCTCAATGTTTTTTGAGTCTCGCCGGTGATTACTTCCGGAATGGGAAAACGATGCCGCCAAGTGACATTTCTCCGTGGATCCCTTAAACTGAACCTGCGTATGACCCGTTGCCTGCTTTTGATCCTGTTCCTGGAATGGGGAGCTTACACCACCCGCGCCCAACCGAACAATGTGGCCATGGTGCAAAGGCAGTGGTTCGAAACCCGCACCGCGCATTTTAACGTCTACAGTTGCGGCGCACCCCGGGATGTTTACAAACTTGCCGCGCGCCTGGAGCAGTTTTGCAAGGCTTTCTCCCTGCTGGCCGGAGCCCAGGCGGTGAATTCCCCGCCGATTGTGGTCCTCGCCTTTCCCGACCACGAATCCATGAAGCCGTTCCTGCCTCTCTACCAGGGCAAGCCCGCCAATCTGGCAGCCTTCTTCCAGCGCGGCAGCGACGAAAACCTGATCGTGCTCGGCCTGCCCAGCGCCGAGTCGGGCTACACGGAACTGGAGGTCATCTTTCACGAATACACCCACTTGTTGTTCCGGCATAACGACCGCGTCTGGCCGCTTTGGCTCAAGGAGGGAATGGCCGAGGTCTATTCCACCTTCGAAACGGCCGGTTACAACGTCCGCATCGGCAATCCGATCGAGCATCACCTGCGTTTGCTGGCCCAACAGCCGCTCCTGCCGCTGTCCGAATTGTTTGCCGTCACCCACGACTCGCCCCAATACAATGAACGGGATCGCCAGGGCATCTTTTACGCCGAATCGTGGCTCTTGACGGAATTCCTGATGGCCGGCGACAACCCCGCGTACAAGGCCCGTTTCGCTCAGTTCACCCCGCTCCTATATCAAGGCCAGTTTCCGGAACAGGCTTTCACCAACGCGATGCAGACCAGCCTGCCGGTGATGGAAAACGAACTGCGCCGTTATCTCAAACGCGGGCAGTTTGCGCCAATCGTACTGGCATTAACGACGGACATTTCATCGCCAGTCACCCTGACGACGCGCAAACTTGCGCCGGTGGAGACTTATTTCCGGCTGGGCGACGAACTGCTCCGGATTGACCGCCCCGACACCGCCGAATTGTATTTTACACTGGCGCAAAAACTCGCGCCCGACAGTCCCCTGCCCTACGAGGGACTGGGTCTGCTCGCCGCCGACCGCAAACAGCATGATGCGGCGTTGCGCAACTTGAATGAGGCGCTTCAGCGCGGTTCGACCAGCTTCCTGGCCTTTTACATCTATGCCCGGGAGAAATACCGGCTCACGGCAGATTCCGAGGACCGGTATGCCCCGCTCAAAAATGGGACGGCGGCGGAAATCCGCGGCAACCTCCAGAAATCGCTCGACCTGATGCCGGACTTTGCCCCGGCACAGGAACTGTTGGGCTTCTTTGAAATGGTCCAAGGCGAAAATCTTGCGCTGGCGGAACAATACCTGCGCCGTGCCATCGAACTGGAGAAAGAAAACCCGTCCTACAGCTTTTCCCTGGCCCAATTGCAATTGAGAAACCGCAACCCCGACGCCGCGCGCCAGACCTTGCAGCCGCTCTTACTGCCCAATGTGGACCCCAAACTCCGCGCCCAGGCCGAGGAGATGATGCAGGCAATGGCCCGGGGCCATCCGGCGTATTGATGTTCAGAGTCACCGCAGCTGACCGAAGTTTAAACTTGCCTGTCAAACCCACGGCCGGGTGCGGTGGAACAGCCCGAAACCTTCACTCCCGGCATCGCCCCGAACATGGTGCGCGAACATGCGTATCGCCCGTATCGCAACCGGCTGACGGCCCGTTCGCTGACACTTGAAGATTGGAGGCTGGCGGAAAAGAACCTCGTTGCCGCGATGGAAACCGAAGAAGACAGTGTTGTGGTCAGACGGTCGCTTCCACGCGGCTGGGGCGTCGATGAAAAGCCCGCCTTGCCGCCGGGCCGCGACAATCGGATATGTTCAGCCCTTCGGCCGCAATTTCTTCCAGAGCCAGCCGAACGGGTCATAGAATTCGTCCACCACACGCTCTTTCAACGGAATGATGGCGTTGTCGGTAATGGTGATGTTTTCCGGGCAGACTTTGGTGCAACATTTGGTGATGTTGCAAAAGCCGATGCCGTGCGCCTGCTTCAATTCCTCCAGCCGGTCTTCCGTGTCGAGCGGGTGCATCTCCAGCGCGGCGGTATAAACCAGAAAGCGCGGGCCAATGAATTCCTCGTGCTTGTGGTGATCCCGCAGAACATGGCAGACGTCCTGGCAGAGAAAACATTCGATGCACTTGCGGAATTCCTGCACGCGGTCAATGTCCTCCTGCTGCATCCGCCAGGTGCCGTCGGCGGCGTCAGGCTTGCGCGGATTGAACTTCTTGATCTTGGTCTTGACGCGGAAATTCCAGGAAACATCGGTCGCCAGGTCACGGAGGCTGGGAAAAGCGCGCATCGGCTCGATGGTCACGGGCTTGTCAATCGGGATCATGTCCAGCCGGGTCATGCACATGAGCCGCGGAATGCCGTTGATTTCCGCGGAGCAGGAACCGCATTTTCCAGCCTTGCAGTTCCAGCGCACGGCGAGATCGTTCGCCTGCGTCGCCTGGATTTTATGAACGACATCAAGCACCACCATCCCGTCGGAAACTTCGGTCGTGTAATCCACGAATTTGCCGCCGTCCTTGTCACCGCGCCAGATTCTGAAAGTGACCGTCTTGTTCATTTCATCTCCTCGATGACTTGTTTCAATTCCGCCGGCATGTCCGGAATCGGCTCGCGGCGCAACTGCATGGCGCCATCCGGGCCTTTCAAGATGACGCTGTTATATTTGGCTGCCGCCGCGTCCTTGTCGGGGAAATCCTCGCGGAAATGGCCGCCCCGGCTTTCCTTGCGATCCAGCGCCGAACGCGCAATGGCCTCCGAAATCGTGAGCAGATGTTTCAAATCAATCGCCGTGTGCCAGCCGGGATTGTATTCCAGGTGACCGTAAACGGCGACCTGGCCGGCGCGCTGGTTGAGTTTGCTGATGCCCTCGAGCGCCCGGGCCATTTCTTCTTCGCGCCGCACGATGCCGACCAGTTCCTGCATCATGCTTTGCAACTCATGCTGGACTTGGTACGGGCCATCGGCCGTGCCACCGGATTTTGCGCCGCGTTCAAACGGGGCCAGCGCTTCACGGGCGGCTGCCTCAATCTGCGCCTCGTTGACCTGGCCCGCACCGTGTTCCTTAGCGTATTTCGCGGCGTATTCGCCCGCACGTTTGCCGAATACGATCAGATCGGAAAGTGAATTGCCGCCCAGGCGGTTGGCCCCGTGCAAGCCGGCGGCACACTCGCCTGCCGCAAACAGTCCCGGCACATTGGACATCTGCGTGTCGCCGTTCACCCGGATGCCGCCCATCGCGTAATGCGTCGTCGGACCGACTTCCATCGGCTCCCGGGTGATGTCGAGGTTCGCCAGTTGCTTGAACTGGTGATACATGGACGGCAGCTTCTTTTTGATGTGCTCCGCGGCATTCGGAAGCTTTTCCTTGATCCAGGCAATGTCGAGAAAAACGCCGCCGTGCGGGCTGCCGCGGCCGGCCTTGACTTCGCGGTTGATGCAGCGGGCCACATGGTCACGGGTCAACAATTCGGGTGGCCGCTTGGCATTTTTATCGTTCTGCGTGTAGCGCCAGCCTTCCTCGGGATCGGTCGAGGTCTGCGATTTGTAATTGTCCGGAATATCGTCGTACATGAACCGCTTTCCGTCCTTGTTCCGCAACACGCCGCCTTCGCCGCGCACGCTCTCGGTCACCAGCAGACCCATGACGCTCGGCGGCCAGACCATGCCGGTCGGGTGAAACTGGATGAATTCCATGTCCAGCAGTTCCGCGCCCGCGTGATACGCCAGCGACACGCCGTCGCCGGTGCCCTCCCAGGAATTGCTGGTGATTTTGTAGGCGCGACCGAGCCCTCCCGTGGACAACACCACCGCCTTGGCTTTGAAAATCTTGAAACGCCCGCGCTCGCGGTCGTAACCGAACGCCCCGACCACACGCCCACCGTCTTTCAACAGTGTGACAATGGTGTATTCCATGTGGACGGTGATGCCCTGGTGGATGCCGTGATCCTGCAACGTGCGGATCAATTCCAAGCCCGTGCGGTCGCCGACGTGCGCGAGGCGCGGATAGCGGTGGCCGCCGAAATTGCGCTGGAGAATCTTCCCGTCCTGGGTACGGTCGAACACCGCGCCCCAGGCTTCGAGTTCATACACCCGCGCCGACGCCTCCTTCGCGTGCAATTCAGCCATGCGCCAGTTGTTGACGTACTGGCCACCCCGCATGGTGTCGGCGAAATGGACCTTCCAGTTGTCGCGGTCATCCACATTGCCCATGGCCGCTGCCATGCCACCCTCGGCCATGACCGTGTGCGCCTTGCCGAGCAGCGATTTGCAGACGAGCCCGACCTTCACGCCAGCTGCCGAGGCCTCGATGGCCGCGCGGAGCCCTGCGCCACCGGCACCGATGACCAGCACATCGTATTCAAAGATTTCGTAGTTGGTAGCCACAGGGAAATGGGTCTTGGTTTAGAATTTGAACAAAATGAAATCGGGGATTTTGCCGGTCGCGCACAGGCGGACGTAAACATCGGTGAAACCGACCCAGAACAAACTGATCCACGCCCACATCATGTGGCGCGTATTAAGACAGCTCACGCAGTTATAGGCCTTGGCGCAGGTGGGCGCCTTGGATTTGGAATCCAGAAAACCACCAATCAGATGCCGGAGCGAATGGCAGCCGAACGTGTACATGGCGAGGAAGAAGGCGTTCAGCGTCAGCACAATTGTCCCCACACCGATGCCGAAATGTTCCTTGCCGGCCAGGTCGGTGAACCACATGCCCAACCAGGCGTCGTAGGAAAGGATCACGATAAACAGGGCGGCAATGTAAAAAAAATAACGGTGTATGTTTTGGATGATCAGCGGAAAATAACGTTCGCCCAAAAAGGATTTACGCGGTTCGCCGACGGCGCAATTGATCGGGTCGGCCCAGAACGACTTGTAATAGGCACCGCGATAATAGTAGCAGGTGAAGCGAAAACCCGCCGGGGCCCATAAAATCAAAAATGCCGGCGAGAACGGCGCCCAAGCCGGCCACCAGGCCGGCAACTTGCCGATGGCGTGGGGCGAGACGCCCCAGATCTCCGGAGAGTAAAACGGTGAAAGATAATTCGCGCCATTCCCACCATACCAATAAGTGCATACATGATTGTGAATGTCGGCGACTCCTTGGAACGCCGCCCAGGTGGAATAAATGATGAACGCGGAAAAACCGAGGAAAACCACCAGCGGCTGCAGCCACCAGGCATCGCGACGGGTCGTCTGACCCAAGGAACGCTGATGCGGCAACGTATCTGTGTAAGCCATATTAATAAATACAATTATCCAATTCGCCGCACTGTTTACTTATCCAAAGGCTTGGAAGCAAGAAGGAATGTCTGCGGATCACCAATAATCAATAACGCTAAATCGACCTATTAGCAGGCGCGGCTGGAGCCGTCCATTCATTCAAGGTCCGTTCCCCGCCTTTCGCCGGTGAAAGGCCGAGGATTTCCAAGGCTTCGCCGACAAGATAAAGCGAGCCGGTGATGATGATGAAAGCGTCGATTTCCGCTTTGCTTAACGCGTCGGCCAGGGAATCCCCGGCAGCCACCCCGGCGGCCGGATTCACCGCCCGGCACGCTGCCGCCAGTTCGCGCGGGTCCGCCGTGCGCTCGCTGGCAACCGGCACGGCAAAAATCCGCCCCGCCAGCGGCGCCAGCGTTTCGCAGATGTGCCGCCAGTCCTTGTCCTGCAGCACGCCCAATATTAACGTCCGGTTCCTACCGCCGAAGTGCTGCTCCAGCGCTCTGACCAGCACCTGCGCTCCGGCCACATTGTGCGCACCGTCGAGCAGGATTTTTTGCCCCGAAGCCCGCGTGATCAATTGCAGCCGCCCCGGCCAGTCCACCGATTCCAAACCGGTGCGAACAGCCGCGTCACCGACCGGAATCTGATTTTGCAGTACTTCGACCGTAGCCAGGGCCAGCGTGGCATTGATCCGCTGATGATCGCCCGGCAGAGCCGCTGATATTTTGACGGTTTGCGGCGAATTCACGCCCGCCGCCACAACAAGTGACGGCGCATCTTTCTCCCGCACCGTTCTTTCAATCACCGCGAGTACTTCCGGTTCACCCGCCACCGTGATGACCGGCACGCCCGGTTTGATGATGCCCGCTTTTTCAGCCGCGATCTGCACCAGTGTGTCGCCCAGCCATTGCTGGTGGTCCAGGGCGATGTTCGTGATGACACTCGCCAGAGGCGTGACAATGTTCGTCGCGTCCAGCCGTCCGCCCAAGCCGGTCTCCCAGATGACCAGCTCGCATTTTTGTTCCGCAAAAAACTTCAAGGCCATCACCGTGATGACTTCAAAAAACGTCGGATGATGACCTGCCGGAAATTCCCGGAGCCCTGGCTGTAACGCTTCAACCAGCCGCACCACTTCATCTTCCGGGATCAACTGGCGGTTGACCTGAATCCGTTCGCGGAACGAAACCAAATGCGGCGAGGTGAACAGCCCGACGCGCAGCCCGGCCGCCCGGTAAATGCTTTCCAGCATGGCGCACGTCGAACCCTTGCCATTGGTGCCGGCGACATGGATGAAACGCAGCCGGTCCTGCGGCATGCCCACGAGCGCGGCCAGTTTGATAGTGTTCTCCAACCCGAACTTCGCTCCGAACAAACGCAGGCCGTAGAGAAATTGAATGGCTTCGGGGTAGTTCACCTTAAGATATGCCGGTTAGCGTTCGACGGTAAAAGTGATGTCGTATTCCGTTTTGTCGGAAGATTTCGCATCGGGTTGCCGTTCGCGACCACCGTTGTCCTGGCCATCGCTGCCGACACTGTAAATCACATAATTGGCCAGCAACGCAAAGGCGTCTGCCATTTTCACCGCCGAGTTTTCGCTGTCAGGAGCGGACGTGTAATAGGCGTTCAACTCCGCGCCACCCGCCGGTAGACCGGACGCGTGAATGGCCGCCAATTGCACGTTCACGTCGTGAGCCAAATTCGAACGCCAGACAATGAAACTGATGGGCAGCAACGCAAACACGACAAGAGTGGCAAGGCAAATCCTGAGGAAAATGCATTTCATATTGTGCTGCTTAAAGCACAAATTCGACGGAGATTTTTTCCGCCATCCGCCGTTCCTTTTCACCCGGCCGTTTATTTCGCCACGACATGGTTTCTTCAATGCGTCGAAGCATGGCCTGCGGGTCGATGCGCTGCGGGCGTGAAATGAGATCAGGCGCAACGGGAAATTCGAGTGTCTCCGGCGTTTCCTTCAGCGCGTCATTCGCTGGCGGTCGCTTGGGATACTTTTTCATACAATTCCATGGTGCCATACTTGACAAACAGTTGGCGAATTTTATCGGAACGTACATTCACCTTGTTTACCCGGACAAGATTTTCCACATCAAGAAAGTCTTTCAGGAAGCGGCCAAGGTGCGAGTGTTTCAAGGCGTGTAACTTGAGCGCCAGCAAATGCTCCAGACAGGGAATCAACAGCCGCGCGCCGAACATTTCAACTTCCCGGCCTTTTTGAAACATGGCACGAAAGGTTGGTTCGCGCACCATCATCAAATCCACCGGCCAGGCCACGTCTTTGGGTGGTGAAAGCTGGATGAACGCACCTTTTTCCCCGTCCACCGAGTAATGGAGCCCAGCGAACAAGGCCAGCCACGGTCCGCGAGCATCGCGCTGAATGAGCAGGTCCAGGTACGCCGAGTCGCGGGAATAACCGTGGAAATTCACCGCCAGTCCGCCAATGACCAGGAACTCCAGTTTGCGGTTGCGTGCTTCAAGGTTGATCGTTTGAAACAATCCCATGTGCTTCGTATGCTACAGCGGCTTCTGGTGCAGCCGCGCGTGCGCGGCGGCGATGAAACCCTTGAACAGCGGGTGCGGCTGGTGCGGCTTGCTCAAAAATTCCGGATGAAACTGGCTCGCCACAAAAAACGGATGGTCCTTGAGTTCGATGACTTCCACCAGCTTGCCATCGGGCGAGAGGCCGCTGAACACAAAGCCGGCCTTCTCGAATTTTTCGCGGTAGGCGTTGTTGAATTCGTAACGGTGGCGGTGGCGTTCGTTGATCACAAACGAGCCGTAGAGTTCCGCCGCTTTGGTGCCGAGCGTCAACTGGCAGGGCTGCGCGCCCAGCCGCATCGTGCCGCCCTTTTTGGTGACGCGCCGTTGTTCGTCGAGCATCGCGATGACCGGGTGCGGCGTGCCGGGTTCAAATTCGGTGGAGTGCGCCTTCTCCAGCTTCAAAATATTCCGCGCGTATTCGATGGTGGCGATTTGCATGCCCAGGCAAAGGCCGAGGTAGGGAATCTTGTTTTCGCGGGCATATTGCGCGGCCTTGATCTTGCCCTCGATGCCCCGTTCGCCAAATCCGCCGGGCACCAGGATGCCGCCGAGACCCTTCAAAATCTTGTCCGTGCCTTCCTTTTCTATCTCCTCGGCATCCACCTGCACGATTTCCACGCCGCAATCGTTGCCAATGCCGCCGTGGATGATGGCCTCATACACCGATTTGTAGGCGTCCTGCAAGCCGATGTACTTGCCCACCACGCCGACGCGCACGCGATGCTGCGGGGCGATGAGCTTGCGGATGATTTCCTGCCAGTGCGTCATGTTCGCCGTGGGCGTGTGCAGGTCGAGCAGGCGGCAAACCAGGTCGTCGAGCCGCTCGCGCTGGAGCATCAGCGGCACCTCGTAAATGGAATGGTCCACGTCCTTTTCCTCGATGACCGCCTCGACCGGGACGTTGCAGAACAGGGAAATCTTCTGGCGCAGTTCCTTGTCGAGCGGCTTTTCGCAACGGCAGATCAGCGCGTGGGGCGTGATGCCGATTTCGCGCAGCTTGGCCACGGACTGCTGCGTGGGCTTGGTCTTCAATTCGCCGGCCGCCTTGATGAACGGCACGTAGGTGACGTGAAGGAAAATCGCGTTGTTGTAACCGACTTCCAGCGCAAACTCGCGGATGGCCTCCAGAAACGGCAGTCCCTCGATGTCGCCGGTCGTGCCGCCGATTTCCGTGATGACGACGTCGGCCTTGGATTTTTCAGCGAGGAGATGGATGCGGTTTTTGATTTCGTCGGTGACGTGGGGAATCACCTGGACCGTCTTGCCGAGGTATTTTCCCTCGCGCTCGTTGTTGAGCACATTCTGATAAACCTGGCCACTGGTGAGATTGTTGAGGCGCGTCAGCTTGACGTTGGTAAACCGCTCGTAATGCCCCAGGTCGAGGTCGGTTTCCGCGCCGTCGTCGAGGACGTAAACCTCGCCGTGCTGATACGGATTCATTGTGCCCGGATCCACGTTGAGATAGGGGTCGAATTTTTGCAGCACCACCTTGAGTCCGCGATTTTCGAGCAGCGTGCCGAGTGCGGCGGCCGTCAGGCCCTTGCCCAATGAACTCACCACGCCACCGGTTACGAATATGAATTTCATCTTAATTTCTGTGGCCGCGAACATCAGTTCGCGGCTGACTTTGCCGACCATTTTGCCGCGCTCTCACGAGCCGCAGCTATAATTTTAAAAGCCTCTCCACCCGTTTCACGTCGCCCGGCACATCCACGCCCACGCTGTCGTAATCCACTTTCACGACCGCGATTTGGATGCCGTTCTCCAGTGCGCGCAACTGCTCCAGCTTCTCCGCGTTTTCCAGCGGCGACACCGGAAATTTCACCAGCCGCAGCAGCGTTTCGCGCCGGTAACCGTAGATGCCGAGGTGCTTCAAAAAAGCAAACGCCGCCAACTGTTCGTTGCCCGAACCACTGGCGGCCTCGCGCAGATACGGAATCGTGCGCCGCGAAAAATATAACGCCCGGCCGGCGGCATTGACAACAACTTTTACGACATTGGGATTGCCAAGCTCCGCCGCGTCCTGGATGCGCGTGGCCGCGGTGGACATTTCGTCCCGCTGCAGCGCGCCGGCGACCGCATCAATCACCTTCGGGTCAATCAAAGGTTCATCGCCCTGGATGTTGACCACTGCGTCACACTGGCAGCGCCCGGCAACCTCCGCGATGCGGTCCGATCCGCTCGGGTGATCCGGGCGCGTCATTTCCACCCGGCAGAAATTTTGCACCACCTCCCAGATGCGGGTATCGTCCGTGGCCACGACCACTTCGCCCAGCGACCTCGCTTTCTGGCAGCGCTCAACCACGTGTTGGATGAGCGGTTTGCCCGCGATGAGCGCGAGCGGTTTGCCGGGGAACCGTGTCGAGGCATAGCGCGCGGGAATAATGCCAACAATCTTCACGGGCCGGGATTAAGCCACAAACGGGGCGCGGATGGAATAAGAATCAGAATCGCTGAAACCGTGGCTGGCAGCAGCCTGGATTTGCTCCCTGCCAGGGCCTGCGTGGACAATTCACCCGCCATTCAGCCGGCGGCGTACCCTGGCGGCCGGGCTGGAGGTGGCGCAACTAATGATGCCGGCCATGCTCACCGGCATTGAATTCACTGCGTTTCGAAGTTGAGCTTGAGCACGGATGTGTTTTTCGCCTCGTCCTGCGCCCGCAAAAGCAGGCTGTGCGATCCTTTGCTCAAACCGGTCAGCTCAAGGGTGAAGGTTTCATTGGTTGAATCGAAAATCAAATTATCCGGGCGCAAGGCCACTTCATCCGTGCCGTCCAGTGAATACGCGGCGGATTTGATGACGCTGGCGCCGTCCACCGCATTCACGACGATGCTGGCACGGTCCTTTTCCACCGATTGTTTTTGGACGGTCAGCACCGGCGGCGTGTTGTTGATCAGGAACACCTCGCTCGTTTCCTCGGTGACCCGGGCGGTCTCGGGTGTGTTGGAAGGCGCATCCGAAGCGGTCACTTTGATGAAATAGAAGCCCTCGTGGAGACCGGTGGTGTCGAAGGAAAAGAAGGTGTCCTCGGTTTTGTCCACGAGCGTGGCCCATTGCTTTTCGGATTCAGCTCGGATGGCGACGGAATAGATCAATTTGTCCTGATTGGGGTCGTTTGCGTCCCAGACCACCGTGCAAAGACCGGGGCTTTTGGTCACTTTCAACGGCGGACGCATCATCATCGCCGACATTGCGGCCATGGCGGAATTGGCCGCCGACGCGTTGGCCGGGTTGCCGCCACTGTCCAGCAGCTGATTCAGATTGACCGCCGGCGCGTCCATCTGCGGCATGGGCATTTTGGCGACACCAAAACCTTCGGTGATGACTTTGATGCGCGAAATGACCGGCGGGGCGTTCTGGCTCTGGTAGTAAAATTGCATGCGCCGCAACTCCAATGCGGTGTCCGCTGCTCCTGCATCGCGTTTGAACTGGATGCGATACTGCAAATACCGCGCCGGCGGGCTGGTGACGGCGATTTCGGCGCCCAACGGCTTCGGGTCCGACCAGTCGCTCCAGGTTTTTTCCGGTTTCTCCGTGTTGCCGGAGCGGGTGGAAAACTCCAGCTTCGTGCCGCTGGGAACATTGCCGTCGGGATGCAATTTGCCCCAGAAGCTTTTTTGCCTCGCATCAAATGCCTTGGACGTGTAAGTGCCGCTTCCGGCCAGCGCAAATTCGAGCCGGTATAGTTTTGCCGGATGGCTCGTCGCGGCAAAATATTCCCCGGCTTTGCCGGTGTCCGGCAACAACGCGGCCACCTGCGCGCCGTCGCTGGTTGTCTGCAAAAGCTGCCACCGGTTCGGGCCGGAGATGGAATAAACCCGGCCCTTGTCGCCCGTGCCCGCCAGCAGGCTGCCGTCCCGCAACAAAATCATGGAGTAAACCGCCTCGCCCGGCGCGCTCCAATAACGTTCGTAAAAACCGTCGGTGCCGATGCGATAAATCGCCCCCAGCGATGATTCCCCCGAACCCGAACCGCCGGTTGACAATGCGGCGAGGGCCGCTTTCGCGGCGGTTGAAGCGGATGACGCATCTTCCTTGTCGGCCGCTGCGGCAGGGGATTGGCCCCTGGCAGCCGAACCGGCATTGGCCGCCTCATCACTCGCATTGCCGCCGGCCTCCATCGGCGAAATTGAAAGGGTGATGGAGCCGGAGCCGGATGCCGGACCCGACCTCGGGCCGGCGACGAACGTGGAGGCATAAATCACGCCATTTGACGCGACGGCGATTTGTTTGATTTCGGTGTCGCCGGAATTAAACAGCACGAAGCCGTGATTGGTCCCGTCGATCCGGTAAAGATAACCATGCGGGCTGGTGCCGGCCAGCAGGTTGCCTTGCTTGTCCAGCGCCAGCGCAGTGATGTTGGCTTCCCTGGTTTCAAACCAGGGTTCCGCCTTGGCCGGTGCGGATTCGGCCGGGGCAACGCGCAAAATTTTTCCGTGGTCGCCGGTGGCCAGGTACAGCGAGCCATCCCGGCCGAACGTCATGGCCCAGATGTAGGTCTCGCCCGGACTGCAATACAACTCGGCGTGGCCGCCGGCATCCAGACGATACACCCGGCCGTTGGGCGAAGTCGCCGCGTAAAGCCGTCCTTTGCCGTCAATCGCCAGCGCATGAACCATCACCTCGTCGGGCTCGAAAAACGTGGAGAGTTCGCCTTTCGGCGTGAGCTTGTAGACCTTCCCCTGATTGCCGGTGCCAAAGAACACATTGCCGTTCTCATCCTGAACGGCAGCCCAGATGATCGGGTCGGTCACGCTGGCGAGATTCGTGAGGGCCGGCGCGAGTTCCAGACGACCGTCACTGTCGAGCGAGACATTCTCGAATTCGCCCGGGCTGAAGTCGGCATAAGTGTCGTAGGCCGCCTTCTCCGTGACCACGGCGCGCGTTACGGGAACAAAACCCAGCGCGAGCACCGCCGCGCCGATGAACAGGTTGATTCGTTTCATTTGATCCTCACGGGTAATGTGATTTGTCCGCTGAACATTCCCTCCGTCGGAAAATTCGTCTCCCAAAGCGTGATGTAACGGAGCGTCGCCTTCTGCAGGCTGGCGTTGGGCGATTCAAACTGCGCAACAACCGAGGGCGGCAGGTCGGGAAGATTTTTTCCCTCCACGGCCACACCGGGGGCGGTGGCCAGCAGTTTCACGCAGATGTTCTGATGCGAGCGGGCCAGACGCAGACGATCCAGCACCTGGTCGAGCGATTGCGGCGGCACCGGCGGCGGCTCGTCCATCCGCTGCGCCGCGTCCGCGTCGCCGACAAACAACTGCACATCCGGCGCGCGCAAATCGGCCGGGATCGGAACGGAGACCGGGATCGACGACGGTTCGCCGCGATAATTGCGCAGGCCGATCACCGCATGCAGCGTCGTTCCCGGCCGGGCCTCGCTGCGGTCCATGTTCAACGAATCCAGCCGGCTCGCCTTCCATCCGTCCGCCAGCCGCGCGTGGAAGGCCAGCGACTTCACATTCGGAAACTCGCAGGGATTGTTGAGCAGCGAATCGTACATTTCGAGTTCACGGAGGACGAGAAAGTAACCTGCATCTTCACCACTGGAAGCGTCCGTAAGCTTGAGCGGTTCATGGCCGGGGATTTCCAGTGTCGTGTCCAGGTAAACTGTCTGCTGTTCCTCCGTTTCCATCGTGTCGTCAAGCGATTCCAGCAGCGCCGAGGCGGAAATCACCGGCGACAGCCTCTGGTTTTGAAACAACTCGCCCTGGAAAAAGCGCGGCTTGCCGCCCGGCGCGTCCACATGCACCTCGAAATGCGTCGTGTTGGGTCGGCGGCCGATTTCGCCGGCAATGGCCGTCAGCCGGTCCTGGTAAATCGTGCCGATGATCGGCCCGGTGTTCGACAACTTGAACGATCGCGAAACAGATTGCACGACCGTGAGAATTTCCGCCGAGGCCATCGGCATTTCCGCGGGCCCGCTTTGCAGGAACGGGTGGCCGAAGGCGAGGATGCGGTTGCCCTGCCGCCAGGTGACCGTGCCGGTGCCGGCAATATGAAAATCGCCGCTCATCAACACGCCGGCCAGTGGCTGGCCCGGTTTCGGGTCATTGTCAATGTCGTGGGCCTGGCCCGAGGGCGCCTGCATCACGTCGAGGCCCAGCGCGGACAGGCGCGAGGAAAATTTCTGGAGCACCCGTTCCGAAATGCCGGAAACGAACAGTGGCGTCGGCAGCGGCTTCATCGCGGATTGCAGCGTGGCCGGCGTGGGCAGGCCCGGCATGTCGCTCGCCGGCGCGACCAGCCATTGCGGGTCCGTGCCGGTCTCACTTTGCGCCAGGCCGTTCATTCCCGCACCCGCCACGCGGGACGGCTTGGGCGGATAGTTTGTCTCGACTTCGAACATGGATTCGATGGGCGTGACACCGATCAAGGCCTGGTCTTTCGGCCAGGTCCAGCCGTAGGCGTAGGCGCCGATGAGTTTGCCGTTGATGAAAACCGGGCTGCCGCTCATGCCCGCCACCGGTCCGGTGAGCTTGTTGACGGCGTCGAGCGCCTTGCAAATGATGACCGGCCGCTGCGGGCCGATGAAATTTTCCGCAATGCCCACCACTTCCATCGGGAAGCTGTCAATCCGGCTGCCCGAGACGACCGTGTGCCATTCGCCCGTCATGCCCGGTTTGATTTCCGACAGCGGCATGAAGGGCACCTCGTCCTCCGCGCGGGCCGGAAGCAGCAGGACAAATACGGCGGCGGCGGCAAAGAGGCTGGAAATAAGCGCTTTATTTTTCATCACGGCTTCCGGTTCGTTCCACGTCAAGTCCGCAACACGTTGAAAAGCGCCCGGATGCTGATTTCATCCGCGCCGTGACGCAAGCAGAAAAAATTGAAATAGATTTTGCGCGCGAATGCACCGCCAACCGGAAAATGTAATAATCAGGCAATCACATTTATTGACCGGTCTGCCAGCCGTTCATCACGCAGTCCGAAGCCACCGCCCAACCCTCCGGCCGTCGTGGCGGCGCAGTAGTTCGTCAGCGAGCGGAAGTCGAAGGGGCGTTCGAATGCGAAACGCTGACCTGTCCCTGCCCGCTTTCACCGGACAACCAGGCCAACACCGGCGGGACCAGGTCGCCAAAAAAATACGTCACTGACTCGTGGGTGGCCTCGGGCACCACGATCAGTTCGCTTCCCGCCGCCGCCAGTGTCCGCAATTGTTTCACGTCAGCCACCGGCGTGATTTTGTCTTCCGTTCCCGCCACAAAAAGCGCGGCGACCGGGCAGCGGGCCAGTTCGGTGGTGGTATCAAGTTCACCGGCGGGAACCTCCAAAACGCCCGGCAGTTTTTTCAGCCCCGCCCGGATGAATCCCTGCGGCATCCAGCCGGCGTATTCGCGGCCGAGGTTCAGGACGGCATTCGACAATCCCGCGTAGGGCGTGATGGCCACCACGGTGCGAACGCGCGGCTCGACCGTCTTCCATCGCAAGGCCAGTGCCGCGCCGTAGGATTCGCCAAAGGCGGCCACGGGTTCGGTCAACCGTCCGTCCTGCGCCAGCTCGTCCAAAAGCTGGCTCAGGTCGCGCGCTTCCTGGACGCCGAAATAAATCCGTTTGCCCGTGGATTTGCCGTGTCCGCGCAGGTCCACCAGCACACAGCGCCAGCCCTCCTGCGCCAGCCGCAACGCCCAGGGCGCCATTGAAAACTGGGCCAGTCCGTACCCGTGCAGCAACACCACCATGCCGCGCGGCGCCGCGGTCCAGGCGTTCGACTGGGCCGGCAGGTCGGCGTGGAAGGTGAACTCGAACTGCTTCCGACCGTGTTCCAGCCAGTTCGTCGAGGTGATGGTCAGGTGATAATCCGCCGGCTCGATGACGCGATAGCACAGTTTCGCCGCCGGCGGGCCCGCCGTCACAAATTGTTTGGGAAAATTCGTGAGAAATTTCGGGCTGAACGCCACAGCCACGGGCGCCCTGGGCGCGAACCACTCGGGATAGGTGTTCGGCGCCTGGGCCATCCGATGGGCCATGAAGGTGCCGCAGCCAGCCGTGCTCAAGATCAGCAGGACGGGAAGGATCAGCCAACACCATTTTTGCCGTGCCACCCTGCTTGATTAACCTGTTTCCGGACAATTGCCAAAAAAATCCTCCGCTAAAAACCGGGGCTGCATCATCGCACCTCCCGTCCAGTTGACATGCTTCGCAATAAACACACTGGTTTTGCCAAATAACGTTCAGCCAATGGCGGAGGTTTTGCTATCTTGGATTTTGAGCCGGTCTTTCAGACGGCTGGATACAAGACCGGTCAGAAAACCGTTAATTTACAGACTTTTTTAAGCCCATGAAGGACCAGCAGAAACCGACAAACCGCCGCTCCGGCCGGGCCTTGCCCGGCAAAGGCGTGGAGTGGCTGCATGATCCCGTGTTCAACAAGGGCACGGCATTTTCCGAGACGGAACGCGATGTCCTCGGCTTGCGCGGCCTTTTGCCGCCCCACATCCACACCATCGAGGAACAGGTGCTCCGGGTGATGACCAACTTCCACAGCAAGCCGAACGACCTCGAACGCTACGTGCAGCTCGTCAGTCTGCAGGACCGCAATGAAACGCTCTTTTACCGGGTCGTCATGGAACACCTCGAAGAGATGATGCCCATCATTTACACCCCCACCGTGGGGCGGGCCTGCCAGGAATATGGCTACATCTTTCGCCGGTCGCGGGGCTTCTACGTCTCCAGCCGGGACAAGGGCCGGATAAAACAGATTCTTCGCAACTGGCCGACCCGGGACGTGCGCGTGATCGTGGTCACCGACGGCGAACGCATTCTGGGTCTCGGCGATCTCGGCGCCTCGGGCATGGGTATCCCGGTGGGCAAACTCGCGCTCTACACCGCCTGCGCCGGCATCCATCCCACCCAATGTCTGCCCGTCATGATTGACGTCGGCACCGAAAACGAATCCCTGCTGAACGATCCGCTTTACACCGGCCTGCGGCAAAAACGGATTCGCGGCGAGGAATATGACGCCTTGATCGAGGAATTCATGGTTGCCGTCCGAAAAGTTTTCCCCGGCGTGCTCGTCCAGTTCGAGGATTTTGGCAACCGGAACGCCTTCCGCCTGCAGGCACGTTATCGGAACCGCGCCTGCACCTTCAACGACGACATCCAAGGAACCGGCGCCGTCGCTCTGGCGGGCATCCTGTCGGCGCTCCGACTGACCGGCGGAAAAATGAGCGACCAACGCGTGCTGCTGTTCGGCGCGGGCGAAGCCGGCATGGGCATCGCCGACAACATCGTCGCCTATCTGATGGAAGAAGGTTTCTCAACTGCTGAGGCGCGGAAACGTTGCTGGTTTGTGGATTCGAAGGGGTTGATCGTCAAAGGCCGCGACCAGCTCACCGAGCACAAAGTGCGCTACGCCCATGAACACACGCCCTGCCCCGACTTGCTTGGAGCGGTCCAATCGCTGAAACCGACCATGCTCATCGGCGTGTCCGGCATGGCGAAAAGTTTCAGTCCGGAAGTCATCCGGGTAATGGCCGAATTCAACGAGCGCCCGGTTATTTTCGCGCTGTCGAACCCGACCTCAAAGGCCGAATGCACGGCGGAGGAAGCTTACACCGGGACGGAGGGACGGGCGGTTTTTGCCTGTGGCAGTCCGTTTGCGCCCGTAAAGATCGGTGACCGCACGCTGGTGCCGGGACAGGGAAACAACGCTTACATTTTCCCCGGCATCGGCCTGGGCGTGGTCTGCACCGGCGCCCGCCGCGTGACGGACGTCATGTTCATCAAGGCCGCGCGGACGCTGGCCTCGCTCGTCCGCGAGGACGAACTGGCGCAGGGCCGGGTCTATCCGGCGCTGACCCGCATCCACGAAGTTTCCCAAGCCATCGCCGTCGCCGTGGCCGAGGAAGTTTACGCCGCCAAGCTGACGAATCAGCCTCGTCCGGACGACCTCGCCGGCTATGTCCGTTCCCAGATGTTTCAACCGGAATATCCCGACTATTGCCAATCTTAACTCTGGATTGAAAAAATACCGTCAGCGGGCTTAGATTGAATGCCAACGCTGAACCAAAGGTAATTTTTATGCCGCTGTTAAAACTCGAAACCACCGTCGCGCTCGCCGACGACAAGACAAAGGCGCTGCTCGCGTCCCTCTCCAAAATCGTGGCCGGGACGATTGGCAAGCCGGAACAATACGTCATGGTCGTCATCAGCCCCGCGGCCATCCTCATGTCCGGCAAACCCGGGGACGCCGCTTTCGTGGACGTCCGCGGCATCGGCGGCCTTAGCGACGATGTGAAACGGCAGCTCTCGCAGAAGATCGGCAGTCTGTTGAAGGAATCCCTCGGTGTGCCGCCGGACCGTATTTACCTGAACTTCACCGACGTCCCCGCCGGCAACTGGGGCTGGAACGGCGATACGTTCGGTTGACTTGAAACCAGCCTCCACAACTGATACCTTTCACCCATGAGCAAGGTTGAGGAAATTGAACGGGCGGTGGAAAAACTGGCGCCGCAGGATTTCGATCGGCTGGCTTCCTGGATTGATGCGCGCCGCCACGAAACCTGGACGCGCCAGATGGCACGGGACGCCGACGCGGGCAGGCTCGATTTCCTGTTTGAGGAAGCGGAAGCCGAACGCAGCACAGGACAACTTCACGACTGGCCACCGCCGGAGAAATGATCTCCAAAGCCACACGCCGGTTTTGGAAACTCTATCACGAATTGCCCGAACCGGTTCAACGACTGGCCGTCAAAAACTACCGGCTCTGGCAACAAAACCCCAATCATCCGTCGCTGGACTTCAAGAAACTTGGCGGGGCAAGCGAACGATTCTCCGTGCGCATCGGCATTCACTACCGCACCTTGGGACAGCTCGTGCCTGGCGGCGTGGAATGGGTCTGGATCGGTTCGCACGAAGCTTACAACAAGCTCGTCAGCTGAAAATCTTCCCGCCGCACAAATGCCGGCAACTGGGACTGGAACAACGACACCTTTGGCTGATTACATCCCTGTTTTTTCCTGTCACTTGTCGTCACTTGTCACTCTTTCCCGGTTGACGGACGGGCAACGTTGGAACAAATTCAGGTGTCAGGCATCTAATCTAATTGAAACTATGAAAAATCTTTTTATTTCCGCGATCCTAGGGCTGGCGCTGGCCTTTTCGGCCCGGGCCGCCGACGTTTCTGTCAAACTCACCGATGTTCACATCTGCTGCCAGAATTGTATCAAAGGCGTGCAAAAGGCCGTCGGCACGGTACCGGGCGTGACCGCTGAGGCGGACATGGACGAAGGGACCGTCAGCCTCGTCGGGCCGGACACCGCCACCGTGCAAAAGGCGGTGGATGCGCTGACCGCCGCCGGTTACTTCGGCAAGAGCAGCGATCCCAACATCAAGGTCAATGCCGAAACCGGCGCCAAGGGCCAGATGGTGCAATCGCTTCAGGTCGAGGGCGTGCATCTTTGCTGCGGCAAATGCGTCAAATCGGTGAATGCAGCGCTCAGTTCGGTCACGGGCGTGACCACCAACACGGCCGCCAAAGGTGCCAGGTCATTCACGGTCACCGGCAACTTCAATGACAAGGAAGTGTTTGATGCGTTGCAAAAGGCCGGACTTACGGGCAAGGTCGGGCAGTAAAAACATTTTCACTCCGGACACCCCTCGACGATTTCCCCGGCGAGGGGATTTTTGTTGGGGCACATCCCCCGCCGGTAATTGGGGCTGGAACGGCAATACGTATGGATAAAAAAGAGACGCGCGACGAACGCTCAAATGAGATGGGCGCTTCCGCAAGCGGAATCCTGCTCCGAAGAGCAATCCACGCCCCGGCACAAGATCTCGAAGCCGGTATTTGGATGCGAGCTGTTCGTCGCGCAATTCAATTTATAACACTCCGCTCCAGAAATTCCAGCGCGAGTTATTCACAAGTCCCCGAGAAAAACATAAAAAAACGCCTCAACAACATTGCATTGGGCGGAACGGAAATTACACTCCGCGCGCGTGTTGAACCTGAATTCACTCAATCCCCAGCAGCGTCAGGCCGTCGAAACCTTGAACGGCCCGGTCCTGATCCTGGCCGGGGCGGGCACCGGCAAGACCCGGGTCATCACGTTTCGCATCGCTCATCTGATTGCCAAGGGGGTCGCGCCGGGCAACATCCTCGCCGTCACCTTCACCAACAAGGCCGCCCGCGAAATGCAGGAACGCGTCCTCAAGCTCCTCCCCAAACCCAGGACGCCAGACGCCAAAGCCTCGGACTCCCGCCCGACGATTTGCACGTTCCATTCCCTCTGTGTCCGGATTTTGCGCCAGCACATTGAACGGCTCGGCTACAAACGGAATTTTGTCATCTACAACGAATCGGAACAGCTCGGCGCCGTCAAAAAAATCCTCGCCCAAATTTCCGCCAAGGGCGAGAAAGCCGACCCGGGGGCGGTCCTGGCCCTGTTAAGCCGGTTCAAAAACGGCGGTGAACGTGCCGCCGTTTTTGCGGATGAAAGCGTCCGCGCGCTGGCCCAGCATATCCGGTCGCGCTACGAAACCGCCCTGCATGCCTGCAACGCCGTGGACTTCGACGACCTGATCCTGCTCACGCTCAGGCTGTTCTCGGAACAGCCGGACGTGCTTGAAACCTGTCGCGCCAAATATCGTTACGTCATGGCGGACGAATACCAGGACACCAACGCCACGCAGTTCCAGCTGATTCACGCCCTGACCACCAAACATCGCAATTTCTGCGTAGTGGGCGACGACGACCAGAGCATTTACGGCTGGCGCGGCGCGGAAATCGGCAACCTGCTTGACCTGGAAAAACATTTTCCGGAGGTGAAAATCATAAAGCTCGAACAGAATTACCGCTCGACGAACACCATCCTGGACGCCGCCAACGCCATCATCAAAAACAATGCCCGCCGCCGCGCCAAACAGCTGTGGTCGGGCAAGGGCCGGGGCGACAAAATCATCCTGCGCGCCTACACCAACGACGACGACGAAGCGCGCAACCTGGTCGAGCAGATCGAGTTCGCGCGCCGCGGGCACCAGGTTCCGTGGGGGCTTAACGCCGTTTTGTTCCGGACGAACCAGCAGTCGCGCCCGCTCGAGACCGCGTTCCGCTCGGCCGGCGTCCGTTATCATCTCATCGGTGGCCAGAGCTTCTTTGACCGGTCGGAAATCCGCGATTTCCTCGCCTATCTGAAGGCCTTCATCAACCCGCACGACGACGTCAGCCTGCTGCGCATTGCGAACGTGCCGGCGCGGGGTCTGAGCGACGTGACCATGGAACGACTGCTCGGCGCGAGCCACGAGCGAAAGGGTTCCGTGTTCGCCGCGATGAAAAATCCGGCCGTGCAGGTGACCTTCCAAGCCCGGACACGCCAGAGCATCGAAGCCTTTGTTGAATTCATTGAAAAGACCCGCGCGCAATTGCATCACGCCGCCTCGACACCGCGGCCATTGCAAGCCTGGGCCGATCATTTCCTGAGCGAAACTGGTTATTTCGCCGAACTCAAGCGATTGGAAAAAAATCCCGAGAATGCCGAGGCCCGCATTCGCAACCTGCGGGAGCTGACCGCCACGCTGGATAATTTTGGCCGGCCCGCCGACCCGCCGGCCGACCGGCTGCAATCCTTCCTGGAAGACATCACCCTCGACAGCGAGCGCGAGGAGGAAAAGGAAGCCGGTGACGCCGTGACGCTCATCACCATGCACAGCTGCAAGGGACTGGAATTCCCGCGCGTTTACATCGTCGGTCTGGAGGAAGGGCTGTTGCCACATTCGCGATCGGCGGCGGAGGGCACGCTGGACGAGGAACGCCGGCTGTTTTACGTGGCCGTGACACGCGCGATGCAATTGCTCACCCTCAGCCATTGCGCCGGCCGGATGAAGTACGGCCAGGTGATGCCCTGTCACCCTTCGCGATTTTTGAAGGAACTGCCGCCGGAACTGGTGGAGGACGATGCCGCTCGTGACAAAAAACCGGTGGGGCCGGACACCGGCAAAAAAATGTTCGATGTCCTCCGCAGCGCCATCAATTGAGGGTTGCCCGATGTTTCGAAAAACGACGCGCTTGCGGCGGACGAAAGGTTTTGTTCTTTATATCGCCGCGCAACACAAATTAGAAAAGCGGTGATTTGCCTGAAAGACCTGGACATCTGAAATTGATCGCGGCTATGACGCAACCCGAGACTGCCAGCGCACCGAACTTTTTTGAAGAAGAAAGGCACCTGATATGCGACCGACCAGAAACCATTTTACCCGTTTGGCAAATTCGTGCAGCTTTTGCGCCGTGTTGACGGCCATTTCAGCACAGGCGGCCGCTTTGAGCCCGACAACCACCCTGCCGTGGGACTGGTCGGGGGTTATTGGCACCGGGCAAAGCCTGGCCGTCGGCGAGGCCGGCAAACCGATCCTCTCGACGAACCAGCCGTACAATAATCTAAAGCTCTCGACCGGACAGCTGCCGTGGCCGGTTGATCCGAACGATACAAACCTGGCGATGGTGCCACTTGTCGAACCGATCGGCAGATATTCCAAGGGTTATCCCAGCTCGTGGCCGGACAACATTGCGGGCGAGACGGCGCATTCGGCCATGGGCAACCAGATCACCGCCCTGGTCCGGGGCACCTTGGGCCGCGACTTCGTCAGTGTTCAAGGCGAAGTCGGTGAAAACGGGCAGTGCATGATTTATCTGAGAAAGAACCCCGAGCAGAAGGGCGTCAACGGGCATTCCTACGAGGCGGCTCTGACCGAAACGAAAGCCATCACCCGCCTCGCCAAGGCCGCCGGCAAATCGTACGGCGTCGGCGCGATCATCGTCACCCACGGCGAATGCGACGCGGGCAACGCCAATTACGAGAACGATCTGCACCAATTGTGGTCGGACTACAATGCCGACCTCCCCGCCATCACCGGACAAAAGCAGAAGATCCAGATGATCGTCTCACAACAGAATTCCTGCAACGACCGTTCCGCTTCCACCCTGGCGCAATGGAAAATCGGGATAGATTATCCTGCAGACATCGTCTGCTCCGGCCCGAAATATCAATACCCGTCCCATGAGGGCATTCACCTGACCGCCGAGGGCTACCGGCAACTCGGCGAGAAATACGGGCAGATTTACTTTGAGCGGGTGATTTTCGGCAGGAATTGGCAGCCGCTTCAACCCACCATGGTGGAGCGGAATGGCGCGGTCATCACCGTTCACTACCACGTGCCGGTTTCTCCTTTGGTTTGGGAAACTGATTTTCAGGCACCGCACCAGTCCGTCGAGGAATGGAAGCAGGGCAAGGGCTTTGAGGTGAACACGTCGGGCGGCGAAAAAGTTGCCATCGCTTCCGCGGCCATTTCCGGTGATGCGGTGATCATCACCTGCGCGTCGGATCCCGGCCCGAATGCCCGGGTAAGTTACGCCATGATCGGTGAAAAAGCCCGGATGGATGCTCCATTTCGAGGAACCTTTCGCTGGGGCCTGTTACGGGATTCCGACCCGTTCAAAGGCGCCGGCACTGGAAAAGTGCAGCCCAACTACGGCGTGGCCTTCGAGCTGCCGGTTCCGTGAACTGCAAGAACCTCAGTTCCAGACCAGCTGGAAGCGAACGAAACGGGCGCCTGACGCCTGCTGGATGGAAACGAGGTCACAGGCTGTATCCTGCCGCAAATAGCCGGTTCCGGATTCGGAAATGAATCCGGGGCCGCTGGGGGAATTCGTCCCGGTCGCCGTGAACAGGTTGGTCCAGGAAACGAGATTCGATGAACCTTGCAGGATATAAGTCAGATTGCTCGTGCCCAGTTGTCGCGGAAACTGGACGGTGAGATAGGTGCCCGGCTGGCCGTTCACGGTTTGGCTCTGCAACTGGAACTGTGGGAACGCCGATTTATCGGCCACTTCCGGCGACAGGTTGAAGGCGTATTCCATCAAATTGCAAACGCCGTCGTTATCCGGATCTGCAAGAAAGTTGGTCGCCGCGCCGGTCAACCCGTGGCCGGCCGCCCAAGCCTGATAAGTCAACGGTTCAATGAAGCGGGACAGCAGATACACATACGCGGCCTGATAATAGATCCCGGGCTCGGTGATTTGCCAGGAGTCTTCCGGCCAGGCGGTATTCCAATCCTTGTAGGACTTCTGAATCGGCTGGTCCAGGGGCGGCGCCAGTCGCGGGCCGGTGTAGGCGGAATCCTGGACGAAACTGGCATTGGCTCCGCCGGGCACATACCCGGGAGCCGGTCCGTTGGGGGAGGTCAATGCATCATCGTAGATGGTGCCGTCGCCAAACCAGCTGTGATAAATCTCGTTGGCGCAGTTCGTCGCCCCATGCTCGTACATGTTCGACAGGTACACCATCGTGAGCGGGTTGACGCCATGCATGTAATGCACATAGCCGGCCGCGGCAGCGCGATAGCCAGCCGCCTGGGCGATATCCAGTCCGTAGGTGTTCTGCTCGTCATAAAGCATTCCCGCATGGCCCTTTTGTTGGTTGCTGCCCCAAACATAGTCGCCGTCCGAAAGATAGGCTTGATACGCATCTTTGCCTGACGTCCACGCCCCCATATAATCACTGCTGCTCATGGTGGATTGCTTGTGGCTGCGAATGTCCGCCGCCACCGCCGGGGTGACCCCGGGCAATGTGGTGTAATACATCAGCGCATCCTGCACGGGGGTTTCGTAGAAACTCCACCACCACCAGGAGATGGCATGCACGTTCGCGTAGTTGGATTCCACAAAGGTGCGGTAGGCGGCCTGCCCCGTCAGATCGTAAAGAAAAACGGCGGCGCGGATCCGCAAGCTGTCCCGATCATAAGCGTAGGGATAGCTGGTACCAACTTCCGGATTGGCGCTGGAAAAACCGGTGTTGGTGAACAGCACCGACGGATTGGCCACGGCCCAGTTGTAGGCGGCAACGGCGGCGTTGCTCAACGTGTTGGCGTAGGCCGTCATGCCGACGGACTGGTAGGCGCGCACGGCCTGGGCAAAGTTCCCGGCTGCACTCAGGGTGGAGCTGGTGCTCTCCGCACCGTAAAAAGTTTGCGACGTTTCGGCGCTGGGTGGCGAAGCGCCCTGGAATTGATTGACCCCCACCTTGCTCAACACCGACCCGTTGGCATTCTGCATTCTGAGCAGCCAATCCAGTTCCCATTTCACTTCGTCCAGCAAATCCGGAATGCCGTTCCCGGATTCCGGAATGTTCCAATTGTCCGGCCAGGCCAGCGGATTCTGCTGGTAGGCGAACAGCAGGTCGGATATCGCGCTGACCGTGAAATTCACGTATTTGTTGTAATCCCCGGCGTCGAACCAGCCGCCCCGCAGATCCTTTTCGGTGGCCAAGGTGGGATTGGTGATCAGGCGGCAATGCGAATCCTGCAACGGGCCCATGAAGTTCGTCCCGTTGTCCGTCCAGCGCGCTTCGGCATAGGGCAGCGGTTTCGCCGCTCCCCGGCGCTGGTAATAATACATGCGCCCGGCCTGCTTCAAAACATCCTCATACACATCATGGTCAATCCGGAACCGATCCGACCGGGTGTCATTGGCCGGATCATAAATGTAATACTCGCCCCAGCGTGTCACCGACGAGAAATCGAACCACCAAACTTTATCTCCCGATTGCGCGTGCGTGAGGCCGTTGCTCCAGGCCGCCGGGGTTCCCGAGAACACGACCGTGTTGCTGCCCCAGGTTCGGACCTCGAGCGTCGCACCGGGCGTATAACTCGCAGCGGAGTTGAACCCGGTTTGCGGATCCGATACCACGGCCACTTTTGGCAGGTCGGGCAGGTAACCGAACTGGTCAACGGCAATGCGGAGCGTGAATGTGCCGGGCGGGGCCGCTACCGCGCAATGAAGACCGACCACCATGCCCACCAACGACAAAATTGCCCGGCCATTGAGGGGAAACTGTTTTCCTGACACCAGCCTGCAAAGGGAGAATCGGAGAAGCTTAAACATTTGCATAAATATATTCGAATAAGTAACGATGGTCAAACCCCGATGTTCATTAAACCGCTTGTAACGAAGGATTTCCACTTGGCAGTCAAAACTGTTGGCAACCCGCTGCCGATGCGATTTGGTCAGACAACTGTGGTTACCCGATATCGATTTTGCGCACCGGCGAGATTTAACCTCAAAACTTCACCCTGCTTTTTGCCCAGGAGTTGTTCGCCCAACGGCGATTGCGGTGTAATCACCAGAATTTCACGCTTTTGATGCAGCACCTCCGTGCCGCCCGCCCGGGGGCCGATGAAGTAAGCTGTCTTTTCCCCGCCAAATTCCAGTTCCACGAGAGCCCCGACGTCAATCGGCTCACCGGATCCGAATTGGCGGGCGTCCAACTTCTCGAACGCGGCAATGGCAGCCTGAATTTCTGCAGCCTGCTTGGATTGTCCCCGGGCCAGGTAGGACGCTTCGAGTCCGCGGGTGTCGTATTTGTTCTCTGCCCGGCTTTGTTCATGCGTGGCTTCCGCGCGCGAGGCCTGCGCCGCCCGGAAATAAACCGCCAGTTCTTCCGTCAGCCGGGCGACGATCTTCTTGATAAGCGCGCGTTTGTTCATGCGAAAGGGATGAGCATATTCCAGCGTCATGCGCTTGACCAGATTTCCCGGTAGCCGGAGCGCGGAGCATTGCTCCGCGCTCCGATGAATTTGTGTTTTCATTCGCGCCGCTTTGATTCATTTTCTTTTCACCAATTTGTATGGCTGAAAACGCAAAGCACAATTACGACGAGAGCAAGATCAAGACGCTGTCCTCGCTGGAGCACATCCGGCTGCGCACGGGCATGTACATCGGACGCATCGGCACCGGCGCGCACCCCGACGACGGCTGTTACATCCTGCTCAAGGAGGTCGTGGACAACGCGATCGACGAGTACATCATGGGCCACGGCAAGGAGGTCGAGATCAAGATCGAAGGCACGCATGTCAGCGTGCGCGATTTCGGGCGCGGCATCCCGCTCGGCAAGGTCGTGGACTGCGTTTCCAAGATCAATACCGGTGCCAAATACAACGACGATGTATTCCAGTTCAGCGTCGGCCTCAACGGCGTCGGCACCAAGGCGGTCAACGCCCTGTCGAAAACGTTCCTCGTGCGCAGCCATCGCGACGGCCAGTTCGCCGAGGCGTCATTCAAGGTGGGCAAGCTCAAGAAGGAGAATTCGGGCAAAACCAAGGAACCGGACGGCACCTTCATCGAGTTCGAGCCGGACC
>Ga0181522_10000169_pt1 | contig 52211 bp, 46 predicted proteins | sample PEATcosm2014_Bin_27_FD_121103 | JGI IMG/M metagenome (GOLD analysis project Ga0181522, IMG submission 121103) | Peatland microbial communities from MTU Mesocosm Facility, Houghton, MI, USA - PEATcosm2014_Bin05_10_metaG | ecosystem: Environmental > Terrestrial > Soil > Wetlands > Peat | place...
ACGTCCTTCTGGGAGCGCGAGCACTCGTCGAAACGGGCCTGTATGTACTTCGACAGGCTCTGGTGCTCGGACGTTCCGTTGGCCGGCGGCCGCTCAGGGGTCTTCGTTCCCGCTCGCTTCACGGCGCTTCTGTTCGACGTGACGACCGCCCACTCCTTCACCGTTTCACGTACTTGATGTGATCCGTCTGCGCTCACCGCCCGTACATGCAGCCGACATGACCCCTCCCCACGCCCCTCTCCGCCCATGCGCATAGCCATCGTCGGCGCCGGCATCTCCGGGCTCACCGCCGCCCACCTGCTGCACGAGCGTCATGACGTCACCGTCTATGAGGCAGCGGGCAGGCCCGGCGGTCACACCAACACGATCCGCGTGCACGGACCCGACGGCGTCCACGACGTCGACACCGGCTTCATCGTCATGAACGACCGCAACTACCCCTGCTTCACCCGCCTGCTCGACAAGCTCGGCGTCACCCGTCAGAGCACCAGCATGAGCTTCTCGGTACGGGCCCACCACGAGGACTTCGAGTACTCCGGCACCCCCATGGGCATCCTCGGCCAGCCCCGCAACCTCGCCTCCCCAGCCTTCCAGCGCATGATCCTGGACATGCTGCGCTTCAACAGGGAGCTGCGGCGGATCCTGCACGGCGAGGCTCCCGCATCGCGCGCAGGCGAGTCCCTGTCGGAGTTCCTGGAGCGCCACCGCTTCTCCGCCGCCTTCGTGGAGCGGCTGATCGTGCCCCAGGCCTCCGCCGTCTGGTCCGCCGACCCCCGCCAGATGCGCACCTTCCCCGTCGGCTTCATGGCCGAGTTCTTCCACAACCACGGCATGCTCGGCTTCCGCGACAGGCCCCGCTGGTCGACCGTCCTGGGCGGCTCCATCCGCTACGTCGAAGCCCTGATCGCACCCTTCCGCGACAGTCTGCGGCTTGGCACGCCCGTGCTCGGTGTCGAGCGTTACCCCGACCACGTCCTGGTCCATGCCGCAGGAGCCGGCGCCGCGCCCGAGCGCTACGACCAGGTCGTGCTCGCGACCCACTCAGACCAGGCCCTGGCGATGCTGCGCGACCCCACCGACTCCGAGCGCCGCCTGCTGGGCGCCATCCCCTACCAGCCCAACGAGGCTGTCCTGCACACAGACGCCGGCCTGCTGCCCCGCCGGCGCTCCGTCAGGGCCGCCTGGAACTACCACCTGCTTGACCAGCCCAAGCCCCTGCCGACCGTCACCTACTGGATGAACCACCTGCAGCGGCTTCGCGCCGGGCGCGACTACTGCGTGACCCTGAACCGGACCGAGGCCATCGACCCCGCCAAGATCCTCGAGCGCATCTCCTACTCCCACCCCGTCTTCACCCACGCCGGCGTCGCCGCCCAGTCCCGCCACGGCGAGATCAGCGGCCTGGCCTGCCGCACCCACTACTGCGGCGCCTACTGGGGTTGGGGCTTTCACGAGGACGGCGTCCGCTCCGCCCTCGACGCCTGCAGGCCCTTCGGGGTGACCCTTTGAACAGCGCCCTGTACGAGGGGACCGTCCGCCACAGGCGCCTGTCCGGGCCGCTGCACGACGAGCTGCGCCAGTCTCTCTTCATGGCCTACCTGGACCTCGACGAGCTGCCCGGGCTGCTGGACGGCCACCCCCTGCTCTGCTCGGCCCGCCGGCCCGCCCTGGCCCGCTTCCGCCGTGCAGACCACCTCGGCGACCCCGACCTGGACCTGGCCCAGACCGTCCGCGAGCTCGTCGCCGCCAGGACCGGGACTCGACCCGCGGGGCCCGTGCGGCTGCTGACCCACCTGCGCTGCTTCGGGCACTGCTTCAACCCCGTCAGCTTCTACTACTGCTTCGAGCCCGACGGCCGGCGCCTGCAGGCAGCCGTCGCGCACGTCACCAACACCCCCTGGGGTGAGAGCCATTCCTACGTCATCTCCGCTGAGGGGGCGGCAGACCACGGCACCACCGCAGTCCTCCAAGCCAGCATGGCCAAGCGCCTGCACGTCTCGCCCCTGATGAGCATGGGCCACACCTACGACGTGCGCCTGTCGCACCCTGGCGAGCGCCTGTCCGTGCACATCTCCTCCAGCGCCCTGGAGCACCCCGAGCAGGTCTTCTTCGACGCCACCCTGTCACTTGCCAGACGCGACTGGAGCGCCCGGGCGCTGCGGGGGCTGCTGGCGCGCTATCCCTTGCAGACGGTGCGAATACTGACCCGCATCTACGGTCACGCCCTCTCGCTGCGGCTGCGCGGGGCGACCTACCACCCCCACCCCCGAGGCGGAGCCATCGGATGAGCATCGAGGCGCAGCCGGCCGCCTCGCGCGCCCTGGAGCAGCTCCCGGGCACCCTGCCCACCCGCTCCCACGGCTTCTCGCGGGCGCTCGTGCTGGGGCTGCTCAGCGCCCTGCGCGGCGGTCAGATCGAGCTGCGCGAGGGCAGGCGGCGGGTCGTGCTGGGCCGCCAGGACCCTCGGCGGCCCCTGCGGGCCGTCGTGGAGGTCCACTCCCCCCTCTTCTACCGCCAGCTGCTGCGCGGCAGCATCGGGCTCTGCGAGTCCTACCTGCAGGGCATGTGGGACTGCCAGGACCTCGTCTCCCTGACCCGCATCGCCGCCATCAACGTGCCCGCCCTGGACCACGCCCGGCGCCTGGCAGCGCCCCTGCTCGTGCCCGTCCAGCGCTGGGGTCGCCTGCTGGCCCGCAACACGCCCCGGCGCTCCCGCGCCCAGATCGAAGCCCACTACGACCTCGGCAACGAGCTCTTCTCGCTGTTCCTGGACGAGACCATGATGTACTCCTGCGCCGTCTTCGAGCATCCGGGGGCCAGCCTGCGGGAGGCCTCCGAAGCCAAGCTCGAGCGCATCTGCTCGCGGCTCCGTCTCGGGCCCGAGGACCACGTCCTCGAGATCGGCACCGGCTGGGGCGGCTTCGCCGTGCACGCAGCCTCCCGCCACGGCGCCCACGTCACGACCACGACCATCTCCCGCCAGCAGCACGCCTATGCCACCCGCCGCGTCGCCGAAGCCGGGCTGTCCGACCGCGTGAGCGTGCTGCTGGAGGACTACCGCGACCTGCGCGGACGCTACGACAAGCTCGTCTCCATCGAGATGATCGAGGCCGTCGGCTGGCGGGACTTCGACACCTACTTCAGGCGCTGCTCGGAGCTGCTGGCAGACGACGGGGCGATGATGCTGCAGGCGATCCTGATCGACGACCGCGCCTACGAGGTCGAGAAGGCCGGGCGCTCCTTCATCAACACCTACATCTTCCCCGGCGGCTGCCTGCCCTCCATGCAGGCCATCTCCGCCAGCCTGGCCCGCGCCACGGACATGCGCCCCGTCCACATGGAGGACATCACCGCCCACTACACGACGACCATCGCCCACTGGCGCGAGCGCTTCGCAGCCGCCCGTGGGCGCCTCGGCGAGCTCGGCTACGACGAGCGCTTCAGGCGCCTGTGGGAGCTCTACCTGTCCTGGTGCGAGGGCGGCTTCGCCGAGCGGCGCATCCGCGACGTGCAGCTGCTGCTGGCCAAGCCCGGCTACCGGGCCGAGCCGCTTGCCCGCCTGTAGGGTCTGACATGTGAAGCGGACCCTGTTCGAGGACCTGCACGAAGACTTCCGTGCCAGCTTCAGGACCTTCCTGGAGCGGGAGGTCGCGCCCGGCTACGAGCAGTGGGAGCGCGACGGGCTGGTCCCCCGCGAGGTCTTCGCCATCGCTGGCGCCGGGGGCTTCCTGGGCATGGCCGTGCCGGTCGAGGAGGGCGGCGCCGGGGCAGAGGACTTCCGCCTGAACCTCGTCATCGGCGAAGAGTGCCAGCGTGCCGGCCTGGGCTCCTTCGGTCTCGGCATCACCCTGCACAACGACATCTCCCTGCCCTACTTCCTGACCTACTGCACGCCAGAGCAGCGCCGGCGCTGGCTGCCCGGGATCGTCTCCGGGGAGCTGATCACGGCCATCGCCATGACGGAGCCCGGCATCGGCTCCGACCTCGCCTCGATGTCCACCACCGCCAGGCGCGACGGCGACCACTACGTCGTCAACGGCTCAAAGACGTTCATCACCAACGGCATCAACGGCGACCTCATCATCACCGCGGTGAAGACCGATCCGTCCGAGCGTCACAGGGGGATCTCGCTGCTCGTCATCGAGCGCGGCATGGAGGGATTCGAGCGCGGGCGCAACCTCGAGAAGATCGGCCAGCACGCCCAGGACACCGCCGAGCTGTCCTTCACAGACGTCCGCGTGCCCGTCGAGAACCTGATGGGCCAGGAGGGCAAGGGCTTCCTCTACCTCGTCTCGAACCTGCCCCAGGAGCGCCTCTCGATCGCCGCCTCCGCCGTCGCCGCGGCCGAAGCCGCCCTCCTCTGGACCCTGGAGTACGTCAAGGAGCGAAAGGCCTTCGGGCAGCCGCTCGGCTCCTTCCAGAACACCCGCTTCGAGCTGGCGGAGCTGCACGGCGAAGTCCAGATCGCCCGCTCCTTCGTCGACCGCTGCGCCGTCGCATTGAACGAAGGCGAGCTGACCCCCGAGGAGGCCGCCACGGCCAAGTGGTGGTGCACAGACCTGCAGGGCCGCGTCGCCGACCGCTGCCTGCAGCTCTTCGGCGGCTACGGGTACATGCTCGAGTACCCCATCGCCCGGGCCTGGGCCGACGCCCGCGTGACCCGCATCTACGGCGGCGCCAACGAGATCATGAAGGAGATCGTGGGGCGCTCGCTGGGGTTGTGACCATGGCGTCAACTACCTGGACCCCGACGGGGATGCTGCGCTAGTTTGCGCCAATGGGGGCCGGGAAGGCCCTGGGGGCGACCGAGGATCAGAGAGGGGTGGTTCCGTCGTGGCCGCTTACGTCATGCTCGCCAAGCTTCGCGCTCACCGCGCGGGAGCATCGGTCGCAACCGCCGCCGCGCTGCTGGCGCTCGCGCTCGCACCACTTCCGGCATACGCCTCCGGCGCCACGACCGGCGTCTACGCCTGGGGCCAGGACAGCTACGGCGCCCTCGGCAACGGCCTCGAAGCCGACGCCTACCTGCCCGACCGGCTGACAGGGCTCGAAGGCGTCAAGGGACTGGCAGCCGGCTACCAGGACAGCTACGAGCTGCTCGAAGGCGGGACGGTTCTGGCCAGCGGCGACAACGACCACGGCCAGCTCGGCGACGGGCTCTCCAGCGGCCCCGAAACCTGCTCGGGCGCCACACCCTGCGCCCGCACCCCCGTCGAAATCCCCGGCCTCGGCGGCGTGCAGGCGCTGTCCGCCGGAGACACCGGCGTCCTCGCCCTGCTCGAAGACGGTCACGTCCTCGCCTGGGGCGAAAACCAGTACGGCGAGCTTGGCGTCGGCAGCGCCGCCGGACCCGAAAAATGCGTTCCCAGCCGTCCCGTCGCCTGCAGCCGGACGCCCCTCGAAGTGCACGGGATCACCGAAGCCGTCGCCGTCGCCGCCGGCGGCTCCTTCCGCATGGCCTTGCTCAGCGACGGACACGTCATGACCTGGGGCCTGGCCGCCTCCGGCCAGCTCGGCACCGGGGTCACGCCGAGCGAAAAATGCGTCGCCTCGGCCTGCTCGACGGTGCCCGTCGAAGTCGCCGGGCTGACCGGCGTCAAGGCCATCGCCGCCGGCAGCAACTTCGCCCTCGCCCTGCTCGAAGACGGCCAGGTCATGGTCTGGGGCGACAGCGCCCTCGGCGGGACCCACAACAGCCCCGACAACAGCAACGTCCCCGTCGAACAGACGGGGCTCGGCACCGTCACCGCGATCTCAGCCGACTTCTCCAGCGCCCTCGCACTGCTCTCCGACGGCACCGTCAAGCAGTGGCGCATGGAAGACGAACCCTCCGACCGCGCGCCCGAAGCCGTCGCCGGGCTGACCGGCGCGAACGCCGTCTCGGCCGGCTGGGGCAACGCCTACGCCAAGCTCGAAGACGGCGAGCTCGCCTCCTGGGGCGGCAACGAACACGGCCAGCTCGGCTACGGCTACAAATCCGGGCGGTCCGCCACGCCGAGCGGGGTCTGCCGGCTCTCCGGCGTGACCCTCTTCGCCGGCGGTGGCTTCCATGCCCTCGCCTCCGTGCCGCTCGAAACGACCCGGCCCGTCCTGTACTCCACCAGCCACCGCTACGGGCCCAAGGGCGGCGGCGAGACGGTCCTGCTGGAAGGACGCGACCTCGGCGAAGCCAGCGAAGTCCGCTTCGGCGCGACCTCCGTGCCCTTCACCGTGCTCTCCGAAAGCGAAGTCCAGGCGACCTCGCCCGCGGCCACCGGCGAGCTGTTCCCGACCGTCACGACCCCCGCAGGGACCAGCTACCCCTGCGGCGGCGCCGACTACGTGTCCATCAACCCGCCATACCTGAACAAGTCCCTGACGAAGTCCGGGCCCGCGACCGGCGGCGTGCACGTCCTGATCGAAGGTGGCCTGCTCGCCGAAGTGCAGAACGTCTACTTCGGCGCCACGCCCGCGTCCTCGCTCAGATCGATCGTGACCAACAGGTACCTGTCGCTGGAATCCTACAACCGGGTCGAAGCCGTCTCCCCCGCCGAGACCGCCGGCGTCGTCTCGATCACCGTCACCGCCGCGGGCGGGACCAGCCCGGCCAGCAAGAAGGCCATCTTCAAGGTCGCCCCCGTCATCACCGAAATCAGCCCCGACAGCCTGCCCCTCGCGGGCGGCACCGTGACCATCAGGGGCTTCGGCTTCCAGCCCGGCAGCACCGGCACCACGCTCGGCTTCGGCTCGACCAAGGCGAAGGTCTACGACTGCGCCTCCGGGGACGAATGCACAGTGCACGTGCCCGCCCGCAGCTCCGCCGGCAGCGTCAAAGTCAAGATGAAGGTCAACAAGGTGAACGCCACCAACGAACCCGCCTTCACCTTCGAATGAGCCGCCCGCCGCGGCTGCTCAGGCGGTGTCGAGCGTGCCGGCCAGCTCGATGAAGTAGTCCAGCGCCCGCGGGTTCGCCAGCGACTCCACGGAGGCCGCCTGCTCGGGCGGGGTGCCCATCAGGATCCGCTTGACGGGGACCTCGAGCACCTTGCCCGACAGCGTCCTCGGCACATCTGAGATCTGGCGGATCTCGTTGGGGACGTGCCGCGGCGAGCAGTCCTGGCGGATCCGCGCCCTGATCCGGCTTTCCAGCTCCTCGTCCAGCTGCACCCCCTCGCGCAGCACCACGAACAGGATCATCTTCAGCTCGTCGCCCAGGCTCGCCCCCGGCACGTCCACGACCAGCGATTCAAGGACCTCCTCGACGCCGCCCGCCGCCCGGTAGATCTCGCTCGTGCCCATGCGCACGCCCTGGCGGTTGATCGTCGAGTCCGAGCGGCCGTAGATGACCGCTCCGCCGCGCGGTGTGATCCTGATCCAGTCGCCGTGACGCCACACCCCCGGGTACATCGCGAAGTAGCTCTCGCGCAGTCGCTCACCGGACTCGTCGGCCCACAGACGCAGCGGCATCGAGGGCATCGGCTCCGTGATCACGAGCTCCCCGACCTCGTCGATCAGGCTCCTGCCCTGCTCGTCCCAGGACTCGACCTTGCAGCCCAGCGCCCTGCACTGCAGTTCCCCCTCGTAGACGGGCAGCAGCGGGCAGCCGGCCACGAAGGCCGTGCAGACGTCCGTGCCGCCGCTGGTGGAGAACAGCCACACATCGGAGCGGACGTGCTCGTAGACCCAGCGGAAGCTCTCAGGGGAGAGCGGGGAGCCCGTCGAGCCGATCGCCCGCAGCCTCGACAGGTCCAGGTCGCGCCCCGGTCGCAGGCCCTCCTTCTCGCAGCTTGCCAGCAGGCCCGCGCTGACGCCCATGCAGGTGATGCCGACCTGCTCGGCCAGCCGCCACAGGGCGCCCAGGTCGGGCCAGGCCGGGCTGCCGTCGTAGAGGACGATCGCCGCCTGGCTGTGCAGGCAGCCGATCAGGAAGTTCCACATCATCCAGCCCGTCGTCGTGAACCAGAACATGCGGTCGCCCTCGCGCAGGTCCAGGTGCAGGCGCTTCTTGAGCTGCTCCACGAGGATGCCGCCGTGGCCCTGCACGATCGCCTTGGGCAGGCCCGTCGTGCCCGAGGAGTAGAGGATCCAAAGGGGATGGTCGAAGGGGACCTGCTCGAAGCGCGGCGGCTCCCCGGCCGGCGGCCGGTCGAGCGCCAGCAGCTCCCGCCAGGAGATCGCGCCCGGCGCAAGCGCGGACGGTGCGGCCTCGCCGTCCAGGTAGCCGAGGACCACGACCCTCTCGACGCTCGGAAGCTCGGCCAGGATCGCCGCGACCACCTCTGAGCGGTCGAAGTCCTTGCCGCCGTGGCGGTAGCCGTCGACCGTCAGGAAGACCTTCGGCTCGATCTGGGCGAAGCGGTCGATGACGCTGCGGGCGCCGAACTCCGGCGCTGCGCTCGACCAGACCGCCCCGACGCTGGCTGCCGCCAGGAAGGCGATCACCGTCTCGGGGATGTTCGGCATGTAGGCGACGACCCTGTCGCCCGGCGCCACGCCCAGGGCCCGCAGCCCGGCGGCGGCGGCCGCCACCTGCCCGCTCAGCTCCCCCCAGCTCATCTCAGCCGTCTCGCGCAGCTCGGAGGTGTGCACGATCGCCGTCGCGTCCGGGTCGTGGCCTGCCAGCAGGTTCTCCGCGAAGTTCAGCTCCGATCCCTGAAACCAGACCGTCCCGGGCATCTCGTGCGAGCCCAGCACACGCTCGTAGGGCTTCGATGCCAGCACCCCGCAGAACTCCCAGATGGCCGCCCAGAAGCTCTCGAGCTCGTCCACCGACCAGCGCCACAGCTGCTCGTAGGTCTCGAAGCGCCTGCCCTCGCGCTCGCCGGCCCAGGCCATGAAGCGGGCCATCTCGGTGCTCGCAGCCCAGGCCGGGTCGGGCGTCCAGATCGGCTGCTGCGTGTCCCCGCTGCTCACGCGGATATTCTCGCCGATCGTGGACCTGACCGGACTGCGCGCCGAGTTCCCAGTGCTGGAGCGGCTCGCCTACCTGAACGCCGGCACCGACGGGCCGCTGCCGGCACGCGCCGTGCAGGCGGCCGCCGAGGAGCTGGCGCGCGAGCTCCGCGAGGGGCGGGCCGGCAGCCACTTCCAGCGTCGCAAGGAGCTGACCGACGCCCTGCGCGACGCCTACGCCCTCGCCCTCGGCTGCCCCGCGGGGGACGTGGCCCTGACGACCAGCACCAGCGAGGGCATGGCCCAGGTCATCGCCGGCATGGCGTTCGAGCCCGGCCAGGAGATCCTGACCAGCGACGAGGAGCACCCGGGGCTGCTGGGGCTGCTCGCCGGCGCGCGGGACATCCACGGCGTCCAGGTGCGGATGGTCCCTCTGGCCGAGATCGCCCAGGCCGTCGGGCCGCGCACGGCCCTCGTGGCCTGCTCGCACGTCTCCTGGATGACGGGCTCGCTGGCCCCCGCCGAGCTGGCAGACGTGCAGGCGCCGGTCCTGCTCGACGGCGCCCAGGGGCTCGGCGCCGTCCCCCTGGACATGGCGGCCCTGGGCTGCGACGCCTACGCCGGGGCCGGGCAGAAGTGGATGTGCGGCCCCGACGGCACGGGCGCCCTCTACGTCAGTCCCGCCCTGCGCGAGCGCCTGGCCGTGCCGCGTCGCGGCTATGCCAACCTGGCCGACCCGGGCGAGGGCCTGGAGGCCCCCCTGCACGAGGACGCCCGGCGCTTCGACACCCCCTCGCTGGCGGCCGAGGCGACCGTCTGCTCGCTCGCCGGCGCCCAGATCCTGCAGGAGGCCGGCTGGGGAGCCGTCCACGAGCGCGCCCGGGCACTGGCAGAGACGCTCGCCGGAATGCTTGCCGAGCACGGGCACGGGCGGGCGCCTCTCCCCCGCGGGCCCTCGACGCTCGTCTCCTTCCCCAGCGAGGACGCCGAGGCCGAGCGCGAGCGGCTGTCCGGGCTGGGCGTGGTCGTGCGCAACATCCCCGGCCGTCCCTGGCTGCGAGCCTCCGTGGGGGCCTGGAACGACGAGCGCGACCTGGAGCGGCTCGTGCAGGCGCTCGGGTGCTGAGGGCGCCGAGGCGGGCGCTCCCGGGGGGCGCCCTCGCCTGGATCGGCCTCGCCGGCGCCGTGGCGGGCGCGGCCGTCATGAACACCGTCCGCCTCTCCCAGAACGGCTACGCCAACATCTTCTACTCGGCGGGCGTGCGCTCGATGCTCGACTCGCTGCACAACTTCTTCTTCGTCTCCTTCGACCCCGGCGGCCTGATCACCGTCGACAAGCCGCCGCTGGCGCTGTGGGTGCAGGCTCTGAGCGCCAAGGTCTTCGGCTTTCACCCGCTCAGCCTGCTGCTGCCCGAGGCGCTGATCGGCATCGCCACCGTCGCCGCCCTGTACCTGATCGTGCTGCGGCGCTTCGGGGTCCTGGCGGCGCTCGCGGCGGCCCTGACCCTGGCCACCTTCCCCTCATTCGTGGCCGTCTCTCGGGCCAACGGCGTGGACCCGCTGCTGATCCTGCTGCTGACGCTCGCCTGCGGGGCCGGCGTGAAGGCCTGCGAGAGCGGGCGCTGGCGCACCCTGCTGTGGGCCGGGCTGCTGGTCGGTCTGGCCTTCAACACCAAGACCCTGGCCGCCTACCTGGCAGTTCCCGCGATCGCCTTCGCCTACCTGCTGTGCGGCCCCGACCGGCTCCCCCGCAGGATCGTGCAACTGCTGGCGGCCGGCCTGCTGAGCGCCGCCGTCTCCTTCGCCTGGATCGCGGCCGTGGAAGCCACGCCCGCCGCCAAGCGCCCCTACGTCGGCAGCTCGACCGACAACACCGAGATCGGGCTGACCTTCCGATACAACGGCTTCGGGCGCGTGGAAGGCCAGGCGGGCGGGCCCGGCACGACCCACGGACGCCCCGGCGCCTTCGTCCCCGGCACCGTCCAGCAGCGCGTCAACGCCCAGCGGGGACGCGAACACGCCCTGGCGCACATGCCGCCCCGCAACTTCCCCTCCTCCACCTACAACGAGGGCCGCAACCCGACGCCCATCCCCTTCGGCGAAGCTCCCGGGCCGCTGCGCCTGCTCGGCACCGGGCTGGGCGACCAGGGCGGCTGGCTGCTGCCCTTCGCCCTCCTCGGCGCCCTGGCGGCCCTGCTGCTGTGCCTGCTCGGCCCCGCCGACGCCACCGGGCGGGCCGAGCCCGACACGGGGGTCGGGACGGCTCGGGCGGCGGACCCTGGCGCGGCGCCACAGCCAGGCTGGAGGCGGGATCCGCGCCTGGCCTGCGTGCTCGTGCTGGGCGGCTGGCTGGTGACGGAGGTGGTCGTGCTGAGCGCCTCCAAGGGGATCGTCCACCCCTACTACGTCTCGGCGCTGGGACCGGGCCTGGGCGCGATGGCCGGGATCGGGGCCGTCGCCATCGCGCGGCTGTGCCGCGGGCGCACGCTCCTGCTCGGCCTGGGCCTGGCCGGGGCCGCCGGCGCCGCCTCCCTGGCCGTCGAGATCGTCCTGATGCGCCGCGAGGACTACATGCGCTCCTTCGAGGCGCCGCTGCTCGTCCTGGTCGCGCTGACGCTGGCCGCGCTCCTGCTCGCCGCCGTCCTTCGCCGCCCGCGGGCGGCCCTCGCCGCGATCGCCGCGACGCTGGCGGCGCTGCTGATCGTGCCCACGGGGTATGCCTCCTCGACCTGGCTCGCACCGGTCGAGCCGACCTTCCCGGCGGCTGGTCCCAAGCAGAGCGCCGGCGAGGGCGGGGTGGGCCTGAACCCCCGCGACCTGGCCATCAACGAGGCGATCATGAGCTACGTGCGCGGGCACTCGCCGACCCGCCGATTCCAGCTGCTGACAGTCGCCTCCGACACGGCCGCTCCCTACATCCTGATGGGCCTGCATGCCGGCGCCCTGGCCGGCTACAGCGGCGTCGACCCGGCCGTGGACGCCGCCGGCATGGCCCGGCTCGTGGCCCGCGGGGAAGCCCGCTACGTCCTGCTCGGTGGCGAGTACTCGCTGCGGGGCGGCAACGGCGCCACCAGGGCCGTCATCAGAGCCTGCCGGGAGCTCGCGCCGGCCGAATGGCAGAGCCCCGTCCCCTACCCCTTCGGCCTGGTCCTGTTCGACTGCGCAGGCGACGCCGCCGCCCTGGCACGCGCCTGAAGGAGGCCGGCCCAGCCCTCCCGAGCGCTCAGGCTGCGACCGACAGCTCGCGGTGGAAGGCCCGCTCGAACAGCTCCCGCTCGCGGCCGGCGGCCCAGCGCGGGACCGCCGGGTTGCCCTCCGCGATCAGGCGCAGGCGGACCTGCTCGCCGGCCATGTCCATGCTCGTGCCGCGCACCATCTGGTCGCGCGAGCGCTCCAGGTCCTCGGCCAGGCGCAGCAGCGCTGCGCAGCGGTTCAGCCGCTCCGAGTCGCCGGGGCCCAGCAGTGGGGCCATCGGCCCCGGCGAGGGCATGCCCTTGCGGTGATAGCGGGCCGCCTGGGCGACGATCGCCGTCTCGGCGGGGGTGAAGCCGGGCAGGCCGCTGTTGAGGATCAGGTAGCGGGAGTGCTTGTGGTGGTCGTCGTAGTCGATCGACATGCCGACGTCGTGCAGCATGCACGCCGCCCACATGAGCTCCCGCTCGCGGGGGTCGCCCTCGTGCAGGCCCAGCCCGGCCAGCTCGTCGAACATGCCCAGCGCCAGCGCCGCCACGTGCTCGGTGTGCTGGGGGTCGACGTGGTATTGAGCCGCCATGTTCATGACGCTCTCGCGGCGGACGTCCTCGAACAGCCGCCCGCCCTGGCGACCGGCCAGCAGCCTGTCGAAGAAGATGCCCTCGCGCAGCCCCGCCTCCGTCGTCTCGATCGCCTGAAAGCCTCCGGCGAGCAGAGCGCCCTCCACGACGACCGCCCCGGCCAGGATCAGGTCGGCTCGGGCCGGCTTGATGCCCGGCACGCTGGCCCGCTCCGCCGCCGGCAGCGCCGCCAGGCGCTCGACCAGCTCCTCCAGCGCCTCCAGCTCGATGACCATTCCCTGCACGCCGTTGGAGGGCAGGCCGGCCGCCCGCTGAGCGGCCGCCGCCAGGTTGCGCACCGTGCCGCCGATGCCGACCAGGCGAGCGGCGTCGCGGTCGACGCCCCCCGTTGCCTCGGCCAGCCACCTCGCCCCGGCCAGCTCGGTCGCTATGTGCTCGCGCAGATCGCTCAGCTGCCGGCGCTTGGCGGGGCCGTTGGGGGGCAGGAAGCGCTCGCTCATGCGAACGGTGCCCAGCCGCCAGGAGCCTGAGCGCTCGGCCTGCCTGCCCCTCACCTGGACCAGCTGCATCGAGCCGCCGCCGAGATCGAGCACACAGCCGTCGGCGAGCGTCGTCGAGTTGACAGCCGCCAGATAGCCGTGGTAGGCCTCCTCCTCGCGGCTCAGGACCCGGATCGGCAGCCCGAAGCGCTCCCTGGCCGCCTCCAGGAACTCGGCGGCGTTGCCGGCGTCGCGGATCGCGCTGGTGGCGACCGCGTCGACCTGCCCTGCGCCCAGGCCCGCCGCCCTGCAGAAATGGGAGAACACGTCGAGCGTCGCCAGGGCCCGTTCGATCGGCTCCTCCCCGAGCAGGCCGCTCGCCATCAGGCCCTCGCCGATACGCACCGGCTCGTAGATCTCGTCCGTGCGACGCCACCAGCCGTCGCCCGCCTGGAAGACGACCAGGCGGAACGAGTTCGACCCGAGGTCGACAACCGCGAGTCGCTCGCCCGGCTTCATGACTCCAGCGTATTGGCCGTCCCGGCGGGCTCCGGGGACCACCGGGGACCGGGCCGCTAGGCGAGGTCCTGCTTGGCCGCCAGCAGCGCCTGCTCGGCCGCCACCAGCACGTCCTGCAGGCACCCGCTGCGCTTGTGCACGAGCGTGCAGCCGATGCTGACCGTCGGGTGCAGGACCTCCTCGCCCGCATCCACGCCGGCGGCTGGGATCACTCGCACCAGCCCTTCGGCGACGACGGCCATGCCCTCCTCGTCGGCATGGGGCAGCAGCACTGCCAGCTCGTCGCCGCCGATCCGCCCGATCAGGTCCGTCGCCCGCAGCCTGCGCGAGAGCGCCTTGGCGACGGCCCTCAGCATGTCGTCTCCGACAGCGCCGCCGTGCAGCCTGTTGATCTCGCGGAAGCCGTCGATGTCGATGACCATCAGCCCCGCCGTCTCGTCGTAGCGCTGGCAGCGTCCCAGCTGCAGTTGCAGGTCGTGCTCGAACAGGCGCCTGTTGCGAAGGCCCGTGAGCTGGTCGTGGTCGGCCAGGCCCAGCACCTGCTCCTCGATCTCGCGGCGGGCCGAGACGTCCTGCAGCTGGGCGATGTAGTGCAGGGGCCGGCCGTCGCGGTCGCGCACCAGCGAGGTGGAGACGATCGCCGAGACTGTCTCCCCGGAGGCGTCGAAGTAGCGCTTGCGCGACTGCATGGCGGTGATCTCCCCGGACAGCAGGCGGGCGCGGTCCTCGAGGTCGTTGTCCGCGTCCTCGGGGTGGATGATGCCGTCGAAGCGCTTGCCGACGAGCTCATCGGAGGTGTAGCCGGTGATCTCGCAGAGGGCCCTGTTGACGAGCAGCCAGCGGCCGTCGACGTCCAGCAGGCCCGTGCCGATCGGGGCCTGCTCGAAGACCTCCTCGAAGCCCTCGCTGCGGGCAGGCGCGGAGACCAGGTCCGCCCTGCGGCGCTCTGTCACGTCCAGGATCACCGCCACGCCGGCCTCGATCGGCCCCTCGCCGGCGTCGAGCTCGCCGCGCAGGGGCCCGGCGTCGACGACCATGCAGTGGCGCTCGTCGGACGTCCAGATCTCCCGCGAGCGCGTCTCGCCTTCCAGGGCAGAGCCGAACAGCGGCTCGAAGCTCGCCCACAGCTCGCGCGGGAAGGCGTCGGCCAGGTGGTTGCCCTCGTGCAGGAACTCGGGGTCGCCCATCCGCTCGATCGCTTTGCCCGCGCTCAGAACGAAGCGCAGCTGCTCGTCGAAGACGATCACGAGCGCCTCGGGCAGCTCGCGCAGCGCAGCGCCGGCCGCACGATCGGCGCTCGCCAGCAGCTCCTCGGCCCGCAGGCCGGCTCCCATCTGAGGGTTCACGACCCATCCATCGGCTCGCCGGGCCGAATCCTTGACGGCGATGCGCAGGTCTGGCCCGGTTGAGGGGGAGATCGGGCTACCGGGAGACGAACTTGTCAGGGTCCGGACGTGCTCTGGGGCTCCTCGCCGTCGTTCGGCATCTCGCCGACACAGCCTCCCAAGACTCATCCAACGCCGTGATCCTGTCGTTGCCCTGTTTGACGGAGCGGCCCGGATGGCCTAGCTTCGAGACCGGTCCGGCGCAGGAGGACGCCGGCGGGGAAGGAGTTCAAGGAGAGGACGATGGGTGAGCGCAAGAGGTACAGGGGGCAGTTCCTGCAGGGGGCTATAGCGGCCCTGGCGATCAGCGAGGTCGCCTACCGGTTGTGGGTGCGCGAGCCGCTGCGGCGGACGCTCGGCATCCAGACGACCAGGCACGCCTGAGGCGTCTAGGGCACGAGCACGATCTTGCCGAGTGTGTGGCGGCGTTCCAGCTCGCGGTATGCGTCCTGGACGCGCTCGAGCGGGTACGTCGCCGCGATCGGCACCTCGAGCTCGCCGTCGGAGACGAGCCCGGCCAGCTCCGCGAGCACGGCGGCGCTGGCCGCGGCGGCCGTGCCGTCGGCATGAACCTCGTGGCGGGCGGCCGCCTGGAAGTCGATGATCGTGTCGATCCGCCGGGGCGCAACGCCCATCTCGATCGCCATCTCGACGTAGCCTGAGCCGAACGTGTCGATGAAGGCGTCGGGCGCGCCCTCGCAGGCGGTCGCGATGCGCTCCTGCACGCCATCGCCGTAGGCCAGCGCCACGACGCCGTGGGCCCGCAGCCAGTCGTGGTGGGACTCACTCGCAAGCCCCACCACCCGCGCGCCCGTCCGCAGGGCCAGCTGGACGGCCAGCGAGCCGACCCCGCCGGCGGCCCCCGACACGACGACGCTCTCTCCCTTCACGGGCGCGACGGCGCGGACCGCCGCGTAGGCAGTCGTGCCGGCCACGAACAGGGCGCCCGCGGCCTCCCAGCTCACGCCCGGCGGACGCCTGGTCAGCTGGGAGGCCGGGACGACGACCAGCTCGGCCTGGCTGGCGCGCTCGTCTGTGAAGCCCAGCACCTCCTCGCCCTCCCGAAAGCGCTCGACGCCCACGCCGACCTGCTCGACCACCCCGGCGAGGTCGCTGCCCTCCCCGGAGGGGAACGTGGCCGGCCAGCGCTGGTGCATGTGTCCCTCGCGGATCGCCGCCTCACCGGGGTTGATGCCGGCCGCCCTGACCCTCACCAGCACCTGCCCGGCGCCGGGCGAGGAGGGATCGGCCACCTCCACGACCTGGAGCACCTCCGGACCGCCATAGCGCTCGAACCGCACAGCTCTCATCGTCGGAGCCTCCTTGAACGGGGACGTGATCCAAGCCTAGGACCTGTCGCCGGCCACCCCTGAGGTGGAAGCTACGGACAGCAATGGGTGACGGGCACCGATGAGACGGGCTCAGCCTCCGGCGGGCGCCACCAGCGTGCTTGCCGGAGGCGCGCCCGGCGTCAGGAAGTAGACGCGTACGCCTGGCGAGGGCTGCCAGGAGTAGACGGGCCAGGTGCGTCCCGCGTAGCGCACGGAGCCCGTCGCGGGGATGCGCGCCGGACGCGGCCCGCCGACGAGCTTGCCCGAGCCTTCCCGCACGAACACGTGACCGCCTGTGAGCGTGTGGACGATGTCGGCCAGGTCCTGGTAGTGGGCGGCCAGCTGCCCGTTGAAGCGGGCCGCCACGTGGCGGGCGACCTGGCCCCAGGCGGCGAGCGTCAGCGACGAGCAGCTTGCCGAGGCGGGCGGCTGGGGGGCGAAGATGGCCGCCTGCAGGGTGCCGGCGGGGAAGGCCTTCAGGGTCAGCTCCTGCTCGGCGTAGGCGCGCCCGGAGACGTGGACCGGCGAGACGCTCGCGGCGCGAGCCGGGGCGGGCTCGAGCGTGCCCATCAGGGGTGCGCCGCCGCGGTAGAGGTCGACTGGCGCGCCGATGAAGCGGGTTACGAGCTTGACGTAGCCGACGTCGTCCTGCACCGACATGACATACGTGCCGAGCGTGCGTCCGTGCAGCCGCAGCGTGCCCGTGACGGGCGCCACGATGTAGGGACCGCCGACGTCCGCCAGGACCTGCCCGTGGCTGAGCACGCGCAGGCGCACGATGTGCCAGCGGGGCGTGTAGACGATCGCGTGCACGGCTTCCTGCACGGCAGCGCTGCTGCCGGAGGCGAGCGCCGCCAGCAGCTGCGCGGATTCGCGCACGTGGGCGGCGTCGGCCGCGACCTCGCCGCCCCTCAGCTCGCCTTCGTAGATGCGCAGCGCGGCGCTCGTGTAGACCGCCAGCGTCGCCTGGGCTCCGGCGGCCGTTCCGCAGCCGCCCGCGAGCGTGCTGGCGTGGGCCGTCGAGGCCTGCGCTTTGCCCGCCCCGCCGTCGATGTCGACGCTGGTCGCGACGAGGACCGCCAGGGCCCCGCAGACAAGCAGCGCCGCGAGCAGCAGACGGGGTCTCATCGAGGCTTCCCCACGGTCATGGACCGAGCATGCGCCCCCTCGCTAAGCGCACCTTCAGCAGATCGTGAGAGATGGCACATGTGCGGTCGCGGCGCCCGTCCACGCCGGCCGTTCAGCGCTTAGGTGTTTCCCACGCAGGCCGATACCTCTGTGTGGGTCGCGAAGCGGAATCGCAGGTGCTGGACGTCACCTCGCTGCGCATGCGCCAGGCGTCGATCGTGGCTGCCCTGTGGATGACGGTGGGGGTCGTCGCCCTCGGCGGCCTCTACGCCGGCCTGACCTGGAGCCGGCCGCACCGCCTGCTGCTGGTGTGCCTGCTGCTCGTCAGCATCGGCTCCTCCGTGCCCGTCTTCGTGCTGCGAGAGCGGATCGTGCACAGCCGCTTCCGCGAGCCCTTCTTCCTGAGCTGGACCCTCAGCGACTTCGTCCTGCTCGTCGCCGGGACGCTTCTGGACAAGGGCACCGCCAGCCCGCTGGCGCTCGTCTTCTTCATGCCCGTCGTCTTCTCCTCGATGTCCTACCCGCTGCGCTCGGTGACGATCGTCGGCGTCTGCGGCGTGCTCTCCTATCTGTTCGTGGCCGTCGTCGCCGGGGGCACCGGCTGGCCCTACCAGATCGGCTTCGCCTTCGCCCTGGTCTGCACGGGCGCCATGAGCGTCTGGCAGGCCCAGAACCACATGCGCCAGCGCAGGACGCTGGAAACGGTCTCCCGCACCGACGCCCTCACCGGCTGTCTGAACCGCCGCGGCTTCGAAGAGCGGGCCGTGGCTCAGATCGGTGGGATGCGCAGGCGCGGCGGCACGGGCGCCCTGGTGATGCTCGACATCGACAACTTCAAGCCCGTCAACGACACGCTCGGGCACGCCGCCGGGGACGAACTGCTGTGCTGGGTCGTGGCGACGGTCCAGGAAACCGTGCGCGCCTCCGACGCCGTCGGGCGCCTGGGCGGTGACGAGTTCGCCGTGATGCTGCCCGACATCGACCCCGAGCAGGCGCAGGTCAGCGCACAGCGGATCGCAGCCGCCCTCGCCCTGCGGGCGCCGACCTCGCTCGGCCTTGCCTGCTACCCGCTCGATGGGACCGACCTGGAGGGCCTCTCGCGCAGCGCCGACGCGCGCCTGTACGCCTCACGTGAGGGTCGCTACCCGAGCCTGCACGACTTCGCCGAGCACGCCGGCCAGGACGGGCACGGCTTCGGGCCGACCGACCTGTGGCGGGCCGCAATGGACGCCATGCCCGCGCAGCGCTCGCGCCGGCGCGAGCGCCACGAGTCGAACCTGCAGGCCGCCCTGCTCGACCAGATCGACGCGTCCGTGATCGCGACCGACATGGACGGCGTCGTGATCAGCTGGAACGGCGGCGCCGAGAGCCTGTACGGGTGGAGCGCCGAGGAGGCCGTGGGACGGGAGGCCAAGGACCTGATCGTGCCCGAGGACACCCGCGCCGCCGAGGCGCTGGTCGTCGAGCTCAGTCGCAGCGGTTGCTGGGACGGCGAGCTGACCGTCAAGCGCAAGGACGGATCCACCTTCACCGCCTACGTCCGCAACAGGCTGGTCCTGGACGAGCACGGCCAGCCCTCGGCGATCGTCGGGGTGGCCGTCGACATCTCCAAGCGGGTCGCCGCCGAGGAGGAGCTGCTGCAGTCGCGCAACTACGCCCAGGCCGTCACCGAGTGCATGGGCGAGGGGCTGCTGACGATCGACCCCGAGGGACGCCTGACCTATGCCAACCGCCGCGCCGAGAGCCTGCTGGGCTTCTCCCGCGAGCAGTTGCGCGGTCGGGTCCTGACGGAGGTCCTGCGCCGTCCCGCCGGGGACGGCTCTGCTCACGAATTCGGCCAGGGGCCGATCGCCCGCGCCCTGCTGGAGGAGCGCACGATCACCGTCGATGACGACGAGTTCCTGACCCGTACGGGTCGCCTGTCCGTGGCCTACACGGCTGCGCCCTTCCGCACCGACGACGGGCAGCGCGGCTGCGCCGTCATCTTCGGGGACATCTCCGAGCGCAAGCGCCGCGAGGAGGAGCACCGCCGCGACGCCCAGCGTCTGGCCACGATCGCACGGATCGAGCATGCCCTTGCCGAGGAGAGCTTCGAGCTGCACGCCCAGCCGATCGTCGACCTGCGCAGCGGCGAGACCATCCAGCACGAGCTGCTGATCAGGATGCGCGAGCCCGACGGCCGCCTTACGCCTCCAGCGGACTTCCTGCCCGTCGCGGAGAACTCCGCCATGATCGGCGAGATCGACTGGTGGGTCATCAAGCAGGCCGCCCGGCTGGCCGGCGCCGGCAGCCCCGTCGAGCTGAACATCTCCGCCCGCTCGGTCGGAGACCTGGAGGTGCTCGAACACGTCGAGAGGTGCATCGCCCAGTACGGCGTCCCGCCCGGGCGGATGGTCTTCGAGATCACCGAGACGACGATCGTCGAGGACCAGGAGGCGGCCCGCGTCTTCGCAGAAGGCCTGCACCGGCTCGGCTGCGGGATCGCCCTGGACGACTTCGGCACCGGCTACGGAGGGCTGACCTACCTCAAGCAGATCCCCGTCGACCTGCTCAAGCTGGACATCGAGTTCGTCCGCGACCTGGCGCACAACGAGTCCAGCCGCCACGTCGTGCAGGCCCTCGTCGCGCTGGCCCGGGACTTCGGGCTGAAGACGGTCGGCGAGGGCGTCGAGGACGAGCAGACGCTCGAGGCGCTGTGCCTGCTCGGCGTCGACTACGCCCAGGGCTTTCACATAGCCCGGCCCGAGCCCTTCTCGGCCAGGCCCGGCGACGGCAGGGAGCCCGTCCGGATCGGACCGCGCGAGGTGCTGCGGCCCGAGCCCAGGCCCGTGCTGGTCCGCCGCGGCGGACGGCGCCGTGCTCCCGCGGGTGCTCGCGGCGGCGGCGCCTGACACAGCTGCCCAGACGCCGCCGATCCGCCGCCCGACCGACCCCCGAGGAAGTCGTGAAGGTGGCGGCGCGCCCTCCATATCCGCACGGGGGTTTGCGGTGAGCGTGAGGAGACGGAGGACGCGCGCCGGGGAGGGTCCTGCTATGTGGTGCGATCGAGGCGGGCAGGCCTCAGACCGCTGTTGTGCTCTGCGAAGCAGACGTTAGGGGCGCACCGGAGCCGCCGAATCGGGGTTTTCCCGTGCCAGGCGATCGGAAACTACGGAAGGGGTCGGCTGTCAGGCGGGGACGGCACGCCGTCAGCCGTGCGGGTAGGCGTCGGGGCGCCGGGTACGCAGGAACGGGAACAGGTCAAGCCAGTCCCTGCGCTGATCGAGGTCGAGCTCGGCCATGATCACGGCCGGCTCGTCGCGGGGCGCCTGCACGAGCTTGCGCCCGTAGGGGTCGCAGATGAAGGAGGAGCCGTAGAAGCGCAGGGGCGGCTCCTCGCCGATGCGGTTGGCCGTCACCATGAAGACGCCGTTGGCGATCGCGTTGCCGCGGATCACCTGCTCCCACAGGGGCTGGGTGTCGAACTCCGGGTGCTCGGGCTCCGAGCCGATCGCAGTCGGGTAGATCAGGACCTCCACGTCGGCCAGGCTGTAGGCGCGGGCGACCTCCGGGAACCACTGGTCCCAGCACGTCGGCAGGCCCAGCCGCGCGCCGCCGAGCTCGACGGGAGGGAACGGGTCCTGCCCCTCGCCCGGCCCAGGGCGGAAGTAGCGGTCCTCGTGATAGCCCGCCGTCAGCGGGATGTGCAGCTTGCGGGTGCGGGCCAGCAGCTCCCCCTGCGGGGAGACGACGATGGCCGTGTTGAAGCCCAGCCCGTCCGGTCCGTCGGCGCGCTCGAACAGGGACGCGTGCACATGCGCTCCAGTCTCCGCAGCCAGCCTGGCGGCGAAGGCGAAGGTCGGCCCGCCGGGCAGCTCCTCCGGCTCCACCACCCCAGCACGCGGACCCCCCGGATCGGCGGCGAAGTAGGGGCTGAGCGTCAGCTCCTGCAGGCAGACGAGCTGCGCGCCGGCCTGCGCGGCACGGCGGATGCCCGCCCCCAGCGCCTCTTCGTGCTCGGCCGGGTCGGGATGCCAGCGGTGCTGGACGGCCGCGATCCTGAAGGCCTCGCGCCCCGGCGGCAGCTTGCGGGCCGGCGAGGGGTGCGGGCCCGGGGCGATCAGCAGCGGGATCGTCTCGCTCACGGACCTGACTCTAGATGGTCGATTCCAGGCCGGCGATGGCACGTAGTTTTCCCCGAGGCGATGTGGGGGCGCCCCGATGGTCGCACCCGCTCCTCGCGGCAAAACTGCGGCCATGAAGCACTTCCTCGACACGCAGGAACACTCGCGGGCCGAGCTGAGCTCGCTGCTGGAGCTGATCGACATGCTCAAGGCGGCCGACGCCGAGGCGGCGGTACCGCAGCTGCTTGCCCACCGCTCCCTGGGCATGATCTTCGAGGAGCCCTCCACGCGCACCCGCGTCTCCTTCGAGGTGGCCATGGCCAAGCTCGGCGGGCACGCCCTCTACCTGAAGCCCGGCGAGATCCATCTGGGCAAGCGGGAGTCCCTCTACGACACGGCCAAGGTGCTCTCGCGCATGTGCGACGTGATCGAGGCCCGCACCCTCTCCCACGACACCGTCCTGCAGCTGGCGGCCGCCGCGGAAGTCCCGGTCATCAACGGCCTGACCGACTACAACCACCCCACCCAGGTCGTCTGCGACATCTTCACGATGATCGAGCACCTGCCGGCTGGCAAGCGCCTGCAGGACTGCACGGTCGTCTTCGTCGGGGACCGCACCAACGTCTGCAGCTCGCTGATGATGATCGCCACGCAGTTCGGGATGAGCTTCGTGCACGCCGCCCCCGCCGCCTACCAGGCCCCCGAGCGGTGGCAGGCGATCGCCCGCGAGAACGCCGAGCGCTCCGGGGGCTCGGTGACTGTCACAGAGGAGGTCGAGGAGGCCGTCGCGGGCGCCGACTTCGTCTACACGGACCTGTGGTGGTGGGTCGATCAGGAGGACGAGATCCCCGAGCGTCGCGCCGCCTTCATGCCCCGCTACCAGGTCAACGCGCAGCTGATGGCGCGCGCCCCCGGCCATGCCCGCTTCATGCACTGCCTGCCGGCCTCGCGCGGCGTCGAGGTGACCGACGAGGTCATCGACGGGCCCCGCTCGATCGTCTTCGACCAGGCCGAGAACCGCCTGCACACCGAGAAGGCGATCCTCGTCTGGCTGACCTATCCGACCGTCCGCCGGCCCTCCCTGGAGCGCCTGGCCCATCACGACCGCTGCGTGCGGGAGAAGCTGCACGAGCTCGGCTGGGACGGCGGCGCCACGCTCGACGGAGCCGTCCCCACCCACCACCCCATACAGATCCGAGGAGGAGCACCGCGATGAGCAGTCAGGAAGCGCCCGCCCCCGCCACGAGCCCCCGCGGCGAGCGCAAGCGCGTGATGGGCGTGCTGGACGTGACGCTCTTCACCGTCTCGGCCATGCTGGTCGTGGAAACGCTGACGGCCTCGGCCTCGATCGGCCCCAAGACGATCGCCTGGTGGATCCTCGCGATCGTCCTGTTCCTCGTCCCCTACGGGATGATCACCGCCGAGCTGGCCACCGCCTACCCGACCCAGGGCGGCATCTACGTGTGGGTCAAGGAGGCGTTGGGCAGTCGCTGGGCTGCCCGCACCACCTACTGGTACTGGGTCAACGTGGCGCTGTGGATGCCCTCGGTGTTCGTGCTCTTCGCCGGCGTCTTCTTCCAGCTGTTCGGACACAAATGGGCCGAATGGCCGGCCGGCAAGTGGCCGCAGGTGATCATGGCCATCGCCCTGGTCTGGCTGGTCGTGCTGGTCGGCGTGATGCGCCTGGAGATCGGCAAGTGGGTCAACAACCTCGGCGCGATCCTGAAGGTCATCATCATCTTCGCCCTCGGCGTCGGCGGGATCGTGATGGCGATCCGCCACGGCTCGGCCAACACGATCAACGGGTCGAGCTTCGTGCCCTCCTTCGGCGTGGCCAAGGAATTCCTGCCCGTCATCGTCTTCCTGCTGCTCGGCTTCGAGCTCGTCTCGAGCATGGCCGGCGAGGTCAAGAACCCGCGCAGGGACATCCCCCGCGCGATCTGGACCTCCGGCGCCACGATCGCCTTCCTGTACCTGTTCGCCACGATCGGCATCCTGCTCGCGCTGTCGCTGACGAAGCTCAGCCTGGTGGAAGGCCTGGTCGACACGTTCAAGGCCATCTTCGGCCACAAGGGCCTCGGCGAGGTGGTGGTATACGTGCTCGGCATCGCCGCCCTCTACACGTACTTCACGAACATGACGACCTGGACGATGGGCGCCAACCGCTCCGCCGTCGAGGCGGCCGCCGAAGGCGAGCTGCCGGCGGTGCTCGGCCGCGAGCACCCGACCCGCCGCACGCCACTTGGAGCGCTCGTGATCACCGGCTTCATCTCGACCGGTGTGCTGATCGCCACGGCGCTGTTCGTCAACTCAGAGGACAACCTCTTCTTCGCCATCTTCGCGGCCTCCTCGGTGATCTTCCTGATGCCCTACCTGCTCATGTACCCGGCCGTCGCGATCCTGCGCTACAAGGACCCCGACCGCGAGCGCCCCTACAAGATCCCCGGTCCCAACGGCGTCGTGATCGCGATGGCCGTCGTGACCTGCATCGTCATCGTCGGCGGCATCCTGCTGTTCCTGTGGCCGGAAATCCCCGCCAGCCCCAAGGAATGGTCCTACACCGGGCCGCTGCTGGGCATCGTCGTGGTCACGCTGGTCGCGGGCGAGATCATCATGTGGAAGATGGGCAGGCCGGGGCGCGAGCGCCATGCGCGCGCCGAGGCAGAGGCGCCGCTGGCCGTGGGTAGCGCGCCGAGCACCGGGGCGACCGTCTCCGCCGCCGGCGGGCAGCCCACGTGAGCACGACGTTCTCCTCCACCCCGCTCGCCGACGGCTACCGCATGCCCGGCGAGTTCGAGCTCCACAAGGGCTGCTGGATGGTCTGGCCCGAGCGGCCCGACAACTGGCGGCTGGGCGCCAAGCCTGCACAGAGCGCGTACGCGGCCGTTGCGGAGGCCATCAACCCCTCCGACCCGGTCACGATGGCCGTCTCGGCGGGCCAGTACGAACACTGCCGGGCATCCCTGTCGGACTCGATCAGGGTCGTGGAGATCACGACGGACGACGCCTGGGTGCGCGACAGCGGCCCCAGCTTCCTGACCGGCCCGGACGGCCTGCGCGGAGTGGACTGGCACTTCAACGCCTGGGGCGGGCTGCGCGGCGGCCTCTACTTCCCCTGGGCCCGCGACGACCAGGTCGCCCAGAAGATCCTGGAGATCGAGCGGGCGGGGCGCTACAAGGCGCCGATCGTGCTGGAGGGCGGCTCGATCCACGTCGACGGTCAGGGCACCGTCATGGCCACCGAACAGTGCCTGCTGAACCCCAACCGCAATCCCGACCTCTCCCGCGAGCAGATCGAGCAGGTCCTCTTCGAGCACCTGGGCGCCAGCACGATGATCTGGCTCGGCGAGGGCGTCTACAACGACGAGACCGACGGGCACGTCGACAACCTGGCCTGCTTCGCCCGCCCCGGCGTCGTGCTGCTGAGCTGGTGCGAGGAGCAGTCAGACCCGCAGCACGCGATCTCCCTCGACGCCGAGCAGCGGCTGCTCGGCGCCACCGACGCGCGGGGCGCCTCGATCGAGGTCGTCCGCCTCCCCTCCCCCGGTCCCGTCCTGATCAGCGCCGAGGAGTCGCAGGGCGTCGACGTGGCAGCCGGCAGCCAGCCCCGCCGCGAGGGCGACCGTCTGGCCGCCTCCTACGCCAACTTCTACCTGGGCACGAGCAGGGTCGTCTACCCGCTGCTGGACGAGCGCTACGACGAGCAGGCCGGGGAGATCCTGGCCGGCGTCTTCCCCGAGCGCGAGATCGTCGGCGTGCCGGCCCGGGAGATCCTGCTGGGCGGCGGCAACATCCACTGCATCACCCAGCAGGTCCCGGCCGGTTAGACGGGCAGACCCGCCGTCTGCTGGGGCGCCGCCTGCACCTGGCGGGCCTGGTCGCGACGGCTCTTGCGTAGGCGACGGATGCCGCGCAGGTCTTCGTGGACGGTCGAGACGATGTGGACGCGCGAGTCGGGGTCCTCGACCCAGCGGACAGGCACCTCGTGGATCGACATGCGGTGACGCTGGGCCTGGTAGAGCAGCTCCGTGTCGAAGAACCATGCCTCGTCCTGCACGAGCGGCAGGAGCTGCTCGGCGACCTCGCGACGGATCGCCTTGAAGCCGCACTGGGCGTCTGAGAAGCCCGCCTGCAGGGACAGGCGCAGGAGCACGTTGTAGGTCCTGGAGATGAGCTCCCGTTTGATGCTCCTGGTGACCTCGGCCCCGGGCGCAAGGCGCGAGCCGATCGCGACGTCCGCGTGCACCAGCACGAGCGGCTCGATCAGCTCCGGCAGCGCCGCCAGGTCGGTCGAGAGGTCGACGTCCATGTAGGCCAGCACGTCCGCCTCGCTGCTGAGCCAGGCGTGTCGCAGGGCGCGCCCGCGCCCCTTCTCCTCGAGGTGCAGGACGCGGACCTCGGGCAGCTCTTCCGCCAGCACCCGCGCCACCGCCAGGGTGCCGTCGGTGCTGGCGTTGTCCGCGACCGTGATGGAGAACGTGTAGGGCAGCTCGGCCGTCAGGAAGGCGTGCAGGGCGCACAAGCTCTCGGCCAGGACGTGCTCCTCGTTGTGGACGGGCACGACCACATCGACCATTGGCTGCGGAGCGCCCGCCGACGCGGTCTCCTCCTCGGTGCACATGGCGCTGTTCACGTCTTCGATGTTGGTCGATGCTCGTGAGGCGTTCTTAAGCGACTTCTGAGAGATCTCTGAGACTGTCATTGCTTCTCCTGGGTCAGGTCGTAGACGGTCTCCCCGCCGATCGTCACCGCCTTGAAGTGGGCCTCGACCCAGCTCGCGATGCTCTGCGTGGAGCCTGCCCCGCCGGGGCCGCCGGCTCCACCGCCGGAGGAGACGTAGTAGTGGATGTCGCCCGCCTTCACGTAGCGCTCGAAGGCAGCCAGGCTCAGCCGTCCGCCCTCGTTGCTGAAGCCGCCGATGCCCATCACGGGCTCGCCGCCGGATGCCAGCTCCAGGCTGGCCGCGCTCTGGGCGCCCGACGTCGCAGCCACCCAGCGGTAGCTGCTCGCGTCCTTCTTCAGGGCCGCCACCAGCTTCGCCTTGACCGAGACGCTGCCGCCCGGCCCGCTCGCGGCCTGGCCGGCGCCCGCGCCTGACCGGCCGGCGCCGGGGAAGCCCGACGAGGAGCTGCCGTCGCCGAACAGGGCAGGGCTGCTCGCCGAGCCGGGGCCCGACGAGCCGCCGGCGCCCGGGAAGCCGCCAGCCGCCGCTCCGGGGACGCCAGCGCGGGTTCCTCCCGGGCCGCCGGCGCCGAAGCCGCTGGCGCTCGCAGGGCCTGCCGAGGGGGTCGAGCCGGTGTGGGGCGTCGTGACCGTGTCCGCCGCGTATGCCAGGGGTCCCGCCAAGCTCGCGAGGACGCCCAGCGCAGCTCCCGCGGCGAGCAGGCGCGGCAGGCGACGGGCCGCGAGCAGGCAGACGACGGACAGGCCGCCGGCGAGGAGGATCGCGACGCGCAGCCAGGGCAGCCAGTGAGGCGTGCGATCGAGCAGCACGAAAGCCCAGACGGCGCTCACCGCAATGGCCGTGGCCGCCAGCGCCCGGGCAAGCAGCGCATCGCGGTGGTCGTAGGCCTGCCTGGCGCCGATCGCCACGAGGGCGCCGATTGCGGGAGCAAGAGCGACCGTGTAGTAGGTATGGATGACGCCCTGGCCGAGGCTGAAGATGGCTGCCGTGACGAGCAGCCAGCCGCCCCACAGCATCAGGGCCGCCCGGGTGCGATCGGTGCGGGGGCTGCCGCGGCGCGCCCACAGGCCGGCTGCCAGGGCGATCAGGGCCGTCGGCAGCAGCCACGAAGCCTGTCCGCCCATGAGGTCGTTGAAGAGGCGCAGCACGCCCGTCGGGCCGCTGAAGTTGGTGCCACCGCCGCCGCCGGGACCGCCGCTGCCGGCGAAGATGCGACCGAGGCCGTTGTAGCCGAAGATCAGGTTGAGGATGCTGTTGTCGGGGGAGCCGTCGATCATCGGGCGGGAGCCAGCCGGCCACAGGGCCACGATCGCGACCCACCAGCCGGCGCTGATCAGCACCGCCACGCCGCCTGCCAGCGTCTGCCAGGTACGCCTGCGCAGCGTCGTCGGGGCGGCCACCATGTAGAGGAGGGCGAAGGCCGGCAGGACCAGGAAGGCCTGCAGCATCTTGGCCAGGAAGGCCAGGCCGATCATGCTCCCGGCCGCCACGATCCAGCGCGTGCTCGCGCCCTCCAGGGCCCTCGTCAGGCAGTAGGCGCCGGCCACCATCAGCAGGACCAGCAGGGCGTCGGGGTTGTTGAAGCGGAACATCAGCGCCGCCACCGGCGTCAGCGCGAAGGTCGCGCCCGCCAGCAGCCCCGCGCCGGCGCCGAACCAGCGCTTGACGGCAGCGTGCAGTAGGGCGACGGCCGCCACGCCCTCCAGAGCCTGCGGGACCAACATGCTCCAGCTGCTGAAGCCGAAGATCCGCCCCGAGATCGCCATCACCCACAGCGACGCCGGCGGCTTGTCGACCGTGATGAAGCTCGACGAGTCCAGCGAGCCGAAGAAGAACGCCTTCCAGCTCCTGGTGCCCGCCTGCACTGCCGCCGCATAGAAGGAGTTGGCATAGCCCGATGCGCTCAGGTCCCACAGGTAGGCCAGAGCCGTCAGGGCCAGCAGCGCGAACAGGGCAGGACGTGCCCAGCTCGGCTGCGCCCGGGCGACGGACGTGGGGGTCGTGCGGCGGGGCGCCTGCCGGGCCGTGGAAGGCGCGGGCGTGGCCTGGCGGAGTGGGTGGAGCAGCTGGGAGGTCGTCATGCAGGCCATGCTCGACCCCGCCGCTGGGGTCAGGGCGAGCGGAGACTGTGGGTTCGCTGGGAGCCCTCGGCTCTCAGATCGTCGGCGGGCCGTGCTTGCCCGCCAGGTGCCACAGCTGGATCACGCCTTCGTTCCATTTTTCGCCGGCCGTGCGGAACTGGCTCGTGTAGCTCTGCAGGTCCGCGCCAGCGCCCGTCCTGGCATAGGCCCGTAGCGAGCGGATCGCCTTCAGGACGTCCTGGGCGCCTTCGCTGACTTCCGTTTCCGCCTGCTGCAGGTCTTCTTCTTCGCCTCGTTCGGGTCCCGCCCACTCCGACGGCGCCGTCATGCGCCGCTTGGCCCGCACCGCAGCCACCTGCAGCGCCTGGCGCTGCGCCGGTGTCGGGTGGGCCGGCAGCGACGCCAGCGCCGACTTCATCGAGTTGACAGCAGCCGCCGCCACCGTCGCCGCCTGGTGGTGGTCGGCATAGAACTTGTTCGCTTCCGGTTCCGCCGACGTCGAGGCGCAGCCCCCCAGCGCCAGCCCAGCCGCCACGGCCGGCAGGAGCAGGCGTATGCGGACACGGGCCGAACGCACGACCGACAACCTATCCGGCAGGAGGGTCTAAGACGCCTTCAGGGCTCGCACGGACAGCGTCGCCGTCGCGCTGCGCGAGCACGTCTGGAAGGGGAACGGCACGACCTTCGAGGCGCGCTGGCCCGGCGGGTACACGCGCAGGCCGGCCGCGTAGACCTCCCTGCAGGAGGAGGCCGAGAAGTCGCCTGCGTCGACGATCCGCAGCACCGCCGTCGCGCTCGCGCCGTTTGCAAGCGTCACCGTCCGCGCCGCCTGGCCCGATTCCCTGCGTGCCGACGCGCCGACCTGGGCGCCCGACAGGCTCACCGCCGAGACGCCCGGATAGCCAAGCAGCGTGCACGGGCGCCCCGACAGGTTCGTCAGGCTCAGCGTGTAGTAGAAGCTGCCCGCAGCGCCCCCGCCGGCCGTTTCGCTCAGCCAGATCACCAGGCCACCCGTCCTGCAGGCCGACGATCGCGCCCGCACCGCTGTCGCGCCGGTGGGAAGCAGGAACGCCAGTCCCGCCGCCAGCCCTGCCATCGCCGCGAGTCTGCGCATGGGTCAACGGTAGTGCAGGGGTCAGATGGCAAGCCACCCTGCGCACGCTCCGCAACCATCCGCGACACTGCTGGTTTGAGAGGCATGCGAGACGTCCTGGCGCGAACAATCGCGACCGCCCTGCTCCTCCTCGGTCTGACAGCGACTGCCGCCGTGGCAGCGCCAAACCTGACCTGGACGAGCTCAGACCCCTTCGACCCCGGCAACACGCCGACGGGCGTCTCCTGCTCCTCTGAATCGTCCTGCCTCGCAGTCGACGGCCGGGGTGCAGTGCTCAGCACCAGCGACCCTGGCGCCGTCGCCCCCAACTGGAGCACAGCCGCAGTCGACTCGGGCTCGCACCTGCAGGCCGTCTCCTGCGTGCCCGGCGGGTCCTGCGTCGCCGTCGGCGCCGGCGGCACCGTCCTCGCGCAGGCCCCCGGCGGCACATGGAGGGAACGGACCGTCGACTCGGGCAAGGGGCTGACAGGGGTCTCCTGCCCGGTCTCCTCCCTCTGCGTCGCCGTAGACGAAGAAGGCGACCTCGTCACCAGCGCCGAACCGCTCGCCGGAGCCTGGACCCCCGCCGAAGCCGATCCGGGCCAGAAGCTGCTCGGCGTGGCCTGTCCCTCCGCCTCCCTGTGCGTCGCCGTCGACGAAGCCGGGCAGGAGCTGTCCAGCACCGAACCCGCCGCCGGCGCGCACGCCTGGCATGCCCGGACGATCGACTTCGGCTCCCTCACTGGCGTCTCCTGCGCCTCCGCCGGCCTGTGCGTCGCCGTCGACGCCGCCGGCAACGCCCTCGTCAGCACCGATGCCGGGGCGGGGGCGTCGACCTGGGCCCTGACTCCCGTCGACGTCGAACCCCTGACAGGGGTCTCCTGCGCCCCCACGGGTCTCTGCGTCGCCGTCGACGGGCGCGGCGAGGCGCTGGGCAGCGACGACACCTCCTCGCTGGCGCCCGCCTGGAGCGGCGCCTCCGTCCTGTCGGGGTCCGTCGCGGGCGTCTCCTGCCTGCCCGGGGGGCTGTGCCTGGCGGTCGGCGCCGGGGACAGCTCGACCTCCGGACGGCCGCCGGGGCCGATCGTCGCGACGCTCCCCGCCGGGGAAGTCACGCCGGGCTCGGCCGTCCTGCGCGGCAGCTTCGACCCACGGGACGCCCAGCCCAGCTCCTGCCGCTTCGAATACGGCACGACCGTCGCCTACGGGTCCTCCGTCTCCTGCAGCGCCCTGCCCGCCGCCGTCGGCGGCACCCAGGAAGTGCAGGCGCCACTCGGCGGCCTCTCGCCCAACACGACCTACCACTACCGCCTGTCAGCGGCCACGCCCTCGCACGCGGCCACGGGCGCCGATCAGAGCTTCGCGACCCCCATCTCCTCCCTCATCGCCATCGTCCAGCCGCACCCGTCGATCTCGGGCACACCCGCCCCCGGGCAGACCCTCACGTGCCATACGGGCGCCGAAGCAGGGGCCGTCGCCACCTTCGCCTACCAGTGGCTGCGCGACCTCGTGCCGCTCGTCGGCGCCACCCACTCGACCTACCCGGTCAAAGGGCAGGACAGCGGGCACCACCTGCAGTGCCAGGTCACCGCCACCGACGGCGGCGGCAGCGCCACCGCCCGCAGCGGCTTCGCGACCGTGCCCGTCGCAGGCGCCCCCGTCTCCGGCGGGGAGACGACCGTCGGCGCCGCCGGGGTCAGCGGCAAGCACGTCCAGGTGCCCCTGCGCTGCTCCCCCCACGCCGGCTCCGGCTGCCAGATAGCCCTCTCCCTGACAGCCGCCGTCAAGCGCCGCACGGTCACACTCGCCTACCAGCGCCTGACGCTCGGGGCCGGGCAGAGCCGCACCGTCTCCCTGCCCCTCGCCCGGTCGGCCCGCGGGCTGCTCGCCGGGCACAGGCAACTGCCCTCCACGCTCACCGTCAGCGGCACCGTCATCGGGGTCATCAAGGCCGTCCTGGCCCGTGAAGCGCTCGTCCTCGGGGCGTCGGGGAAGAAGTCCTCAGCCGCCCTGCGCGGCAGGGAGGCCGGGCTGCCGCTGGTGACCGACGCGGCCGCCTCGGGCGCTCGGGCTCGGGCTCGGGCAGCCGTGGCCCTCGCCCAGACGCCCTACATGGGCTGGGACACCTACTTCGCCCTCGGCGGGCGCTACAGCGAGTCCTCCGTCCTGGAAGAGGCCTCCAAGCTGATCACGCTGGGGCTGCGGGGACGGGGCTACCGGCTGATCTGGCTCGACGTCGGCTGGTGGCACGGGCTGCGCGAAGCCGACGGGAAGATCGAGGTCTCCAGCGCCCAGTGGCCCCACGGCCTGGCCTGGCTGACCTCCACCCTGCACGCAGCCGGCTTCCAGGTCGGCCTCTACACCGACGCCGGGCCCAACGGCTGCGGCGGCGCCGGGCAGGGCAGCTACGGCCACTACCAGCAGGATGTCGACACCTTCGCCGCCTGGGGCTTCGACGCAGTCAAGGTCGACTACTGCGGCGGCTTCGAATACGGACTGGAACCGCGCGCCGCCTACTCCTCCTTCAAGGCAGCCATCGACGCGGACTCGCCCCGGCGGCAGATGCTGCTTTCCATCTGCAACTTCTGGCAGCCGGAACAGGCCGCCGAAGGCCAGCCGACCCTGTCCGGCTCCGCCTTCTCCTCCTACTCCTTCGGGCCGACGGTCGGCAACTCCTGGCGCACCGACACCGACGTCGGCACCCCCGGCAACGTGCCCTTCTACGACGTCCTTCGCAACGTGGACGCCGATGCAGCCGCCCCCCAGGCCGCCGGACCGGGGCACTGGAACGACCCCGACTACCTCGGCCCCGACCAGGGCATGAACGCCGCCCAGTTCCGCAGCCAGTTCAGCATGTGGTCGATGCTGGCAGCTCCCCTGATGGTCTCAGACGACCTGCGCAAGATCGGCAGGGCCAGCCTGCAAGCCGTCCAGAACAGCGAAGTCATCGCCGTCGACCAGGATCCCGCCGGCGTGCAGGGGCAGCTGCTCAGCGCCTCCGGCGACGGCGAGGTCTGGGTCAAGCCGCTGGCCGGCGGGGCCCGGGCCGTCGCGCTGCTCAATCGCGGCTCTGGGGCGATCCGGATCTCGACCAGCGCCTCGGAGGTTGGGCTCGGCAGCGCAGGCGCCTACCGCGTGCGCAACCTCTGGAGCCACACGACCAGCTCCACGCACGGGTCGATCTCCTATCGGGTGCCCTCCTTCAGCACCGTCATGCTGCGGGTCTCCGAAGGGTGATCGGGGCCGGGGTCACGGGTAGCTGACCAGGAGCTTGGCCGCCGGAGCCAGCTCGCCCTCGTCTTCCAGCCACACCTGCTCACCGATGTAGCACGTCCGCTCCGTCGGGCCCTTGGCCGGTTCGCCTTCCGGGCACAGTTCCACCCGCATGGTCGTCGAGAAGCGACCCTTCCCGTTTGCCGTCACCGTCGTTTCGTTGCCCGTGTCGCACGGACTCTTGGGGGCCAGCCACAGCGTCTTGCCGCACTCGCGCAGATCGACCGTGGCGCCCGCCGGGAAGCCGCTGCCGGTCACAGCCGCCTCCGTGCCCACCATCGCCGCGTGCGGCTTGACCTTGATCTTCGGCTGCTTCGTGCCCGCCGCAGCCTGTGCCACGGGGAGCGCCGTCACCACGAGCATCGCCGCTGCCAACGTCATCGCCGGAAGGCCGCCGGCCGGGCGGCGCCTCTTGATCTCGAGCATCCCGTCCTCCTTCGAGAAGAACCCGGCTGCGGGCCTGCACACGCCACCGCAGCCCTTCCCTGCATCTTCGCACCACGCCTCCCCCGCAGCGTGAACGAGCTGGGACCCGATCGTCCGTGGGCCATCGCTGTCCGTGATAACGTACACTTGTACACCACTGCAAGGAGGTCTCGAATGCCGCCGCACGATTGGGACGGAGCCACCTACGACCGCATCTCCACGCCGCTGGAGCGCAACGGCCTGTCGGTCCTGGACCGTCTGCAGTTGCGGGGCGACGAGACGGTTCTCGATGCCGGCTGCGGCTCGGGCCGGGTCACGCAGGCCCTGATCGAGCGCCTGCCCGACGGCCACGTCATCGGCCTCGACGGATCCCCCGGGATGATCGAGGCTGCCCGCGCCCGACTCGGCGAGGAGGCAGACCTGATCGTCTGCGACCTGCTGGACCTGGACATCGGCGACCGCCGTGTCGACGCCGTCTTCTCGACCGCCGTCTTCCACTGGATCGCCGACCACGACGCCCTCTTCTCGAGGCTGCTAGGGGTGCTGCGCCCCGGCGGACAGCTGGTCGCCCAGTGCGGTGGCGAGGGCAACACACCAGAGCTGCTCGACGCGACCCTCGCGGTGGGGGCACGAGAGCCATACGCCCCGTACCTGGATGGCTGGTCCCCCTGGAACTACCAGGGAGCCGAGGCGACCGCCGACAGGCTCCGGTCGCTGGGCTTCGTGCAGGTGCGGACAGCGCTCGTGCAGCGACCCGTGCCCTACGAAGACCTGGGCGAGTGGCTGCAGACGAACGCCCTCAGCGCCCACCAGCTGCGCTTGCCTCAGGAGCTGCGCGCCCGGTACGTCCGCGACGTCCACGAGGCCTTCGGAGCCGACCCCGAGCTCACATACATCCGCCTGGACATCGACGCCGTCGCCGCCTGAGCGGGGCACGGCCGTGACGGCGCCGTGCCCTGCTCAGAAGGGTCACCTATTCGCTTTTCACCACTGCTTCAGCGGTGGCGAACTCGACAGTCCCGTCGAGGACCATCGTGTTCTTGCCCGCTGCCGCGGGCAGCCCGAACTTCGAGTCGATGATCGGGTCGATGATGGACGAGTAGATCCCGCCACAGCCGCTCGCCCCGGGTGCGCTGAAGTTGTTTTCGACCAACGACGCCCCGACCGCCTTTTCGAGCGTGCCGCCTTCCAGCACTTCCACTTTGCCAGCCGTGCCTTTGATCGGTTTGTTGGGCGAAGACGGTTTGGTCGTGCCCGTCGTCAACGGCCACACCACCGGGCTCGAGCCGGAGCCGATGTAGCATTCCGAGCCGAGGAACGCGTTTTCGAGCCTGATCTTCACCGGCAGCTGCAGCGAGATCCCTTCTTCTTTGAGGAAGTTCGGCTTGCTGATCCCGATTTCGCTCGCCGGCTTGGCGAGTTCCGCGATCACGTTCACCGTCGTGTTCCCGCTTTCGTAGATGGCTTCACACTCGGCCCTCAAGAGCAGATTCGTGATTTCACGACACGGACCGAGGATGCCCGTCAAGCCGCCCGGCAGGGTCTCAGGGGTCTTTGACAGGGTTTCGCCGTTTTCCGCGGCCAGGAAGGTTTCCGAGCCCCCTTTGACTTCAATCCCGCCCTGCACAGTCACGCTTTTCGTGTAGGGGATTTTCTCTTTGTCGAGGGTCAGTTCGCCACCTGTGCTCGACAGGTAGAAGCAGTTCATCGCTTTCGCCGTCGGGCACTGGACGAACACAGCGAAGGCGCCTTTGGGCGATTTCGCGAGGGCCGGCGAGGCCAGCAGCATGAACGCCAGCAGCACGCCCAGCGCTCCACCGACGACGCCGATCGTGCGCCGGGAGACGGGACGGGTCGATCGGCGTTTGGGCGTGGAGTATCCAGCCAAGGACATGTCGGACTCCTGTTCTTCGCGGGGGGACCGGGCGGATCGGAGCGGACAACCGCCGGCATCCGACCGAGGCCCGGCTGGAGGGCGCTACGGTTCGGATGGTCCCACACGTACTAATGAAGGCAAGTCGTGTTTCTCTCGAATGCTGCTCGGAATCCTCAAGTATCGGGATGGCGTGGTCGAAAGATGACCTGGGCCTACCCGCGGCGGTAGCCGCGAGGGCCTCTGACAGGAGCCGGTCCAGTGCGGGTTCGGGAAGACCTTTTGACGACCCAAGGAAGCGCCGGTGACGTCGAGGGGCGTCGCCGTGGCCAGCCGCTTCTCCCCAGGCAGCCCACGTGCAGCTTGCGCTGATACGCCGGGGACGCCGTGATGCCGGCGAGCAGGGAGGGCTGCTCGCGACACAGCAGCGCCTGCGCGAAGCGCATGAGGTGGCCCGGCTGTCGAGTTGGGAGTGGCTGGCCGAATCCAGTCAGGTGGTCGTGTTCCAGGCACTGCCTGCGGCTGACGCCCTGTCCGGCTCGACCCATCCGCTGGAGGCGCTGCTCGAGGCGATGTCCGACGAGGACCGTGTGCTCGCCCGGCGCGACCTGCGGGAGATGGCGAGCGGTGAGCGCGACGAGTCGACGCGACGCTACAGCTACGAGCTCGCCAGTGGGAGGCTGTGGCTGGAGACGCGCTCGCGCGCGATACGCGACGAGACCGGCCGGCTGCTGTCCGTGCGCGGAACGACCCAGGACGTCACAGAGCAGCACCTTGCCACCCAGGAGCTGCTTGGAGCCCGCAACTACCTCCGAGCAGTGACGGACGGCATGGGCGAGGGCCTCTGCACGAGCGACTCCAACGGGCTCGTCGTCTACGTGAATCGGGCAGCCGAAGCCATGTTGGGGTACGCCGGCGAGGTGGTCGTGGGACGATCGCTGCACGGGCTCCTCCACGCAGGCTGCGGCGCGACGGCGGACGCCGACGGCGCCTGCGCGATCCTGGCGGCGCAGGAGGACGGCGTCGTCGCACACGTCGAGGACGATCGCTTCCTGCGCCGCGACGGGTCGCCACTGTCTGTGGCCTACACCGTTGCCCCATTGCTCACCGAGGACGGGATCGAGGGCTGCGCCGTCGTTTTCGCGGAGACGACCGAACGCAAGGCTCACGAAGCAGACATGGCCAGAGACGTGGAGACGCTCGCCTTGATACGGCGGATCAAGGAGGGCCTCTCCGAGGACCGCTTCGAGCTCTTCGAGCAGCCGATCGTCGAGCTGTGCTCGGGCGCCCTCGTCCAGCGCGAGCTGCTGCTGCGACTGAGAGAGCCCGACGGCGCGATCGTCGCGCCCAACGTCTTCCTCCCGATCGCCGAGCAGTACGGGCTGGTCGCGGAGATCGACCGCTGGGTGATCCGACGCGCATGCGAGATCGCCACGGAATCGGGAGCGGTACACCTCAACCTGTCCGGATCCTCGATCGACGACCCGACGGTCGTGGACTGGATCGAAAGATGCCTGAAGCAGACCGGCGCCGAGGCCTCCTCGCTGGTCTTCGAGATCACCGAGACGGCCTTGATCGCCGACGAGGCCGCCGCCAAGGCCTTCGCTGCCCGCCTTCACGACCTCGGCTGCAAGCTCGCGCTCGACGACTTCGGAACCGGCTACTGCGGCTTCACCTACCTCAAGCAGCTTCCGGTCGACCTGTTGAAGATCGACATCGAGTTCGTTCGCGACCTGACGGTCAGCGCTGCCAGCCGGCACGTCGTCGTGGCCGTCGTCGCGCTGGCGCACGCATTCGACCTGAAGACGATCGCCGAGGGGGTCGAGGATGCCCAGACTTTGGCCTTGGTCCGCGAGCTGGGCGTCGACTTCGCGCAAGGCTTTCACATCGCCAGGCCCGCGCCGATCTTCCGGCTCACGCCCGACGCGGGCGCCCTCGCGGCTGTAACCGCCGCCCCCTCCCGAGCGAACGGAACGATGACATGAGCGACGACACACCCGACAAGCGCGAAGAACAGCAGCAGCTGGAGCAGGAGCAGGCGATGGGCGATCTGGATCAGAGCATCGTCGATCGCGAGCAGGCCGTCGTCGACCACGAGCAGCAGGCGATCGATCGAGAGCAGACCGACATCGATCGGGAGATCGCCGGGAACGAGACCTCGGTCGTGGGCGAGCTCGCTGCCCGCCAGTCACAGCTCACCAGTCGTCAGGCGCTCAGCGACGCCCGCCAGGCGCAAACCAGCCGCACCCAGAGCGGCGCCGACGATCTCCAGGACGTCCTGGACGACCAGCAGAGCCAGATCGACCTGCAGGAGCCCGAGACGCATCCGACGCCCGAGCAGCACTGGGCAGACGCCGTCATGCGAGCCGAAAGCACGGCGCTGCGGGCGATCGCGGCACGCCGGCGCGCGGAAGACGGGCTGCTGCGCGCACAGGCTGCCGAGCGGCGGGCGCTGGCGCTGCGTGACCGCCGGACGCGCTCGCAGCGCGTCGCCTGAGCAGGGCCTGCCGGCGCAGACGCAGGGTCATCGCTCAATGCCCGTCGATCTCGACGGGCACTCCGGGACCGATGCGCTCGGCCAGCCACGTGATGCCGGCCGAGGACAACCGGATACAGCCATGCGAGGCGGCCGTCCCAAGCCTGCCGCCCAGACCGTCGCGGCCGTGCAGGGCGATCTGCCCCGGGCCGCCGTCGAATTCCCTGAGGGCGTCCGAGCGTGCGCTGAGCGCCAAGGCGAAGGGACCGCCAGGTTCGGCTGCATCGAGCGCAACGGTCTCCTCTACGAAGAACGAGCCCACCGGCGTCGGCGTGGCGGCCTTGCCCACCACGGCAGCGAAGCTTGCCACGCGCCGGGCGTGGCGAAGGACGACGACGCTGCGCGAGCCCAGATGCACGAGCAGCCGCCAGCCAGTCGTGAGGCGTCGGGTCCCCCGTTCGACGATCCACCCCGTCGATCCGTTCGGCCGTCCCGGGAGCATCACGCGAAGCCAGCCGACATCATGGGCATCGCGCGCGACACCGATCACAGGCAGCGTCGTCCGCTCTCCCGTGATCGGTCTCGAGGGCGCCAGCGCCTCGACAGGGGGCGAGCCTGCACGAGGGCGGCGATGGACGAGATGGCTCGTGAGGAGCAGCGCCAGGCGCTGGCTCGTCGGGAACCGCACTCCCGTTGAGACAGCGGGCGCCGCAGGAGCCGATGCCGCCAGAGCACACGTCAGGAACAGCCCGGCGAGCGCCGCCCTGCGGCTGCGAGCAGCCCTCCTCGCCGCAGGCTCCACAGCGGCCGGCCACTGCGAGGTGGCGAGGATCGGCGGTCCAGAGGCCACCTCCGCAGCGACAGCTCAGCCTGTGAAGGCCCCGTGGTGGCCGGGGCTCGGCCGTCGCGCCCGCGTGTGACGGGCTGCAGCCCTGCGGCGTCGGCGTGCGGCCGCCCGCCTTGCAGCGACACGTCGAGCGATCGCGCGCCTCTCTGCCGCCCGGCGGGCTGCAGACGTCGGCGAAGTCGTCGAGCCTCCACCTCCCGGGCCTCCCGCTTCGGAGCCTGCAGCGACAGTTTCCGCGCGTTTCGTAGCCACCGCGAGGGCCGCCGCTTCCGCCGCAGTGATCGTTTCAGTGGCCGAGGATTCGCCGCCTCCAGTCGCGCACGTGGAGTTCGTGATCGTGTTCGTGTCCAGGTTGACGGCGCCCGTTGCGGCCAGCAGCCGGCCGTGGACGGTGGCAGCCGTGCCTGCCGTGATCGTGGCCGCCGCCATCACGGTTCCGACGAAGCGGGTTCCGGTACCGAGCGTCGCCGACGAGCCGACCTCCCAGAAGACGTTGCAGGCCTGGGCGCCGTTGATCAGCGAGACGCTCGTGTTAGAGCCCGTAGTAAGGGTCGTGCCGATCTGGAAGATGAACACAGCGTTCGGATCGCCCTGCGCGTCGAGCGTCACGCTCCCGGATGAGAGCAGCAAGGAGCTGCCTGCCGTGCGAACGCCGGGCGTGAACGTCTGACCCGACAGGTCCGTTCCGGCCGATCCGTCGGTGGGACGCGATGCAGCGTCGTTGAAGGCCGTCGTGAGCGCGTTCTTCGCTTCGATGGCGACCGCGTCGTCGACGTGCGTCTGACCGAGGACCTGCGGGGCGCCCGTCACCGACGAGCCCGGGCTGAGGCCGAGGTCGCCGAACATGCTCGTCGGGCCCGTGTTCGTCACCGTCGAGCCCGCCAGGACCGAGAAGCTCGTGGCGCCCCCCAGCCCGACCCGGGCCGGAGCCGCCGATGCCGAGGAGGCGCAGAGCAGGATGAAGAGGGCTGCGACCGCGAAAAGGCCGCTGCCGAGCTTGCGCCTGGAGGGCTGCCCGCGGCGGCGAGATACTGCGAGGAAATCGCCGGAGGGCGACCATTGCTGCGATGGGACGCCACGGTACATGGGCGCCTCCTGACTGCGGTGCAGGCACCGCGATAGAAGGGGAATGGCTCCCCGGTCAGCGTCGACCTGACAGATGCATCGACAGGATCGTCATCCGCCTTGACCGAGCCGAGGATCCGTAGACGTTGTATCGAGGCGCGAGAACGGCAGCAGACGTCGACCCGTCTGCCATGATCGGCGTGCAATGGCCAAGGCACTGACCGGGACCGGACCCGTCGAGAAGATCAAATGGCTCGACGACGTCGCCGAGCACGACTACGACGCCGCCGAGGCCTACCTGTCGCTGAAGCTCGAACCCGAAGCCGCGGGCAAGGCCGTCAAGAAGCTGCGCAAGGCTTCCCTGACTAGGCGACGGGCCAACGACATCCTGCGCGCCGCCGGACTCACCGCCGCGCCCCTGGACGATCCGGGCGTGATGAAAGACCTGATCAAGGTCATCGAGGGCAAGCACCTGAGCCCCGTCCTGGTCGTCAACGCCGAGATGCACGCAGACATCGCAGACGGCTACCACCGCGTGTCGCTCGTGTACCGAATCGACCCCTACGGGGAAGTCCCTCTCAAGCTCGCCTAGCCTGCCGCCGGCAGGCTCGCCTACGCCCGATCCTCCTCGGATCTGCGCTCGGCATCCGTGGGCTTGGCCGCCTCCAGCGCGCCCGATCCAGCCAGGCGCGAGGTCGGGTCTCCACCTGCTCCCCGCAGCAGATAGGCACAGCCGACGGCGATCAGCGCCCCGGCGACCGGACCGAGGACGTACACCCAGTAGCTGCTGAAGTCGCCGCTGACCAGGGCCGGGCCGAAGGAGCGGGCGGGATTCATGGAGGTGCCGCTCACGGGCGCCGACCACAGGCCTGCCAGCGCTATGTACCCGCCGACGCCGATCGCAGCGATCGCGCCCACGTTCTGGGCAGCTGAGGCGGTCCCCAGGATCACGCTCACCAGCACCCCGGTCAGGGCGACCTCCATCAGCAGAGCCTGCCAGTTCGCATAGCCCGGCCCCGGCAGCGTCGCCCCGAGATGATGGACCTCGCCGAAGACCCCGTCGAGGAACAGGCAGGCCAGGCTCGCGCCGATGAGCTGCACGAGCACGTACCCCGGCAGGCGCCGCCAGGGGAAGTCGCCGCGCAGGGCGAATGCGAGCGACACGACAGGGTTCAGATGCGCGCCCGAGACAGCGCCCATGAAGAGGATGATCGCCATGACCATGAGGCCCGGCGCGACCACGGCTGCCGCCAGGCCGATCTGGCCCTTGCCATGCAGGAGTCCACCGCCGGCGGCGACGAGCACGAGCATGAACGTGCCGAGCATCTCGGAGAAGAGCCTTCGCCACTCCAGGCGCGGGTCGTCGAACTCGGCCCTGTAGCCGAACTCGAGCGCAAGCACCTCGCGCGTCCGCGGACCGAGCCCTCCCTGGGCCAACTCCCATGGCACGGCCGCATGCTCGTCGGGCATTGCCGCAACCTAACAGGGCTCTGTCGGGGGCCTAGACTGGACATGCCATGTCAAGGTTCTTCAGTCGGAGTCGGCGCAGCTCGCCGACTCCCGGCGACGACGCGCAGGAGAGCGAGCGGTCGATCGGCGAGTCACGTCGGAGCGCCGAGAACGATGCCCGCCGCAGCGCATCGGAACGACAGGCCCGCGATCAATCGGCTGCGAACGAGGCACGCCGGCAGGCCTCCGAGGCAGAAGCACGGCTCCACGCCGCTGAGAACGAGGAGCGCCGGGTGGCCTCCGATCGGGAGGGCCGCCGTCAGCTGGCCGAGAACGAGGCTCGTCGCGTCTCTGACGACGACCGCGATGCGCCGCTCTCGTCGTAGCGGATCACAGACCGTCTCCCTCGCTGCCGGTCATCCGGGTTGAACGAGACGCAGCGTCGGAGGCGGCTCGTCTGGCGAGAGGTCAAAGGTGGATATTCCGCCGCGCATGTGGGCGATGGCGAGGATCCGCTCGAGGGCGGCGCTCGGGACGACCATCAATCGGCCTCCGTCGTGTTCGCAGGCCTTGCTGGCGTCGCTGATGACATGAACGCCGGAGCTGTCGACGAACGTGACCTCGCGAGCGTCGAGGACGACCAGGCGCGCGCCGAGCCGGGCCTCTGCCAAGGTGCCGGCGAGCTGAGGAGAGGTCACGAGATCGAGCTCTCCGGCGACGTGAACCCAGGCAGCGCATCTCCCACCAACGGCCAGGGTGCAGAGAAACGGCGTGCCCTCCAGCGCGCCTGATGAGGAGCTTGGAACGGGCGAGGCTTGAGGCATCGGGACCTCCGGGCAGGTTGCAGTGTGCAATCCCGGAAGTCAGGTCGTGATGCCAGCAAATCCCAGCCGACCGCAGTACTGCCCTCCACGGTCGAGTCTAGCGCGATCGGGGCCGCCTCGCTAGGGGTTCAGCGGGGACGACGCGAGCGACCTGAGCTCGTCATCGTCGACGAGGTCCGTGGGACCGAGGATGAACACCTCGCACATCAGGTCGGGCTCCTGCTGGTTGCCGCTCATGAATCCGATCACGACGCGTCCGGTCGCCTCTTCTATGACATGAGCAAACCGCTCGCGCATGACCTCCTGGAACTCCATCCGCTGATGGATCACTGCCTCGCCACGCCCCCCGTCGAGCAGTGTCCGCTCGACTCTCGAGAAGCCGCCACGCAGAACGCACACCACGAGGTCATCCTCGTAGTAGGACTTCGCACGCGTCGGCCCCCGGCCGTAGAACTCCTTCAGCAGTGCCACGAGCCCGTCGGAGATCGCAGTCAGAACCTCGCCGTGCGCTCTGACGTCGCTCTGGGTGGTCCTTGGTGGCCTCAAAGCTCTTTCGTCCTTCCCGTCAGCCTCTCTGGAATGCTAGTCCATTCGCGCTAACGTAAATGTCGATCGCTCGTCGGGTTCTCGCCCTTCTGCCCCGCGCGTGGACCCCACCCGGAGGACGAGAGAGAAGGCTCGCCATGATGGCCGCCGGCGCCGTCCCGCCACTCAGCGACGACGCGCTCCAAGCCGTCACGGACGCGATGATCGCGCTGCACGAGCGCTACCACAACCGCACCCCTGTGACGGCCAAGACGCGACTGCTCGGCGACGACCTCCTCGTGTGCGTCCTGGGCGGCGTCTACACCGAGGTCGAGAAGACGATGATCGAGCTGCAGCGCAGCCCCGTCGTGCAGGAAACCAGAAGCGCCTTTCAGACCGCGACACAGAAGAAGTTCATCGACCAGGTGGAGCAGCTGACGGGCCGTCAGGTTCTCGCGTTCATCTCCAACCATCACGTCGGTCCCGACATCGAGATCGAGATCTTCATGCTCAAGCCGCCAACAGCGTGAACGGCACGCACCTGTGGCCGTTAGATGAGCGCACGCGCGAAGCCGGCCTGCAGACGCATAGATCGAAGGGCGCCCGCCGACCCAGCTGACGCAAGCGCCAGCTTCTACCCGCCGGCTGTGAGCTTCGCCTGCTGCGCGCTCGGGGTGATACGCACCACGTCCCAGGCCAGCCCCAGCCGCTCGAGACCGTCGATCAGCCACCCGCCGGGATCCAGCTGCAGGCGGGTCAGGCCATGATGCGCTGAGGTCGGGAAGGCGTGGTGGTTGTTGTGCCACGCCTCGCCAAAGGTCGGCAGTGCAAGCCAGGCGAGGTTGCGCGACTCATCGCCGGTGACAAACCGACGCCGGCCGAAGAAGTGACACAGGGAGTTGATCGAGAAGGTCGCATGGTGAAGGAACAGGATGCGGACGGCACCACCCCACAGCATGCCCGTCAGACCACCTACCAGCGAGCCGGTCAGCGCCACGCCGAGACCGAACGGAAACGCAAGTCCGAGCACGACCCAGAGAGGAAACGTGCGATCGACCACGCGAATCAGCGGGTCGGCGAGCAGATCCTTGGCGTAGCGCTCCTCACTGGCACGGTCCATGCCGCGAAACATCCATCCGACATGCGCGTGGAGAAGCCCGCGTACCGCCCCTCGCCAGCCGACGCCGTGGTCGGTGTGGGGACTATGCGGGTCACCTGGAAGATCGCTGAAGCGATGGTGCTTGCGATGGGTCGACACCCACTCGATCACCGGCCCCTCAACCGCGGCCGATCCAAGCACGGCAAACAGCGCCCGCAGCGGGCGACCGGTCTTGAAGCTCCGGTGCGTGAACAGACGGTGGAAGCCGACCGTGATCCCTACGCCGGTGAGCAGGTAGCTGACGGCCAGCACCACAACGTCCTGCCAGTGGAGGGCTCCGCCCCATGCCAGCCAGATCGCGAGACCCAACAGGGCAACGGGCACGACCGTCACGACGACGTTGGCGAGGCGATCCAGGCGCTCGTGCTCAACGGCCAGCGTGTCGTTGCGGGCGGGGTCTTCAGGCATGAGTCGCTTCCTCTCAGATCCGCTCGCGTCCAACGGTCACCGCCAGCGGACGCGGGGATCGTCTAGATGGCTTGGACGTCGACTGCCTTTGGACCCTTGTCTCCAGCCTCCGAGCAGAGGCTACGAGCGCTGACACTACGGTGTTGGATCGAGATCCAACCTTGTAGGTTCACGGTAGCAGGGCACCAGCCAGCCTCGACGAGGCCTGAAAATCACGCGAATGTCTTTTAGGAGATGAAACGGTGGATGGCCTCGTTGGCGTTGTCCTGAAACGACGGGCTGGCGAGATCGGGGAAGATGTCTGTTTGGTCGACCGCGGGACCCTTGAGCGTGTTGGCCGCACTGGCGTAGAACACGCCGCTGGACAGGTTCGGGTCGGTGACGCCGTCGACCAGTCGCTTCGCGCCCACGTCAAGCTTGTGGGCAAGACCCGGAAGGCGGGGCATGACGTACTTGGCCGCCATGCGCAGCGGCAAGGCGAGGTCGTTGGGTGCTTGGGTGCCGGTGGTGTTGCCGGGACTCACAGAGATGAATCGGCGGTCGGGGTGTTGGCGGGCCAGGTAGGCCATCCATAGGATGCCGATCAGCTTGGCCTGCCCATAGGCCAGATTGACGTCAGGTTTGCGGTCGGCGAAGTAGCTGCCGTCGATGACAGTGGCGAGCTCGTCGGCGGAGTTTGAGTCAAACGACGGCCGCTTGAACCCCATTTTCGGGATTCCCCTGGCTGCCTCGCTTCCGGCGAAGACCGCCACCTCGCCCAGCCGGTCTTCGGCCAGGAGCGCCTCGAGTAGGACGACGTGGCCGAGAACGTTCTGCGCGAACATGTATGTGGCCCCGTCGGCGGTCAAGGCCATGGGCGTCTTGCCGCCCATTCCGCCGGCGTTCATGACCAGCGCGTCGATCGATCCGTCAATGCCCGCCAGGCCGGCGCGGACCGAGCGCGGATCGGATACGTCCATGAGAACGATGTCGAAGATGCGCCGGCCGGTCTCCGCTTCGAGCTCGGCCTTTGCCGTTGCCGCGCGGTCTTGGTTCCGGCACGCCAGGTAGATGCGGGCGATCTCGGGGCGCTTTGCCAGTTGCCGGGCGATCTCTTTGCCGATCCCGACGTTGGCGCCGGTGATCAACACGGTCTTTTCTTCGGTGGTTTGCATTTGAGTCCGTGGCCCCTTTCAGATCGCGGTGCGGCCGCCGTCGACGTGGATGACTGCGCCGTTGATGTAGCCGGCCGCGGGGGTCGCGAGAAATGTGATGACGTCGGATAGCTCGTGCACCTCAGCAACCCGGCGGAGCGGAATCTGCTTGGCGAACTCCTTGGCCATCTCCAACATCGGCTCCACCGCTGGGGTCAACGTCGGACCGGGTGCGACCGCGTTGACGCGGATGTTCTGCGGCCCGTATTCGGCGGCCCACGCCTTGGTGAGCAGCTCGATCGCGGCGCGCGAGCCGCCGTAGGCAGCCATGCCCGGCTGGCCGTAGCTCGCGACCATCGTCGAAACGTTGATGATCGATCCGCCGCCGCGGGCGGCGATCTTCGGGGCGAGCGCGGCGACGAGGAAGAACGGCGCCTTGACGTTGATCTGGAACAGCCCGTCGAACGCCGCCTCGTCGGTGTCAGCCGTCGGTCCCATGGTGGCAAAGCCGGCACAGTTGACAAGAACATCGATCTCGCCTGCCGCGTCGGCAACGCGCCCCACCTCGGACATTTCCGAGAAATCAGCGGCGATGAACTGCGCATCGTGCCCACCCGCTCGGATCTTCTCCACGGTGCTCGCTCCGCGGGTCTTGTCGCGGCCGGTGATGATCACCGACGCGCCCTTCTCGGCCATCGCCAGTGCTGTGGCGGAGCCCATCCCGGATGTGCCGCCGGTGATCAGGGCGGTCTTGCCTTGAAGTGACATGTATCGCGTTCTCCCTGTGAGTGGTTGCCCCGACCCTCGAAGTGGATCGTGCGTTCCACTCTAACACAGATTGGATAGTACGATCCACTCTGTTGGTAGAATCTGCGGCATGACTACGACTAGCCCCACCCCTCGCCCGTTGACCCGCAAGGGCCAGGAGACCCGTCAGCGCATAGTCGACGCGGCGGCCGACTTGATCTTCCGGCAGGGCGTCGCCCACACGACGATCGAGGACGTACGCGCGGCGGCGGACGTCTCGAGCTCGCAGCTCTACCACTACTTCGAGGACAAGACGGCCTTGGTCTGGGCCGTGGTCGACCACCAGGCCGACACGATGGTCGGCGGGCAGGAGATGTTCGATTTCAGCACCCTGGAGGGCCTCCGGGCCTGGCGCGACTTCGTGATAGCGGCCCAGCGCGAGCACGACTGCAGCGGCGGCTGCCCGATCGGCTCTCTCGGAGGCCAGCTGGCCGAGACGGATCCCGACGCAAGAGCCCACGTCGCCGAGGGCTTCAAACGGTGGGAAGCCACAATCCAGAGCGGCCTGCGAGAGATGCACGCACGAGGCGAGCTCACGCCCGACACCGACCCCGACACCCTCGCCCTCGCGCTGCTGGCCGCCCTGCAGGGCGGCCTGCTCCTCACGCAGGTCAAACGCGACACCAAGCCGCTGGAGGCCGCGCTTGACGCGATGCTCGAACTGGTCGCCCGACTCAGCAGCCGCAGCTCGTAGCGTCCCCGCGCCAACGCAACGAATGGGCCCGGCAGGACTCGAACCTGCGACCTACCGATTATGAGTCGGCAGCTCTAACCAACTGAGCTACGGGCCCGCCGTGCCACCCGGATCGCTCCGGGGACACGGGCAGACCGTACCAGCGCCTAGCGCCGTCGAGTCCTCGGCCGCTCAGGCTTTGACGTCCAGCTGTCCAGGCACTTTCGGCGCACTTGTGGTGCCCGTCGCGGCGGCCGGGCCGGGCGTGTTGTCGCTGTCGTTGTCGTGATCCGCCGCGCCGGGTGCCTCTGTGGACTCGGGGCGGGGGATCGGCGGCGTCGCGGAGGAGCCGACGGAGGAGATGGGACCGATGCTCATGGTGCTGCTCCCTTCGTGGGTTGACACCTCCGTCATCGGCCACGGCGACGGCTCGATGAGCAACCTGAGGGGGTTCTCACCGGGTACCCAGGAAGCTCCCAGCCGGGCGGACCGGCAGCATCCCTCGGAGCCCCTCATGTGGGATGCTCCCGCCCGCCGCCCCCGACCGGCGGCAGAGGGATCTTGCTCACGACAGGAGGCACGGCATGGCGGCAGAGAGGGCAGCGCTGATCACGGGAGCGTCCAGCGGGATCGGCTTGGCGATAGCGAGGGTGCTCGGCCAGGAGGGTTACGGCCTGACCGTCGCAGCCAGGCGCCCCGACAAGCTCGAGGCGGCCGCCAAAGGCCTTCAGGAGGAGGGCTTCGACGTCCTCTCCGTCGCAGCCAACGTCTCCGACGAGGAGGAGATCCGCAAGGTCGTCGCGGCCCACCGCGAGCGCTTCGGCCGCCTGGATGTGCTCGTCAACAACGCCGGCGTCGGGATCGGCGCTTCCGTCGCCGACATCCAGACCAAGCACCTGGACATGATGCTCGACATCAACCTGCGCTCGATCGTCATCTTCTACAGGGAATGCGTGGAGATGCTGCGGGCCTCCGCCGCCGAGCACAAGAGCGCCCTCGTCGTCAACACCTCCTCGATCTCAGGCAAGCGCGGCGAGGGCTGGCTGTCCGTCTACTCCGCCTCCAAGCACGGCGTCGTCGGCTGGACCGAAGCCATGAACAAGGAGCTCTCCGGCGAGGGCATCAAGTCGATCGCCCTCTGCCCCGCCTTCGTCGACACGCCCATGACCGACTTCGTCAAGGAGCACGTCCCCGCCGAGGAGATGATCCGCCCCGAGGACATCGCCGAGTCCGTCCGCTTCATGCTGCGTGTCTCCCCCGCCTGCGTCGTCCCCGAGATCATGTTCGTCAGGCCCGGAGAGTCCCTTTAGAGAAGCCTGGGGTGTGGCGCAGGGCGGGTACGAACCTCGCCCTGCCGTCGTATCCCGGCCTCGCAGTCCTCAGACGCTCGCGACGACTGCGGCCCGCCGGCGCAGCAGCCGTCGTGCGGTGATCCTGCCCCGCGGATCGGCCTCCTCGGGCAGGCGCGGCGCCCTGGAGGACCTGCGCATGCGCTGGGCGATCAGCGAGCGGTGCTCCGCGATGGCCCTGTCCAGCTCCAGGCCGTCGGCCTCTTCCAGGCTGGCCTGCAGCAGCCGCACGAGCGTGCGCACCTCCCGCTCGCTGGCCACCCTCGCTACGCCGTGAGAGCGGGCGAAGCGATCCCAGGAGCGGGCGAAGGAGAGGAAGTTCGTCCTTCCTCCGATCCGGTGGGCAGCGAGCATCGGGCAGACGCCGCCCTGCTCGTCGACATAGGCCCCCGCGATGATCCGGTCGTTGTCCTGCAGGCCCTGCAGCATCGCCCTGCGGGTCGCCACGGGCAGGCAGTCGACAGCCATGCGAAGGCGCGCCACCGGGTTGCTTGCTCTGGACCTTTTTCGCATAGGCTTCTCCCCGCTCGACGCCACGTCGGGCCGCCGCCGAGGGGGTTCGCCAAGACTAGGCCAGGCCTCGCCGCGGGCAAAGAAACCCCTGCAGCTGAAAGGAAACTTGCATGAAGCTCGGCATCCACATCGGTTACTGGGGCCTCGGCCTGACCTCCGAGGACCAGCTGCAGATCGTCCAGGAGGCCGAGCGCCTGGGCTATGACTCCGTCTGGGCCGCCGAGGCCTACGGCTCCGACACCGCCACCGTCCTGGGCTGGCTGGCCGGGCAGACGACGAAGATCCGTCTCGGCTCGGGGATCTTCCAGATGCCCGGCCGCTCCGCCGCCATGACGGCAATGACAGCTGCCACCATCGACCAGCTCTCGAACGGCCGCATGATCTGCGGCATCGGCTCCTCCGGTCCCCAGGTGGCCGAGGGCTGGCACGGGCAACGCTTCGCCAAACAGCTGCAGCGCACCCGCGAGTACGTCGTCGTCCTGCGCATGGCCCTGGCCCGCGAACGCGTCGAGTTCCACGGCGAGACGCTCGATCTGCCCCTCCCCGACGGGCCCGGCAAGGCCCTGAAGCTGACCATCTCCCCCGTCCAGGAGCGCATACCCATCTACCTGGCCGCCATCGGCCCCAAGAACACGGAACTGGCCGGCGAGATCGCAGACGGCTGGATCCCGACCCTCTTCTCCCCCGAGCACGTCGGCGAGTTGCGCCCCCTGCTCGAAGAGGGAGCCCGTCGCAGCGGCAAAGATCTGGCCGGCTTCGACATCGCCCCCACAGTCAACGTCTTCGTCACCGACGACCTGGCCAAGGCCCGTGACACCATGCGGCCCTTCATCGCCCTCTACGTCGGCGGCATGGGCTCCCGCAAGCAGAACTTCTACAACCAGCTCGTCTGCCGCTACGGCTATGAGGCCGAGGCCCAGACCATCCAGGATCTCTACCTGGAGGGCAAGCGGGACGAGGCCATGGCCGCCATCCCCGACTCCCTCATCGACACCGTCTCGCTGTGCGGGCCAAAGGACGTCGTCAAGGAGCGCCTGGCCGTCTACAGGGACGCAGGCGTCGGCACCCTCGGCCTGACGCCGACCGCCTTCACCCGCGAGGAGCGTCTGGAGCAGCTGCGGCTAGTCGCCGAGCTGGCAGCCGCCTAGCCGGCCCGGCACGCCCAGGCCCGCCGCCGGCCGTGGCCGCCACCCGTCGCATCCTGCTCGGCGCCTTCGGCGACCCCGGGCACGCCTTCCCCATGATCGCCCTCGGCCGGGCCCTCGCTGAGCGTGGCCATGACGTCACCCTGCAGACCTGGCGTCGCTGGCAGGAGCACGTCGAGGCGGAGGGCATGTCCTTCGCCGCCGCCCCCGAGTACCAGGTCTTCCCTCAGGGACCTGAGCCGCTGGACTTCTACGAGGCCGTCGTACACGCCACGATCGACACCCTGCCGCTCGTCAGGGATCTGGAGCCAGACGTCGTCGTTGCGGACATCCTGACCCTCGCCCCCTCGCTGGCGGCCGAGTTGGACGGGAGGGCGTGGGCGACACTGATCCCGCACGTCTACCCGCACAGCCCTCCCGACTTCCCCATCTACTCGCTCGGCGCCCGCCTGGCTCGCACACCTCTCGGACGCGCCGGCTGGCGTCGCGCCCACACGATCGTGTACCGCGGCCTGGAACAGGGCCGGGGCGACCTCAACGCAACCCGGGCCCGCCTGGGACTGCCTGCGCTCGACCACGTCCATGGAGGCATCAGCAGGGACCTGGCGATCGTCGGCACCTTCCCCCAGCTCGAGTACCCGCGCCCCTGGCCGCCCGGTGTGCACGTCGTCGGGCCGCTTATGTGGGAGCCACCTGAAGCCGACGTACCGCCGCCGGCAGTGCCCGGAAAGGAGGGCCTGCCGCTCGTGCTCGTCGCCCCCTCGACAGCCCAGGATGCCAAGCACACGCTGCTGCGTGCAGCCCTGCAGGGGCTGGCCGACGCGCCCGTCCGTGTCCTTGCGACCTGGAACAGGCGGCTGCCACCGCGCCCGCTGCCCGTCCCCCCCAACGCGACCGTCGTGGACTGGGTCGTCTACTCGCAGACCATGCCCCGCTGCGACGTCGTCGTCTGCCACGCCGGCCACGGCACCCTCGCCCGCGCCCTCGCCAGCGGCTGCGCCGTCGTCGCCTGCCCGGCGGCCGGGGACATGAACGAGAACGCCGCCCGGCTGGACTGGTCGGGCGCCGGCGTGCGCCTGCCCCGTCGCTTCGTCTCTCCCCGCTCGCTTCGCATGGCCGTCGAGCGGGTCCTCGACGACCCTTCGATCCGCGCCAGGGCCGGCGAGCTTGCAGCGTGGTCTGAGGGTCACGACCCTCCCCGTGCGGCCGCCGAGCTCGTTGAGCAGCTCGCCGCCAGGCGAGCGCGCAGCGGCAATCCTGCATAATCGACTTCGTGGACGACGCTGTCGCCAGCTACTGCGCAGCGAGCTCGGCCGGGGACATGGATGCGATGGCGGCCACCTTCGCGCCCGGGGTCGAGCTGCCCTCGCCACTGTTGGGGTCCGTCGTCTTCAAGGGCGCAGCCGACGTCAAGACCGTGCTGAGCGCCGTCTACGCCTTGCTCGGGAAGGTCGAATGGGAAGCGCCGATCGGGTCCGGACGGGAGCTTGTCGCCATCGCCCACACCACGATCCTCGGAATGCGCATTGACGACGCCATGCACTTCGAGCTGGACGACGAGGGACGGATCGTGCGCATACGCCCGCACCTGCGACCGTTGCTGGCGACTGTCGTCTTCGCGCTGCTGATCGGGCCCCGCATACTGCCGCATCCGGGCGTCGTGCTGCGGGGTCTACGTCGCGGCTGAGCCGCATGTCGAAGCTCCGGGGGTGGGACTCGAACCCACAACCAATCGGTTAACAGCCGACTACTCTGCCATTGAGCTACCCCGGATCGGCCTGACCTACAGAAGGAAGAGTACCCGCCGGAAGCGACACCCTTCCCTCCTCGACCTCTGCGTGGCAATTAGAGCACAGCAGGACGCACTTGCGAGCCTCGGCCCTGAGGGTGTCCAGTGAGAGCGCGACGCCCTTTGCGTTCAACTCCAAGCGCTTCTGGGCCGGGTCGACGTGGTGGAAGTGCAGGGCACGCATCGCCTCGGCGTAGCCGCAGATGCAGCAGGCACCCCCTGCCTCCTGCACGAGGATCGACTTCACCTTGCGACGCCGCCGGGACACCGCTTCAGCACGGCACCTCCGGCAACGGTAGTAGCCACGACCGTCGAGCACGAACCCCGTCTCACCGTGCCGCGCGCATGCCATGGGAGCCTCTCGGAGCCCGTCCACGCGTGCCTGCTGGGATTCGGCCTTCCGCCTCGATCCGGACGGACTCCACGTCCTCATCCCATACCGCCGCAGCCAGTGCCTGACCGTCGCCTTGCTCCGATCCAGCCGGGCCGCGATCTGGGCGATCGAAAGTCCCTCCCCGACCAGCCCCGCCAGCTCCTCGCGGCCGATTGCGCCCCGGGCTGCGTGCACGTCGGCCCTGGCTGCCCTCAGCCCATGGTGCTCCAGCCAGTAGGCGACCGTCGATTCGTGGCGACCGACACGCCTGCCGATCTCGGCGAGCGAGAGCCCCTGCGCCAGCATCCCTTCGAGCAGCCCCCTGTCCATGCATCCATGCTGGCGGGCGCAACACGCAAGTCCATGGCAGGACCGTCACCGCTCGTCTCAGGGCTGTGACAGCGCGGGGCGCCCCACCGCAGGACCCGGCCCCGGCCGGCCTGAACCCGCCCTACGAGGTCAGGGAACCTTCTCCCCCGTGTCCTCCAGGACCCGGGCGTAGGCCCTGTCGAACTGCACTTTCAGCCTGGCACGCTCCCGGGCCATGCCGGCGATATCCGTACCCTCGTGCCCTCGTGCCCGCTGGATGCCGCGCTCGAGCCGGGCCAGCTCCAGTTGCAGCCGCTGAACCTCGAGCATGCCGGCGTTCGGCTCCTC